>Ga0102591_1002848_pt1 | contig 17165 bp, 13 predicted proteins | sample AraplaCol_mCL_r2_2_FD_76860 | JGI IMG/M metagenome (GOLD analysis project Ga0102591, IMG submission 76860) | Arabidopsis root microbial communities from North Carolina, USA - plate scrape MF_Col_mCL_r2 (SPADES assembly) (version 2) | ecosystem: Host-associated > Plants > Roots > Endosphere... | reverse complement strand
CCAGCTTCCAGCTGGGCACCAACATGAAGGCCTGGACCTTCATGATCCTGCGCAACCAGTTCTATTCGGAGAAGCGTCGCTCCTGGCGTCAGAGCCAGCTCGACCAGGAGGCCGCCGAGCGGACCCTGGTGGCGGTCGACGATCCGGAAGCGCCGGTGGCGCTGGACGAGCTGCGCATGAGCCTGGCCATGCTGCCGCCGGAACAGCGCGAAGCCCTGATCCTGGTCGGGGCCGGCGGCTTCGCCTACGAGGAAGCGGCCGACATCTGCGGATGCGCGGTCGGCACGGTGAAGAGCCGGGTCAGCCGGGCCCGCCGGGCCCTGCAGGCCATCCTCGAGTCGGGCGGCTATGAGCGTGACGGCGCCGCCGCCGGCGACGCGATGCACGCCATCCTGGCCGATGCGGAGCGTTTGAGCACCCAGCGGTGAAGCGCGTGTACGGCCGCGCGGCGGAGGTCGTCGGCACCATCCGGGTCCGCCTGCTGCTGACCCTGACGCTGGCGCTGCTGCCGGTGCTGCTGATCGGCGCCCTGCAGTCGGCCCTCGTGTTCAAGCACGAGGGCGACGCCCGGCGGCAGAGCCTCGAGCTCGCCGCCGGCCGCAGCGCCGCCATCGCCCGCGCCCGCATCGAGGCGGCCGGCGTGCTGCTCCAGACCCTGGGCCCCGGCTCGGTGGGCCTGGAATGCGCGCGCCGGCTCGACGCGGTGAAGGCCCGCCTGCCCGGCTACGCCAACCTGATCCGCTTCGACGCCTATGGCCGCGTGGCCTGCGCGGCGGGCACGACGCCGCGCGACCCCGAGCGCGCCCATCGTCCGTGGTTCCTCGACCTGGCCGCCGGCGCCCACCTGGCCGTCGCCCCGACGCCGGGCGCGATCTATTCAGGCGAGCCGTCGGTGCTGACCGCCGTTCGCGCCGAAGACTCGTCCGGCGTGTTCGACGGGGCCATGGCCGCGGTGCTGACCCTGTCCAGCCTCAAGCCCGAGACCGCCAACCGCTTCCTGCCCGACGGCGCCGAGATCGGCCTGGCGGACTCGCGCGGCCAGGTGTTCTCGGCGACCACCCCCGGCGCCTTCGGCGAGGCGCGGCCGGGCCTGCGCGACGAGATCGACCAGGGCCGCACGGTGCTGTGGTCGGGCAAGGACGCCCAGGGCCGGCGGCGGCTGTTTTCGGCCGCCTCGCTGGTCGAGGACGACGTCTTCGTGATCCTGTCCGCGCCCGCCCCCGGCATCGTCTCTTGGGCCTCGCTGAACCCGATCTCCAGCATGCTGCTGCCGCTGCTGGCCTTCGCCCTGGCCCTGCTGGCGGTGTTCTGGGCCACCGAGCGCGAGGTGATCCGATGGATCGTCTATCTGCGCCGGGTGGCGGCTATCTACGCCAAGGGCCGCTTCACCGTGCGCCCGGTGCAGGCCTCCGAGCGGGCCCCGCCGGAGATCCGCGAGCTGGCCAAAACGCTGGACGACATGGCCGTCGGCATCGTCCAGCGCGACGCCTCGCTGCGCGACAGCCTGGCGGAGAAGGACTCGCTGATGCGCGAGATCCACCACCGCGTGAAGAACAACCTGCAGATCATCACCTCGCTGCTCAACATGCAGCAGCGGGCCCTGACCGACCCGGCGGCGCGCACGGCGATGAACGACACCCGCCAGCGGATCACCGCCCTGGCCCAGATCTATCGCGCCCTCTACCAGGGCCCCGACCTCAAGCGGGTCGACCTGCGGCCGTTCCTGGAGGAGCTGACCGCCCTGCTGCTGGCCGGCGACATCAACGGCCCCGGCGCGGTGCGCACCGAGGTCCACGCCGACCCGCTGGTCATCGACCCCGACCGCCTGGCGCCGCTGGCCCTCTTCGCGGTGGAGGCCATCACCAACGCCCAGAAGCACGCCCTGGCCGAGCGCGGCGGCGCGCTGACGGTGGACTTCTTCGTGCGCGGCGAGGAGGCCGAACTGGCCATCGGCGACGACGGCCCCGGCGCCCCGTCCGGACCCGGCGAGGGGGTGGGCCGCACCCTGATGACCGCCTTCGCCCGCCAGTTGCGCGGGACGGTGAAGTTCGACGTCAGCCCGATGGGCGGACTCCTTGTGCGGCTTGTGTTCCCGACGCCCCAGGCCCTGCCGGCGCCCCAGCATCAGGCCGGAACCTAGACCGCGCGGCCACGTTTGCTCTGGGCGATCCATCATCCGCCCACGAGGGCGAAAAGCGGAGAACCTCCCCCATGCGCAAGCTGATCATTTTCGCCGCCCTGGCGGCCAGCCTGACCGTCGCCGCCTGCAACACCGTCGAAGGCGCCGGCAAGGACGTCTCGTCGGCCGGCAAGGCCGTCACCGACACCGCCCGCGACGCCAAGAACTGATCCCGTCGCCTCGACTGAATGCGAGGGGGCCCGTCTCAACCCTGAGGCGGGCCCCTTTCCATTCGGATCGTCACGTTACGCAGACGACGTCGAGAAACGGGCGCGGCGCTCGCCCGCGCATCAAACTTTGCAATTCGGAAATAAAAGGGCCGGATTTTCTGTCTTCGGGGAGATAACCAGGCCAAGTCCGCAAGCCACGCTGTTGGCATGTCGGTTCCGGTCGCTTCCCTCGATTCAGCCCTTCCCCCCGTCTTCGTGCACAGCGGCTGGCGCTGCTCGAGCACCTACATCTGGAGCCGGTTCCGCGCCCTGGCCGGCGTGCGGGCCTATTACGAGCCCTGGCACGAACACCTCGAGACGATGACCCACGAGATCATCGCCCGCGAGACGCCCGAGCACACGCGGCTGCGCCATCCGGGCGGCGACCGCCCCTATCTCGCTGAATTCTCGGACCTGATCACCCCGCAGGGCGGCGTGGCCGGCTATCACGAACGCTTCGCCCTCGACGGCTATCGCCTGGCGGCCGAGCAGGACGATCCCGAGCAGCAGGCCTATGTCGCCGGCCTCGTCGATCACGCCCAGGCCCAGGGCGAAGTCCCCGTGCTGGCCTGCTGCCGCACCCTGGGCAAGATCGAGTGGCTGCGGCGCCGGTTCGGCGGCTTCCACATCGTGCTGATCCGCGACCCGCTGCAGCAGTGGCTGTCGTTCTACTCCCTGCGCAAGCGTCCCCGGCCGACCTATTTCGAGATCTGCCAGTACGTGCTGCTGGCGGAGTTCGCCGAGGCCGACAGCCTGCGCGGCGACCTGAAAGTGCCGGATTCCCGCGGCCACGGCTTCGCCGGACGGCTGGCGGCGGTGCGGCGGCGACTGAAGCGCGCGCCGGCCAAGGTGTCGTTCGCCGCCTTCCTGGCGATCTACATCCTGTCCTACCTGCAGGCCCTGCCGGAAGCCGACCTCGTCATCGACGTCGACCGCCTGGGCCGCGACGCCGACTACCGGACCGCCGTCTCGCAAGCGATCGAGGCCGGCTGCGGCCTGTCGCTCGACTTCTCGGACTGCCGCACGCCCGAACCGCGCGAAACCGCCCCGCCCGTGCGCTACCGGCAGATGTCGCGGCGGGTGGTCGAGCGCCTGGATACGCGCGGCGCCCTGGCCGCGCCCGGGGCCACGGCCCTGCTGTTCGGCAAGCTGGCGCGCGCCATGGTCGACGCGCCGGAACCGCCGCCGTCGGCGTGGCGGACGCTGGTGTCGTGGCTGCGCGGTCAACGCGACGGCATGGCCCAGGCGGTCACGCGGCCGGCGCCCCGCCTGAGCTGAGGCTCAGGGGCGTTTCAGGCCGCCGCGGCGCGGTAGGCCGGATCGCGGGCGAACACGCCCGGACGGCCGGCCACCGGATGCAGGGCCTCGGTCACGCCGGCCAGGCTCTCGGCCTCGCCCAGCACCAGCAGCCCGTCCTCGGTGAGGCGCGCGACGAGGTTCTCGACCAGGCGGGCGCGCACCGACGGGTCCAGGCCCGGCAGCACGTTGCGCAGCATGACGAGATCGAAGGCGCCCATGCCCGACAGGTCCGACATCAGGTTGATGCGCCGCCAGCGCACGGCCTGGCGGATGCGGGGCGAGATCGCCCAGGTCTCGTCGTGGTTCTCGAAATGCTTGATCAGCAGCCGGATCGGCAGGCCGCGCTGCACCTCGAACTGGGTGTAGAGCCCGCTCTGGGCCTTCTCCAGGCAGCGCTCGGAGAGGTCCGAGGCGAAGAACTCGAAACGCACGCCCTGTTCGAGATTGCGCGCCTCGTCGGCGGCGATGGCCAGGGAATAGATCTCCTGGCCAGTCGAGCAGGCCGCGCTCCAGATCCGTACCGAACCGTCCTTGCGGCGGCGCGACAGCTCCGGCAGCGCCGTCTCCCGCAGGAAGGTGAAGGTGGCGCGGTCGCGGAAGAAGGCGGTGTCGTTGACGGTCAGGGCCTCGACCACCGCCCAGATCAGCCGCTCCTCGCGCTTGGCGCGCAGGGCCGCCACCAGGGCCTCGATCGAGGGATAGCCTTCACGGCGCGCCAGCGGCGCCAGGCGGCTTTCGACCACGTAGTGCTTGTCGGTCTCGACCTTCAGGCCGGCGCGGGTGCGGCCCAGGGCCGCCAGCAGATCCATGTCCTCGGGGGTCATAGCAGGCCCGCCTCGGCGAACTTGGCGGCGATGATCTCGCCGTCGAAGGGTTTCATGATGTATTCGTCGGCGCCGTGATCGAGGGCCAGGCGAATGTTCTCGACCTTGTTCTCGACGGTGCAGAACACCACCACCGGCGCGTCGCCGCCCGGTTCCTCGCGCAGGCGCTGCAGGAATTCCAGGCCGTTCATCACCGGCATGTTCCAGTCGAGCAGGACGGCGTCGGGCATGGCCGCGCGACACCAGGCCAACGCCTCCATGCCGTCGGCGGCCTCGGCGATGTCGAAGCCGATGTCTTCCAACGCACGGCGGGCGACCTTGCGGATCACCCGGCTGTCGTCGACGACGAGGCAGGTCTTCACGGCACGCTCCAAATCGGAGAGCGCGTCAGGCGAAAGTGTGCGCGGTTTCGCCGCCAGACGCGCTCCAAATCCTAGAGGAGCAGGATGACGTGGTCCGGGTTAAGGAGCGGTGACGGCGTCGAAAAACGTACGGTTCAGTCGGCCAATCAGTCGGCGGGCGTCCAGGCGGCGATGCTGACCCGCTCCTCGGCGATCTCGACGCCGATCTGGCCGCCGGCGGCGCGGACCACCGCGTAGAGATAGGCCGCCTGCACCCAGGGACCGCCCAGGCCTTCGCCCAGCGGCTCGCCCTTCAGGCCGGCCAGCACCTCGGGGCGCAGGCGGGCGCGGGGGCCGACGGCGTCGGCGGTGATCGCCGTGCGGCCGTCGGCGACGACGGCGCGCAGGGTCGCCACGCCGCCGGCCGGCAGGGCGCTGGCGGCGATCTGGGCGATGTTGAGCAGGGCGCGCGAGGCGGCCTTGTTCAGCGACTGCGGCGCTATGTCCCAGGTCAGGTTGGGGCGCACGTGGGCGAAGACGCCCTGCTGGGCCAGCTTTTCCAGTTCGCGGGAGTCGAAGCTCTCGGCCGAGGCCGAGGCGCCGAAGGCCACGCGGGTGAACTGCAGCAGGTCGGCCAGCTTGCGGGCCGAGCTGGTGATCAGGCTCATGGCGTCGTCGCGCATGTCCTGGGCGCTGGGGTCCTCCAGCAGGTCCAGACCCGAGACGATGGCGCTGGCCGGGCTGATGAAGTCATGACACAGGCGCGCGGCCACCAGGGCGGCGAAATCCGGGCCGTTGACGTCAAGCGTGGCGGCGGGCGCGGGCGAGGCGGTGGCTTCGGTGTCGGTCATGGCGCGATCTTTGGCGTGATTTGGGACTTTGGCAAACGGGACCGCCAGGCCGCAACGACGACTTTTAGGGCGTCTGGACGCCTAAAACCGCTCCCGCTTTGCGTCGCCAGCCTCTATCAGGTGCGTGTGATGGATCCCTTTCTCGAACCCGGCGTCCTGGTGCGCCATCCCGGCCAGCCCGACTGGGGCCTTGGCCAGGTGCAGTCCGTGACCGGCCATCGCGTCACCGTGAATTTCGAAGAGGCCGGCAAGCAGACGATCGACGCCCGCGTCGTGACCCTGGACTTCGTCGGCGACGACCCCCGAGGACAAGCATGAGCTCCGCCCCCATTCCGGCGAACATCGGCCGCGACCTGGCCCGCATCGTCGAGGCCGCCGCCGAGGTGATCCTGCCGTTCTGGCGGACCGAGCTGGACGTGGTGCGCAAGGCCGACGAGAGCCCGGTGACCGAGGCCGACCGCGCCGGCGAGAAGGTGATCCTGGCCCTGCTGGCGCAGCAGTTTCCCGACATCCCCGCCATCTCCGAGGAGCACGCCTGCGAGTACGGCACGCCCGACGAGATCGGTCCGCGCTTCTTCCTGGTCGATCCGGTGGACGGCACCAAGGCCTTCGTGCGCGGCGATCCCAACTTCACCGTCAACATCGGCCTGATCGACGATGGTGTTCCCGTCGCCGGCGCCGTCTGCGCCCCGGCCACCGGTGAGGTGTGGTTCACGGCCGACGGCGGGGTGCTCAAGCGCGAGGGCGCGGACGGCGCCGAGACGCCGGTGCGGGCCCGCGCCTGGCCGCAGGGCGAGGCCCTGGCCCTGGTCAGCCACACCATGAAGGAAGACAAGGCCACGGCCCTGGCCGACCAGTACGGCTTCAGCCTGCGCGCCCCGATGGACTCGTCGATCAAGCTGGCCCGCATCGCCGAGGGCGCCGCCGACATTTATCCGCGCCATGGCCCGACCATGGAGTGGGACACCGCGGCCGGCCACGCCCTGATCGTCGCCGCCGGCGGCCGCTTCACCACCCCCGAGGGCGAGCCCTTCCTTTATGGCAAGGCCGACCAGGGCTTCCGCAACGGCTGGTTCGTGGCCCGCGGCGCCTGATACCAAGGCGAAACGTTGCAATATGGTCACGGTCGCCGCACGCAGCGGCGACCGGGCTTATCCTGCGACTGATTATTATTGCACCCCAGCAAAGGCGTAACTAAGAACGCCTCGCAATTTCAGGACAAGGGCCGCGGATCCTTCCCTCCGCGACCCGAGCTGGGGTCTCTCGACAAGATGCAAAAGCCTTCCTCGCCCGCCGCCGCCGGCGTTCGCAGCCACGCCCGCCGCGCCCTGGGCGCCGCCGCTGTCGCCGGGGTCGCCGGCCTGGCCATGGCGCCCGCCGCCTTCGCCGCCGACGCGGTGGACGCGGCCCCGGTCGCCACCGCCCCGGCCTCGGCTCCCGCGCCGAACGCGGCCGACGTGCAGGAAGTGTCCGGCATCGCCGTCGACGCCCGCAAGGCCACCGACATGCAGTCGGGCAAGTACACCGCCCCGCTGGTCGACACCCCGCGCTCGATCACGGTGATCTCGTCGCAGATCATCGAGCAGACCGCCTCGACCTCGCTGCAGGACATCCTGCGCACCTCGCCGGGCATCACCTTCGGCGCCGGCGAAGGCGGACAGCCCCTGGCCGACCGTCCGTTCATCCGCGGCCAGTCCTCGGGCAACAACATCTTCGTCGATGGCATCCGCGACTCCGGCGGCCAGACCCGCGAGGTGTTCAACCTCGAGCAGGTCGAGGTCATCAAGGGTCCGGATTCGGTCTACAGCGGCCGCGGCTCGGGCGGCGGCAGCATCAACCTGTCGAGCAAGTCGCCCAAGAACCGCGACTTCATCAACGGCTCAGCCGGCGTCGGCACCGACAACTATTACCGCGCCACGGCCGACGCCAACTACAGCTTCGCCGAAAACGCCGCCTTCCGCTTGAACCTGATGACCACCAAGGGCGACACCCCCGGCCGTAACGCTGTCGGCTTCGAGCGCTGGGGCGTCGCCCCCTCGATCGCCTTCGGCATCGACACCGCAACCCAGCTGACCCTCAGCTACTACCACCTCAATACCGACCAGGATCCGGACTACGGCATCCCCCTGGCCAGCAAGCGCACCTGGGGCGTGGCCGGCACCGACAGCCGCACCCGTCCGACCAGCGGCATCCTCGACGTCTCGCGCGACGCCTATTACGGCCTCGACCGCGACTTCATGAAGACCAAGGCCGACATCGCCACCCTGGCCATCCGCCACGAGATCAATGACAACTTCTCGGTCCGCCAGGCCGTCCGCTACTCCAAGACCGTCAACGACTACCTGGTCACCAACCCCGGCGACGGCGGCGCGGCCCAGTTCGTGGCCGGCGAGTGGTGGATCAAGCGGGGCACCAAGTCCCGCCTGAACCCGACCACCACGGTCGCGGCCGTCACCGACATCAGCGGCAAGTTCGACCTGGGCTCGCTGAAGAACAGCTTCAACGCCGGCCTCGAGCTGTCGCGCGAGAAGAACGAGAACTCCAGCTACCTGATCTACACCACCAACGGCTCGGCCTGCCCGACCGGCTTCACCAACAACGTGACCACCGCCGGCGTTGGCGACTGCACGCGCCTCTACGCGCCGAACCCGAACGACTCCTGGCAGGGCGTGATCAACAAGGGTCCGGTCTCGAACTCGCTCACCAAATCGGCGGCGATCTACGTCTTCGACACCGTGACCATCACCGACAAGCTGCTGCTGAACCTCGGCGCGCGCTACGACAGCTACGAGACCAGCGGCCTGAACCAGACCGTGGCCTCCAGCAGCAACGGCGTGGCCACCGCGATCACCCTGCTGAAGCTGCCGGACGCCAGCTGGGACTTCTTCAACTACCAGATCGGCCTGAACTACAAGCCGACCCCGGCCAGCAGCATCTACGCCTCGTACGCCACCTCCTCGACCCCGCCGACCACCGCCAGCGGCGACCAGAACACCGGCGCCACCGTGGCCCAGTCGATCCTCGATCCCGAAGACACCACCAGCTACGAGCTGGGCGCGAAGTGGAACCTGTTCGGCGAGCAGCTGGCCCTGTCGGGCGCGGTGTTCCGCACCGAACGCAAGAACGCCCTGATCCTGGTCGGCCCGACGGCCACCGACTTCGCCCAGGTCGGCGAGACCCGCGTGCAGGGCCTCGAACTCGGCGTGTCGGGCAAGATCACGCCGAAGTGGCAGGTGTTCGGCGGCTATACCTACATGGACAGCGAACTGGTCCGCGGCGCGGTGACCCTCACCACCAGCGGCGGCGTCACCACGGCGACCCAGCACCTCAACACCGGCGATCCGCTGGCCAACACGCCGAAGAACACCTTCAGCCTGTTCACGACCTACAGAATCATCCGTCCGCTGACGGTCGGCGGCGGCGCCTACTACGTGTCCAAGACCTTCGGCGGCAACCAGGGCGGGGCCGGCGGCGGCGCCAGCGGCATCTACATCCCGGCCTACACCCGCTACGACGCCTTCGCGTCGTGGAAGGTCAACGACAAGGTCGACCTGCAGCTGAACGTCCAGAACCTGACCGACGAGCGCTACATCCTGCGCACCAACGGCGTGCACCACGCCGACCCGGCGCCGGCCCGCCAGACCCTGCTGACCCTGAACGTCCGCTACTGATCCTTCTCGCCTTCACCGGCGAAAAGCGCATGAACCCCGCCCGGAGCGATCCGGGCGGGGTTTTTCGTTGAGCGCCCGGAGCGGGATCAGGAAATATTCGCCTGACGCGAGCCGGCGCCAACCTAAAGTTTACCCTTGGGCGCGACGATCCGCCTCACCTTCCGCCGGGAGCTGGGATTGTCCTCGCCGCGCTCGCCAGACACGCCGCCCGCGCCCTTGAGCCAGGCCGAGAGCGCGCAATGGTTCTTCGAGAACGCCCACGACCTGTTCGCCGTCGTGGTCGAGGGCCGTTTCGTCACCGTCAATCCGGCCTGGACGCGCCTCACCGGCTGGACCGCCGCCGAGCTGATCGGCCAGCCGCCCCTGAAGTTCATCGATCCCGAGCACCACGCCGAGCTGATCCAGGCCGGCGAGGTCATCCGCGCCATGGGCGGCACGGTCCTGCGCGTGCGCATGGTCTGCAAGGACGAGCGCCGCGTCTGGCTCGAGGCGCACGTGCGCCAGGGTCCCGCCGGCGAGATGGTCGGCACCCTGCGCGACGTCTCGGCCGAGGTGGCGCGCAAGGCCGAGCAGGCGGTCTCGCGCCGCACCCGTGAGATGCTGGCCTCGGCGGCCGGCGTCGGGGTGTGGAGCTTCGATCCCGTCACCCAGCGCATCGAGTGGTCGAGCGACATCCTCAGCCTGACCGGCCTGCGCCCCGAGCAGGTCTCGACGCCGGAAACCTTCTATGCCCAGCTCGACGAGCCCGAGCGCAGCCGCGTGCGCTCGACCTTCACCCGCGCCGTGCGCACCGGCCAGGGCGGCACGATCGAGCACCACATGCGCGGCGCGACGGGCCAGAAGTTCTCGTTCCGCGCCACCTTCCAGACCGAGCCGCGGCCCGGCGGCGTCTTCGCCCTGCGCGGCATCTCGCAGAACATCACCGAGGTCGCCCGCGACCGCGACCTGGCCCGCTGGGGCGAGCAGAAGGCCCGCCGGCTGGTCGAGAGCGCGCCCTTCGCCGTGGCCCTCTACGACCGCGACCTGCGCCTGAAGGTGGTCAGCCCGCGCTTCCTGGAGATCTTCCAGGCGACCGAGGCCGAGGTCATCGGCAAGTCACTGCAGGAACTGACCTACGGCGCGCGCAAGCGCTTCGTCGCCGCCGTCGAGCGCGCGCTGACCGGCCAGACCGTGGTGCGCCGCGAGGACAGCCTGACCGACGGCCAGGGCGTCGAGCACCGCCTGCGCTGGGAGGCCCGCCCCTGGCGCGACGCCAGCGGCGCGATCGCCGGCGTCATCACCTACATGGACGACGTCACCGCCCTGGCCGACGCCCGCCGCGAGGCCCGCGCCAACGCCCGGCGGCTGAAGACCGCGCTTGGCGCGGCCCAGGCCGGGGTCTACGAGATCGACCACGTCGATCGCTCGTTCTGGGGCTCGCCCGAGTTCCACCGCATCCTGGGCCGCCGCATCACCTTCGAGGACGTGCGCCAGGCCATCTGGCCGATGATCCGCTCCGAGGACGTGGCCGCCGTCTACGCCGCCGGCGCGGTCGGCCGCTGGGGCGAGCGAGCCTTCGACGCCCGGGTCGTGCGCCCCAATGGCGAGGAGCGCTGGATCCGCCTGTTCCACGAGGTGCGCCGCGACGCCTCGGGTCGGGTGCGCAAGGCCTATGGCCTGGTGCTCGACATCGATGAGCAGAAGCGCGCCGAACTGGCCTTGGTCGAAGCCGAACGCGCCGCCCAGGCCGCCAACGAGGCCAAGGCCCAGTTCCTGGCCAATATGAGCCACGAGATCCGCACCCCGATGAACGGGGTGCTGGGGGTGATGCATCTGCTCAAGCGCGAGAAGCTGCCGGGCGAGGCCGACAACCTGCTGGGCGAGGCCCTGGCCTGCGGTCGGATGCTGTCGACCCTGCTGGACGACGTGATCGACTTCTCGCGGATCGAGGCCGGGCGGCTGGACGTCACCCAGGAGCCGGTCGATCCCAGCGAGCTGGCCGCCAGCGTGGCGCGGCTGCTGCGCGGCCAGGCCGAGCACAAGGGGCTGGAGCTGCGGGTCGACGCCCCGGACCTGGGCCTGATCCTCACCGACCCCAGCCGGCTGCGCCAGGCCCTGTTCAACCTGGTCGGCAACGCCGTGAAGTTCACCCTGTCGGGCTCGGTGACCCTGCGGGTCCGCCGGCAGGAGGGACCCGAACCCCGCGTCGCCTTCGAGGTGATCGACACCGGGGTCGGTATCGCCGCCGAGGCCCAGGCGCGGCTGTTCGAACGCTTCCAGCAGGCCGACGCCAGCACCACCCGCCGGTTCGGCGGCTCGGGCCTGGGCCTGGCCATCACCCGGCGCCTGGCCCAGATGATGGGCGGCGAGGTGGTCTTCACCTCGCGCGAGGGCGTCGGCTCGACCTTCCTGCTGACCATCGCCGCCCCGCCGGCCCAGGCCCGCGCGGCCGAGGCCGAGATGGCCGACGGCCTGCTGCAGGGGCTGAAGATCCTGGTGGTCGAGGACAACGCCACCAACCGCCTGGTCGCCCGCCGCATCCTCGAGCAGCTGGGCGCCAAGGTCGAGACGGCCGAGGACGGGCTGGACGGCGTGACCACGGCGGCGCGGGGCTTCGACCTGATCCTGATGGACGTGCAGATGCCCGGCATCGACGGGCTGGAGGCCGCCCGCCGCATCCGCAACCTGCCGGGCCCGGCCGCCAAGACGCCGATCATCGCCCTGACCGCCAACGTCCTGTCGCACCAGCGCGCCGCCTACCTGGCCGCCGGCATGGACGGCGTCGCCGCCAAGCCGATCTCCCCCGCCGCCCTGATCACCGAGATCGTCCGCCTGGCCGGCGGCGAAGCGGCGGACGCGGCGGCTGTGGCCTAGGCGATCCTCCCCCTTTGGGGGAGGCGGCCCAGAGGGCCGGAGGGGGTTTGCCCGGCCGATTGAGCAAGACCCCCTCCGTCGCTTCGCGACACCTCCCCCGGAGGGGAGGATCTGCCTTCCCTCGCCGTCGAAAACCGCTAATGCTCCTCCCCAACAATTGGGGGAAGCCAACGGATGACGGCCCAGGATCAGGCTGAGGATCGCGCGTCCATGCGCACGGTGGTGGCGGCGTCGTCCGCGGGCACCGCCTTCGAATGGTACGACTTCTTCATCTTCGGCAGCCTGGCCCAGGTGATCTCCAAGACCTTCTTCACGGGCCTGTCGGAGACGGCCGGCTACGTGGCCGCCCTGGCCCTGTTCGGGGTGGGCTTCGCGTTCCGGCCCCTGGGCGCGCTGGTGTTCGGCAAGATCGGCGACCAGGCCGGCCGCAAGGGCGCGTTCCTGGCCACCGTGCTGCTGATGGGCGGGGCCACCTTCGCCATCGCCCTGCTGCCCACCTACCAGCAGGCGGGGATCATCTCGCCGATCCTGCTGATCGTCCTGCGCTGCGTGCAGGGCTTCGCCCTGGGCGGCGAATACGGCGGGGCGGCGATCTACGTCGCCGAGCATTCGCCGCCGCACCAGCGCGGCCGCTCGACCGCCTGGGTGCAGAGCTCGGCGTCCCTGGGTCTGTTCGCGGCGTTGCTGGTCATCCTGGCGACCCGCTGGTTGCTGGGGGGCGTCGCCGGGCCGGCCGCCTTCGACGCCTGGGGCTGGCGCATCCCGTTCGCCGTCTCGATCGGCCTGCTGGCGGTGTCGGTCTGGATGCGCCTGAAGCTCAGCGAAAGCCCGACCTTCGCGCGGATGAAGGAGGAGGGCGCGGCGTCCAAGGCGCCCTATGCCGAAGCCTTCGGCCAGTGGAAGAACCTGAAACTGGTCCTGCTGGCCTTCTTCGCGGTCATGTCGGCCCAGGGCGCGGTCTGGTACACGACCTTCTTCTACATCCAGACCTTCATGGAGAAGTTCCTCAAGATCGCGCCGGGCACGATCAACGGGCTGATGATGGCCGCCGCCGCGGTCAGCGCGGTGCTCTACGTGGTGTTCGGCGCCCTGTCGGACAGGATCGGGCGCAAGCCGGTGATGCTGGGCGGCATGGTCCTGGCGCTGGCGTTCTACTTCCCCGGCTTCCATCTGCTGGAGCGCGCCGCCAACCCGGCCCTGGCCGAGGCCTCGGCCCGCGCGCCTGTCAGCGTCACCGCCGACCCCAAGGACTGCGCCCTGCAGTTCGACCCGATCGGCAAGGCCGCCTTCGTCTCGTCCTGCGACATCGCCAAGAGCGCCCTGGCCAACGCCGGGGTGTCCTACGCCAACCACGCCGGTCCGGCCGGCTCGGCGGCGGTGGTCCAGATCGGCGAGACCCGGATCGTGTCGAAAAGCGCCAAGGGCCTGCCCGCCAAGGAGGCCAAGGCGGTGAAGACCGCCGGCGAGGCCGCCATCAAGGCCGCCCTGGCCCGGGCCGGCTATCCGGCCAAGGCCGACCCGGCCCGGCTGAACTGGTGGGGCGTGTTCGGCGTGCTGATGGTCTTCGTCGTCGGCGCCACCGCCCTCTACGGGCCGCTGGCCGCGGCTCTGGTCGAGCTCTTCCCGACCCGGGTGCGCTACACCGCCCTGTCGCTGCCCTACCACATCGGCACGGGCTGGATCGGCGGCTTCGTGCCGTTCAGCGCCTTCGCCATCGTGGCGGCGGTGGGCAATATCTACGCCGGGCTCTGGTACCCGGTGTTCTTCACCCTGATCAGCGTGCTGACGACCCTGTTCCTGCTGCCCGAGACCAAGGACCGGGCTCTGGACTAGTCTCGCATGTTGTCATCCCGGACAGCCTCTACGACGCTTCCGGGATGACAACGGTTGGGTCTCTTTAGATCGCTTCAACGCTGACCGACGCCGCCCCCAGCGCCTGGACCAGGGCCGGGTCGACCGGGGCCACGATCAGCCGGACGATCTGCTTGCCCTCCTGGGCCAGGGTCACCAGCGTCTCCGCGCCGGCCTGGGCCGGATCCAGCCGGTGGACGTCGCGGCGGGCCATGTTGACGATGTCGGGATCGGCGGCCTCGTCGGCGATCAGCACGTCGGCGGCGCCCAGGGCCCGCAGGGCGCGCAGGGTCAAGAGGTCCGAGGGGCCCTTGCCGGCGATGAACCGCACCTTGCCCTCGCGGCCGACGCCCTTGGCCAGGGCCTGGCGGAACAGCTGGCCGGCCTTCTCCATGTCGCCGGCCATGGCCGCCTGGGCGGCCTCGCCGGCCACGGCGTCGCGGAGGAAGGCGCGGCGCTCGTGCATGGCGGGCAGGGCGCCGCGCACCTCGTCCTGGAACTTGCGCAGCAGGGCGGCCACCCGGCCCGAGCCCTCCGGCACCTGGGCCTCGATGTCGTTGCGCAGCTTGGTGGCCAGGGTCGGCGAGGCGCCGCCCGTGCCGACGGCGGCCACCACCTCGCCGCGGTCGATCACCGCCGGGGTGTTGAAATCGCTCATCGTCGGCCTGTCGACCACGTTGACCAGCACCCGGGCCGCGCGGGCCGCGCTGGCCGCGCTCTGCAGGAAGACCTCGTCGTCGCCCGCCACGAAGGCCAGCACCGCCCCGGCGTAGGTCCCCGGCAGGAGGGCCGCGTGGCCGTCGACCCGCACCAGCGTGGCCGGCGAGCCGTCGAACAGCCGCGCCTTGTTGTCGGCGGCCTCGCCGCTACCGGCGATCACGACCTTGCGGCCGGCCAGGGGGAAGTAAGCGGGGAAGGAATCCAAGGGGCGGGTCCTGACGGGAAACAAGCGAACGGCGGTCAGGCTAGCCTGCCTGAACCAAGATTTCACTGGCGGGTTTGGGTCTTAGCAGTGTTAGATTCCGCCGAGCCGGGCCGTCGGACCCCGTTTTTCGCTTGGGAGGCGAAAGCATGACCTCGACGTTGGATATCAACGGCAAGTCGGTCGCCGTGAAGGCCGCCCCCGAGACGCCCCTGCTGTGGGTGCTGCGCGACGAGCTGGGCCTGACGGGCACCAAGTTCGGCTGCGGCATGGCCCAGTGCGGGGCCTGCACGGTCCACGTCAACGGCGACCCGGTGCGGTCGTGCGTGACGCCGATCGCGGCCCTGGCGGGCGCCAAGATCGCCACCATCGAGAGCCTGGGCGGGACCCACCCGCTGCAGCAGGCCTGGGTCAAGCACGACGTGCCCCAGTGCGGCTACTGCCAGTCGGGCCAGATCATGTCGGCCGCCGCCCTGCTGGCCAGCACCAAGTCGCCCAGCGACGCGGACATCGACAACGCCATGAGCGGCAATATCTGCCGCTGCGGCACCTACCAGCGCATCCGCGCCGCCATCAAGGACGCCGCCGGCCTGACCGCCGCGCCCGTGGTCGCCGCGCCGGCCGCCGCCAAGCCGACAGCCTCCAACGACGTCGACGACGAGATCGCCGCCGCCTCGGGCTCGACCGGCCGGGGAGTGGGCCAATGAACGGGCCGTTCCGGAAACTCGACCGCCAGGAGGGCGTCAGCCGCCGCGACCTGGTGGTCGGCGCCACCCTGGCCGGCGGGGCCCTGCTGGTCGGCTGCTCGCCCGCCGACCTGATGAGCGCGGGCTCGAAGGTGGACGTCGGGGCCTTCGGGCCGTTCATCCGGTTCGATCCGGACGGCGCGGTGACGGTGCTGTCCAAGCACATCGAGTTCGGCCAGGGCAATCACGCGGGACTGGGGGCCATCGTCGCCGAGGAGCTGGACGCCGACTGGAGCCGGGTGAAGGTGCTGCACGCGCCCGCCAACGCCAAGCTCTACGCCAACGGCGGCATGGGCATCCAGCTGACCGGCGGTTCGTCGGCGATCTCCAACTCCTGGGAGCAGCTGCGCAAGGCCGGGGCCGGCGCGCGGGCGATGTTCGTGCAGGCGGCGGCGACGAAGTGGAACGTCCCGGTCGAGCAGATCACCGTCAAGGACAGCGTCGTCAGCGGCGGCGGCAAGAGCGCGGGCTTCGGCGAGCTGATCGCCGACGCCGCCAAGGTGGCCCCGCCCGAGAACCCCGCCCTGAAGGACCCCAAGACCTTCACCCTGATCGGCACCGACCGGGTGCGGCGCAAGGACAGCCTGATCAAGAGCAACGGCACGGCCCGCTACACCCAGGACGTCCAGCTGCCGGACATGCTGGTGGCGATGGTCGCCCACGCGCCCCGCTTCGGCGGCAAGGTGAAGAGCTTCGACGCCGACGAGGCCAAGAAGGTGGCGGGGGTGGTCGACGTCTACGAGATCCCGACCGGGGTGGCGGTGGTCGCCGACAACACCTACGCCGCCCGCATGGGCCGCGAGGCGCTGAAGATCGAATGGGGCGAGGGCAAGGTCGAGACCCGCGGCTCGGCGACGATCGCCCAGCAGTGGCGCGACATCGCCGCGGGCAAGGGCCCGGCCGACCTGAAATGGGAAGCGTTCGACTCCAAGGGCGACGCGTCCGTCGCCTCGGGCGGCAAGGGGAGCGAGGTCTTCGAGACCACCTACGACTTCCCCTATCTGGCCCACGCCACCATGGAGCCGATGAACTGCGTGGCGATCGTCGACGGCAACAAGGTCAAGCTGATCCACGGCTCCCAGGCCCAGACCCTGGACCAGATGAACGCGGCCAAGATCGTCAAGACCCTGCCGGGCTCGGTCGAGATCGAGACCCTGTACGCCGGCGGCTCGTTCGGCCGGCGGGCCAATTTCCCGTCCGACTACGTGGCCGAATGCGTGACCATCGCCCAGAAGGTCGGCAAGGGCCGGCCGGTGAAGCTGGTCTGGACCCGCGAGGACGACATGCAGGCGGGCTTCTTCCGGCCGCTGGTCCACCACGCCGTGCGGGTCAGGGTGGACAAGGACGGCTATCCGGCCAGCTGGCGCCACCGGATCGTCACCCAGTCGATCATGAAGGACTCGCCGATGAAGGCGAAGG
>Ga0102591_1002847_pt1 | contig 17170 bp, 15 predicted proteins | sample AraplaCol_mCL_r2_2_FD_76860 | JGI IMG/M metagenome (GOLD analysis project Ga0102591, IMG submission 76860) | Arabidopsis root microbial communities from North Carolina, USA - plate scrape MF_Col_mCL_r2 (SPADES assembly) (version 2) | ecosystem: Host-associated > Plants > Roots > Endosphere... | reverse complement strand
GGACCACGTAATAGGCGTCGCGCAGCCAGCAGTAGCGATAGTCCCAGTTGCGGCCGCTGTCGGCGTGCTCGGGGATCGAGGTGGTCATGGCAGCCACGATCGCCCCGGTTTCCTCATGCATGCAGAGCTTGAGGGTGATCGCCGCGCGGATCACGGCGCTCTGGTAGTCCAGCGGTACGGCCAGGCCCCGCACCCATTCCATCCAGTATTCCTGGGTCTGCTGCAGCATGCGGTTGCAGGTGGCCCCGATGTCGGCGTTGAAGCCCTCGTCGGCGCCCAGGAACATGGCGATCGGCTTTTCCAGCCTGAAGGTGCGCTCCTCCAGCACATGCGACACCGGCCCGTCGGTCGACAGGCGCATCGTCATGTCCGAGCACAGGTAGCGGATGTGGTTGGAGCCATGGGTGGTCTCGGCCAGCCTCGCACCCCAGGCGGCGGTCGGGCGCAGGCGGATGGTGATGCGCGCCACGCTGGTCAGCGGGCGGACCAGGCGGATGAAGGCCGTGGGCCGGAAGCTGCGGCCGAACTGCTGGTAGCGCGGGGCGAAGTCGATGATCTCGATGCTGGCGCCGTCGGCGTCGGTGATCACCGTGCGCAGGATCGGCGTGTTGCGCAGGTACTCCTGCTCGACCGTCTTGGCGCCGTCGACCGCGACCTCCCACGTCCCCTTGGCCGACGGATCGCCCGGCTCCAGTCCGCCCAGCAGCGAACTGAACACCGGATCGGAATCGATGCGCGGGGCGCACGCCCAGACGAAGCGACCGCAGCGGTCGATCAGGGCGCTGACCGCGCAGTTGCCGATCGGGAAGAGGTCGAGGTTTTGGGGCATGGTTTGCGCTATCTCCACGCTTCAACGCTCAGTCCGTACCTGTCGACGCTCAGCGCCGCATCAGGATCGGGATCGTCGAATGCTTGTTGGTGTGGGCCGCGACATGGGCGCCGACGTGCTCGAAGGTGATGTCCGTCGAGGCCGCGCCGATCGCCAGGCCGCTGATCTGCAGGTGGTCGATGCCGATCGGCAGGCGCGGATCGGTCAGATGGACCTGACCCCGCCAACCGTCGATCGTGATCCCCAGGCACGCCTGCAGCATCATGAAGGCCGAGCCCGCGGCCCAGGCCTGCGGAAGGCAGGCCACCGGATAGGCGACCGGGGGCTCGCCGGGCTGGCGCGGGAAGCCGCAGAACAGTTCGGGCAGGCGCATCTCGTAGTGGGCGGCGGTCTCGAACAGGCCCGAGGTCATCTCGACCACGCCGTCGCGGTGGCCGTAGCGGGCCAGGCCCATGGCGCAGATGGCGGTGTCGTGTGGCCAGACCGAGCCGTTGTGGTAGCTCATCGGATTGTAGCGCGGCTCGCCCTGGGCCAGGGTCCGGACGCCGAAGCCGTTGTGGAACGCCGCCGACAGCAGGGCCTTGGCCACCTTGTCGGCGCGGTCGGGTGAAGGCAGGCCGCAGAACAGCAGGTGGCCGGGATTGGAGCCGCGCACGCGACACGGCTTGCCGTGGCCGTCGATGGCCATGGCGTAGAACCCCTTGTCCTCCATCCAGAACTTGGTCTCGACCTCTTGGCGCAGATGCTCGGCCTTTTCGCGCCAGCGCTTGGCGTTCTCGGGTTCGCCTCGCCGCTCGGCGAGGTCCGCCATGCCCTTGAACGCGGCGAAGGCGTAGCCCTGGACCTCGACCACGGCGATCGGCCCGTCGGGGAACTTGCCGTCCTCGTGGAAGACGCTGTCCTCGCTGTCCTTCCAGTTCTGGTTCGACAGGCCGGAGTCCAGGCCTCGCGCATAGTCGATCAGGCCATCGCCGTCGCTGTCGCCGAAATGCTCGATCCAGGCGATGGCCGCCATCAGCGGCTCCCACAGCCCGTCGATGAACGGCAGGTCCCCCGTGCGCTCGGCATAGGCGCAGGCCAGGGCCACGAACAACGGCGTGGTGTCGACGCCGCCGTAGTAGCGGCCGAACGGCAGCTCGCCCAAGGCGGTCATCTCGCCCTTGCGGGTCTCGTGCATGATCTTGCCGGGGGCGCTGTCGCGGAACGCGCTGACCTCCTCGGCCTGATGCTCGGCCAGGTAGCTCAGAACGCCCTTGGCCAAGCCTGGCTCGATCCACAGCACCTGCCAGGCGGTGATGATCGCGTCGCGGCCGAACGGGGTCGAGAACCAGGGGATGCCCGCGTAGGGATAGGGGCCAGTGGCGAACTGGGTGGTCAGCAGGGCCAGGTCGGCCCGCGACTTCTCCAGCCAGTCGTTGAACAACCGGCCCGAGGTGTGCAGCCGAGCGCCACGTCGCCGCCGTCGGCGCATGTCGATGCGGGCCCGAGCCGCGGCCGCCCGCCAGCGCTCGCGCGTCGGCGGATGGTCCTGCTCGACCCCCACCTCGACATAGAGGTCGAAGTGGGTCTCGGGCGTCAGCATGAACATGAAGTCCGCCCGCTGTGGACCCATGCGTCCCGGCGGCTCGGAGAACGAGATGATGCTGGTGCGTCGCACGCTGTCCAGGCCGTCATAGGTGTATTTCACCGAGCGGCCGTTCATCTCGGCCGGCAAGACCCGGCCGCGCGCGGGGCGCTTGGAGCCGCGCACCTCGAACATGTCGTGGAAGTCGGCGTCGTATTCCAGGCTGACCGGCAGGATGACCATGTCACGGCTGTAGTTGACGAAGCGCAGGCGCTCGTAGAGGCGCTGATCCCACAGGAACCGCTTGCGCTCGACATGAATGGCGCCGTGCGGAGCCGCCGCGCCGCCCAGGGCGGGCAGGGGCTCGTTGGTGGCGTGGGAGGTGAAGAACACGTTGTCCTGCGAGACGGCCGCGCTCAGCAAGGCCGGGGAACGGTTACCCAGCAATAGACGCAGCTTGGACAGCAGGCGGGTGTCGTCATGGAACAGGCCGTCGGCGGCTCCCAGCACGTCGCCGAACGCGTCCGCGACCAGGAAGGTGTCCTTGTCCTTCAGGGCGAACAGCCGATAGGGCACGCGCGGCTCGCCGGTCTCGCCGTGCTCGATGGCGCCGGACGTCGGGCCTGGTGTGAGATCGTCCATAATTTCGGCCCCTTTGCGCTGAGGTCCCTCGAAAACCCGCCGCGCCGCGTGCCTGCGGCGGGCGGGTTCCGAATTCCTAAAACCTGATCATGTCTCCGGCGCGGCGATCGCGCGGGACGGGATCAGGCGCTTTGGGCGAGCGCCAGGCGCGGCGGCTCGGACGCTTCTTCCAGCCGATCATACAGCTCGAGATATCGGCGAGCCATGGCGGTGGCCGAGAACCGGGTCTCGAAGCGGCGGCGGATCGCGCAGCGATCCAGGTCGCCCAGGCGTTGCGCGGCGGCGACGGCCTGGTCCTCGCCCCGAACGATGAAGCCGGTCAGGCCGTCTTCGATCACTTCGGGCACCGAGCCGCAGTCGTAGGCGATGACCGGCGTGCCGCAGGCCATGGCCTCGATCATCACAAGGCCGAACGGCTCGGGCCAAGCGATGGGGAAGAGCAGGGCGTCGGCTCCGCCCAGGAAGTCGGACTTCTGATGGTCGCCAATCTCGCCGACGAACTCGATCAGCGGATCGTCCATCAGGCGCTCGATCTCCTCGTGGAAATAGGCGCGGTCGGCCGCGTCGATCTTGGCGGCGATCTTTAGCTTCTTGCCCAGGCGCTTGGCGATGGCGATGGCGCGATCAGGACCCTTCTCGGGCGAAATCCGACCGAGGAAAGCCAAGTAACCGTCCGATTTCGGGCGGAAATCATAGATTTCTTCGGCCATGCCGTGCAGCACCGTACCCGCCCAGTTGGCGAAGGGAAGGGGCTGGCGCTGGTCGTCCGAGATCGAGACCAGCGGGAACTGCGGCCAGCGCCGATAGACGCCCGGCAGATCCTTCAGGTCCAGACGGCCGTGCAGGGTGGTCAGGGTCTTTTCCGGCATGGCCTCGAACATGGGGAAGTGGATCATGTCGGTGTGGAAATGGATCACGTCGAAGCGGTGGGCCTGGCGACGGACCTCGGCCAGCATCGCCATGTGGGCGGCCAGGTCCGACTTCAGCGGCGCCGGATCCAGGCGGATGGCCTGATCGCGCACCACGACGAGCTCGGCCTTGGTGCGGGCGTCGCCCGAGGCGAACAGCGTGACCTCGTGGCCTAGATCGACCAGGGCATCGGTCAGATGAGCCACCACCCGTTCGGTGCCTCCGTAGAACCGCGGCGGGACGGCTTCGTACAGGGGCGGAACCTGAGCGATTCTCATCGACGAAATCCTGATTCTGGAAAGGCGCCACGCTGCGCCCGGACCTCGGTTCAAACCGCCGGTGTGGCGTTAAGGTTCCGCATCGGAAATAAAGAACCATAAGCGGTCTGAACCGTTGAGCTTCCACGATACGGGCGTTGACGCGCCGGGGTCGTGACGGCCATCTGAGTGGTGCGCGGACTGGCCGCGTGCGAGCGTGCGACGAGACCTTTCGACGGTGATCAAGTCCTGGACCAAACGTGACGCACTGCTTGGCGGCGCGCTTTCCCTCTTCACCCTGTCGTCGGCCGCCGCGCAGATCCAGAATCCGCCGCTGGTGAAGGCGCCTCAGCAGCCAGCGGCGCCGCCGCCTCCCATCAATGTGGCGCTGCGGCCCGAACAGGTCGATCTGCTGATCAAGACCCTCGGCCAAGCCTACACCCATGGCTTCGAGTCCATCGCCTTCGCGCCCGACACCCTGTTGCCGTTGCTGGGCGCCCGCGACGCGCTGACCCGCCAAGGCGCCCAGGCTCAGCTGATCGACCTGACCCTGCGCTACGCCAGGGCCGTCCGGATGGGCCGCCTGCCTTTGGAGGCCTTCCCGAACGACTGGGGGCTGCGTCCCACGCGCTACGAACCCGGCCCCGATTTCGTGCAGGCCGTCACGCAGGATCGCCTAGGGGCGTGGCTGGACAGCCTGCCGCCGCCCTATACCGGCTACCAGACCCTTCGGAAGGGCCTCGCGGCCTATCGCGACATCGCGGCCAAGGGCGGCTGGAAGCCGATCGGACCGGGAGAGCCGCTGAAGCTGGGCGCGACGGGCGATCCGCGCATCGCCGCCTTGGAGGCCCGTCTGGCGGTCGAGGACGCGACGGTGGCCGTCGATGGGGCTCCCGTCTTCGATGAAGCCCTGCAACAGGCCTTGATGCGCGCCCAGAAGCGTTTCGGCCTCAATCCCGACGGCGCGGCGGGTCCGGCGACCCTGGCCGCGTTGAACGTCTCCGTCGAGCGGCGGATCGACCAGATCCTGGCCAATATGGAGCGCTGGCGCTGGTTGCCCCAGCAACTGCCGGCCGACCGCATCCAGGTGAACATCGCCGCGGCGGTCATGAGCGTCTTCCATGACGATGCGCCCAACCTGACCATGCGGGCGGTCACCGGACGTCCGGGCGACGAGACGCCGATGCTGCAGTCGACGATCCACTCGATCGTGCTGAATCCGCCGTGGAACGTGCCGTCTTCGATCGCCGCGAAGGAGCTGTGGCCGAAGGAGCGGGCCAATCCCGGCTATCTCGCGCGCAACGACTTCATCGTCATCTCGACCGGCGCGGGGACCTCGCGGCTCCAGCAGAAGGCGGGGCCCAAGGCGGCGCTCGGTCTGGTGAAGTTCGACTTCGACAACCCCTACGGCGTCTATCTGCACGACACGCCCAGCCGTTCAAAGTTCGCCAGCTTCAGCCGGCTGGCCAGTCATGGCTGCGTGAGGCTGGAAAAGCCGATCCCGCTGGCCAAGCAGCTCCTGGCCACCAATCCCGACTGGCCGCCCGAGGTGGTCGACGCCACCATCGCCTCGGGCAAGACGGTGCGAGCCCAACTGGGACAGCCGATCGCGGTCTTCCTGCTGTATTGGACAGCCTACATGACCCCAGACGGGCAGATGAATTTCCGCGATGACCCGTACGGATGGGACACGATGCTTGTGCAACGTATTGCCGCATCGAGCCCCGGCTCAGCTTGACCCACGGCCTGTCGTGAGGCCTCTTCCTCGGCGTTGAGCTTTCCAGTTTGGAAAGACTCAATCGGTTTTAGTGCTCGTGTGAGGGTCGCCAAGTGGGGTGATCCGGCCTTCCGGCGCTCGCGAGGTCAGTCCGGGGAAGCGTACCATGATCGAACGACGCAAGCTGTTGGGGCTTGGCCTTGGCGTGCTCGGCGCGAGCGCGGTCGGGCCGATGGCGGCCTTCGCCCAGTCGAAATTGGGTCTCGCCGATCCGATCGGTGATCTGCTCCAGCGCCAGTCGGATCTTCCTGAAGGTATGGCCGATGACGAGGTCGCGACGGCAGCCGCCGCCGCCGCGCCGGTCGCCGCGCCCGCGGCCGTGGCGCGCTCGACTTCGCAGGCTCCGCGTTGGCTGAAGCTGCACAACATCCACACTCAAGAAAAGATCGAGGCGGTCTATTTCGAGAAGGGCGAGTATGTGCCCGACGCCGTGCAAGCCCTGGACAAGGTGCTACGCGACTACCGCACGGGCGACGTCTATTCGATGCACCCCGAGCTGTTCGACACCCTGTCGGACTTGCAGCAGAAGACGGGTTCCAAGGCGCACTTCCAGGTGATCTCCGGCTATCGCTCGCCCAAGACCAACGCCATGTTGCACGGACGCAGCGGTCAGGTCGCCAAGCGCAGCCTGCACATGGACGGCAAGGCGATGGATGTCTATCTGGAGGACGTCGCTCTGGATCGTCTGAGGGCCGCGGCCCTGGATCTCAAGCGCGGTGGCGTGGGTTATTACCCCGTCAGCAATTTCGTCCACGTCGACGTCGGACCTGTCCGCCGTTGGGTCGGCTCCTAAGAGGGCCGCAGATCAGAGGAAAGCCCGGATGGCCAAGGCCGAACGTCACGGAAACCCGTTCGGATGGATTCTTCTGGGAGCCCTGGTGGGCGCGATCGCCACGGCCGGTGTCCTTCTGATGGCCTCGTCCATGCGTTTCGACGGCGGCTACGAAGAGGGGCCGACCGAGATCCGCACCGCCGCCGACGATGCGGCCGCCGCCGCCGCGGCTCGGCCGACGCCGGTGGCCACCGCCCCCAAGCCTGAAGCGCCGCCGGTGGCCGAGGTCCCGGCCCCGACCGTCGAGCAGCCGTCCGTCGACGCCCAGATGGCCGAGGACGCCGCCGCCGCCGGCATGACCTCTCGGGCCCAGCCGGCGACCAACTAGCGCCCCAGCCAAGCCACAAGAAAAAGGCCCCGGATCGCTCCGGGGCCTTTCCTTTTGGTGAGATCGCCAAGTCTTACGACTTCGGCGCGGCCATCGGCGTTAGCTTGCCGGCGGCGGCCTTGATGGCTTCGTGCTGGGCCGGGGGCAGGGGGATCAGGCCGCGGCCCTGCAGGTAGCCGCCCCGCCCGGTCGCCGCATCGGAAACGAACTCGGCGATGAATTCCTTCAGGCCCGGGGTCACGCCGACCTGGCCCTTCTTGACGTAGATGTAGAGCGAACGCGACAGCGGGTACTGGCCGCTGGCGATCGCCTGGGCCGTGGGCTTCACGCCGTTGACGCTGGCGCCCTTGATGCGGTTGCCGTTCTCTTCGAGGAAGCTGTAGCCGAACACGCCCAGGGCGCCCGGAGTCTTCTCGATGGTGCCGATGATGGCGTTGTCGTTCTCGCCGGCGTCGACCCAGCCGCCGTCGGTGCGCAGGGGATCGACCTTCGCCTTGAAAGCCTTCTCGTCCTTGTCGGCCAGGGCCTTGGCGGTCGGGAACTTCTTGGCGCCGGCTTCGATGCCCAGCTCGACGAAGGCGTCACGGGTGCCCGAGGTGGGCGGCGGGCCGTAGACCAGGATGCGGTTGCTCGGCAGGCCGGCGCCCACGTCCTTCCAGGACTTGTAGGGGTTAGCCACGAACTGGCCGCCGCGCAGCACGTTCTGGCCCAGGCCCAGGTACAGGTGCTCGAGCTTGAAGTTGTAGTCCGGGGCCTTCTTGTCCATGGCCACGACGATGCCGTCGAAGCCGATCTTCAGCTCGATGATGTCGTTGACGCCCTTGGCCTTGCAGGCCTCGAACTCGGACTTCTTCATCGGACGCGACGCGTTGGCGATGTCGGGGAACTTCTCGCCCATGCCGCCGCAGAACATCTTGATCCCGCCGCCCGTGCCCAGGCTCTCGATCTTCGGAGCCTTCTTGCCGGTCTTCTTGGAGAAGTTTTCGGCGGTGCGGGTGGAGAAGGGGAACACGGTGGAGGAACCGGCGGCCCAGACGTAGTCGCGGGCGGCGTGGGCGCTGGACGCGCCGGCCAGCAGGCCAAGCGCGGCGGTGGCTCCGAGCAGGGTCTTCATCGGGGGCATTCCTACTTTCGAGGGGGCGAGAAGGAGGGGACGCGCGAACCGTACGTCCCGTGCCGCAGTCCTTTGTCACAGTTTGGCGACAGTTTTGCGACGGTGTCCGTCCACGGACGATCCCGCCCGTCCTCTACAGCAGGTCCAGAACGCGTTCCTTCGGGCGGCACAGGGCCACGCCCTTGGGGGTGACCACGATCGGGCGCTGCACCAGGATCGGTTCGGCCGCCATCGCGTCCAGGATCTGGTCGTCGGTGGCGCCCGGCGCGGTCAGGCCCAGGGCCTCGGCCGGCGTACCTTGAACCCGCAGCCAGTCGCGCGGCGTCACCCGGCCCTGGGCCATCAGCTCGGCCAGCTGTTGGCGGGTCCACGGGCGCTTCAGGTACTCGATGATCGCCGGCTCGTGACCCGCGTCGCGGATCATCTGCAGCACGTTGCGCGAGGTCCCGCAGTTGGGGTTGTGGAAGATCGTGATGGGAAAGTCGGTCATGGCTCCGGTGAACCAGCCGGCGGGCGACCTGTAAAGGGCCGGGCGCGTCATCGCGCCGCGCCGTCGGCCATGGTCAAGTCAACCAAGCGGCAACCCTGACGAGGCACCTTCCCGGCGAGAGGTATTGTTCCATGTCCGCTTTCGCCACCCTTCGCAGCCTTGCCTTCATGTCGCTGATCACCTGCGGTCTGCTGACCGCGGCGTGGAATGGCGCGAGACACGTTCCGTGGCCGCTGGATCAGCATCGCGGCGACGTCGTCTGGATCGACACCGACCACCGCTAGACGGCCCGCCGGCGGACCCGGGGCTTCGCACGAAGTCCCCGTCGCCGAACCGGTCTCTGATATGCTTCAAGGAGTCGCGTACGGAGAAGCCGCCATGTTCCACAGTCCCTCCAGGCACAAGGACTTCGGGGTCTTCCTGCCCGTGGCCAACGGCGGCTGGATCATCTCCAAGACCACGCCCGTGCTCGACGGCCTCTATCCCCAGAACCGGGCGGCGGCGGTGATCGCTGACCAGGTCGGGATGGACTTCGTGATGTCCATGGCCAAGTTCCGCGGCTTTGGCGGCGAGACCGACCACTGGGGCACGGCCCTGGAGTCGGTGACCATGATGGCCGCCATCGCCGAGGCGACCAAGACCGTGCGCATCTGGGCCACGATCCATCCGCTGCTGCAGAACCCGGCGGTGGCGGCCAAGATGATCGCTACCCTCGACCACATCAGCGGCGGCCGGGCGGGGCTCAACATCGTGGCGGGCGCCTACAAGGGCGAGTTCGACCAGATGAGCGCCTGGAACGACAGCCTGAGCCACGACGACCGCTACGCCCTGACCGAGGAGTGGACGACCGTGGTCAAGCGGCTGTGGTCCGAGGACAGCGTCGACTTCCAGGGCGAGTTCTTCACGATGAAGGACTGCCAGTCCAAGCCCAAGCCGCTCAGCAAGCCTCGTCCCGAACTGATCTGCGCGGGCATGAGCGACCGGGGCTTTCAGTTCTCGGTGCGCGAGGCCGATATTTGCTTCATCGGCGGCCGCACGCCCGACGAGCGCCGCGACGCGTCGTTGAGGGCCAAGACGCTCGCGGAGAGCCTGGGCAAGGCCATCAAGACCTACGCCATGTGCACCGTGGTGCACGGCGACAGCGACGCCGACGCGCAGGCCCGCGTCGAGCGCTACAAGGACGGCGCCGACATGGGCGCGATCCTGGCCATGCTGGCCAGCTGGGGCGTACCGGCCGACAAGCTGGACGCCGTCGCCCGCCAACAGGGGGCGTTCATGACCCATACCGTGATCGGCGCGCCGTCCACCTGCGCCGAGCGGATCCAAGACTTCATCGATTACTGCCAGCTGGACGGGCTGATGCTGATCTTCCCCGACTATGTCGAGGGCCTGACCATGTTCGGAGCCGACATCCTGCCGGGCCTGCGGGCGGTCTATTCGTGAGCGTGAACAGCGTGGAAGCGACTCCTGACAGCCTGGACGCCTGGATCGCCCCCGAACGGACGGCGGTGCTGGTGCTGGACATGCAGGTCGATTTCGCGTCGCCCGATGGGGCCCTGGGCGCGTTCGTCGACCTCGGCGCGGTCAAGCCGGCCCTGGCCGCAGCCGAGGCGCTGGTCGCCAAGGCTCGCGCGGCTGGCGTTCCCGTCGTGTTCGTTGGCCTGTCGACCACGCCCGAGACCGACTCCGCCGCTTGGAACGAACGCCTGCGCCGGCGCGGTGGCGATCCTCACGTCGAGGCGGCCCTATGTCGCGCCGGGCAGCCCGGCTCCGAGTTCTATGGACCCACGCCCGCGCCCGGCGAACTGGTGGTGCACAAGACGCGCTACAGCGGCTTCGTCGGCACCGATCTCGACATGCAGCTGACGCGGATGGGCGTCGACACCTTGGTGGTGGCGGGGCTCACGACGGAATGCTGCATCGACAGCACCGTCCGCGACGCCTTCGACCTGGACTACCACGTGTTCGTGGCCGCCAACGCCTGCGCGGCCTATGAGCCGGACCTGCACGAGGCGTCGCTGAAGGTCATGGGGCTGAACACCGCCATCGTCACCGATACGGCCGCGATCGCTGAGGCCTGGCGGATGCGCTGAAGGTCGGGCGGCCCTACGCGTCGATACCGGTTTGCAAGTCGGCGTATTTCAGTACGACCCTATCTTCGCTAGCGAGACACCTCGCAGGGCAGGGACGTAGTTGGGCTAGTTTTCGGAGTTTTCCTCGCCCTGGACGCCGACGTCCTTGGTCACGCGCTCGGCCAGGGCCGTCGCGCCCGCATCGTCGGCGGCGATGTCGCCTTGGTCCTGAAGGTCGGGCTTGGGCTGGCTCTTCAGCGCGGCTTCCAGGTCTTTTTCGGTCTTGTCGGTCATGACGATCTCCTGTCGAGCAGGAGTCAGCGCCCGTGACGGCGATGGGTTGCGCTATTTCGCGATCCCGAACCGGAACTGGGTGGTCTGCTTGAACACCTGGCCCGGCCGCAGGACGGTCGAGGGGAAGTTGGGATGGTTGGGGCTGTCGGCGAAGTGCTGGGTCTCGATCGCCAGGCCCGCGCCCTTCTCCAGGCCGGTCCCGTCGGGGCGCTTGAGCGAGCCGTTGAAGCTGTTGGCGGTGAACAGCTGGACGCCCGGCTGGGTGGTGCGGACCTCCAGGGTGCGGCCGCTGGCGCGGTCGGCCATGCGGACGGCCGGGACCAGCTTGCCTCGTCCGCCGCCGTCGACGACGAAGTTGTGGTCGAAGCCGTTGGCGAACTTGATCTGCGGATCGTCGGCCGTGACCCGCTCGCCCAGGCGCGTAGGGTTGCGCAGGTCCAAGGCGGTGCCCGCCACCGGGGCGATTTGGCCGGTGGGCAGCTTGCGGACGTTGATCGGGGTGTAGGCCTTGGCCAGCACCTGGGCGGTCTGGTCGTAGACCGTCCCGCCGCCCGCCAGGTTGAAATAGACGTGGTGACTGAGGTTGATCACCGTCGGCTTGTCGGTCGTGGCGCGGTAGTCGATGCGCAGGACGTTCTTGCGGGTGACCGTGTAGGTCACGGTCGTCTTCAGGGTTCCGGGGTAGCCGCCTTCGCCGTCGACGGCGGTGTAGGCCAGGGTGACGCCCGCCTCGCCGCGACGCTGGAACGGCGTGCCGGTCCAAACGCGAGTCGCGAAGCCGGTGGTCCCGCCGTGCGAGGAGACCCCCACGGCGCTGCTGGGCAGGTCGCTGCGGACGCCGTCGATCGTGAAGCCGCCGTTCGAGATGCGGTTGGCGTAGCGGCCCAGCAGCGAGCTGAAATTGGCCCGGGCCTCGTAGGCTTTCAGGTCGGCCAGCTCCAAGGCGACGTTCCGCACCTGACCCTCGCGATCAGGAACGTTCACCTGGGTGATCACGCCGCCGTAGGACAGCACCTTGACGCTCATGCCGTGGTCATTCGTCAGCGTGAAGACCTCCACCGGGGCGCCGGCGGCGGTCACGCCGTAAGGCGCGCGCGTCGCGGTGGCCGCGAAGGCCGGGCCGGCGGCGAGCAGGGCGGCGGCGACAGTCAGGGTCCTGTACGCGGCGACAGCCATGGTTTCCCTCCCAGGTTCGCCCAGACCTTCCAGATTGTCCGAGCTCTTCTGGAAACCGGTGTCAATCAAATGGGCGGCGAGATCAAGAGGGTGGGCCCGCCGTAGGGCGCAGCCTTGCGTCGGCCTTGCGGCGGCCGTTTCACCGGTCGTGAGGGACCGACGCGGGGGTCGGAAGCACTGTGGATTTCTGGGATAGGGAGACAGGGCGGGGCCGCCGCGAACGACGCTGAGACAGCGTCGGAGCCGCATCGGTCGATCGATGGGCGGTGCGCTTCAAGCCGTGCGGGCTGAAGGCAAGATGAGCGGCCGGCGGTGAGGCCGGCCGCTCGCCGAGGGATTAGCCGTTGACGGCGTCCTTCAGTTGCTTGGCCGGCGTGAAGGCGACCTTCTTGCTGGCGGCGATCTGAATGGCGGCGCCCGTCGAGGGGTTGCGGCCGGTGCGGGCCGGCTTGGCCTGAACCTTGAACTTGCCGAAGCCCGGGATCGAGACTTCTTCGCCCTTCACGGCGGCCTCGGTCAGCGACTTGAAGACGCCGTCGATGATGGCCTTGGCTTGAGTCTTGGTCAGCTTGTCGTCGGCGGCCACGGCGGCGTCGACCAGATCCGAAACGTTCATAAATCAGCTCATCTGCTGGGAATCAAAAGAGAGCCAACCCTGCCGGGCGAAACGCGCTTTGTCACCTCATCATGAAAACGAAGGTTAACGCGTCCGTCCGGTCCAGGCGGGCCAGCGCTAGGTTGCGGAAAAAGACCTCTATTTCAAGGTGTTGGAAGGGGCTGCCGAAGCTCGGATTGGCGGACGACGGACGTTTCGCGCAAGTGCGAACCGATTGTGCGTTTGCGAAGAGCCATGGTGAATCCCGAGAATCGAACCCTCAGGACGCCTCGGGAGATTCGCGGATCGCCTTGAATAGTCCTGGGCGCCGGCGCGTCGAGACCGTGTTAGGTCACGCCGCGCGAGCCGTCAGCCGTTCATAGCGCTGCAGGATACGGTCCAGCGTCGAGCGCTTGATCGGCTTGCCGTCGCGCAGCTTGGTCCAGGTGGTTTCGCTGATCGCATAGCAGTCGAACAGGTGCTCGCGGGTGACGGCGGGCAACCGGGCGCGCAGGCGCTGGACGATGTCGCGGGGTACGGTGAGGGTTTCGGCCATGGGCAACGCTATCTCCGAAGCGCGATCGCTCCGGAGTCTCCAATCCGGGTCAGGGGGCGATGGGGGTGCTGAATCGCTCGTTATCGAGCGGTTTTGTGGAAACCGGTGTCATCATGGCTACGCTACGGGCAAGACATTGCAGCTTTGTTGCGGTTGGCGGGCCAGCGAAAGATAACGCGTGCGTCGCTTCAGCGTGTGAACAGGTCCAGCGGCACGGCCTCGGCCATGGCCTTGTAGCCCGCCAGCGAAGGATGCAGGCCGTCACCGGAGTCGTAGGCGGGCGCCAGCTTGCTGGGATTGGCGGGATCACGCATCAGCTTGTCGAAGTCGATCACCGCATCAAAGCGACCAGGGGTACGGATCCAGGCGTTGATGGCCTGGCGGTCCTGCTCGTTGGCGGCGTCCGGATGGTAGTAGCCAGATCCGCCATAGGGCATGATGGTGGCGCCGTAGATCTTCAGGCCGCGCTCGCGCGCCTTGCGGATCATCTGGTCGTACGAGGTGATCATCCGGGCCACCAGGGCGGCGTGGACCTCGGGGCTGGCGGGCTGTTCGCGGGTGAGCGTGCCCAGGTCGTTCACGCCTTCCAGCAGGACCACGTACTTCACGCCGGCCTGGTTTAGAACGTCGCGATCGAAACGGGCCATGGCGTTGGGGCCCAGGCCGTCCAGAAGCATGCGGTTGCCGCCGATGCCCGCGTTCAGCACGCCCACGTCTCGGGTCGACGGATTGGCCTGCAGGCGGGCGGCCAGGATGTCGGGCCAGCGGTTGTTACCGTTGGTCGTGACGCCGTAGCCGTCGGTGATCGAGTCGCCGAAGGTCACCACGCTGGCGCCGGCGGGGCGTTGGACGTCGACGCCCGCGATCACGAACCAGCGGTCCAGCGACTTGCCCGTCACCTCGGCGGCCGCCAACTGGTCGCCGGGACCGAACCACGAGGTGGTGCGCGAACCCGGATGGCTGGTCTGCTGAGCGGGCGGCGCACCGTCGAAGCGGATCGTGATCGCCAGGCTGGCCAGGGGCGCGGCCGGGAAGTCGATCGGATCGGACAGGTACTCGGCCCCGGCCGGGATGGTGGTCTCGCGGCGGCCCGAGAAGGTGAGGGCGCGGTCGCTGGCGGGATCTATGCGGGCCGAACCAGGCGCGGCGGCCAGGGCGACATGGGCGCCGGCCAGCTTCAGGGGCTCGGTTCCGAACGCGTTGGACAGTTTCACGCGGATCTTGCCGCCGCCCGTGCTGAGCCGCAGCGTCTGGCGCAGGGTGCCGTCCGTGACATCGGCCGCGGGGAGGGCGTCCTTGGCCTGCGGGACCATCTGGGACGTGGCCCACGACGCCACCCAGCGCTCCGTCGGCGCCTTGGCCGGAGCGGCGTGAGCCATCGAAAGCGGAGCCAAGCCGAGCGAAATCGAGGTCGCCAGCCCGAGCAGGGCGCGTTTGCCGATATCCAATGTTTCCTCCAGCCCGTCCGACGTCGGGTCTCGTCTGTTCGCCCAATCCTAGGCGATGAAATGAGACCGGTACCATAAAAAACTTGAGTGGTCTGACCTCACCTTCCATACTGTGTTCAAGACGGGCGACCAACGCCGTCATGACCGTGCAGGCGGTCCATCCATCAGTGGGGAAACGAAAGAGATCATGAGCCAGACCGTCACTCGCCGCACACTCGGCGTCAGCCTGGCCGCCTTGGCCGCCGCGACCACCTCGATCGCCCGCGCCGCCACGCCAGCCAAGGGCGACAAGCCGCTCTACAAGGACCCGACGCAGTCGGTGGAGCTGCGCGTTCGCGACCTGCTCTCGCGCATGACGCTGGAGGAGAAGGCGGCCCAGTTGGTCGGCATCTGGCTGACCAAGAACAAGATCCAGACCGACGCCGGCGAATTCTCGCCGGAGCAGGCCAGCAAGAATTTCCCCAACGGCCTGGGCCAGATCTCGCGTCCGAGCGACCGCAAGGGGCTCAAGCCCGCCGCGGTGGTGGACGCCGCCGCCGGCGCCGACGACGGCTCGATCAACCGCAACGCCAAGGAAACCGCCCGCTACATCAACGCCGCCCAGAAGTGGGCGATGGAGAAGACGCGCCTGGGCATTCCGATGCTGATGCACGACGAGGCCCTGCACGGCTATGTCGCGCGCGACGCCACCAGCTTCCCGCAGGCCATCGCCCTGGCCTCGACCTTCGACACCGAGCTGACCGAGAAGATCTTCTCGGTCGCCGCCCGCGAGATGCGGGCCCGGGGCTCCAACCTAGCCCTGGCCCCGGTCGTCGACGTGGCTCGCGATCCGCGCTGGGGCCGCATCGAGGAGACCTACGGCGAGGATCCGCACCTGTGCGCCGAGATCGGCTTGGCGGCGATCCGCGGCTTCCAGGGCGCGACCCTGCCGCTGGCCAAGGACAAGGTGTTCGTCACCCTCAAGCACATGACCGGCCACGGCCAGCCCGAGAACGGCACCAATGTCGGGCCGGCCCAGATCGCCGAGCGCACGCTGCGCGAGAACTTCTTCCCGCCGTTCGAACGGGCCGTGAAGGAACTGCCGGTCCGCGCGGTGATGCCGTCGTACAACGAGATCGACGGGGTGCCCTCGCACGCCAATCGCTGGCTGCTGACCAAGATCCTGCGCGAGGAGTGGGGCTACAAGGGCTCGGTCCAGAGCGACTATTTCGCGATCAAGGAACTGATCGCCCGCCACAAGATGACCGACAACCTGGCGGACACGGCCGTGATGGCCATGAACGCCGGCGTCGATGTCGAACTGCCCGACGGCGAGGCCTACGCGCTGCTGCCCGAGCTGGTGAAGTCGGGCCGCATCCCCCAGGCGGCGGTCGACGTGGCCGTGGCCCGGGTGCTGGAGATGAAGTTCGAAGGCGGCCTCTTCGAGAACCCCTACGCCGACGAGAAGACCGCCGACGCCAAGACCGCGACGCCCGACGCCATCGCCCTGGCGCGCGAGGCCGCCCGCAAGGCCGTCGTGCTGCTGAAGAACGACAAGGGCCTGCTGCCGCTGGATGCGTCCAAGTTCAAGCGCATGGCCTTGCTGGGCACCCACGCCAAGGACACCCCTATCGGCGGCTACAGCGACATTCCGCGCCACGTGGTCTCGATCTATGAGGGCCTTACGGCCGAGGCCAAGAAGAGCGGCTTCGCGCTGGATTACGCCGAGGCCGTGCGGATCACCGAGAGCCGCGTGTGGGCGCAGGACGAGGTCAAGCTGGTCGACCCGGCCGTCAACGCCAAGCTGATCGCCGAGGCGGTCGAGGTGGCCAAGAAGGCCGACGTGATCGTCATGGTGCTGGGCGACAACGAGCAGACCAGCCGCGAGGCCTGGGCCGACAACCACCTGGGCGACCGCGACAGCCTGGACCTGATCGGCCAGCAGAACGACCTGGCCAAGGCCATCTTCGACCTGGGCAAGCCCACGGTCGTGTTTCTGCTGAACGGCCGCCCGCTGTCGGTGAACCTACTGGCCGAGCGCGCCGACGCCCTGATCGAGGGCTGGTACCTGGGCGAGCAGACCGGCAACGCGGCCGCCGACATCCTGTTCGGCCGGGCCAATCCTGGCGGCAAGCTGCCGGTCACCATCGCCCGCGACGTGGGGCAGCTGCCGGTCTACTACAACCGCAAGCCCACGGCCCGCCGCGGCTACCTGCTGGGCGAGACGGCGCCGCTCTATCCGTTCGGTTTCGGCCTCTCCTACACCACCTTCGAGATCTCGGCGCCCCGGCCGGCCAAGGCCAGCATC
>Ga0102591_1002846_pt1 | contig 17186 bp, 16 predicted proteins | sample AraplaCol_mCL_r2_2_FD_76860 | JGI IMG/M metagenome (GOLD analysis project Ga0102591, IMG submission 76860) | Arabidopsis root microbial communities from North Carolina, USA - plate scrape MF_Col_mCL_r2 (SPADES assembly) (version 2) | ecosystem: Host-associated > Plants > Roots > Endosphere... | reverse complement strand
ATAGGTGTCATCGCAGCTGAAGGCAATGTTGGCGGTGAGGTCGTATTCGGCGAACTTCTCATTGAAGTAGCGCTCGGAGAACGACAGGTTCTGCCGGTTAAAGGCGATGATCTTCTGAGTGCGCAGATCGTCGATGCTGATCTCCTCCCTGGCGGCCAGCGGATTGGCATGGCCAACTGCCAGGTAGTAGCGCTCATGGGCAAGCGAGACGAAGCGCAAGGAGCCGATGTTTTCCACCGGCCGGATGAAGCCTAAATTGAGCTGGCCGGTCTCCAGGCCGCGGATGATCTCGCCGGTATTGCCCGACGCAATATGGATGCGGACATCGGGATACTTGCGGGCGATCTTGGCAAGGAAGGTCGGCAGCATGCCCATGGTGGCCGGGTAGATGCTGCCGATCCTGATCTGGCGGATGCGGCTGCCGCCGGCCGCCCGCGTCAGTTCGGTGGTCAGGTCGATGTCGCTTAAGATCCGCACACAGCGATCGTAGAACGTCTCCCCTGCCCTGGTCAGTTCCACTCTTCTGGTCGAGCGGATGAACAGCGGACAGCCAAGTTCCCTTTCCAGCGACATCACATGATTGCTGAGCGCCGGCTGGGCAATGCACATCCTGGCTGCCGCCCGGCCGAAGTGCAGTTCCTCGGCCACTGCTTTGAAGTAGGAGAGTTGGCGTAGTTCCATGTTCGCGTCGTTTCCCGCATATGGGCTCAATTTACATACTATAGTTGATAAACTTATAGTGTGCAAATTGCGATCTTTCGCGCATGGACATGCGTAAATTGGTCGGTCGCAACTTTGCTCGCCTCCGTCGGGAAAAAGGCCTGACGCAGGAGGATATTGAGACGCGATCAGGCTATAGCCAACAATATCTCAGTGGGCTAGAGCGCGGAAAGCGCAACCCCACGGTCGTTACCCTTTATGAACTGGCCCAGGCACTTGGCGTGAGCCACGTAGACCTTGTTTCTCCCGATGACCCATCTTCCCAAACCAAAGCAGCAATGTGATCTTCCATTTCAACGGACGCACGAAGGGTTCCATATCATCACAGCCCACAAATGCGCGCTGACCAGCGACGGGGGTGTCGTTTTTCCTCGATGCGTGAACGGTTGCCGGCTTTTGCGGACTACATCGCGTAATATCTGGCATGCATACGTCTCCGCCCTCCCTCGGGCAAGGTTGGCTAGGCACTAGGAGATTGATTGATAAGTTGGGACGGGAAGATAAGGTCCGTCGGAATGACCTACGAGGCGGAGCGACGGTGAGGATACTCATTATCAGTCGGAAAGCTGAGGAACAAAGACGACAGTTTCAATCGCGGCAAATCCAGAGGCTGGGACTGGAACTCAAATTTCTAGATGCGAAAACTGCCAAGGCAGCAAACACTTGGCCGAGCCGAACCCTGCCCGAAGATATCGCCTGCTTTGACCCCGCACAGGCTCGCCAAGAAAATCATTGTCGAGCGCAACGAACATGCCCTGGGTTGGCGACGTGCGGCCCGCATCGAATACCAGCGATTTCATTGATACGACGAGCAATCCCCCACCGAGCCACTTTACAGCCCGGCGTGTGGCACGGGTGCGAGCTTTTCCACTATTGAGGCTGTTCGAATTTCCGGAATTGTCTCTCAGTCGTTGTCATTGCATGCGAGACGGGATAAATGGCGCAGGAAAATTGTTATTGGACCAAGCGCCGATGGGTTGAATCGCGTTCGCTGGCTCAACGATAGGTCGCAATGGCCGCAGCAACGGAGACTGAAGTGACGAAGAAAGCGTTGATAACGGGCGTAACTGGTCAAGATGGCGCCTATCTCGCAGAATTGCTGTTGAAGAACGGGTACGAAGTTCATGGGCTCGCTCGCCGGTCAAGCTCTTCGGATGTCAATCTCAGCCGCCTTCAATGGCTTGGCATTGAACGGGACGTCCGGATTGTCGATGGCAACTTGCTCGACCTCTCAGGCCTCATTCGGACGATGAGGGATGTAAAGCCTGATGAGATCTACAACCTCGCAGCACAATCGTTCGTCAAGTCCTCCTGGCAGCAGCCTATTCTTACGGGGCAGGTTACAGCGCTTGGCGTGACCAACATGCTGGAGGCAGTTCGGCTCGAAAAGCCGGACGCGCGCTTCTACCAAGCATCCTCGTCGGAAATGTACGGCCTGATCCAGGAGCCGATGCAGTCGGAAACGACACCATTTTATCCGCGCTCGCCTTACGCCGTTGCAAAGCTCTACGGTCACTGGCTCACGGTGAATTACCGCGAAAGCTACGGCCTGCATGCGTCCAGCGGCATACTATTCAATCATGAATCCCCACTCCGAGGTATTGAGTTTGTTACCCGCAAGGTCACTGACGCCGTCGCGCGTATAAAACTCGGCCTCGCGAAGGAACTTCGCCTCGGGAATATCGACGCAAAGCGCGACTGGGGGCATTCGAAAGATTACGTGCGTGCCATGTGGATGATGCTCCAGCAAGACGTCCCGGATGATTATGTGATCGCAACTGGTCGTACGACCACGGTGCGCGACATGTGCGCCATTGCATTCCAGCATGCGGGGCTCAACATGAACGATCACCTAGTGATCGACCCCGATCTCTTCCGCCCGGCGGAGGTGGATGTCTTGCTCGGCGACCCTAAGAAGGCGCGCGACAAGTTCGGCTGGGAGCCCAAAATCGGTCTTGAAGAGATGATCGTCGAAATGGTCGACGCCGATCTTAAGCGCCTGAGCTGACACATCTGCGATCAACTTGCGAGTTTCTATGCCCCGCGAAGAGCGTATCTTAGTTACAGGAGCTAACGGTTTCGTTGGAACGTGGCTTCGGCGCGAACTCGACCGGCGGCAATCAGAAGTCGGCTGCAATTTTACCGTCATCGCAATTGGTCAAGGAAGTGCGTCTGACCGGACGACCGATATAACCGATCGTGAACAAGTTGCAGACTTGATCCGGAGTTGTCGGCCGTCCGCAATCATTCATCTGGCGGCGATCGCGGCTCCGGCAGAGGCTCGCAGGGTGCCACAGCGAGCTTGGAACGTGAATTTTCAGGGTACGATGAACCTCGCCTATGCGACGCTCGAACATGCTCCCGAAGCGCGCTTCATTTTTGTGGGCAGTTCGGAAGCATACGGAGCTTCGTTTAATGATGCAGCTGGTGTTCCAGTTAGCGAGGACCGACCACTTAGGCCGATGACGGTGTACGGCGCAACGAAAGCTGCCGCGGATGTGTTAGTCGGACAACTTGCCTATGAAGGGTTGAAAGCGATCTGCTTTCGTCCCTTTAATCACACGGGGCCTGGTCAAACCGATGCCTATGTTGTCGGTGCGTTTGCCAAGCAGCTCGCCGAGATCTCGTCAGGCGTCCGACCTCCTCGCATGAAGGTCGGAAATCTATCTGCCTTTCGAGATTTCCTCGATGTGCGAGATGTTGTGCGGGCATATGCGGACTCCGCGCTTCTAGAGGTGCCAGCGGCCGCGTTTGGCAAAGCATTTAACCTGTCCTCTGGTCAGCCGACCCAAGTTCAGTCGATACTCGATACCCTTATTGATCTGTCCGGGCTGACAGTGGAAGTAGAGATTGATCCCCAGCGACTCCGTGGGCCCGAAGTTGCGGTCGCTTCGGGCAATAGCGAAGCAGCTTTCAAAACTTTAGGCTGGAAGCCGGCAATTGAACTGCGCCAGACTCTCGGTGATGTACTCGAGGATTGGAAGACCCGGATAAACCACACATGATAATGGTGGCCCAAAGCCGATCCAGTTCCCGTAATGGCGGAGATAACGATTGCTGAGTAGCATTTGGAGATACAGACACTTCGTCCTTTCCTCCATCAAGGGGGAATTGCGTGGACGCTTCGCACGATCACGCCTCGGGGGTTTGTGGTTTATTCTTCACCCGCTGGCCCAGGCGTTGATATTTTCGATCGTCTTGGCAGAGGTCATGCGAGCGAAGATGCCGAATATGGCCAACCCTGCCGCCTATCCGATCTATCTCCTCTCCGGGATGGCTGCATGGGGCTTGTTTACAGAAATTCTAACGCGGAGCATGAACGTTTTCATCGAACAGGCATCAACCCTGAAGAAGATTTCGTTCCCCCGCCTCTGCCTTCCCATCATCGTTTGGGGCAGCGCGCTGATCAATCACGTTCTATTGCTGTGCTCGATTGCCTTTATCTTTCTCTTTTTTGGCCATTTTCCGGGCCTTGCGTGGCTGTACGTAATACCTGGTATGCTCCTAATTTCGGTACTCGCATTCGGGATCGGCGTATTTCTCGGAGTATTGAACGTATTCTCCCGTGATATCGGCCAGTTGATGGCTGTCATCATGCAATTGTGGTTCTGGTGCACACCAGTCGTATATGTGCTATCGGCCGTGCCCGAAAGATTCCAGTTGCTGCTGCGTCTCAACCCCATGGTGCCATTGGTAGGCCTCTATCAAAACGCACTCCTCCTAAACCAGGGACCGTCGTGGGGCGGGCTCTGGCCAGCGATAGTGCTGGGAGCGCTTATGGTCGCACTTTCCTTCTTTGTATTCCGACGCGCCAGCGCCGAACTTGTGGACGCACTCTAATGGGTTGCGTGTTAACAGTTGACCGTGTCAATAAGCGCTATCCGACCTACAAGAGCAATCTTCAGAGGTTCGCGAACTGGTTTGGAGCTTCGTTTTCTCCCATATCAGAATTTTGGGCGAGCCGCGATATTTCGTTCCAGGTCGGGCAAGGTGAGGCGGTCGCCCTGATTGGTCAGAACGGCGCCGGCAAGAGCACGTTGCTAAAAATGGTGACCGGGACTGTCCGACCAACAAGTGGAAATATCCACGTTTCGGGGCGGATCAGCGCAATTTTGGAATTGGGGCTTGGCTTCAACCCAGAATTCACTGGCCGCCAGAACGTATACCAAGCCGGCGGCCTCATGGGTCTGTCGCAGCAGGAACTTGATGGCCTAATACCCGCGATCGAAGCGTTTGCTGAAATCGGCGAATTCTTCGACCACCCTGTGCGCGTCTATTCGAGCGGTATGCAGGCCCGCTTGGCGTTCGCGCTAGCGACGGCCAAACGTCCGGACATTTTGATCGTGGATGAAGTGTTGTCCGTTGGCGACAGCTATTTCCAACATAAAAGCTTTGACCGCATAAGGCAATTTAAAGAAGAAGGTAGCGCAATTCTTCTCGTGACACACAGTCTTGGAGATGTAAGAGCGCTGTGTGACCGTGTAATTCTTCTAGACAAGGGCACCGTCTTAAAGGACGGACCGCCAGATGAGGTCGTTGACTTCTATAACGCAATGATTGCCGAGCGAGAGAACAGCACGCAAACTGTCCATCAGCTGCGCAACAGCAATGGGTGGCTGCAAACGCGTTCTGGAACTTTCGACGCGGTTGTTAAACGCGTTGAATTGCTGGACGCGGAGAAGTTGACCCCTGTGTCGACGGCTTTGGTCGGTCAGAGGCTTACCTTGCGCACAGAACTGGAAATTCGGAACTCCATTCCGAAGGTGATTCTTGGCATGATGTTGCGAGATCGAACGGGTCACGTCATCTGGGGAACCAATACATGGCACACCAATCAGACTCTGTTTGACCTGACTCCAGGTCAGGAGCCGCGATTCGATGTCGATTTCAATTGCAACCTTGGTCCGGGTTCCTTCAGTTTCACAATTGCGGCGACCGGCTCCGACACTCACCTTGAGAACAACTATGATTGGCAAGATAATGCCGTTGTCTTTGATGTAATCAACACGGAAAAGCCCCTCTTCGTCGGATCAACTTACATCGAAGCTAGAATTAGGATTACAACATGACTGGCGGCGACGCGTTTCAATCGCTCTATCTGAAATTTGAAAATGAGTTTCGAGGCAGTAAGGAGCTTATTCGAGGCCGTTTGCTGAACTACTTGCCTCTAATAGCGCAGATTGATTCTTCGTTACCCAACGCTCGTTCGGCTCTTGATATTGGCTCCGGTCGAGGCGAGTGGCTCGAAATACTACAAGAGAATGGATGGCAGGCCGTTGGCGTCGATTCTAATGAAAGCATGGTGTCCTCTGCAGATCAACAGGGCCTCAGGACGGTGCGAGGCGATGCCCTCGAATTTTTGCAGAAGCAGTCTAGCTGCTCTTTTGGTCTAGTAACTGCGTTTCACGTCGTTGAGCACGTTGATCGGGGATATCTGGCACGGCTTTTATATGAAATTGAGCGTGTCCTCACTCCGGGTGGTATGGTCATACTTGAAACCCCGAATCCTGAAAACCTGACCGTTGCAACATGGTCTTTCCACTTGGATCCGACGCACATTCGCCCGATTCCGCCGGATTTGCTTCAATTCTATGTCAAAACATCGAACTTTGTCGCTTCCCAGGTCCTTAGACTCAACGGTTCAGGCGTACCGAACGGTGTCGGCGAACTCGAAGAACTAATGTTGAGGCTCTTCACTTCCGGCCCCGACTACTCGGTCGTCGCTTTGAAAAGTAATTCCTCTGGGATGGCCCAAGCAATCGATAGCGCGACACTGCCTCTTGAACCGAGTGCCGCCGACAGGTCAGCTCTGTTAAGAATCGCTCATACTCTTGACAGCCGTGTCAACCGAACAGCAACTGAACTGCACGACCTTTCTTCGAAGCTACACGACCTAAATGAATACATCCGTCGTATACATGAGAGTCGTTCCTGGAAAATCACACAGCCGTTAAGAGACGCGAGCGGCCTTTTTACTGCTGCTGTCTCGTTCCCACGGCGCCACATACGAGCTCTATTGGAATCGGCCATTCGCTTCCTTTCCAAAAACCCTCGGTGGAAGTATCTATGTTTGCGATTGCTTCGCTATTCACCCGCGATGAGAAGCAGGCTTGAGTCCTTCGCAAATGCGCGCGGATACGGAGCTGTTGCGCAGGATAACGATAAGGGACGATGGAACATTGACGCACCTATGGGATCGGTCGCGAAATGGGAACTGTTGCTGAAAAACAAAAATATGGGTGAAGGGTGATTCAGAATGCGCTTATGGGTTGACGGTCAATGTTTCCAAACCGCGAGCAAAAAGCGGGGGATCGGCCGCTACGTGCAAGAGCTGATTCTTGGAATACTAGGCAATCACCCCGATGTCGAACTTCTCGTTTCTCTCAATGCTGCTATGCCACTGGAGGCCCTCGCCGCCCGTGACCATCTCCAACAATGGATCAGGCCGGCGAACATCTTTATGTGGCACGGCACTGCCGAAGGAGGGGAGGCCATTCATGGCTACACGAAGAAACGGGAGCTAAGCGAGCAAGCGCTCGCTTACCATGTAGCATGTCTACGGCCCGACATCGCGCTCTCGGCGAGTCCCTTTGAAGGATTTGGCGATAAAGCCGTCCAGCTATCCCCGAATGAGATCTCAGGAATCCCCATCGTATCAATTTTCTATGATGCCATACCCCATCATTTTCCCCAACAATATCTCCCAACTCCTGCAGCACGCAGTTATTACCAAAGGCGACTTTCCCTTTATTCGGGGTACGATTTAAACCTTTGCATCTCCGAATACTCTCGGAAGGAATGCATTGAAATCTCAAGAAACCCTAATGCGATCAACATACTTGCTGGAGTTTCGAAAGACTTCAGGGATGCGCTTGAACATTTGGAGGAGCAATCACCTAGGCCGACTGAGAAACGCTTCGTACTTTACGTGGGAGGATTGGATTGGCGAAAGAATATAAAATCCGCAATCGAGGCGTTCGCGCAGCTGCCAGCGGATCTGCGAGATCAGTATAGCTTCGTGCTGGCAGGCGATCATCCGCGCTCGCTCTTGCAGGAGGAGCAAGCGAGATGGAAAAAACTAGGGCTTGCAGAGCGAGACCTTGTGCTAGCTGGTCACGTAACCGATAGCCAGCTTGCCGCGCTCTATAAGATGACGGACCTAGTCATTCAACCGTCATTACTAGAAGGATTTGGCCTTACTGCTTTGGAGGCAATGACCTGCGGTGCACCCGTAATCGCATCGAATACAGGTGCCTTGCCCGAAGTCGTCGGTGACAGTAGCCTGCTTTTCGATCCCACAGATGTCGCAGATGTTTCACAGGTAATGAAACGTGTTCTTAGCGATCCTGATGGAACGAGGGCCACTTCAGACTTACGGCGCAACCGAGCCGCGGAATTCAGTTGGGCAAAATCTGCAAACATCGCCGTTTCTGCACTGAGGCAAGTAGCCAACAAAACGGAAGCGGCTGGTGAAGTCGGATCAATCTCGAATGCTCAACACTCGCTTCTGAAAACCCTCGTCGGAATGCGCCTTCCGGCTCGCTTCCTTGCAGACACTCTTGCCCGCTCAGAGGTCACGAGTTCTACTAGACGACGCCTCATTGTTGATGCGACATCCACATATCGCGTAGACAATAAGACAGGCATACAGCGTGTCGTGAAGAATATTTGTGCCAATTTGGCTACAGCAGAGAGTGAACATGTCGATGGGGTAGAACGGCTTGTCGCCTATAGTGACTCGGCCGATGGTTGGTTCCGCATCCCTACGACGCTAAAAAGAACAGGCGGCTCGAGTACATTCACTGACAACGCTCGGTTGGAGTTTTCTTCAAGCGATCACATCCTCATGCTCGATAGTTCCTGGCAATTCTACCAACATCACTACTGGACACTATTATCCGCGCGTCTGAGGGGAGCGGCGGTCATCTCGTGTCTGTACGATATGGTTCCGCTCAAATATCCCGGCATGTGTCACTCCGGGATGCCTCCATCTTTCTCAGCGTGGTTTCAAAAAGCGCTTAGTTATTCAACGTCCTTCGTGTGCATCTCAAGGGCGGTGGCTGACGAGCTGCATACAATGTTGGAGGCTATTCAGTTCCCTCGTCCTATGAATGTCGGCTATTGGCATCTTGGAGCAGACTTTTCGCGCGGTATTGGCGAGGCAAGGGGCAGCTCCGCTATATCAAATGTTCCCCGCGCTTTCATCATGGTCGGAACGCTCGAGCCACGCAAAGGATATGCGGTTGCGTTGGAGGCCTTCGATGCCCTGTGGAGTGACGGTGCCGACATCAAACTTACTATCGTCGGAAAGGCTGGATGGGGTGTGGAGGGCCTTGTCAAACGAATTACGAGTCACCCGGAATACGGCAAGCGTCTCTTTTGGCTCGAGGGTATTTCGGACGAGGAATTGCAGAAAGCCTACGCCGACAGCGATGCCCTTATCGCGACCTCCTATGCAGAGGGCTTCGGCCTCCCGATTGTTGAAGCTGCCCACTTCGGAAAGCCTGTAATAGCCAGCGACATCCCGGTATTTCGTGAGGTTGCCGAGCGCGGACAAAATTGTCGCTTCTTTTCAGCGGGCTCGCCATCGGCTCTCGAGGAGGCTATCCACCTATTTCTAAATACTAAAGGCGACGCGCTCGTGAAGGGTAGTGACGCCCCGTCGAGGGCGACTACCAATTCCATGAGTTGGAAGGAAAGCGCTGACGAACTGCAACGCGTCATACTAAACGATGATTGGTACAAGATATACAATCCGCGTTCAGACAGAACCTATGTGCCGATCAGCGACATAGGCAAGACCAAAATGGACGCGCCACTACATTCAAGCGAAACGCGGCACGAAATCGCGTTAGTCGAGGGACCGATGGAGAACAACAGTCCCACGTTAAAATATATCGTGCGCATTACCAACCAGTCTGCCAAAGTCTGGGCGAGCGCCAGCGAGAAAGATCCCTCGCTGGCAGTGATGGTGAGCTATCGCATTCTGTCAAAGGACGGAAATACCGTTTTCACAAATAAACCCGGATCGCCGATACCTTTCGTTCTGCCATCAGGTGATAGCTTGTACATGTCCATCGAAATTCCCGCAAAATTCAAGCGCAAGAGCGGCGCCTTCGCCGAGATTGGTTTGGTGCAGGAGGCGGTCGGCTGGTGGAGCAATCCGCTGCGCTTAGAACTGTGATTAAAAGTAAAAAGGCCTGTGGGGCTTAGCAAATGAAAATTGGGATCGATGCGCGCAATCTCGTCACAAATATGACCGGGATCGGACGGTACGTGTTGGAGATGAGCCGTCACCTTGGACTGCTTGGCCATCAATTGTGCCTCTATCTGCCAGAACCTCCACATGGTGATCTCAATGAGCTTCGTGGAGTGACGCTGCGGGTCTCGCGCTTTCAGGGCGGAATGAGGCGAATGATTTGGGCGCAAACAGAGTTGCCGCGACTAGCTGCAAAGGACAAGTTGGATGTTTTTTGGGGCCCCGCGCACCGCTTGCCTTTCATGCTCGACCGCCGGATTGCGCGTGTGATTACTATCCACGATCTTGTTTGGAGAGACATGGCTGCCACAATGCGGTGGCAAACGTGGTTCGCCGACCGCTGGTTGATGAAACCTGGTGTCACCGTCGCGGATCACATCGTTGCCGTTTCCACGGCAACAGCGAACGCACTAAAGGACCAATTTCCTCGACAGACCGGGAAGATTAGCGTTATTTATCCCGGCCTTTCTGCAATCGGCGGAACAGAGTTCTCAACGGACATTTCACTGCTCGGAATCGACCGGCCTTATATTCTGTTTGTTGGTACGTTGGAGCCCCGCAAAAACCTTCTCAGACTTCTGCAAGCTTATGCGTCGCTGCCAGAATCAACGCGCTTGCAGTATTTGCTCGTGTTGGCCGGAGGCCAAGGATGGCGGCTCGGTGATTTAAAAAAATACATCGCTGAACTACGGATCGAGGCGTTCGTTCGACTCACTGGCTATGTCAGCGACGTTGACTTAGCAACGCTTTATAGTAACGCAAGACTACTCGCGATGCCGTCTCTGTACGAAGGTTTCGGCTTCCCCCTCATCGAGGCCAATGCGCAGGGGATCCCGACACTGACCTCCAATACGTCGTCAATGCCAGAAGTTGCGGGCAATGCTGGCGTTCTCGTGGATCCGGACAATGTGCAATCTATCCGTGACGGATTGCAGAGCCTTGCGACTAACGATCAGTTGCATGCTCGCATTAGCGCAAACGCTCTACCAAATTCGTCGCGATTCAATTGGACAAATAGTGCCCGCGCCCTTGAGAATATTTTCGAAAGGGCAATGATGGAACGCCACGATGCCCTAGGGCGTTAAACGCGGCGGGAAATGTAAGCTGCCTGTAAAGGATGCCTGTGGATGGGTTTCCTGTGAACAACGAGAAATGCGGTACGCGCACTCTGTCTGTAGGCAGCGGTGGATTCATGTGATAGACGCGAGGACTACACTCAGCATCGTCGTGAATGTTGCGACCAGTTGGTCATTAGAGCAGGTACAATTCCACATTGGCACGCATAGTTCTCATAGGTCCGACACCCCCTTATCGAGGAGGAATAGCACAATACACTAGCCAGCTCCGGCAAAGTGTAGGTCAGACGGATGATTTGCTTACGATTTCTTATTCACGCCAATATCCCGCCTTTCTATACCCTGGGAAGGGGGACAAGGAGCCCGGACCTAACGTTTACCTGCCAGATGTCGAGTACATTATAGATTCAGCCAATCCTCTTTCCTGGCGAGGCGTTGAGAAGCGCATTCGTGACTTTCGGCCCGATTTAATCATTGTCCAATGGTGGCATGTGTATTGGGCACCGTTTTCCATTTGGGCTCGTCGGCTCGCGGAACGCATTGGCTCTCGAGTGGTAATGATCTGCCATAACGTGGATGACCACGAAAAAGCACGTTGGAAATTAGCGATCCGCGATAGGGCTTTGACGGGATATAAGGAGTTCTTGGTCCACTCAAGTGTGCATGTGGAAACCTTGAGGAAGAGGTTTCCGACAGCCAAGATTCGTATGCATCCGATACCAGCTTACGCGAGCTTCCCTGCTCCAAATGTGGCGCCTCTGCGACGGGCTGGTACAGAACTGCTGTTCTTTGGTTTGATCCGTCCCTACAAAGGTCTTGACATTCTCTTGTCTGCGCTCACCCGGTTAAAAGATCGAGACTTCTTCTTAACGATAGCCGGGGAAGGCTGGGACGATCTCGAATCTTACCGTCAGGCGATACGTGCAGCTGGTCTCGACCGGAAAATCGAGATCAAGAATAGCTACCTCAGTGACCAGGATGCCGCCAATCTGTTCGCAAGAGCGGACGCAGTCGCACTTCCGTACAGGTCGGCTTCTGGAAGCGCCGTAGCAGCAGTCGCTCTCAACTATCGGAAGCCAGTTATTGCCTCGCGCGTCGGTGGGCTTCCTGATATAATCACAACTGGAGCGGGCATCCTTGTTGAACCCGAGAACGTAGATGCACTGGCAGATGCTTTGGCTAGGGTCATGGATGGTGATGCGTGGTATACTCCTTCTGCGATTGATGCCATCAATGAGAGATTGACCTGGCATGGACTTGCTTCCGAACTGAAGAGAACTTAGGTCAGTCGCCAATGGATGATATTCGCCTTCCACATGCGATCCTCGATGCCGACAGCAGAACCGCGAAGGCTAAAAAGATCGCCATTTTATCTGGTATGAGCGCCCCAAGGCCTGGCATGCGGATGCTTGAAGTGGGATGCGGTTCAGGATTTATTGTTAACTACCTTTCCACGCTTGGCTTCGGTCCAAATGGAACTTTTGCTGTTGACGTCCATGACCAGCGCCAGGTTATCGAAGGATACGATTTTTCTATAGTTACTGATACTAGTCTTCCCTTCTCGAACGAATATTTTGATTGGATCATTACAAATCACGTGATCGAGCACGTCGGCGGCCTCTCTGACCAAAAGAAGCACCTCGGAGACATCTATAGATGCCTTAAGCCAGGTGGAACACTTTACCTCGCAGTTCCAAACAAGTGGCGGCTATTCGAAGCCCACTATCAGCTCCCATTCTTGAGTTGGCTGCCGGCACCTCTTGCAGACCGATATATAAAGATCCGCGGTGCGAAGCACCGCTATGATTGTCGCCCACTGCCGCGGAGCGAAGCTGTGTCATTGTTGTGTGAGGCCGGCTTTCACGTAGAAGAGCGTACGATGGATGCAATCAATCTAGTTAGAGATTTGGAGAAAAGCGTAAAGGGATACCGGTTAGCCCATATAGTCCCCATGTCCGTATTCGCAGCTTTTCGCTTTTTTGTCCCGACATTGATCTTCGTCGCCCGGAAGCTGCCGTGAAAATCTCCAGATACTTTGGTTCGATATTTTCGATCGGCGGCATATGCTATGTGCTGTACAGTCTTTGGAAATTTCCCGCTAGTCTATACGAAGCGGCGTCGCAATCGTCGTTCTTTGTGGCCGTAAGTTTGGCGGCGCTCGCGATTTTTTGCAGCCTCCTGCTAGCCTCAATAAACTGGTGGCTGCTGTTAAATGTTTTTGTTTCCAATACGGAATTGCGCCTGTCTGCCGGCGTTTTTCTTGTCACCCAACTGGCAAAATACCTTCCCGGAAATGTTGGGCACCTGATTGGCCGCGGCGCAATGCTCAAATCTTACAGAATTCAGGTTGCCGCGTCCTCCAAGGCCATGGCCGTGGAGATGCTCGCGCTTCTTATCGTTGGCGGGATGATGTCACTTGCGTTCGTCTCCAATTGGCTTTTCGCTGCTTTGCAGGAAATTCCCACATGGATTCTTGTCTCTTTTGCGCTTCTTTCTTGTCTGTTTCTCTTAATCCTCACTGCTAGCACACCGGCCCGATTATTTGCCGCCAGCGCTTGGCGCGACCTGGCCTTATCAAGGCGCAGTATTGCAGTCGTGCTGATGATAAACACCGCAAACTTTTCGCTTAATGGCCTAGCTTTATGGGCCGTTGTTTCGCTACTATTTCCATCGCAAGAGCTATCGTATTGGAGCTGCCTTGGAGCGGCGTCTGCCTCGTTCCTTGCTGGCTACATAACTCCAGGTGCACCTGGAGGCATCGGCGTCCGCGAAGCGGTGACGACGCTGTTGCTAGCGCCTACATTCTCCACCGACCAAGCCGCAATTGCTGCGTTGGTCGTTCGCTTAGGCGCCATATTGTCTGACATCCTCGGGTTTCTGATAGGATCAGCATGTCTCTCGACCAAGAACAGTACCTTCTTTCGGTGAGACTGACCTATGTTAGCGGAAACTGTCGCTCAAAAACCTTGCTCACGGAGTGAGAATCCATTCTTGTCTGGCATCTATTTTTTCTTTGAGAGTGCCCCCAATTGCTTTAATGAACCACGATCTATCCAGATTATGGTACGGACCCCAAATTTCATCGGGGATCATTTTTGCTCATCCTTACATCTTAGAGGCGAGCCGGCGCGTGAAAAATCGTTCTGAAATACTCCGTGACGGGTCGCTCTCCTTCGCAAACACGGCAGATATCTACCTTTTGCCGAGAAAGTGCGTAGTTTAATGTATTTCATTTCTGTCTTCTTCACGACGTTGGGCATTACCTCATTAGTGATGACACGGTTGGCGATATTCCAGGGCCATCTTGCTTTGCTCGTGAGCTTTGTTTTTGGAACGCTTGTGGCATATTGGCGCCAAGAAGGGAGAGATAGCCGGCAATTCTTACCAATCATAGCTGGCTTGCTCGCGTTCGCTTATGTTACCGCATTTCCATTAGCAGAACTGGATGCGGGCGTTGATAATGGCGTTTACACCATTCTTGCCCATACAATTGCAACGAACGGATACGCGTCGGTAAATTATAGCCCAATCTATGAAGCAACTGCGATAGTTGGATCCGAAAACGTTGGAAACTATCCGGGAATATATCCAAGTCCGGGTGAACCACATTTCCAGTTTAATCATATGACCGCAGCGATACGCGCGGTATTCGTTGATGTGTTTAATCAACGGCAAATTGCTCTTTCATCAGCGTCGATTGCACTCGTCGCGGTGTTTGCATTCGCATCGCTGTGCTTGTTGTTACTTCCAGTGACGTGGTCGATATTTGCGACGGCTCTCTTTCTTCTAAATGCTGCCGTTTTGTACACAGCCAAATCATCCCTCAGTGAGATGGCATCGGTCGCATACTTTTGCATTGGTGTCATTTTCCTTATTCGTACCTTTAGGTCTGACGCGCTGATCGATGTAGTAATGGCGGGAGTCGGCTTCGGTTGCGTGATGCTTTCGCGAGTTGACGGCTACCTCACCGCGCCTTTCGTCGCCGCCGGCGCCGTCATGATGGTTCTAGACAAACGTCAAAGAGTCTGGCCTGCGCTGACTTTACTCGCAATATTTGTCGGCTTTGCAGGCTGGAGCCTAGTCGATACATACACCTACTCCACAGCATATTTTCAGACGCTATGGCCGATTGGCATAAGAGGTGCGACCGGCGGCGCAGCGGTAATTATCTTAGCAGCCCTCACACTATGTATTGCAGGGGGAATCAGTGCTCCAGCACACGCTTACATGCAATGGCTAGCCACTCGGTTCGGAGTTTTCGCCGTTGCGGCCGTGTGCATAATTGGCATGAGCGTCGCGTCGATCTTGATACTGCGTAGCATAGTCCTCGACCAATCAGCGTATGACCTTTACGAGGCATTCTACAAAGTACGAGCAGCGCGCGAATTCACTTGGTATTCGACCGTACCGCTGCTTTTCTTCGCGCTTCTTTCACCGCTTATTATCGCGCGACGCAATCTTAGAGCAGGTATTGTGGTAGGTGTCCCTGCGGTTACCTTGATTATTCTTTCTATCGCCTATGCCCGTATCACTCCCGTCCATCCTTGGGGCGCGCGCCGATGGGTGCCCTACGCACTCCCGATGGTGGTACTCCTGGGAACTTATACGATGCATCGCATTCTGGAACGATGGAGGATTTCCGGATTTGCACTTATTATTACTGTCACTGCTCTGTATGCTTACTCTCAAGACCGAATTGCACGAGAATATTGGTTCGGCCCTGATCAGCGATCGTTGTCGACCGGTTATGACCGATTGGCAGCAGCTCTCCTCAAAGACGGCGCCTCCCTTTACATGACGCCGGATCGCCCCAGCGCAACTATTTTGACCTACCTTTATGGTATTCCGACGGCACCGCTGAATGGCTTTCTTGACCGTGGCCCCGTCGCGATCGTGGATGGGTTACCCCAAGTATGTGGCCCTCGGATGGATTGGGTGTCAGGAAGCCGGTCTGAAGTGGAATGGTTCGGCAAGGTTGTTACAGCGCCCGAGCATTGTACTGGCGCAATTTTCTACAAACAATCGAACAAGCGGCTAGAGGACACTTTCCCGTATAGCCTACTGGAGGGCTGGAACCGGCGGGAAGAGTGGGGTGCATGGGCAAGTCAACGCGAAGTAACCTTGAAAGTACGGCCATCGGAGGGTTCCTCTCGTGTATCGCTCGATGTCTTCGCTTTCCTCACCAAAGACGCTCCTACTTTCAACGGTGCCATCTACCTCGATGGAAAGCAGATGGCAGATTTTTCGTTCACGTTGGCGCAAGCAAGGAAAACCGTATCATTTAGTCTCCCCCCTAGCTCGCCTGATGAGATTATTTTGACTATTCGCACCGATCCCACACGCTCCCCCCTATCCCTTGGAGTATCTACTGACCCGCGCGATCTGGGGGTCGCTTTGGCTGGCATACACTTCGAATAATCCGGCTAGTAGAGTATGGCTTGCACGAACGTATGACGTCCCGATAGCTGGTGTGGTAGTGAACTGCTGACCTGCCACTGAAGTTTCATATGGACGGCAAGGGCGCGTGGCGGGACAATGTCTTCGTCGAGCGGCTCTGGCGTTCGATCAAATATGAAGAAGTCTACCTCCACGCCTACAAAAGCGTGCCGGAGGCCCGAATTGGCATCAGTCGATATCTGACCTTTTACAACACCCGACGCCCACATTCATCCCTTGACCGGCAGACACCGGATCAGGCTTACTTCAACGCGCTGACACCGATGATGGTGGCAGCATAATCGAGGCCGAAATCCACTTAGCAAAACCCCCGGAACTGTTCAGACAAACCGAGCCACCTCTTTTGCAAGGAACAGATCGATGGTGGCGGGAGGCGGGCAACCACTGCATATCGAACACGTCCTGCTCGATATGCGAGATACCAGGATAGTTGGTGCAGCGTTGCGGGCGTCGTTCCAAGGTATCCGTTGCGAGCGCCCCACAGGCACGGGCGTGACGCCGACCTCAACGTGGACTAAGCGTCGTTGGCGGGAGCGCCTGGATTGAAGCGCATCGGCTTGCAGTGCGCGTAGATGCTCTCGACCGCGAATGGGAGCGTACGCCAGGCGTCTTTCAGGATGGCCTTAGTCGGCTTGGGAAACGCCGTCGAGATCATTTCGATCAGATCGGGCTTT
>Ga0102591_1002835_pt1 | contig 17266 bp, 9 predicted proteins | sample AraplaCol_mCL_r2_2_FD_76860 | JGI IMG/M metagenome (GOLD analysis project Ga0102591, IMG submission 76860) | Arabidopsis root microbial communities from North Carolina, USA - plate scrape MF_Col_mCL_r2 (SPADES assembly) (version 2) | ecosystem: Host-associated > Plants > Roots > Endosphere... | reverse complement strand
CATGTACGGTCAGATGACCGCCGGCTCGTGGATCTATATCGGCGCCCAGGGCATCGTGCAGGGCACCTACGAGACCTTCGTCGAGATGGGCCGCCAGCATTATGCCGGCGACCTGTCGGGCAAGTGGCTGCTGACGGCTGGCCTGGGCGGCATGGGCGGGGCGCAACCGCTGGCCTCGGTGTTCGCCGGGGCCTCGTGCCTGGCGATCGAATGCCAGCCCTCGCGGATCGAGATGCGGCTGCGCACCGGCTATCTCGACAGGTCCACCACCGACCTCGACGAAGCCCTGGCCTGGATCGAGGAGTCCTGCGCCGCCAGGACCCCGATCTCGGTCGGCCTGCTGGGCAACGCCGCCGAGCTGCTGCCGGAGATGTTCAAGCGCGGCGTGCGCCCCGACCTGCTGACCGACCAGACCAGCGCCCACGACCCGATCAACGGCTACCTGCCGGCCGGCTGGACCCTGGACCAATGGGCCGACGCCAAGACGCGCGACCCGGCCAGCGTCAACAAGGCCGCCCGCGCCTCGATGGCGGTGCACGTCCAGGCCATGCTCGACTTCCAGGCGGCCGGCGTGCCGACCGTCGACTACGGCAACAACATCCGCCAGATGGCGCTGGAGGAAGGCGTGGCCAACGCCTTCGACTTCCCCGGCTTCGTGCCGGCCTATATCCGCCCGCTGTTCTGCCGGGGGATCGGTCCGTTCCGCTGGGCCGCGCTGTCGGGCGATCCGGAAGACATCGCCAGGACCGACGCCAAGGTGAAGGAGTTGATCCCCGACCATCCGCACCTGCACAACTGGCTCGACATGGCCGGCCAGCGGATCAAGTTCCAGGGCCTGCCTGCGCGCATCTGCTGGGTGGGCCTCGGCGATCGTCACCGCCTGGGTCTCGCCTTCAACGAGATGGTCGCCAAGGGCGAGTTGAAGGCCCCGGTCGTCATCGGCCGCGACCACCTGGACAGCGGCTCGGTCGCCTCGCCCAACCGCGAGACGGAAGCCATGAAGGACGGCTCGGACGCCGTCTCAGACTGGCCGCTGCTGAACGCCCTGCTCAACACCGCCTCGGGCGCCACCTGGGTGTCGCTGCACCACGGCGGCGGGGTCGGCATGGGCTTCTCGCAGCACTCGGGGATGGTCATCGTCTGCGACGGCACCGAAGCGGCCGCCAGGCGCATCGAGCGCGTGCTGTGGAACGACCCGGCCACCGGCGTCATGCGCCATGCCGATGCGGGCTACGAGATCGCCCAGGACTGCGCGCGGGAACACGGGCTGGACCTGCCGGGGATCTTGTAACCCACCCACAACCCCCAAGCTCGTCATCCCGGAAAGCGCGCAGCGCTTATCCGGGACCCAGGGGCCGCCGCATCGCGTCGGCCAAGGCATGGGCGGTGAACCCAGCCACGACGCCCGGTCCCCTGGGTCCCGGCTCTGCGCTGCGCTCCGGCCGGGATGACGAAATTAGTTAGCTGGATACAGCCCTCATGCGCCTGCTCCCCGCCGCCGATCGCACACCCGCGCCGTGGAAGAACGGCGGCGGGACGACCTGGGAGATCGCCGCCCAGCCGCCGGGCGCGGGGATGGACGCTTTCGAGTGGCGGCTGAGCATCGCGCGGGTCGCAGCCCCGGGGCCGTTCTCGGTGTTTGCCGGCGTCGATCGGGTGCTAACGGTGATCGCCGGCGCGGGCCTGCGCCTGACGGTCGACGGCCTGGGCGAGGTCATGCTCGACGAGACGTCCGCGCCGCTGGCCTTCCCCGGCGACGCCCCAGCCGCCGCGAGGCTGGACGGCGGGCCGATCCGCGACCTCAACCTGATGGTCCGGCGCGGCGCCTGGCTTGGACGCGTCCGGCGGGTCGCAGAGGCCGAGCAAATCGTCGCAACGGCGGACGTCACGGTGCTGGCGGCCCTCTCTGCGGCCCGCGTGAACGACACGCGGCTGGCGGCGGAGGACGCCGTCGTCGCCGAACCCGGCGAGACCCTTGCCGTGGAAGGAAGTCTATTGCTGATCGAGATCGAAAAAGCCTGACTTCTCGATCAGATCAACTCAATCCAAGCTGGCGCGAAACAACAGACATGAACAACGTCAGGCAGTTTTCTCAAAAACTAGCTTGAGCACAAATGAGCACACACGCGTCGTCCTGACGCAGGAGTTGCGCCTTTTCATCGCCTTATCTGGATGGTTAACGACGCCCAACGCACAGACGGGCGTAACGATCCACAGGATGGCGAGATGCACTTTTCGGCGATGAAGAACCTCCCTCCCCAGGCGCGTGTGGCCCTGGGTCTGGCCGTGCTCTTCGCGCCGATGGCGGGTCTGGCGATGGAAAGCCCGCACGTGGACCGCAACGCCCGCCCGGCGGTGCAGAAGCTGCTCGACCAAATGGAAGCGGCCCCGCCCAAACCCGTCCGCATGGAGACGGTCTGGAAGGGCGCCGACATCGACGGCGACGGCGCGCCCGACTTCGCCAACCCGACCGGCGCGGCCCCGCGCCAGCACGACGACTTCGGCGACGGCGCCTTCGGGGCCCGCCGCGACGGCGGCTCGCGCCGGCACGAGGGTGTGGACTACACCGCCGAGGCAGGACAGCCCGCCAAGGCCCCGATCTCGGGCTACGTGACCAAGATCGGTTATGCCTACGCGGACTCGAGCGACCTGCGCTTCGTCGAGATCACCAACCCGGCCCTGGGCTATGTGGCGCGGGCCTTCTACGTCGATCCCGACGTCGCCGTCGGCCAGACGATCCATCTCGGCCAGACCATCGGCCACGTGGCCAGCCTGCAGAAGCACTATCCGGGCATCACCAACCACGTGCATCTGGAAGTGATGAAGCCCGGCGGCCGACGGATCAACGCGGCCGCGCTGATCCAGCCGAAGCTGGTGGCGGCGGCTTAAGCCGCTTCGCGGCTCCCCCTCAGTCGCTCCGCGACAGCTCCCCCAGAGGGGGAGCATCTGACCGCGCGCACCAAGATCCTCCCCCTTTGGGGGAGGTGGCCCGGAGGGCCGGAGGGGGTGCGCGAAGCGCCCCTACTTCCCCTCATCCGCATAAATCGCCGTGCCCTTGGCCTTGGCGCTGGCCCAGCCCCGGTACATGCCCGAGCTGTTCATCGGGAAGGCCACCTCGCCCTTGGCGTTCATGGTGATCATGCCGCCGTCGCCGCCGATGTCGCCGATCGACTTGATCGTCGCCGCGCCGGCGGTCTTCAGGTCCTGGCCAGCGAAGGCGATGCGGGCGCAGACCTGGTGGGCGGCGCTGGTGCGGATGAAATATTCGCCCGAGCCGGTGGCCGAGACCGCGCAGACGCCGTCCTGGGCGTAGGCGCCGGCGCCGATGATCGGGCTGTCGCCGACCCGGCCCCACTTCTTGCCGGTCATGCCGCCGGTCGAGGTGGCCGCGGCCAGATGGCCCTTGGCGTCGATCGCCACCGCCCCGACCGTGCCGTAGAGGTGGGTCGGATCCAGCGCGGCCTTCTGCTTGACGCGCCAGGCCTCCAGCTGCTTCCAGCGTTCCTCGGTGCGGAAGTAGGACGGATCGACCTGCTCCAGCCCCTGCTCGACCGAGAAGGCGTCGGCGCCCTCGCGGGCCAGCATCACGTGGGGCGACTTCTCCATCACCGCCCGGGCCAGGCTGATCGGGTGCTTGGTGCGGGTCACGCCCGCCACGGCGCCGGCCTTGAGGGTCGCGCCGTCCATGATCGAGGCGTCCAGCTCGTTCTTGCCGTCGGCGGTGAAGACCGCGCCCCGGCCGGCGTTGAACAGCGGATTGTCCTCCAGCACCTTCACGGCCGCCTCGACGGCGTCGAGGCTGGAGCCGCCCTTTTCCAGCACCGCCGAGCCAGCCTTCAGCGCTTCGTCGAGCCCGGCGCGATAGGCCTTATCCTTCTCCGGCGACAGGTCGCCGCGATTGATCACCCCCGCCCCGCCATGAATGGCCAGCGACCAGTCGCCGGCGAAGGCAGGCGCGGCGGCCAGCGCGGCGACCAGGGAAGCAGCGAGCAGGACGGACTTGGACATGGCGACTCTCCGGGGGATCACGGCCCGATAAGAGCACCTTCGCGGCCGGGTTTCACTGGCGCTTAAGGTGAAGCTCGCCCTAAGGTCGCGCCATGATTGGCGGCGTAGTGTATCGGATCGGTCCCTCGGACCGCTCCCTCGTGGCGGCGGGCTGGCTGGCCGTATGGTCGGTGGCCGTGGCGTTCTGGCTGATGTTCAAGCCATGGCCCTATCCCGTCGTCATGACCCTGGCGGCCCTGACGCCTTGGGCGGCGATCTGGCTGGTCAGGCGCGATCCGGAACTGTCGCTGTTCGAAGCCAAGGGCATGCCGGGGGCGGAGAACCTCACCCTGGCCTGGAGCATGCCCGCCCTCGCCCTGTGCGTTCCGAGCTTCCGGCAGCATTTCATGGATTATGGCGGCCTGCTCGCCGTGGCCGCGGGCCTGGGCGCCGTGCTCTGGATCTCCATGATCATCGCCGACACCCATGGGCGGAACCTGACGACCAAGGCCTTCGCCGCGGTCATCGCCTTCGCCTGGGGCTGGGGCGTCGTCTCCGCCGTCGACCTCGCCGTCACGCGCAACGACTTCACGGTCGTTAAGGGCGTGGTCGAGGACGCTTACTGGCCAAGCCGAGGCGGTCCCAGCCTCTATGTCAGCGCCACGGTCGACGGCCGGCGCGACATCTTCGACGAGCTCTCGGTGACGGCGGACATCTATGGGCTGCACCCGATCGGCGCGCCGATCTGCGTGGAAATCCACAAGGGCCTGCTGGGCTCGCGCCACGCCTACGCCGTGACCTGCCCCCTGGTCTGAGACGGCTCTGAAACGACGAAGGGCCCGGCGTCGCCGCCGGGCCCTCGCTGGCTCACGTGACGTGAACCCTTACTTCCGGGTCAGCACCACGGGCTGGCCGTCGTATTCGACGGTCAGGTCGGCCGCCGCGTCGAAGTCGGTGGGCCTCCCGCCCTTGCCGATGAAGCGGACCTTGAAGACGCGCTTCTCGACCAGGCCCTTGAAGCCGCCCGAGCGGGCGCCGATGGTCACCCGGCCGCTGGCGTCGTCATAGGAGATCGGCGTGCGGGCCCAGGCGCCACGGGCGTAGCCGTTGGACAGGCCGTCGTCTTCATAGAGCTCGTACTTGCCGTCCTTGCCGGTGAAGACCAGCAGGGTGATCGGTGCGTCGGGCTTCTCGCCGACATACTGCTGGACGTCGGTGGTCGGCACGATGGCGCCGGCCTTCACGAACAGCGGCATGCGGGCCAGGGGCGCGTCGGCCTTGACCGTCTGGCCGCCCTTGAAGGCCTTGCCGGTCTCGAAGTCGTACCAGGTTCCGGCCGGCAGGTAGACGCCGCGCGAGCGGGCCTTGAACGCCGTCACCGGGGCGACGAGGAAGTCGTCGCCGAACAGGTACTGGTCGTTGACGCTGCGGGCCTTTACGTCGGCCGGATAGTCCATCACCAGGCCGCGCATCATGCTGCCGTCGCGGTGATAGGTGTCGGCCGCCAGGGTGTAGACGTAGGGCATCAGCCGGTAGCGAAGCTCGTCGTACCAGGCCAGCGACTTGTAGACGTCGCTGCCTTCGTCGGCGAGTTCGTAGATCTCGCGGAACGGCAACTCGCCGTGGCTGCGGAACAGCGGGCTGAAGGCGCCGAACTGGAACCAGCGCAGGTTCAGCTCCTGCCACTCGGCCCAGTGGGCGGGGTCCTTGCTCTCGTAGCGCTTCTCGACCGAGAAGCCGCCGATGTCCGTCGTCCAGTTGGGGATGCCCGACATCGACAGGTTCACGCCGGCCGAGATCTGGTCGCGGAAGTCGTCCCAGCGCGCCACGACGTCGCCGCTCCACACCGCCGAGGCGTTGCGTTGCAGACCGCCGAAGCCCGAGCGGGTCAGGATGAACGGACGGACGTCCGGGTTGTCCTTGATCTCGCCCTCATAGACGCCGCGGGTGTGCTCCAGGGCGTAGCTGTTGAAGTACTCCGCGCCAGGGCCGAGCGCCGTCGGGCTCATGCGCAGGGTGCGCTCGGGCACGTCGACATTGGAGTGCAGGTCGGGCTCGGAGGCGTCCATCCACCAGGCGTCGACGCCGTAGACCTTCAGGTTCTTCTTCACCTGACGCCAATAGATGTCGCGCGCTTCCTGGGTGTAGGGGTCGTAGAACGAGTTCAGGTAGCCGGGGCCCACCCAGTCCAGCGCGCCCTGCTCGATGTTGCGATGGTACATGTGACCGGCCGCGTCGAGCTCCTTGTAGTTGTCCGTGGTCGGATAGAACTTCGGCCAGATCGAGATCATGAAGTGGGCGTTCAGCCCGTGGATGTCGTCGATCATCTTCTGCGGGTCGGGGAAGCGCGTCTCGTCGAACTTGTGCGTGCCCCACTCGGGGTCTTTCCAGTAGCGCCAGTCCATGACGATGTTGTCGAGCGGCAGGCCGCGCTTGCGGTACTCCTTCACCACGCCGACGATCTGGTCCTGGGTCTCGTAGCGCTGGCGCGACTGCCAGAAGCCGTAGGCCCAGCGCGGCATCATCACCGCCGACCCCGTCAGGTCGCGATAGCCGGCCACCACCTGGTCGAGGTCGTCGCCGCCGACATAGTAGTAGTCGATGGCCTTGCCGACTTCCGAGGTGAACTGCAGCGAGTGGCGGTCCGCGCTCTGCATCGGGTCGTTGTGCAGCAGGCCGATATAGCCGTCGTCCGGCGTCCACTCGACGCGGATCTTGTGCTTCTTGCCCGGCGTCAGCTTGGCGTCGAAGTTGTGGTACCAGGGGTTCCAGTTCTGGCGCCAGCGGTCGATGACCAGGTGGCCGTCCAGCCAGACCTTGGCGTAGCTGCTCGAATAGAGCTTGAAATTGTGCTCGCCGGCCTTGTCGGTCTGGATCGCGCCTTCCCACACCACGGTCTGGCCAGGCTGGAGCTTCTTCTCGGCCGTCTGCAGCTCGGCGGGCCAGTTGGGCAGGTCCTTGAGGAAGCGGTAGTCGATGTCCTTCTCGACCCGCGTCACCTTCAGCTGGCCGTTCTGGTAGTACTTGGCCGTGAAGCCGCCGGCCTTGCCGTCGGCGTCGAAGATCTTCAGGTCGCGCGAGGCGACGTCGTAGGGGATCGGGTTGCCGAAGCGGGTGATCGAGTTGTTGTCCCACAGCAGGCCGTAGCCGCGCGACGACAGCAGCATCGGCACCGCGATCGAGCGGTTGTACTGCAGCAGTTCGACGTCCTGGCCATTGTAGTCCATCTGGCCGTTCTGGTGCTGGCCCAGGCCATAGAAAGCCTCGTCCGTACCCGGATTGAACTGCTGGCGAACGACGTAGAAGTCCTGGCCCTCGACCTTGGTCGGGGCGAAGGCGCCGCGGTCGCGCTCGCCAAGGACCTTGCGGCCCTTGGCGTCGAGGAAGTCGACCGTGCCGTCGCTCAGCGAGACCTGCGCCGTGGCCTTGGCCGTCTTCAGCGTCAGCACCCCGCCCTTTTCTTCCACCGTGAAGCCGGTCGTGACCGGCTTGGCCGTGACCATCAGGCTGGGCGGCGCGTCGAAGGTCTCGGTCGGCGAGGCGGTGACGTGGATGATCCGCTCGCCCATCACCTGCAGCCGGACCTTCTTGGCCGGGCCCGAGGCGGGGGTGATCACCACGCCGTCGGCGGTCTTCTCGAAGGCCCCGTCGAGGGCGAAGGCGCTGGTCGAGGCCAGCAGGGAAAGGGCCAGGCCAGCGGCCAGGCCGCCGCCCCGATAGATGCTACGCATGTCTTCGTTCTTCCCTGTTCTCGTTGTCTTTTTGTGGGGTGGAGCCGACGGCTTTTTCCTGGTCGCGCGACAACCGCCGAACCCGCTCACACTTTCGGCTGTCGCGCTCTTAGTAGGTCGCCAGCTTCACCTTCAGGATCTGGGGCAAGGTGGTCAGGTTCAGGCCGTAGTCGACCTGGTCGCCGTTCCAGACGCGGTCGAACACCCACTGGCCCGCCTCGTCGAAGTGACCTTCCTCGACCCGTGAGACCATGAACTGCTCGCCCTTGGCCGAGCCGAAGGTCAGGCGGGCGCGGTAGCCGGTGATCAGGAACTCGTCGGGACCCAGCTGGGCGATCAGGGCGCCGGCGTCCGGGATCTCGCGGTCGGGCTGCTTCTCGGCCTTGGCCATCCACGGGGCCTCGATCGAGCCGAACTGCCATTCGCCGTAGGTGACGCGCACGTTCCAGCGGCCGCCCAGGTCGAGGGTCTCGGGCTTGCCGCCCTCCTGCTCGCCCACGCCCCAGACCTTGCCCTCGTAGGACAGGCGGGCCCATTCGCGGGCCATCGGGGCCAGCAGGCGGTAGTGTACGCCGAAGTTCTCCAGCGTCTTGGCGTCGACCGTCTTGGCGCCGAGCGGGTAGTTGGAATAGCCGGTGTAGTCGAGGCCGAACGGCGCGAAGCCGATGCCCTGACGGCCCAGCACGTCGTAGATGTAGCGGGCATAGGCCTTGTCGCTGCCGATCTCGGGCACGAACAGCGGATTGTCGGCGCGGCCGTACTGCTCCAGCGTCTTACGGACCTTCTCGCTCTCGCGCATGTAGATGTCGGGCGCCAGGGCGTCGATCGACGGGGCGGCGGCCTTCCAGACGTCGAGCACGTTCCAGGTCGGGCCGCCCGAGGAGTAGGTGAACGGGTCCTGGTCGTGGAAGGGGTCGCGCAGGGCGGCGTTGACGTACATCGGCAGCGGCAGCTCGCGCTTGCCCGCTTCCGCGATCTCATCGACGTAGCGGCCGATCGACCAGGCGTAGAAGAACTCGTCGGCGTCCTTGCCGAACACGTCCTTCCAGGTCCCGGGCTTCTTGCCCATGGCCTTGACCAGGGTCGCGGGAACCGGGCCGTCGAAGATCTTCTGAGCGGTGGGCGAGAAGTCGCGGATGGCGCTGTAGGCCCCGACCTCGTTCTCGGGCTGGACCATGATCACGGTGTGGTCGGGGTCGGCGGCCTTCAGGTGGCGCATCAGCGCGACGAAGGCCTTCTTGTCGGCCTCCAGGGTCGCGCGGAAGTGCGGCGACAGCGAGTTCTTCATCTCGCCCTTGCCGTTGATCAGCCGAGGGAAGCGCTTGTTGTCGAGCTTGACCCATTCCGGGGCGTACTGCGGGCCGTTGTTCTTCCAGGTGGCGAACCACAGGATCACCAGCTTGGTGTCGTTCTCGCGGGCCTGCTTCAGCAGCAGGTCGACATAGGAGAAGTCGAACTTGCCCTCGACCGGCTCGATCTGCTCCCAGGCGACCGGGATCTCCAGGGTGTTGGCGTTCAGGGCCTTCACCGCCGGCCACACCTTGGGCAGCTGCGAGGGATAGTTGGCGGCGTTGTTGGCCTGGACGCCCAGCATCAGGAACGGCTTGCCGTCGACCAGCAGGGCGTGCCTGCCGTTCTTGGTCACCAGCTTGGGCAGCGGGGCTTGGGCGAAGGCCGGGGCGGCCAGCGACAGGCTGAGGATCGCGCCTAGGGCGGCGAGCCCGTGCTTACGGGTTCGAAACGTCACGCGAAAACCTCCTGCTGGCCAGCCGGTCGGACCTTAAGCCTGCATCGAGCGTTCGCCGCGGAAGTAAGCGCTGTCAAAGGGAATGGACATACCCCCTCGCCTCCTCCCGATCCGGCGGTCGCGCGAGAGACTTCAGCCCCGCCAACTCGTTACCGCTACCATTCTTATAAATAGGACAATTAGCCGAGGCGGCCGCGATTGCAACCGGTTTTCACGGCCTTAGCCGAGCGTCATGTCGCCCAGCAACTCTTTGTAACAGTTGGATAAAAGACAAAAAAATCCGCGCATCGCCCGCAGGAGGCGATGCGCGGTTGAAAAGACTTCGCGCGAGACCGGGGAGGTGGTTCGCGCGGCGCGCTGGCAGACCTCGCAAGAGATCCGCACGGCCGAACAGTCGCTTACACGACCTCGGCGCCACTCGTCATATGTATAATCATACAAATGACGGCGCAAGGGAATTGATAGCGTTGTCAGCCCATTTTTTGCGGGATCACGCCTCCGCGCGGCAATGGCTGGCGATGAACGCCTCATGGGAAGGCAAGGCTTGCGCGGTCTGGCGCACCGCCGCCTGGATCGCACCCAGCTGACCACGCAGGGCCGCGCCGTCGATCAGGCTCGCCAAAGGGTCCAGGCGCTCGGGTCGCGCCCCCTGCCCCTCCAGCACCGCCAGCCAGCTGTGCTCCTTGAAGAGCTCGTTGGGAAGGACGTGGATCCGCCCGTGCCCGCGATAGAGGTCGATCTTGCGCCGCAGGCTGTCTGGCAGGCTCATCGCCTGGCAGTAGCGCCACAGCTCGGTGTCGTCGCGCTCGCCGACCGCGTAGTGCAGGATGACGAAGTCGCGCGCCTCCTCGAACTCCTGCGCCGACAGCCGGTTGTATTCATCGACCGTGGCCGGGTCGAAGTCGCGGTCGGGGAAGTAGCTGAACAGCCGCGTGATCGCCGTCTGGATCAGGTGGATGCTGGTCGACTCCAGCGGCTCGATGAAGCCGGACGCCAGGCCCAGGGCCAGGACGTTGCGGTTCCAGGCCTTACGGCGACGCCCCGGGGTGAACCGCAGCGGACGCGGATCGGCCAGGGCCTCGCCGTCCAGCCCCGCCAGAAGGGCCGAAGCGGCCTCGTCGTCGCTGATGTGGGCGCTGCAATAGACGTGGCCGTTGCCGGTGCGGTGCTGCAGCGGGATGCGCCAGCGCCAGCCGGCCGCCTCGGCCGTGGACCGGGTATAGGGCGTCAGCGGGCCGGCGTTGGCGCTGGGAACCGCCAGGGCGCGGTCGCACGGCAGCCAACGGCTCCAGTCCTCGTAGCCGGTCTTCAGGGCCTGCTCGATCAACAGCCCCCGGAACCCCGAGCAGTCGATGAAGAAGTCGCCTTCGACACGGCGGCCGTCCTCCAGCGTCACGGCCTCGACGAAGCCGTCCTCGTCGCGCAGGGCGACGTCGACGATCTTGCCCTCCGTCCGCCGCGCGCCCCGCGCCTCGGCGAAGCGGCGCAGGAACTTCGCATAGAGCGAGGCGTCGAAGTGGAAGGCGTAGCCGAAGGTCGAGAACACCGGCGGCGCCTGGCCGGCCGGCGGGCGCACGAAGCGGTTCAGGGCCGCGGCGCTGGCGGCCAGATTATAGGCGTCGAGGTCGTCCGCCACGCCCTCGGCCCTGGCCCGCAGCCAGGTCTGGTGGAACGGCGACAGCCCCATCGGCGCGCCATAGGCCCCGAACGGGTGGAAGTAGCGCCCGCCCTTGCGGCCCCAGTCACGGAACTCGATGCCCAGCTTGAACGCCCCCTGGGTCGCGCGGACGAAGGCGTTCTCGTCGATACCGAGCAGGGCGTGGAAGAGATGCAGCGGCGGGATCGTCGCCTCCCCCACCCCGACCGTGCCGATCTCGTCGGACTCCACGACCTCGATCGCCCCGAACCGGCCGCCGACCAGCTGCGACAGGGCCGCGGCGGCCATCCAGCCGGCCGTGCCCCCGCCGACGACCACGATCTTGCGAAGGCTGCGATCGGTGTCCTGCATGTTTCCCTCCCCCAAGGGTCTTGTCGTTATCTCAGCCGATCGGCTCGGCCGCGCAATGCTGGGCGATGAACGCCGCCTGGGTCGGGATCGACTGGGCGGCATGGCGGATCACCGCCCGCCGCTGATCCATCAGCCGGCGCAGCTCGGCCTCGGGAATGCGGTCAGCCAGCGGGTCATAGGTCTCGGGCACCACGCCCAGGCCGTTGTAGATCGAGATCCAGCTGGGCCGCGCGAAGCCGTCGCCCTCGTGGATCGCCACATGGCCGCGCGCCTTGTAGAGCGCGATCTTGGCCTGCAGGCTGTCGGGCAGCTCGACCTCGCGGACCTGTCGCCACATCGGCTCGTCCCGCTGGTTGATGCAGTAGTGCAGGATGATGAAGTCGCGGATGCGCTCGTATTCCTGGGCCGAGACGCGGTTGAACTCGTCGGCCAGCAACGGATCGCAGCGACGGTCCGGGAAGAACTCCAGCAGCCGTGCGACGCCGTTCTGGATCAGGCTGATCGAGGTGGATTCCAGCGGCTCCAGGAAACCGCCCGACAGGCCCACGGCCACGACGTTGCGATCCCAGAACTTCTTGCGGCGACCGGCCAGGAAACGCAGCGGTCGCGGATCGTCCAGGGCGTCGCCATCGAGGTTCGACATCAGCGTGTCGGCGGCCCGCTGGTCGTCGACGAAGGCGCTGGAATAGACGTAGCCGTTGCCGATGCGGTGCTGCAGCGGGATCCGCCACTGCCAGCCCGCCTCGCGGGCGGTCGAGCGGGTGTAGGGCGTCAGGCCGTCGCCGCCCAGCTTGCACGGCACGGCCAGGGCGCGGTCGCACGGCAGCCAGCGCGACCAGTCCTCGAACCCGGCCTTCAGGGTCCCTTCGATCAGCAGGGCGCGGAACCCCGAGCAGTCGATGAAGAGGTCGCCCTCAACCCGCCGGCCGTCGTCCAGCACCACGGCCTCGACGAAGCCGTCGGCGCCGCGCAGGGCGACGTCGACGATCCTGCCCTCGGTGCGGACGACGCCCCGCGCCTCGGCGTAGCGGCGCAGGAAGGCCGCATAGAGCCCGGCGTCAAAATGGTAGGCGTAGGAATAGTCGTGCAGCGGCGAGCGCGGATCGGGGCTGGGCGGGATGAAGCGGTTCAGCGCCGCCGCCGCCGTCGGCAGCGACCAGTCCTCCAGGCTGCTGTCGTCGCCCAGAGCCCGCAGGCGTCGCCACAGCTGGTGGGCCTGCACCTGCTCGTGGTCGGCGCCGAAGTCGCCGAAGCCGTGGAAATAGCGGTGGCCGACCCGGCCCCAGTCGCGGAAGTCGATGCCCAGCTTGAAGCTGGCCTGGGTCTGGCGGATGAACTCGACCTCGTCGAGGCCCAGCTTTTCGTTGAAGTTGCGGATGGTCGGGATGGTGGCCTCGCCGACGCCGACCGTGCCGATGGCCTCGGACTCGACGACCTCGACCTGCACCGCCGGGCTGACCAGCAGCCGGCTGAACGCCGCGGCCGTCATCCAGCCTGCGGTTCCCCCGCCCACCACGACGACCTTGCGAATAGGCTGATCCAACACACGCCCTCCCACACGGGCGCCCTCTTGCGCGACGCCCCTCAACAAAAAAGCCCTCCGACGGCCCCGACCATAGCTGGTCCGGATCGTCGAAGGGCCCTTTTTCAGGTCAAGTCAGACCGCCTTAGAAGGCGGCGCGGACCGCGAAGGCCACGCGACGGTCGGTCTCCACCCAGTTGTAGGGGGCGACGCGTTCCGGATAGCCGACCTCGAGGACAGTGCGTTCCTTGAGGATGTTCGTGGCCTGGACGCCGACCTTGTACTGCTTGTTGATGCTGTAGAAGACCGAGCCGTCCAGCTGGCCGTAGTCACGCGACCAGACCGGAGCGTTGACGTTGGCCGCCGAGCTGGTCAGCAGGTAGCGCTGACGCCAGTTGTAGGCCAGGCGGGCCGAGACGCCGTACTTTTCGTACATCACGGCCACGTTGTAGCTGCGGCCCGACATGCCTTCGATCGGCAGCTTGGAGTTGGCCGCGCCCACCTGGGTGCTGTCGAACACGCTGGCCGGAGCGTTGGCGCCGCCCTCGTTGTCGATGAAGGTGTAGTTGGCCTGCACGCCGATGCCCGACAGGGCGCCCGGCAGGAAGTCGTAGAACTGCTGGTAGCCGATCTCGAAGCCCTGGACCGAACCGTCCGAACCGTTGGCGTAACGGGTGACGGCGAAGTCGATCGACTGGCCGTTCTGGACGTAGGTCTCGGTGCTGGTGGCGGTGTAGATGTAGTCTTTGATGTTCTTGCGGAACAGCGCCAGCGTCAGGCTGCCGGTCGGCGCGAAGTACCATTCGGCGCTGAGGTCGAACTGGTTGGCCTTGGTCGGACGCAGGTTCGGGTTGCCGCCGGTGCCGGTCGCCCACAGGGTGGTCGCCGTGGTGCCGCTGGAGGCGAAGTTGAAGCCCAGGGTCGTGTAGGGCTGCAGCTGCACCATCGTCGGACGCACGACGGCCTTCGAGGCGGCGAAGCGGATCTGCAGTTGCGGCGTCACGTGCCAGCGCAGGTTCAGGCTGGGCAGGACGTCGGTGTAGTCGTTGTTGGCGCCCGCGGTGGTCAGGGTGCCGCTGCCGAAGGCCACGGCGGCGTTGCAGTGCGCGAGGTCGGCGGCGATGACGCCGGTGGCGCAGCTGGTGGTCGGGGCGCTCGAAACCGCGGCGCCGGCGCCGGCGCTGGCTTCGGTCTTCACGATCCGGACGCCGATGTTGCCGTCCAGCGGCATGTTCGTGCCGAACGGGGTGTCGGAACCGAAGCGCAGCAGGCCGTAGCCGGCGTAGGTCTTCTCGTTCTGATTATTGTTGTTGGCGTCGGCGTAGGTGGTGACCGGCGACCAGCCCCAGCCGGCCGTCTCGGTCGACTTCAGCAGGTTGTAGGCGTTCTGGGCGCCGTTGGTGACCACCGAGGCGCTCGGGAACCAGGCGTAGCCCGGGACCTGCACGTCGCCGCCGAAGAAGTTCTTGAAGGTGTAGAGCTCCGACAGGTTCGAGGTGGCGCTGTCGGTCAGGGCGACCGGCGTGCCGCCGCCCCAGTACTGGGCGCTCAGCAGGCTCCAGTTCCAGCTCGACTCGCGGGATTCGAATTCCTTGTCGGTGGCGCGGACGCCGAAGCGGAAGGTCTTCAGCCAGCCGTCTTCCGGGAACTCGTAGGTCGCGTCGAGGCGAGCGACCTTCTCGCTGGCCTCGCTCTCGTCGATGTGGTCCATCGCGGCGGCCCAGTAGTATTCCGACTTCACCTGGGTGTTGTTCAGGCCCGAGATGCTGACGGTCGGCACCTTGGTGGTCAGGTCCCAGGTGACGTCCGGCAGGTCGTTCTCGATGTCCGTGCCGTCGGCGTTCTTGTGGTCGGTCAGCTGGGTGAAGACGGTCAGGCTCGAGGTCTTCGAGGTCGACTTCACGTATTGCAGGTCGCCCGTGATCGTCCAGGCGTCGTTGACGAACCACTTGCCGTTCAGGGCGATGTCGCCGGTCTTCTTGTGACCTTCACCGGCGCGGGTGTCGGCCGTGTAGTAGGCGTTGTTGACGGTGCCGCCGGTGAACACGCCCGACGAGTTGTAGGTGTAGCCGTTGGCGTTTTCCTGCGTCATCGTCTGCTCGACGAGCGCGGCGCGTTCCAGGTCCTTCGGATCGGCCTTGGAGCCCATGGCCTGCAGGGTGAACTCGAACTTGTCGTTCGGGCGCCATTGGGCGGCGAAGGCCAGGGATTGGCGCTTCTGTTCCCAATCGACCGAGCGCCAGCCCATGGCCTTGGGCACATAGACGGTCTTGCCGTTGACGGTCATCGCGTCGTAGCGGTCGACCGAGATGCTGTTGGTGCGGTTGCCGACTTCCGAATAGCTGTAGGCCAGCAGGGCGCCGAATTCGCCGATGTTGGTGTCCCAACGATCGCTGGCGATCACGTTGCCCGAGTAATAGCCCTTCTTCTGAAGTTCGCCGTAGTTGTAGTCGCCCGAGAAGGCGAACAGGCGGCCCTTCTGGTCGAACGGCACGCGGGTGCGCAGGTTGACCGTGCCGCCGATGCCGCCTTCGATCATGTCGGCCGACGGGTTCTTGTAGACGTCGACGCCGGCCAGCAGGTCGGCCGACACGTCTTCGAAGCTCAGGCCGCGGCCGTTCTTGGCCGAGAAGATGTCACGGCCGTTGGTTTCCGAACGCACCCACGACAGGCCGCGAATGGCCACGCCGCCGCCTTCCGCGGCCATCCGGGCCGGGTCGCGCGCTTCGTTGGTGCGTTGCAGGGTGATGCCCGAGATGCGCTGCAGGGCTTCCGAGACCGAGCGGTCCGGCAGGGCGCCGATGTCGACGGCGGTGATCGAGTCGACGATCACTTCGGCGTTCTGCTTGATCTTCTGGGCCGACTGGATCTGGGCCCGCTGACCAGTGACCACGATCTCTTCGACCTGGGTGTCTTCGGTGGTCGTACCGGCGGTCTGCGCCAGCGCTGTCAACGGAGCCACGGCGCACAGCGCCACGACTGAAGCGCCGAACATGAAACGATGTGAGTTATTGAGGCGTCGCATGCCCGTTTCCTTCCCCAGTAGGTGAATCCGCCCCGGCGTTCTCATCGGCGCCGGTGACGTGCGGGACAACCCGCCCCGCACAATCTGATTGGTAGCTATAGTCATATAATTGTGGTCATCAAGCCAAAATTGATAGCGCTATCATTTCCGCTATAGGCGCCGCTTTTGAGCCACAGGCGCAAACGCTACAAACCTAAACCCTTAGGCGAAACAATGGTCTGACCACACTCGAAGGAGGCTGGACCACCCTGCCGTTTGCGCCGATCATTATTATATTATAAATGCCTTGCGACCCGGCGTGAAAGACTCCCGCCAGGCGCGCGTTTAGGGACGAACATGACGCAGGCTGACGACTCCGGACGGCTTCACCAGGGAAGCGCTCGAAACGGGGGAGCCTGCTGATGGTCGCGTCCGATCCGTCCATCACCATCTTCGGCGACTGGGGCACCTCGCGCCTGCGGCTCTATCTGCGCCAGGGCAAGAGCGTGCTGGACCGTCGCGACGGTCCCGGCATCGGCTCGCTGAGCGCCTCGCCCGAACAGACCTTCCTCGACCTCATCGGCGACTGGCGTGAAGCCGGTCCCGAGACGATCCTGCTGTGCGGCATGGTCGGCTCGCGCAACGGCTGGGTCGAAGCCCCCTACGCCCCCTGCCCAGCCAACGCCGCGGCGATCACCGAGCGTCTGGTCAAGGTAGCGGCCCAGGGCCTGACCGTCTCGATCGTGCCGGGCCTGTCCTGCACCAACCCGCTGGGCGGCCCCGACGTGATGCGCGGCGAGGAAACCCAGATCCTCGGCGCCCTGGCGCTGAACCCGGAACTGAAGACCGGCCGCCACCTGCTGGCCATGCCCGGCACCCACACCAAGTGGGTCGTGGTCGAGGACGGGGCGATCACCTCGTTCCTGACCGCGCCAGTCGGCGAGGTCTTCGCCATCCTGCGCGAGCACTCGATCCTGGCCAAGGCCGCCGCCGGCGACGCCCCGGCCACGCCGGAAGGCTTCGACCTGGGCCTCTCGCGGATCACCGACAAGGGCGCGGCCCTGCTGCCCCACCTGCTGTTCGAGACCCGCAGCCGCCAGCTGATCGACGGCCTGCCCAAGGCCGACGCCATGGGCTTCCTGTCGGGCCTGCTGATCGGCGCCGACGCCGCGGGCTCGGCCGGCTGGTTCGGCCAGCTCGGCAAGGTCGCCCTGATCGGCGCCCCGGCCCTGAACGTCCTCTACGCCAAGGCCATCGCCGCCGCCGG
>Ga0102591_1002832_pt1 | contig 17280 bp, 16 predicted proteins | sample AraplaCol_mCL_r2_2_FD_76860 | JGI IMG/M metagenome (GOLD analysis project Ga0102591, IMG submission 76860) | Arabidopsis root microbial communities from North Carolina, USA - plate scrape MF_Col_mCL_r2 (SPADES assembly) (version 2) | ecosystem: Host-associated > Plants > Roots > Endosphere... | reverse complement strand
CTTGGATGCTTGGAGATCCGAACTGTTCCGGCGGTGTGAGGCGTTCGGCGCTGGTTCGGGGAACCGCGCGTTCAGAACGCGAAAAGCCGCGCATTCTAGCTCGAAAGGCCTGTCACGCGCCACTCGCACGCCGGGCAAAGGCCTGTAGCCGCGAGGTCAAATCCACTTGCGCCGCCAATTCGGCACGCCATGCGCGCGCCTGCGCGACGGCGGCCGGCCGCTCGCGCAGGACCTCGGCGCAGGCCGGCGTCCACGGCCCGAGCCCGTTCCACGCGCGCGACAGGGCGCGCCAGTTCGCGGCCCACCGGTCCTCGGCGCCCGCCAGCGCGGCGTCCAGGAAGGCCTCCAGCTTCGGCCCGTGCGCGCCATCGTCCTGGAAGTAGATCTGCCACAGCATCGGCTGGCCGGCCCATTGCGCGCGCACGAAGGAGTCCTCGCCGCGCACGAGGTTGAGATCGCAGGACCAGAGCAACTGGTCGTAACCGTCCTGCGTCAGATGAGGAAGCGCGAGCGCGCGCTGCCCGTCGCGCAGCAAGGCCGGCACGGCGCTCTGGGCCGCCCCGGGGCAGAGCAGCAGCAGCCAGCCGGGACCGAGCGCCTCGAGCAAGGGCGCCAGCGGCGCCTGCGGATACGCGAACAGGCTCAGCACCCGCTCGCCGGGCCGGCGGCCCCAGCCGCGCGCCGCGCGCCAGGCGTCGCCGTGATGCGCGGTGACGGCGTCGAGAAGTCCCGGCTCCCGGAGAAGGCCGCCGGTGCGATCGTTGAAGCCGGGATAGAAGAACCACTTGTCGAGTCCTGCGCCCGGTCCGGAGAACTGCGGCGACTTCAGTCCATGGCTGCGCTCGACGTAGCTTTCGGCGCTGAGGTATTCGAGGTTGATCCACGCCGGCCGGACGGGCCGCGCGGCCATCGCGGCGACGAAGGGCGCGGGCAGCTCACAGCCGAAGGTCTCGACAACGACGTCGCCCGGTGCCGCCCCCACGCTCTCGTCCCAGGGCCGGCAGCTCAGGCCCGGGACAGCCTCGGGTTGCATCCAGGCCAGTGGCGACAAGTCGTCGCACCAGAGCCGCGCCTGCTCGCCGCGCCGGGCCAGGTCGCGCGCCAGCCGCAGGCAGACGCCGAGATCGCCGTAGTTGTCGATGACGCGGCAGAAGATGTCCCAGGTCATCGTGTCAGGAGACTGCGCGGGGGAAGCGGATTCGGCGAGGGCGTCGGGCATCGCGGAATTATCCGGCGGCACAATCGCGCCCCATGAGCACGACCCCCGCCGGCGCCAGCGAAGTGCCGGAGCCTTCTTCCCCGACCGTCCCCGCGGAGCCCCCGCGCGCCGATGCGCCGGCTGCAACCGATGCGCCCGACGCGCCGCCGCCGTCCCACGCCGAGGCGTGGAACGCCCAGTCCGAAGCCATCGAGGCGGCCGAGTCCCGCCGCGTCGCCGACATGGAGCGCGCCGCCCGCGCGGTTCGCGACCGGCTGCTGGCCGAGGTGCTGGCGCTGCCGGCGCTGCCGGGCGTCTACCGCTATTTCGACGCGCAGGACCACGTGCTCTACGTCGGCAAGGCCAAGAACCTGAAGCGGCGCGTCTCGAGCTACTTCCAGAAGGATCACGGCGGCACGCGCATCGGGATGATGGTGGCGCGCATCGCGCGGCTCGAGACCACGGTGGTGCGTACCGAGGCCGAGGCGCTGCTGCTCGAGAACAACCTGATCAAGGCGCTCAACCCGCGGTTCAACATCCTGTTCCGCGACGACAAGAGCTATCCCTACCTGCGCCTGTCCGGCCACGCCTGGCCGCGCATCAGCTACTACCGCGGCGCGGTCGACCGGCGCCATCGCTACTTCGGCCCGTTCCCCAGCGCCTGGGCGGTGAAGGAATCGATCCAGCTGATCCAGAAGGTCTTCCAGCTGCGGACCTGCGAGGACACCGTCTTCAACAACCGCAGCCGGCCCTGCCTGCTGCACCAGATCCACCGCTGCACCGGGCCCTGCGTGCCCGAGGGCCAGAACGACAACTACCGCCGCAACGTCAGCAACGCGGAGCGCTTCCTGCTCGGCGAGACCCAGGAGGTCCTGGACGCGCTGCAGGCGCAGATGATGAGCCACGCCGAGCGCTTCGAGTACGAGCAGGCCGCCGGCATCCGCAACCAGATCACCGCCTTGTCGAAGGTGCTGCAGCAGCAGGCCGTCGACGAGAACAGCGCCACCGGCCGCGATCGCGACGTCGACATCCTGGCGGTGAAGCTGCAGGGCGGACGCGCCTGCGTGAACCTGGCGATGGTGCGCGGCGGTCGGCATCTGGGCGACCGGGCCTACTTCCCGAAACACGTCGACGACGCGACGGCGGTTCAACTGCTCGACGACGACGACCTGCCGGAGCTGGACGCTTCGGCGGCGGGCGAGGGCGCCGCTGGTGCCGCGGTCACGCGCCCCACGCCGCCGAGCCCGGAGCGCCAGGTCCTGGAGGCCTTCATCGCGCAGCACTACCTCGAGATGGCAGTGCCCTCGCTGCTGGTGCTCTCGGAGCCGGTCGATCCGGCGCTGGCCGAGGCGCTGAGCGCGCAGGCCGGCTACCGCGTCACCACGCAGGCGCAGCCGCGCGGCCAGCGCCGCATCTGGCAGGAGATGTGCGTCAAGGGCGCCGAGATCGCGCTGGCGCGGCTGCTGTCGGAGGAGGGCTCCCAGCAGGCGCGCACGCGCGCGCTGGTGGACGCGCTGGACCTCAGCGTCACCGAGCTCGACAAGTTCCGCATCGAGTGCTTCGACATCAGCCACACCGCCGGCGAGGCGACGCAGGCGTCCTGCGTCGTCTTCGAGGGCCACCAGATGCAGAGCAGCCAGTACCGGCGCTTCAACATCGAGGGCATCACCGGCGGTGACGACTACGCGGCGATGCGGCAGGTGCTGACACGCCGTTACAGCAAGATGGCCGAGGCCGCACAGAATGGCACCGGTCGTCTGCCGGACCTGGTCCTGGTCGACGGCGGCAAGGGCCAGGTGTCGATGGCGCGCGAGGTCTTCGAGGAACTTGGCGTCGACCTGAGCCTGATCGTCGGCGTCGAGAAGGGCGAGGGCCGCAAGGTGGGGCTGGAGGAACTGGTCTTCGCCGACGGGCGGGAGAAGGTCTACCTGGGCCGCGATTCGGCGGCGCTGATGCTGGTCGCCCAGATCCGGGACGAGGCCCACCGCTTCGCCATCACCGGCATGCGGGCCAAGCGGGCGTCGATCCGCACCGGCGGCTCGCGGCTGGAGGACGTGCCGGGCGTGGGGCCGAAGAAGCGCGCGCAGCTGCTGCAGCGTTTCGGCGGCGTGCGCGGCGTGGCGGGGGCGAGCGTCGAGGAGCTGTGCAGCGTCAAGGGCATCTCGCGCGAGCTCGCCGAGGACATTTATCGCGCGCTGCATTGAATGCGGCGTGGTGAGTTGGGAATGGAGTCATGACAACGATCGATCGGATCCCCGGGAGGGACGCGGCGCGCTGGGGCGCCAAGGTGGCGCTCGCGCTGATGCTGGCCGCCTGCGGGGCGCCCGCGCCGCAGGCGCCGTCGCGACCGCCGGCCCAGCCACCGGCCGCCGCGCCGGAGGCGGCGGTGACGCCCGCGGCGCCCGCCGCACCGGTCGCCAGTCGCGGCCTGCCGCTGCCCGCGCCGCGCGCGGTGAGCTCGCACGAGGCGCTGCGGCGCCAGGCGGCCGAGCGCATGGTGGCCGCCAATCCCGACGGCACCTACATGGGCGAGGTGCCGCCGCAGCTGCTGGCGATCCCGGTGCTCGAGGTCGAGCTCAACCAGGACGGCTCGATCCGGCACATCCGCGTGCTGCGCAAGCCGAGTCAGGCCGAGGACACCATCGAGGTCGCCATCGCCGCCGTGCGCCGTGCCGCGCCTTTCGGCGACGTGAGCCGGCTGCCCAAGCCCTGGAAGTTCGTCGAGGTCTTCCTCTTCGACGACGACCGCCGCTTCAAGCCGCGCACGCTGGACGATTAAGCGACAGCCCACGGTTCGCCGCCTGGAACCTGGGCCACAATGCCGCCCATGTTCTGGACGCTGCCAACCCTGCTGACCTGGGCCCGCATCGTGGCCATCCCGCTGATCGTCGGGGTGTTCCACCTGCAGATGACGCCCGCCCATCAAAACCTGCTGGCCACCGTCCTGTTCATCACGGTGGCCCTGACCGACTGGGCGGACGGCTACCTGGCGCGCAAGCTCAACCAGACCTCGTCCTTCGGCGCCTTCCTGGATCCGGTGGCCGACAAGTTCCTGGTCTGCGCGGCGCTGCTGGTGCTGCTGGAGCAGGGCCGCGTCGACGCGCTGGTGGCGCTGGTCATCGTGGGGCGGGAGATCGCCATCTCCGCGCTGCGCGAGTGGATGGCGCAGATCGGCGCGTCGCGCTCGGTGGCCGTGCACATGCTGGGCAAGCTCAAGACCACGGTGCAGATGGTGGCCATTCCCTTCCTGCTCTTCAACGGCACGCTGTTCGGCGTGATCAACACCGCCGCGTGGGGCACCTGGCTGATCTACCTGGCCGCGGTGCTGACCATCTGGTCGATGGTCTATTACCTGCAGAAGGCGCTGCCCGAGATCCGCGCCAAGGTGCGTTGAGCCGTCCCCCCGCTTGTATCGGGACTTCCCCCTTGTCGGGGCCCGAGGGCAATGCGTCTAGAATCCGCTTCCCGCGCCGTTCGGCGGCCTGGCAAACCAATGAGGGGGTACCTTCGTGAACAAGTCCGAATTGATCGAGCACATCGCCAAGCAGGCGGACATTTCCAAGGCCGCCGCGGGGCGTGCGCTGGAAGCCGTGATCGGCGGTGTGAAGACCACGCTCAAGAAGAACGGGACGGTGTCGCTGGTGGGCTTCGGCACCTTCAGCGTCACGAAGCGCGCCGCGCGCACCGGCCGCAACCCGCGCACGAACGAGGCGATCAAGATCAAGTCGGCGAAGGTGCCGAAGTTCCGTCCGGGCAAGGCCCTCAAGGACGCCGTGAACTGACCAGTTCCCGGGCGCTTAGCTCAGTTGGTAGAGCGGCTCCTTTACACGGAGTAGGTCGGCGGTTCGAGACCGTCAGCGCCCACCAAACCCGAGGCTAGAATGCCGCGGCGCAAAGGCGAACCCCGGTTCGCCTTTGTCGTATGTGACGCCGCCCGATGGGCGGCCAGACGCGAGGCCGGCCCCTGCTCCGGCCCGTGCGCGTCGACCCTTCCGAGATGACCCGAGGTTGTTGATGTTTGATTTCGTACGCAAGCACACGCGGCTGCTCCAGTTCCTGCTGCTGATCGTGATCCTGCCGTCCTTCGTGCTGGTGGGCGTGGAGGGCTACAGCCGCTTCATGGAGGGGGGCAACACCGCCGTGGCGAGCGTGGACGGCCACAAGATCACGCAGGCGGAATGGGACGCGGCGCTGCGCCAGCAGGTCGAGCGCATGCGCCAGCAGGCGCCGACGATGGACCCGAAGGTCTTCGACTCGCCGGAAGTGCGCAAGGACGTGCTGGAGAACCTGCTGCGCGAGCGCGTGCTGGCTGCGGTCGTGACCGACGAGCACCGCAACATCACCGACGCGCAACTGGAGGAGATCGTCCGCACCGATCCTCAGCTGGCGCCGCTGCGCGGCCCGGAAGCCAAGCAGATCCTGGCCCAGCAGGGCCTGACGGTGGACGGCTTCCTGCAGCGCCTGCGCCAGGAGCTGCAGATGAACGGCGTGCTGGGCCCGATCGCGCAGAGCGCGCTGCCCACGCAGGCGAGCGCCGGCCTGGCCTTCGACGCGCTGCTGCAGCAGCGTGAGCTGCGTTTCCAGAACTTCGCCGCGAAGGACTTCGCCGCGACGCTGGTGCCCAAGGACGCGGACCTGGAGGCCTACTACAAGGACCCCAAGGTCTCGGCCAGGTTCCAGCTGCCCGAAAGCGCCGACATCGAATACGTCGTGCTGGACGCCGCCGCGCTGCAGGGCGGGGTGACGGTCAGCGCCGACGACGTGCAGAAGTTCTACGAGCAGAACAAGGCGCGCTTCACCAGCGACGAGGAGCGCCGCGCGAGCCACATCCTGATCAAGGCCGGTGCCGACATGTCGGCGGCGGACAAGGCCAAGGCGAAGGCCAAGGCCGAGGCCCTGCTGGCCGAGGCACGCAAGAACCCGGCCGGCTTCGCCGAACTGGCGAAGAAGAATTCGGAGGACCCGGGCTCGGCCGCGAATGGCGGCGACCTGGACTTCTTCGGCAAGGGCGCGATGGTCAAGCCTTTCGAGGACGCGGTGTACGCGCTGAAGAAGGGCGAGATCAGCAACGTGGTCCAGTCCGACTTCGGCTACCACGTGATCATGCTGACCGACCTGCGCGGCGGCCAGGTGCGCCCGTTCGAGACGGTCAAGGCCGAGATCGAGTCCGAGCTTCGCAAGCAGCTGGCGCAGAAGCGCTACACGGAGATGGCCGAGGACTTCGGCAACACCGTGTATGAGCAGAGCGATTCGCTGAAGCCGGCGGCCGACAAGTTCAAGCTGGCCATCCAGAAGGCGACGGTGCGCCGCAAGGCCGCGCCGGACGCGACCGGCCCGCTGGCCTCGGCCAAGCTGCTGGAGGCGGTGTTCGATGCCGACTCGCTGAAGAACAAGCGCAACACCTCGGCGATCGAGGCGGGCGGCAACCAACTGGTGTCGGCGCGCGTGGTCGCGTACAACGCCGCGCGCGTGCCGGCGCTGGCCGAGGTCAAGGCGGCAGTCGCGGCGGCCTGGGTGCAGGACCAGTCGGCGGCGGCCGCGAAGAAGGCGGGCGAGACGCGCCTGGCCGAACTGCAGAAGGGCGGCGATGCGAAGGGCCTGGGCGAGCCGGTGACGGTGTCGCGCGCCAAGCCGGGCGTGCTGCCGCAGAAGGCGCTGGACCAGGTCCTGCGCGCGGATGCGTCCAAGCTGCCGGCCTATGCGGGCGTGGACGTCGGCGATGGCAGCTACCTGGTCGTCAAGATCGAGAAGGTGCTGCCGCGCGATCCGGCGCTGATCGATCCCAAGCGCGCGGCCGAGCAGTACGCGCGGGCATGGAGTGCCGCCGAGATGGCGGGCTACTACAACGTGCTGAAGAGCGAATACAAGGCCACGATCAAGCCGTCGGCGCTGGCGGCGACGGCCGCCTCCGCGCCGACGAACTGAGGGCGTCGCGCTGAATGAAGCGGGGCGGCACTCGCGCGATTCGAATGATTTTCAAAAGAATCGCAGAAAGTGCTTCCCACAGAGGAGAAATTCAGCCATAATCTAAGGCTTCTCCGGTGGCTGTAGCTCAGTTGGTAGAGTCCCAGATTGTGATTCTGGTTGTCGTGGGTTCGAGTCCCATCAGCCACCCCACCGAATAGAAGAAAACGCCCGCAAGACGCAAGTCCTGCGGGCGTTTTGTTTTGTGCTCGTCATTCCGTGAATTCCATTCCGCTTCGAAGACTGCTGGCATTTCTGCTCGTCGTCATGCTTGGCATGACGGCCATCGTCGCGTTCCTCCACGTCTCGCGATCGGAGTCATTCCGGCTTCGCAAGGTTCATTTGATTCAATCCAACTGGATCGAGATCCAAACGACCTTCGGAAAAGGCAAGGGCAGCCGTGCTCGTGCGCTCGAGGTCATCGCGGTCGACGGCCAGCACGCGTTGCGGATCGTCGACCGTGACCTGGAACGGGCGCAGGCCTTCGTCGACCGGCACGCCCCTGGCGCCGAAATCGAGGTGTGGCGCTCCCCGGACGGCAGCCAGCTTCACGCGCCGGAACTCGCCGACCTGGCGCCCTACGGTTTGGGACTGTTCATTGCCCTCGTGCCGGTCGCGATGCTGTCGGCACTGCTGACGCTTCGGACGAAGCCGCGGCCGGCGATACAGCGGGCTGCGGCCTGGATTACCAGGCGTCGTCCTTGTCGCGCTGGATCAGCTCCTCCTCGCTGAGCTTCAGGTCATGTCGCGCCGCGCGACGCACGCTCAACGCCAACAGGCCGATCAACACGACGGCCGCTCCACCGCACACGAGCAACGCGCTCCATCCCGACATACGTCCATCCCTCACCTTGTTGTGCGGAGGAATGTAGCGGAGGCATCAGCGGGGCGTGATCGCCAATTCAGGGGGATGCTCCGCGCTCCGCACTTCGTGTGGCGCGGCTGCATCTTGCGGAATTGCGACCTCGCTTCGGCGCCCCGATGCCGCTGGCGCGCGAAGTCGCTCATCAACGCTTCATTGAAGTGAAATTCGCGCTCGCATGACGACTTCCTGAGGCTTGCGCGACCCCCGCTTGACCCCCTCTTGATCTGGCTAACAGCCCGATACCAAACGCCATTTCGAGGGTCAACGACTGGCACCCACCCCCCGTTGGCGGGACATCACAGCCACCCTGGATGTCCCTCCATGCGCATCTCCTTCCGTCTCACCGCGCTGGCGACCGCGGCGCTCGCCACGCTCCTCGCCGGATGCGTCGCGCCGTCGCACACCGTCGTCCATGCCGATGCCTCCTACCGCGTCGCGCCGGTCTGGACACCGCCCCCTCCGGAACCCGTCATCAGCGTCCAGGTCGAACCGCCGCTGGTGCAGCCGGCGCCCGTCCTCGTCGACGTCGCGCCGCCGCCGATGCTGGTGGAAGTGCCGCCGCCCCAGCCTTATCCCGGTGCCGTCTGGACCGGCGGTTATTGGGGCTGGCAAGGCCGCTGGGTCTGGTGCGCGGGGCGGTGGGCATCGCCGCCGCGCGCCGACGACGTCTGGGTCCAGCCCTATTACGAGCATCGCGATGGCGCCGTCGTGTTCGTCTCCGGCTTCTGGGCGGCGCGCGGCGTGGCCTTCGTGCCGCCGCCGCCGGGACTGCATCTCTCGATCCAGGTCGCGATCGGCGGAGGAACCCGCCCCGTCGGCCCGATGGGCGTGTTCGTGCCGCCGCCGCCCGGGTCGCGTCCGGGGCTCATCGTGCCGGCGCCGATCGGCACGCCGCCGGCGGTCGTCGTCAGCGCGCCGCCGGTGACCAACATCGGCATGCGCATCCAGAACAACACCACGCAGATCAATCACACGATCATCAACAACACGGTGAACAACACGACGAACGTCAACAACGTTCGCAATGTCACCAACATCACCAACGTCACGATCGTGGCGCCGCCCGGATCGACCGCCGACGGCAAGGCCTTCCATGGCGATGTGCCCGCGGCCTCGCACCTGGCCGCGGCCATGCCGACCTTCGGGCATGTCCGCGCGGCCACGCCGCCGCCCGTGAGCACGCCGCCGCTGCCCACTGCCAACGGCGGACATCCTGCGGCCTTCGGGGCAGCGCCACAGGCCATGCCGACCTCGGCGTCAACGCCGATGCCACCGGGCCATCCGGCACCGCCGCTTGCAGCGACCGGCCTGCCGCCATCAACGCGGCCGACATCGGATCCCGCCGCCCTGCAGCATGAGCGCGACCTGCAATTGCTGGAACGTCAGCAGCAAGAGCACCAGCAACAAGAACGCCTGCTGCAGGAGCGCCAACAGCAAGAACGCCAACAGCAGGAGCGTCTTCAGCAGGAGCGTCAGCAACAGGAGCGTCAGCAGCAAGAGCGCCAACAGCAGTGGGGCCAGCAACAAGCGCATCAACAAGAGCAGCAGCAACGCGAACGGCAGTTGCAGGAGCAGCGCCTGCAGCAGCAGCAGCAGCAGCAGCGCCAGCAATGGGAACGGGCGCAAGCGCGCGAGCAGGGCCATGAGGACGCACGCGACGGCAACGCGGCGCCGCATCGCCCGCCGGCCAGTGCGCCGTCGCGCGAGGCCGGTCGCCCGGACGACCACCGCCGCGATGCCCGCGACGCCGAACGGGCGCACGCCCACGGGCAGGACCGGTCGCGTGAGCAGGAACGAGAGAAGGAGAAGGAAAAGGAGAAGGACCGCGACCGCTGACGCGCGCGCGCATCCCTAGAATCGCGCCGCATGTACCGACTCCGACTCACGCTCGCGCTGTCCGCCATGCTGGCGCTGGTCTGCCTCCAGGCCGGCTTCGTCTACCTGGGCACGGTGCGCGTGGATGGCTACGCGCGCCACAGCCGTCTGACCAGCGACCTGTTGTCGGAGTTGCTGGACCTTTCCGCCAACAAGCAGCGCCTGCGCAACTGGGCCGCCCAGCAGGTGATGGGGGCGGGCGCCACCGACGCCGCGCGCGAGCGCCTGCTCGATGCGATGGATGCCAGCGTGCGGCGCCTGGACGAGGTGACGCGCCGCCATCTCGAGTCCTGGCAGGACATCGCCGAGCGCGACGGCGTCCCCGTCCCGGCGGAGGCCACGCAGCTGGTGGACATCAGCGCGCTGCTCGGCGAGAGCCTCGTCGAGTTGCGGCGCCAGCTGCGCGCGCTGACGCCGCACCAGGACCGGGAAGGCTTCGAGGCCGTCTGGCGCCAGCTCAACCAGGTCTTCGACATGACCCACGGCCGCGACCTGCGCGACCTGCTCAACGGCGCGATCGAGAGCCAGCGCAAGGCGGTCCCGATCGCCCGCGCCGCCACCGAGCAGGGCATCGAACGGCTGCGGCTGCAGGCGGTGGCGATGGTCGGCATCACCTTCGCGCTCGCGGTCCTGCTCAGCCTGCACCTGAGCCGGCGCCTGAAGCGGCCGCTGGATGCGCTGCTCGAGGGCGCCCAGGCGGTGCAGGCCGGTCGGCTCGATCACCGCATCCCCGTCGGCAGCGGCGACGAGTTCGACCATGTCGCCCGGCGCTTCAACGCGATGGCCCAGGAGGTCCAGCAACACCGCGAGGCCGCCGAGGCCGTGCGGCGCGGCCTGGAGGACGAGGTGCGCGCCCGCACCGGCGAACTCGAGCGCGCGCATCAGTCGCTGCAGCAGCTGGACCACCGCCGGCGGCAGCTCTTCGCCGACCTCGGCCACGAGCTGCGCACGCCCGCGACCGTGATCCGCGGCGAGGCCGACGTCGCGCTGCGCGCGGCCGCGCTGCCGGTCGAGGACTACCGGCTGGCGCTCCAGCGCATCGTCGCCGCCGTCAAGCAGCTGACCGGCCTGGTGGACGACCTGCTGCTGATCGCGCGGGCCGAGGCGAACGAGCTCGACATCGCGCGCGACTGGCTGCCGCTGGGGACGCTGCTGGACGGCGCGATCGCGCAGGCGAGGGCGCTGGCCGCGGTCCATCGCCTGACGCTGGCGGTGGACGAGGTGCCCGATGGCATCGACGTGCATGTCGACGAGACCCGGCTGCGCCAGGCGCTGGTCATCGTGATCGACAACGCGATCCGCTACTCCCGCCCGGACAGCACGGTGCACGTCGCCTGGACCGCCGGCGAGGGCCAGCACCGGATCAGCGTGATCGACACCGGCATCGGCATTCCCGAGGACGAACTGCCGCTGGTGTTCGAGCGCTTCATGCGCGGGCGGCTGGCCCGCGACCATCGCGCCGACGGCACCGGCATCGGCTTGTCGATCGCCCGGTCCATCCTGACCGCGCACGGCGGCGCGCTCGAGATCGAGAGCCGCGTCGGCGCCGGCACCACCGTCCACCTCATCTTTCCCGACTCCCACGACGCGCCGCTGGTGACAGCCGGTGCCCACGACGAATGAACCGACAGATCCTGCTCATCGAGGACGATGCCCGCATCGCCGACTTCCTGCGTCGCGGGCTGAGCGCCGAGGGCTACGTGGTCGAGGTGGCGACGACCGGGCCCGAGGGCCTGGCCCGCGCCCGCACCGGCGAGGCGGCGCTGATCATCCTGGACCTGATGCTGCCGGGCCTGGGCGGCCTGGACCTGTGCCAGACGCTGCGCGCCGAGGGCCATCACGCGGCCATCCTGATGCTGACCGCGATGGACAGCACCGCCGACAAGGTCCGCGGCCTGCGCCTGGGCGCGGACGACTACATGGTCAAGCCCTTCGACTTCGAGGAGCTGCTCGCGCGGCTCGTCGCGCTGCAGCGCCGCGGGCGCGAGCAGCGGGTCGAGGCCGCCGTGCTGCGCGTGGCCGACCTGACCTTCGATCGCGAGCGCATGCAGGTGCGCCGCGCCGACCGGCCCATCACGCTGACCGCGAAGGAGCTCGCCTTCCTGGAGCTGCTGATGAGCGCGCCGGGCCGGCTGTTCAGCCGTGAACGGATCCTGGCCAACGTGTGGGGCGCGCAGGTCGATCCGCTCACCAACGTCGTCGACGTCTACGTGCGCCGGCTGCGCGCGAAGATCGACGAGGGGCACGCGCTGCCGCTGCTCAAGACGGTGCGGGGCCTGGGTTACCGGATGGACGACGCGGCCGAGTAGCCGGCCCGTTCATCTGCGGTTCATCTGGATCGCCGCTTCGGTTCATCTTCCGTGCGGCTCGGGTTCATGCGGGCTTTCCAGAATCGTTCGTGCGCCGGGGTCTTCCGGCGCGGCGCCGAGCAGGCGCTTCTCTCAACGATCGATCTGGAGCCTTCCTACATGACCGTCACCGCCCATCTCCGCGATGCCTCCGCTGTCCGCTCGAGCCCGGGGTCGCTGTCCCGCGCCCGTTGGGTGCCCACGCTGGCCGCGCTGATGCTCGGCGCCGCCGCCGGCACCGCCTCGGCCCAGGACTGGGCCGCGTCCACCGCCAGTTGCGTTGCCGCGGACCGGGCGCAGATCGCGGCGCTCTTCGACCGCTGGAATGCGTCGCTGGCCACCGGCAGTCCCGATCGCGTCACCGCCAACTACGCGCCCGATGCCGTGCTGCTGCCCACCGTCACCAATGAGCCGCGCACCACGCCGGCCGAGATCCGCGACTACTTCGTGAAGTTCCTGAAGAACAAGCCGCAGGGAACGATCGACAAGCGCGTCATCAAGATCGATTGCAATGTCGCGCAGGACATCGGCACCTACACCTTCCGCTTCGCCGACGGCAGCTCGGTCAAGGCGCGCTACACCTACGTGTACCAGTGGCGCGACGGGCAATGGCTGATCGCGCATCACCACTCGTCGGCGATGCCCGAGGCGACGCGTCCCTGATCGACGAGCCCGTGATCAACGGGCCTTGAGCGGCGCGGCGCCTCGCGCGGCGAGTGCGCTCAGCGGGCTGCCGTCGCGGCGGCCTCGCCGTCGCAGCGCAGCCCGGACACGCCGAGCATCCGCGCCGCCGCGCAGGCATTGATGCCGCCGGTCGCGCTCATCGAATCCAGCAGCGCGCGCCGCAGGCGCGGCGCATCGGCCACCGGATCGGCCGCGCGCAGCAGCGCGACGACGCCGGTGACGTTCGCGGCGGCGAGCGAGCTGCCGGTGTCCATGTCGTAACCGCCGTTGGGCACCGTCGTCAGCACCGCGCGCCCAGGCGCGACCAGCCAGCCGTCCGCGTCCGCCTCGGCCGCATCGCCGGCGCTGGCCACGACCAGCGCACCGGGCACCTCGCTGGGAAAGCCTTTGCCGAGCCGCTCCGGCGGCGCCGCGGCGACCAGCACCGCGCCGCGCGACTGCGCATGGCGCGCCAGGCGGGTCAGCAGCGGATCGCTGGGGCCGCCCAGGCTGAGGTTGATCACGTCGGCGCCGTCCGCGATGGCGGCGCCCAGCGCCTGCGCCAGCGTGAACGAGTTGCAGCGCGCCGTGCCCGGCCCGGGCCGCTCCGCGCGCGATTCGGTCCAGCAGGCGCGGTAGCTGGTGATCACCGCGCCGGGCGCCAGGCCGACGATGCCCTGGCGGTTGTTGGCGCGCGCGGCGATCAGGCCCATCACCTCGGTGCCGTGGCGCTCGGGCACGCCCTCGACCAGCGCACCGCCGCCGGAGACGTAGTCCCGCTGCCGCGCGACCTGGCCGGACAGGTCCGGATGGCGCGCATCCACGCCGGTGTCGATCACCGCGACCTTCACCCGCGCGCCCACGCTGACCTGCTGCAGCGCGGCGGCGGACATCTGCTGGAAGCCCTTCTGCAGGCCGAAGTAGGGGTCGTTGTAGGGCGCTCCGGGCGTGCCGAGCGTGGTGCCGGGCGAGGTCGCTGCCGCGGCGGACGCCGAGGCCGTGCCCGGATCGATCGACGGTCCACCCGTCGCACCCGGCCGCGTCGCGGCCTCGCCGCCCTGCGGCCCCCCGGCCAGCGTCTCGAACTCGTTCAGCGGCTGCGCCAGCTTCACGCGCGCGTCGCGTCGCACGCGCGCCAGCAGCGCGCCCACGTCGTCGTCGCCGGTCAGCGTGAACAGCATGCAGCGCAGGTTCAGCGGCGCGATGGTCCACGCGGCTTCCTCGTGCAGGTGGTATTCGCGCGCCAGCGCCTCCGACAGCGCCGAAGCGCGGGCGCTGCCCGCGTAGCCGGCCATGCGGCGGTAGTCGCCGCGCGGCGATCCGCCGGCGCCGGACAAGGGCTCGCCCCGGTCCTCGACGGCCAGGATCACTCGGCGCGTTTCAGCCCGCGGCGCACTCGCCGCAGCCGACGGGCCATCGGGCGCGACCGTCTCCGTGGACGGCGCCAGCGGGGCCTCGTCGCCGGGTGTGGCCGCCAAGGCCGCCAGGGCCGGCGCGGCCAGCATGGCGAGCGAGGCCAGCGCCACGAGCCGACGTGCGACGCCGCCGCGTCGCGTGAACTTGCGATCTCCAGCCACCGCTCAGCGCTCCGCGACCGCGCTGCCCACCGGCTCGGCCAGCAGCACGCCGGGTTCCGCGCGCAGCTGCTGCACCAGCGCGTGTGCCGGCATCGAGGCGCCCGATGCCGCCGGCATGGCGGGCGCCAGCAGCAGGCTGCTCGCGTCCTCGTCCGCGCCGACGATGCGCAGCCCGTGGTGCGCGAGCATCTGCCGCAGCCGGCCCATGTCGACCCGCTCTTCCGGCACCAGCCGCACGACCGCGCCGGAAGGCAGCGTCGACGGCTGGCTCAGCGTGACGTAGTCGGAGGCGGGCGCTTCGCCCGGCCAGATCCGCAGGCCCAGCACGCACAGCGCCACCGCCTGCACCGCCACCGCGGCGCTGAGCCAGCGCGTCAGGCGGCCGCCGTCATTTGCGGCCCGGCCCCGTGACCCCTGGACCGGCATCGTGGGTCCGGCCTCCCGGTCGCGCGCCCAGAGGCGATCCAGGCCGGCCTGGATCGCATCGGCGTCCGCCGTGGCGCCAGCGCTGCCCACGCCCGCGGGATCCTGCATCGCCGCGTGGATGCGCTGCTGCAGCGCCAGCTCGTCCCGGCAATGCGCGCAGTGCGGCAGGTGGGCCTGCACCTGGCGGTGTTGCTCCGGCGTGGCAGTGCCCGCGACGACCCAGGCGATCATGTCCCAGACCTGGCGGTGCTCGTTCGGTGTCACGTGGACCGGATCGGTGGTGGCCTTGCCGGCGTCGGAGGGGGTGTCGTGGGAACTCATGGCTGTCCTTCGGTGCCGCTGGCGGGACGGGGGAGGCCGCCCAGCTCGGGCAGCACGTTGCGCAGCCGGACCCGCGCGTGGAACATGCGCGCCTTCACGGTGCCGGTGGCGCAATTCATGATGCGGGCGATGTCCTCGCAGGTCTCGCCCAGGTAATACGCCAGCTCCATCGTCACCCGCTGCTCCGTCGGCAGCGTCGCCAGGCCGCGCATCACCCAGTCGCGCTGCTCGCGGTCGGCGGCCTCGTTGAAGGCGGGTTCGGCCGAGGCCAGTTCCGCTTCATGGACGGCGGAGGCATTGATCTCCTCGGCCGTCACGCCGTCGCGCAGCGCCTTGAGCATGCAGCGGTAGGCGATGCCATGGATCCAGGTCGAGACGCGCGACTCGCCGCGGAAGTTGCCGGCGCTGCGCCACACGATCCAGAGCGCGTCGTTGACGACCTCGTCGGCCAGGTCGGGCCGGCCGCAGCAGCGCAGCACGAAGCGCGACAGGCGCGGCTGGCAATGCCGGTAGAGCTGCTCGAAGCCGGACCGGTCGCCGGCCGCGGCGGCCTGCAGCCAGGTGCGCAGACGCGACTCGAGGGCCGTGTCCGCCTCATTGGGAACAGATGGAAACATGGGGCGACGAATTCTGCAGAAGTGTCGTTCATGGGTGCCACAATCGCCGCCGATGGTTGTCGAGCCCCCTAAAAATGTCGTCACCGCCCTGCTTGTCAGAGGGAGAACCCGGGTCTGGGACCGGCCGCTGGCGGTGGGAATCGCCGCGCTGGCCGCCGTCGCCACGGTGCCCGGCGCCGCCGATGCACAGACTTGGGGCGGCACGCTGTCGGTGGTGTCGGAGCGGGTCTCGCGCGGGCTGAGCCTGAGCGGCGACCATCCCGGCGCGACCGCCGACTTCTTCTACCGCGACGACCGCAACTGGGCCTTGGGCCTGGGCCTGGGTACGCTCAATCCCGACGGCGGCGCGACCGCCGAGGCCATCGTGTCGGCGACGCGCTGGTGGCAGGTCGACGACCACCGGACGCTGACGCTGTCCGGCGCCTATTACGACTACACCGGCCCCGGCGCGGGCCGCCTGCGCTACAGCGAAATCTCCATCGGCAGCCTCTGGGACGGCGGCGCCTGGGGCCAGTGGGGCGGCACGGTGTCGCTGTCGCCGGACCTGGCCGCGTCGTCCTCGCGGGGCTACGCGGTCGGCCATCCCGGCGCGACCATCGTCGAGCTGACCTGGCATCGGCGCCTGTGGGGCGCGCTCGCCGCCGACGTGGGCTGGGGCATCGTCAGCCCCTGGGGCGGCGAGGGCAGCTCCTACCGCTTCGCCAACGGCGGCCTGAGCTACACCGCCGGCGCCTGGCGCTTCACCGTGTCGCGGCTCTACAGCTCGGTGCCGCCCCAGCAGCGCTGGGTCGCCGGCGTGGCCTGGTCCTTCTGACCGCGGCCGCTCAGCCCGCCTGCTGCTCCAGGAAACGCTGCGCGTCCAGCGCCGCCATGCAGCCGGTCCCGGCGCTGGTGATGGCCTGGCGGTAGACGTGGTCCTGCACGTCGCCGGCGGCAAAGACGCCGGGCACGCTGGTCATCGTGGCGAAGCCCTCGGAGCCGCTGCGCGTCAGCACGTAGCCATCGCGCAATTCGATCTGCCCCCGGAAGATCTCGGTGTTGGGCTTGTGGCCGATGGCGATGAAGCAGCCCTGCAGCTTGACGTCGGTGGTCGCGCCGTCCTGCGTGCTCCTGATGCGCACGCCAGTGACGCCGCTGGCGTCGCCCAGCACCTCGTCCAGCGTGTGGAACAGGTGCAGCTCGATCTTGCCGGCCTGGACCTTGTCCATCAGCTTGTCGATCAAGATGGGCTCGGCGCGGAACTTGTCGCGGCGGTGGATCAGGTGGACCTTGCTGGCGATGTTGGACAGGTACAGCGCTTCCTCGACCGCGGTGTTGCCGCCGCCGACCACGCAGACCTCCTGCTCGCGATAGAAGAAGCCGTCGCAGGTCGCGCAGGCGCTGACGCCGCGGCCCATGAAGGACTCCTCGGACGGCAGGCCCAGGT
>Ga0102591_1002827_pt1 | contig 17303 bp, 14 predicted proteins | sample AraplaCol_mCL_r2_2_FD_76860 | JGI IMG/M metagenome (GOLD analysis project Ga0102591, IMG submission 76860) | Arabidopsis root microbial communities from North Carolina, USA - plate scrape MF_Col_mCL_r2 (SPADES assembly) (version 2) | ecosystem: Host-associated > Plants > Roots > Endosphere... | reverse complement strand
GGCCGCTGGACCTGGGCGACGGCATGACGGCCGAGGTCGCGGTGCTGTCGATGGGCAATCCGCACGCGGTGCAGCGGGTCGAGGACGTCGACCATGCGCCGGTGGCCATCGTGGGCCCGCTGGTCGAGAACCATGAGGCGTTCCCGCGGCGCGTGAATGCCGGTTTCCTGCAGGTGATCAGCCGTCGCGAGGTGAAGCTGCGCGTGTATGAGCGCGGCGCCGGCGAGACGCTGGCCTGCGGCACCGGCGCGTGCGCGGCGGTGGTCGCCGGCATCCGGCTCGGCTGGCTGGACGAGGCGGTGGAAGTGCACACCCGCGGCGGCGACCTGCGCATCGAATGGGCCGGCATGACGCCGGGCGGCCCGGGGCTCGATGCCCCGGTCTACATGACAGGGCCGGCACAGACGGTCTTTGAAGGAGAAATCGAACTGTGAGCGGCATCGAAGGCATCACCGAACAAGACATCGCCGACTACCTGGCGAATGACCCGGCGTTCTTCGAACGTCACGCCGAGCTGCTGGCCAACGTCCGGATCTCGCATCCGCACGGGCAGCGCGCGGTCTCGCTGCAGGAGCGCCAGGCGGAGCTGCTGCGCGAGAAGATCCGCGGCCTGGAGCACAAGATCGTCGAGATGATCCGCAACGGGCAGGAGAACGTCGCGATCGCCGACCGGCTGCACCGCTGGACGCTGGCGCTGATGCTCACGCGCGACGAGCGCCAGCTGCCCGAGGTGCTGCTGCGCGAGCTGCGCCACCAGTTCCTGATCCCGCAGGCCAACCTGCGCCTGTGGAACGTCGATGCCGGCCATGCGCTGGCGCCGTTCGCGGCGGAGGTCAGCGCGGACGTGAAGACCTTCGTCGGCAGCCTGAACCAGCCGTACTGCGGCATCAATTCGGGTTTCGAGGCGGCGCGCTGGCTGGAGGATGACGTGGCCTCGCTGGCGCTGGTGCCGCTGACGGCGGGCGCGCCGGCGCAGCCCTTCGGGCTGCTGGTGCTGGGCTCGCCGGATCCGACGCGCTACACGGCCGAGATGGGCACCGAGTTCCTGTCCCGCGTCGGCGAGATCGCGAGCGCCGCGCTCTCGCGCCTGCTGGACGCCGATCCGCATGCCGCCGCCCAGCCTGACTGACGGGCAGCAGCGCTACCTCGATCACCTGCGCGTGCAGCGCCGCCTGGCGGAGCGCACGCTGACGCTGTATGCGGACGCGCTGCGGCGGCTGAGCGGCTTCGCCGCGGCCGAGGGGCTGGACCTGCTGCGCCTGTCGCTGCCGCAGGCGCGGCGCTTCCTGGCCAAGCTGCATGGCGAGCGGCTCAAGCCGCGCACGCTGTCGCTGATCCTGTCGGCGTGGCGCGGCTGGTACCGCTGGCTGGGCCAGAACGGCCTGGTCGACGCGAACCCGATCACCGACCTGCACGCGCCCAAGCAGGGGCGGCCGCTGCCCAAGGCGCTCGGCGTCGACGACGCGGTGCGGCTGGCCGAGCATCATCAGGACCCCGCCGATCCGGCCGTGGAGGCGCTGGAGCGCTGCATCGTGGAGCTGCTCTACGGCAGCGGGCTGCGGGTGTCGGAGCTGGTGGGCCTGGATGTGCGCCACCACGCGGCGGCGGCCGGCTGGATCGCGCTGGACGCGGCCGAGGCGCAGGTGCTGGGCAAGGGCGGCAAGTTCCGCGCGGTGCCGCTGGGCAGCGCGTCGATGAAGGCGCTGGGCGAATGGCTGGCGCTGCGCGGCCAGTGGGCGGCGGCGGACGAGCCGGCGCTGCTGGTCGGTCCGCGCGGGCGCCGGCTCAGCGCCGATCAGGTCCGCAAGCGCTTGAAGCAGCGCGCGCTCGCCGCGGGCATGCCCACGCATGTCCACCCGCACATGCTGCGTCACTCGTTCGCGTCGCACCTGCTGCAGAGCAGCGGCGATCTGCGCGCGGTCCAGGAGCTGCTGGGCCACGCCAACATCAGCACCACGCAGGTCTACACCCGGCTGGACTTCCAGCACCTGGCCCAGGTCTACGACGCGGCGCACCCGCGTGCCCGCAAGAAATAACCGATTGATCCCGATGATCCGCTTCGTCCCGACCGCTTCGAACTTCCCGTCCCGTCCGCTGCTGCTGTGCTCGGCGCTGCTGGCCGCGCAACTGCAGGCGCATGCGCAGGCGGGTGAGGCGGCGCCGTCATCGGCACCGGCCGGCCCGAAGCTGGTCACGGCGACGGACAGCCGGCCCGCCGCCTTCGAGCTGAACTGGACGCCGATGACGATGCCCACGGGGCAGAAGACGGCGTTCCTGGGCGCGAGCTACATGGTCGCGATCAACGAGGACTGGGGCCTGGGCCCGGCCGCGTACGGCGCGGCGCAGGGCGAGTTCGGCGGCCTGTTCACGGTCGGCTTCAACGTGCAGCGGCGTTTCCGGCTCGGGCAGGACTGGCACCTGGCGGCGAGCCTGTATGCCGGCGCCGGCGGCGGCGTCAGTTCGGACAAGATCCGCCCGGGCGGCGGGCTGATGCTGCGGCCGGAGCTGTCGCTGCGGCGCGAGTTCGGCAACTGGTACGCCGGCGTGGGCGTGTCGCACGTGGCCTTCCCCAATGGCAGCGGCAACATCAAGGACACCGGCGTGGCCTTCACGATCGGCCGGATGGACCGCTTCCTGAGCTTCTCGCCGAGCGATTCAGGCGCGCCGGGGCGGGCGGGCGACCGCACGGGCATGGGCTTCGACGAGATCGCGATCAGCGCGGGTGTCGAGAAGCCGCGCGGCGGCAGCCGCACGCGTGGCGGCGTGCCGCTGAACAGCCGCAAGGGCAAGGCTGGCGCGGACCTGCGGCAGTACTTCGGCAACGGCGCGTCGTGGTGGGGCCTGGAGGCTTCAGGCGCCGCGGCGGGCGGACACGACGGCTACATGGAGATCCTGGCCAATGCCGGCCAGGACTGGGGCATCGGCAGCGAGCGGCTGCGCGTGGGCGGGCAGGTCTCGTTCGGCCTGGGCGGCGGCGGCGACATGGACACCGGCAATGGCTGGCTGGTGCGGGTCGGGCCGACGCTGCGCTGGATCACGCCCTGGGGCCCGACGCTGCGCCTGGATGCCGGCTACATGAAGGCGCCGTGGGGACATTACGACTCGCTGCAGGTGCGCGGTTCGCTGGCGCTGCCGCTGGAGAAGGTGTCGCGCATCCTGAGCAGCCCGCCGCTGGAGTCCGGCACGGTGCGGGCGCAGACCTGGTACATGAGCGTGCCGCACTTCAAGGAGTTCGTCTTCAAGGACGGCACGCGCGCAGGCGTGACCGGGCTGGGGCTGGGGATGACGCGCGATTTCGGCGGCCCCTGGTACGGCGTGGCGCAGGCGGGCAGCGCGGCGCTGGGCAAGGCGGGCGCGTTCTCGTACGGCATGTTCGGCATGGGGGCGCAGTCGCCGAAGTGGAGCGGCATGCGCGTGGGCGCGGAGGCGCTGATTGGCGCGGCCGGCGGCGGCGGCGTGCAGGTCGGCGGCGGCGCGGTGACGCAGGGCGAGCTGTGGGGCCAGTGGGAAGGCACCGGCAAGGACCGCCTGCGCGTGAAGGTGGGCGTGGGCCAGTGGAAGGCGCTGCGCGGCGACCGGCACAGCACGCCGATGGTCAGCCTGAACATCGGCTGGGCGTTCGGGACGCTGGGGCCGGCGGAGAAGCGCTGAGACAATCGCGCCCCATGAAAGTCATTCGTCTGCGCCCGGGCAAGGATCGCTCGCTGCTGCGCCGCCATCCGTGGGTGTTCCAGGGCTCGATCGAGAAGGGCAAGGCCGACGCCGGCGAGACCGTGCGTGTCGAGTCCGCCGAGGGTCAGTTCCTGTGCTGGGCCTCGTTCAGCCCCGAGTCGCTGATCCGCGTGCGCGCGTGGAGCTTCGATGAGAAGGAGCGCATCGACGCGGCCTTCTTCGAGCGCCGCATCGCCGCCGCGATCGCGCTGCGCGCGCGCATGCCGATCGATTCGGACGCGGTCCGGTTGATCCACGGCGAGGCCGATGGCCTGCCGGGTCTGATCGTCGACCGCTACGGCGACACGCTCAGCGCGCAGTTCCTGTCCGCGGGCATGGAGCGCTGGAAGCAGACCATCGCCGATCAGTTGCTCGCGCAGACTGGGCTGTCGCGGCTGTACGAGCGCTCCGACGCGAACGTGCGCACGCTCGAGGGCATGGACGCCGTGACCGGCTGGCTGCGCGGCGGAGGAGAGACCGAGCTCGTGATCTCGGAGAACCGCTGGAAGCTGAGCCTGGACGTGGCCGAGGGTCACAAGACCGGCTACTACCTCGACCAGCGCGACAACCGCCGCAAGTTCGCCGAGGTGGTGCGGCAATACGGCTGCCGCTCGGTGCTGAACTGCTTCAGCTACACGGGCGGGTTCTCGGTCGCGGCGCTGGCGGGCGGCGCGACGGAAGTCATCAGCGTCGACTCGTCGGGCCCGGCGCTGGCGCGCGCGACGGCGCACGTGGCGCTCAATGGCTTCGATCCGGCGCATCACACGGCGCTGGATGCGGACGTGAATCACACGCTGCGCGACCTGCTGAAGCAGGGGCGTCAATTCGATGCGATCGTGCTGGACCCGCCGAAGTTCGCGCCGACGGCGGCCCACGCGGAGCGCGCCGCGCGCGCCTACAAGGACATCAACCGGCTGGGCCTGATGCTGCTCAAGCCGGGCGGGCTGCTGTTCACGTTCTCGTGCTCGGGCGGCGTGGGGCCGGAGCTGTTCCACAAAATCGTCGCGGGCGCCGGCATCGACGCGGGCACGGATGGCTTGATCCTGGATCGCGTCGGCGCGACGCCGGATCATCCGCAGACGATCTACTTCCCCGAGGGCGAGTACCTCAAGGGCCTGCTCATCCTCAAGCGCTGACGGCGCAGTCATCCGCTCTCCCCCTCGCGGGGGCGAGGGAGTTCATGGCGGCAGCGGCGGGGACTGCCCTCAGGGGCGTGCCGCCGGCAGGGCCAGGCGCGGCTCGAACTTCGCGCGCTTGACGCTGAAGAAGGCCTTCACGTTGCGGACGTTGGCATGCTGCGTGAACAGCCGCTGCACCAGCGCGTGATACGCCGGCATGTCCGGCACCTGCAGCACCAGCACGAAGTCCGGCCCGGGCGCGACGCGCCAGCATTGCTGCACCTCGGGCGCCGCGATGGCGAGGGCCTCGAAGGCATCGAGGTGCTCGGCGCCCTGCCGGTCGAGGGTGATCTCCACCAGCGCCGACAGTCCCGCGCCGAGCTTCTCCGGCGAGAGGATGGCGACCTGTTTCTCGATGACGCCGGTCTCGACGAGCCGCCGGACGCGGCGCAGGCAGGTCGCTGGCGACACATGCGCGCGTTCGGCCAGGGCCTGATTGGACAGCGAGGCGTCTTGCTGCAGCAGGTCCAGCACCCGCAAGTCGACGGCGTCCAGGGTGAAAGAAGATTCCACGAAATGTCCAGTGGTGAAAGGATATGCCTGGTTCATCAAACGATGATGGATTCTTTCACTATTCGCAAAATGTTGAAAGCAACTGACTTCAAGACCTGCCTAGCATCCCGCCATTCGCAAATTCATCCGGGCATCCGGGGAGACCATCATGTGCGGCATCGTCGGCGCAGTCAGCCAGAAAGACATCGTTCCCATCCTGATCGAGGGCCTGAAGCGGCTCGAGTACCGCGGCTATGACTCCTGCGGTGTCGCGGTGCACCAGGACGGCCAACTGCGCCGGGCGCGCAGCACCTCGCGGGTGTCGGAGCTGCAGACGCTGGCCGGCCAGGACGGCGTGGCGGCGGGCACCGGCATCGCGCACACGCGCTGGGCGACGCACGGCGCGCCGGCGGTGCACAACGCGCATCCGCATTTCTCGCACGGACCGGGTGCCGAGGCGCATCTGCAGCCGGGCCGCATCGCGCTGGTCCACAACGGCATCATCGAGAACCACGATGAACTGCGTGCCGAACTGAAGTCGCGCGGCTACGTCTTCCACAGCCAGACCGACACCGAGGTCATCGCGCACCTGGTCGACTTCCACTACCACGGCGACCTGCTGGAGGCGGTGCAGACGGCGGTGGGCCAGCTGCGCGGCGCGTACGCGATCGCGGTGTTCCACAAGGACGAGCCGCACCGCGTGGTTGGTGCGCGCGAGGGCTCGCCGCTGGTGCTGGGGGTGGGCGTGGACGCGCATGCGGGGGCGAATTTCCTGGCCTCGGATGCGATGGCGCTGGCTGGCGTGACGGACCAGATCGTCTATCTGGAAGAGGGCGACGTCGTCGACCTGCAGCTGGGCCGTTACTGGATCAGCAACAAGGACGCGGCGACGGGCCGCTTCGTCACGGTCGAGCGCGAGGTGCGGACCGTGCAGGCGCACAGCGGCGCGGCGGAACTGGGGCCGTACCGGCATTACATGCAGAAGGAGATCTTCGAGCAGCCGGTGGCGATCGCCAACACGCTGGACGCGGTGACGGGCATCAGTCCGGAGCTGTTCGGCGATGGCGCGTACCGGATCTTCAAGGAGGTGGATTCGGTGCTGATCCTGGCGTGCGGGACCAGCTACTACGCGGGCTCGACGGCGAAGTACTGGCTCGAGAGCATCGCGAAGATCCCCACCAGCGTGGAGATCGCGAGCGAATACCGCTATCGCGACAGCGTGCCGAATCCGCGCACGCTGGTGGTGACGATCAGCCAGAGCGGCGAGACGGCGGACACGCTGGCGGCGCTCAAGCATGCGCGCTCGCTGGGGATGAAGCACACGCTGACGGTGTGCAACGTGCCGACGAGCGCGATGGTGCGGGAATGCGCGCTGGCCTACATCACGCGGGCGGGCGCGGAGATCGGCGTGGCGTCGACGAAGGCGTTCACGACGCAGCTGGTGGGGCTGTTCCTGCTGACGCTGGCGCTGGCGCAGACGCGCGGGCATCTGAGCGAGGCGCAGGAGGCGGAGCACCTGAAGGCGCTGCGTCACCTGCCGGTGGCGGTGCAGGGCGTGCTGGCGCTGGAGCCGCAGGTGATTGCGTGGAGCGAGGAATTCGCGCGCAAGGAGAACGCGCTGTTCCTGGGCCGCGGGCTGCATTACCCGATTGCGCTGGAAGGGGCGCTGAAGCTCAAGGAGATCAGCTACATCCACGCGGAGGCGTATCCGGCGGGTGAGTTGAAGCACGGCCCGCTGGCGCTGGTGACGGCGCAGATGCCGGTGGTGACGGTGGCGCCGAACGACACGCTGCTGGAAAAGCTCAAGAGCAACATGCAGGAAGTGCGCGCGCGAGGCGGGGAGCTGTTCGTGTTCGCGGACGGGGACACGCGGATTGATAGCGAGCAAGGGCTGCATGTGATCCGCATGCCGGAACACTACGGCGCGCTCAGCCCGATCCTGCATACGGTGCCGCTGCAACTGCTGGCGTATCACACGGCATGCGCACGCGGGACGGACGTCGACAAGCCGCGGAATCTGGCGAAGAGTGTGACGGTGGAGTGAGGGGGCGCCGGGCGATCGTAGATTGCGGGGGTGGATTAGAAGTGGAAATTCCATATTCCCGGATACCTGAGAAAACTGCGCTAAGTGGTTGTGGTTGAAGCCCTTTCTGTTGCGACGCTGAGCGCAACGAAGGGGAGGTACCCCCTCCCCCTCACCCGCTGAAAAATGTTACGAAAGTGTATCGGTGCGGGGATTAGAAGTGGAATCGGCCGGAGCGGCTGGGATTAGCAGTGGAATTTCTGACCCCGGGCCCGCTCCGGTTTCCTTGTCGCTACAACGCCGGCCGGGGACTTGGCTTGGAACAACGCGCGCCAACCCTTGGCCGCAACGAGTTACCGACGCTCGATTCATGCCCAGGCCTGTCAAGGCCGCCCGTCCGGGTAGGGCACAAGCCTGACGTGCTGGCCCGGCGAAAAAGGCCGCCGCTACACATGGGACAAGTGCCTCCCATGCACACGACCATCTCGCTGCCTTCGGCATCAGTCTTCAATTGACGCCGGACCGCGCGGCCGTCACTGCCAGCCGCCTAGAACGGGAGTTCTACGTGCCCACCGACGACCTTGGCAGCAAATCTGAGCCCGCACGCATCGCCTTCGAAGAGCTCCTCTGCTGCCTGGCGTGAGCCGGCTCCGACCTCGACTCCGTAGCAGGGCGCCGCGCGATTGAAAACGCCGCCTATGGCATCGCGCTCTAGCTTTGAAGTAGCCGGCAGGTCTACCGAAGACGGGCGCCCGAGTCGCCCAGGCGGCGGCAAACAACTGCTCGATTCCGCGGGGCCAGGCTCCGCAACTGCCCGGCAGAAGGCCAACACGTACCTCCGGCGCCCCTCCAGCACACCCGCACCATTGACGGCAGGCATGGCCTGACCCTCTACCGCTGACCACGCCTGAGGTTGGCTAAGTGCCGCCGATGCCGACACCATTTGGCCGGTCGATGACGCAAAACGGCTAGCTCGACGCACAGGCGCAAAACCCGACATCGCTATCCCCCGGGTCCATGGGGGATGAAGATGAAAGTGCCGTCCACAAATGTTCGCTGCCGAACGTTCAAGACGACGGTCTCGCCACATCCGTTCGCTACGTTCACGCGCCGCGGCGGCCCAAATCGCCATGCAACGATTCGTTGGACTAGCGCTCACAGCGCTCGTCACCTACCTCCTTGTCCGGGAAAGGAAACCTGAGATGCCTGCAGTGCAAAAGCAGTTCGAGCAGTTCCACGACGCCATCAAGCTGGAAGCCGACAACGAGAAGGCGAAGCTCCAGGAGAAGCGCGACATCCTGCTCAAGGCATTGAAGGCGGGGCTGAAGGAGGACGACCCAGGTTTCGAGTCCTTCCATCAGGGCAGCTAGTCTCTCTGTGTCAACGGTGCTCGTTGCTGCACCAGTAAGATACTCAATCTCATCGTACGAGCTGAACTTCTTTAATCAGCGGCCGACCGCTTCGCACCAGCCCGACTCTCACCAGCGAGCCGGTCTTCGACTGAAGTAGCTGAGAAATCGACTGAGCGTTGCTGACTGGCTCACCGTCCACCGAGACGAGGATATCGCCGGGCAGGATGTCCGCCGCATAGGCCGGGGATCCACCGCTGGTTCAGCAGCCGCTGTCCCGATCCCTCGTCCTGGACCGAGGCGCAGATGCAGGCGTTGCGCGACCGATTCCAGGCCGAGAACACCGAATTGCTCGTTGCGCACGAGGCCAACATGACCCGCTTCAGCCAGGAGCTGGACGCGCGCATCGCGCCGAAGCACGAGCGCCTGCGCGCCCAGTTGATCGACGCGCTGCGCGAGATCCAGCGCGGCTGATCCCGCCGCGCCGGGGCCCAAGTCCCCGTCGTCTCCGCGCCTCACGCGGGCGCCGGGCCCAAGACCTCAGGACGCGCTGGACGCCGACGTCATCTCCAGCACATGGTCGTGGTACTGCAGCAGCGCGCTGCGGTGTGCGACGCTGATGAGCGCGCTGTCCGGCAATGCGCCGATCAGCGCCTGGTAGATGCGTCGCTCGTTGTCCTCGTCCAGTGCGCTGGTGCCCGACACCGATTCAGCGTCCATGTCGATGCGCACGCCGCCAATGCGCGAGATCTCCCGCAGGGTGCTGGCCAATGGCGCTGGCGGCAAGTCGAACGCGTTCGCCCTGGCCGCCGGCGCCGGGGAGGCCACCGCTTGCGCCGACGCGCCGCAGGGCATCGCACAGAAGGCGAGCACACCCAACATGACGGCGCCGTACTGCTGGCGGGCGGAGGAGGCGGACGATCGAGGTGACATGGCGATTCCTGTGGCCAATGGACGATGTGCCAAAAGGTTATCCAGTCACGGTGCTGCAATATCGATACAGTTCGCAGCTTTGGCGGGGGTACTGGCACGTACACATGGTCAGTACAGTTGAACCATGATCACACAGGCGGATCGCAGCGGGGAAGAGAAGAAATGAGCATTCCGAAAGTGCGTGCCGTGCGCGACAACATGGGGTTTTCGATAGCCCGGTCCGACTTGACGACAGACGGGGGAGCCGCCGGAGGTTCGCTCGTCGATCGCATTTTTTCGCTGGTGTCCGGTGCCATCCAGTCCCGGCAGGTCGTGACAGGGACGCGCTTGCCGTCAGTACGGCGGCTGGCCGAGGACTGCGCCATCAGTCGCGACACCGCGGCGCGCGCCTATGACAAGCTGGTGGCTCACGGCTTGGTCGAGTCGCGGCGTGGCGCGGGATATTTCGTCAAGTTGGCGGGTGCTCGCAGGAGCCCGGACAAGGCGCCGCCTCGTCCCAGCCTGTTCTACCCGGGAGGGCTGGACGCGGTGAGCACCATGCGGCTCGAACTGCAGCGTCCGTCGCAGGCGCTGATCAGTCGCAGCGGCATCGGGACCTTGCCTGAGCACTGGATGGATGAGCCGTCCATCGCGGGGGCCTTGCGTGCGGTCGCTCGTGGCAATCAGCGCGCGATGGCCACCGCGGGCGACCCTCAGGGCTACCTGCCGCTGCGTCACCAGCTTCAGGTCAAGCTTCAGGAGGTGGGGCTGCATGTCGATCCTGGCAACCTGATCCTGACGTCAGGGGCGACCGATGCCTTGAACCTGGTGCTCCTTTGCTTTCTGCGCTATCCCCGGGAGAAGGTGCTCATCGAGCAGCCCTGCCAGCCGATCCTGACCGAAAGGATGATGTCGGCGGGACTGGAGATGCATGCCGTTCCCCGTCTGTCCGACGGGCCAGACCTGGATGTTCTGCGGGCGCTCTGCGTCGAGCACAAGCCTCGCTTCTTCTTTCTCAGCACCGCGTTGCACAACCCCACCGGCACGCATGTGGCTCCGCACAAGGCCTTCCAGATCCTGCGGCTGGCCGAAGAGTTCAACCTGACACTGGTGGAGGATGACACCTACGGAGATCTGATCCCCAGCGGAACCGCGGGCGCGGTGACGCGCCTGGCGTCGCTGGATCAATTGCAGCGCGTCATCCACATCGGCAGCTTCTCCAAGACCATGGCGCCGGGCCTGCGCGTGGGGTATCTGGCGGCCAGCTCCGAGCGGATCGAGTGGATGGCCACCTACCGCGCGCTGAACTGCCTGGCGAGCAACAGCCTGGCGGAGCGCACCGTCTACCGCCTGCTGTCGGAGGGGAACTACCGGCACCACTGCGAGCAGTTGCGGATGCGGCTGGCCGACCTCCGGCCCCGCGCCGCCGATGCGCTGCAGCGTCTGGGCCTGACGCTGGCGCATGAGCCCGATGCCGGCTTGTATCTTTGGGCGGACCTTGGCGAGGGTGTCGACGCGTTCAGGGTCTCCCAGCAACTGCTCGAGCAGGGCCACCTCACCGCGCCAGGGCGGCTGTTCTCCTTGGCGCATGCCTCGCATATGCGCTTCAACATCGCGACGATGCTGGAAGGGGACGTGCTGTCCGCACTGGCGCGTGTGCTCGGTCGCTGAGTCGCTGAGCCGCTCATGCGACGGCCTGCGGGTGCCCCGACACCCGCGAGAACGCGACACGATTCCGACCGCCGCGCTTGGCCTCGTACAGCATGTCATCGGCCTTGGACAGGCAGGCGGACGCCGGCGCCGCGGGGGCCGCCACCCAGGCGACGCCAATGCTCGTCGAGACCGGCAGCGGCGTGCCGTTGTCGGTGATCTGCAAGCGCTCCACGCATGCCCGGAGCCGTTCGGCGATCGCGTGGGCCATCGCCTCGGACACGTCGGGCGTGAAGACCACGAACTCCTCGCCCCCGGTGCGGGCGAGCAGGTCGGACTCCCGCAGCTGCGACCGCACACAGTCGGCGAAAGCGACCAGCACGGCGTCGCCGGCCGCGTGGCCGAACTGGTCGTTGATGAGCTTGAACCGGTCGAGATCGAGTTGAAGGATCGCGCTGTTGGCGCGCAGCTGCTTCGGCAGGCGCGAGGTCAGCCAGCGACGATTGCCGACCCCGGTCAAGGGGTCGGTCTCCGCGAGCCGGGCCAGGCGCACTTCCGCGCGCTCCTTGGAGATCGTGGCCACCATCAGCGCAATGCCGAAGTGGCAGAACATCTGGATGAAGAACGCCAAGGCGAAGCCCGCACTGGCTGCCGTGCCGGTGACGATGAATGTCAACCGAACCCCATAGACGATGCCGCTGAGCGCCAACAGCGCGGCGAGGATCCGGCTTGAGGGCAGGGCCTCGACACGGTAGTTGCGGAGCATCGCGTAGGCACTGCTCGCGAGCGCCAGCACGGCGGCGGCGTGGAAGGCGCCGGCCCGGCTCAAATTGTCCAGCGGGAAGCCCGTGACCCAGCCGGCGACGAAGCAGACCAGCACCGGAGCGAAGAGCCACCACTCGGACACCCCGCGCCGTCCGGCCATGGCACGGATGCCGGCGTAGAACGCGGCATAGCCGGCCAGGCCCAGCAACAGGCTGCCGTGCGTCCAGACGGCGGCGGGCAGTGCCGCCTCTTCGCCTTTCCAGGCCAGGATCGCGCCGGCTGCCAGCATCAGGTAGGCGCATGCCAGACCCATCAGCCCCTCCGGCCGGCATGAGCTGCGACGCACATGGACGATGGCGAGCGCCCCCGCCAGGAGAGTCGTGTCGTAGAAGAGCAGGACGGTGGGCAGGTCGAGGCGAGAGAACATAGGAGTGGCAAGGCACGTCGACGAGGGCCCAGTATGCTGGGAGCGGGCGCCACTTGGCGGGCTCGGGAGCGCTTCCGGCCTTGATTCCCTGGAACCAGCACAGAGGCTTTGGTGATTGCGGCGATAAATCCTTCGGTCAATCCGAGTCAAACCAGAACACAACGAATGTCGCACCGCATCGTCCGGTCATGGGTGGCGAGTCTGGTCGCCGTGCTCGGCATGGCCGCTCCTCCTGCCCATGCCGAGCGCATCGTCCTCGAGTCCTTCCAGGAAGACCAAGGCCTGACCAGCCTCACGTCGCAGTGCCTGGTCCAGGACTCGCAGTCCAGGCTGTGGATCTGCACCGACAACGGCCTGTTCCGCTTCGACGGCTTTCGCATGCATGCCCAGCCGCTGCCCAAGGAAGCCGGCGGCTATGTCTACGGCGCGCGCCTGGACGCGCGCGGCCGTCTCTGGGTGCTGGCGGAGGGCGGCGTCTTCGTCCGCCAGGACGGCCATGACGGCGCGGTCTGGACCGAAGTGCTCAAGCCCAACGGCAAGCATCTGCACGTGCAATCCGGCCAGCAACTGGATCTGGACGGGCAGGGCCGGATCTTCGCCATCGACGAGGACCGGCTGCTCTGGACCGCCCCCGCCGACGGCCCGATCGGCCCCAAGTTGACCGTGCAACGGACCTCCGTCCCCGAGCTGCAGTCCCTCCCCGAGCAGTTGCTCCCGATGCGCCATCGCGGCCAGGCGCTCTGGTTCGGCTGCGGCTCGCAGCTGTGCGAGTGGCGCGATGGCCGCGTCCAGCCCTGGGGGCCGTCGCAGGGGCTGCCGCGGGACACCTGGGGTCAGCTCCTCGTCTCGCGGGATGGCAGCCTGTGGGCGCGCAGCAGTGAGCGTCTGGCCAGACTGGCGCCCGGATCGAGCCGCTTCACCGTCGTGGCGGCGCCGCTGCGGCGCTGGCTCTACGGAGACAACGCCCTCGTCGAGGACGAGCACGGCGCCATCCTCACCTTGACCGTCAATGGCATTGCCGTCTGGGACGGCGAGCGCTGGCGGGAGTGGACCCAACAGGACGGCCTGCCGGACACCTCGCTGCGCGGACTGATGTTCGATGCCGAGGGCTCGCTGTGGCTGGGCACGAACGCGCGCGGCGTACACCGCTGGGTCGGCTACGGCCGCGTCGAGCATTGGACCGACGCCTCGGGGCTGCCCGCCGCCGCCGTGTTGGGGCTCGCGCGCGACGGCAGCGGCCGGCTCTGGGCCTCCACCGGGAAAGGGGTGGCCTGGTTCGACGCGCCGGCCCGCCGCTTCCGCCCGTTGAAGACGCCAACGCCAGCTTCCGCGGGCCCGGTCCATCGGCTGGCGGTGGACCGGGCTGGCGACCTCTGGTGGGTCGAGGACGGTGAGGTGATCAGCGTCAAGGCGGGTGAAGTCCAGCCCCGCGTGATCGCTCGCGACACCGGTCTGCAGACGATCTCGCAAGGCGGCGGCCGGATCCATGCGGCCGGCCGCGACGGGCTCGAGCGGCTCGACATGGCCGCAGGGCGCCTGCGGCGCGAGAAGGTCGGCGCCGGCACCTTCGATTCGCGCTATGACATCCGCGTCCTGCCGGATGGCGATCGCGATGACTTCGTCATCAGCGGCCGCGATCTGTGGATGCGTCAGCGCGCGGGCTGGGCCACCGTGGCGGACTCGCATGGCCGCGCCATCGACGCGCTCGCGGCCATGGTGCTGGATGGCACGGTGTGGGCAGGCGGCACGGACGGCCTGGGCCTCTACGCGCTGTCCGGGGCCACGGCGCGTCAATTGGCGTTCTTTCCCAAGTCCACCTTCGGCGATGCCGCCGTGACCAGCCTGCACGCCGGCCTCGACAAGCGCTTGTGGATGGGGACGGACCGGGGCGTCTTCATCCGCTCCACCAATGGCCAATGGTCGCGGCTGGATCGCCGCACCGGCCTCATCGGGAACGATGTGACGCTGGCCTTCCTCGCCGACCCCGATGGCAGCGTCTGGATCGGCACCAGCGCCGGCTTGACGCATGTGCTGCCCGGCAAGCCGCCGGCTCCCTTGCCCGCGCTGCGGCTCGAGGAGATGGTCTTCGGCAGCACGAGCACCCGCGCGGTGCCCTCGGAGCCGGTGCCGTGGGAGGACCGCGTGCTGCGCATCGCGGTGGGGACGGACGGCTTCTCGCGGGCGCGATCGCTGCGGATCGAGTACCGCCTCGACACCGGCTCGGCCTGGCGGACCTCGCAGAGCGCCATCATCGACCTGGGCGCGGTCGAGGCCGGCACCCACGCGCTGGAGGTGCGCGCGGCCGGGCTCACGAGCGTCGAAGCGCCGGGGCCGGTGCTGCGCCTCGCGTTTGAGGTTCGTCCTCCGTGGTGGAACTCGCGCGAAGCGCGCGCCGCCGCCGCCATCGCGCTGATGGCGCTGTGGTGGCTCTCCATCCGATGGTCGCGGCGGCGCGACCGCGCGCGGCAACGCCAGCTCGAAGCCGCCGTGGCGGAGCGCACCGCGGCGCTGGCGGACTCGCAGCAGGCGCTGCTGCGCCTGGGCGAGCACAACGCGCATGCCCTCGAAGAGGAGCGCTTGCGCGTCTCGCGCGAATTGCACGACGAACTGGGCCAGCAACTGGCGGCGCTGAAGATGGAGGTCTCCGTCGGGAAAGGACGGCAGAACTCGAGCCGTCCCGTCCAGCCCCTGGATCCGGACCTGCTGCTCGGCCGCGTCGACGGGTTGATCCGCACGGTGCGTGGACTGGTGTCGCAGCTGCGGCCTCCCGCGCTCGATGGCGGCCTGGAAGCGGCGCTGCAATGGCTGGTCGCCGAGTTCACGTCGAGTTCAGCGCTGCCATGCACCCTGAATGTGGATCCGCACACGCGTGAGATCCCCTTGCCGATGGCCACGATGGTGTTCCGCATCGCGCAGGAGTCGCTCACCAATGTGCGGCGCCATGCGCGGGCCAGCCGCGCGGCCCTGAGCTTGACGCGTGCAGGCGGTGAAGGCGGCGGCGATGGGGGCGAGGACGGCGGCGAGGGCAAGACCTGGCTGCTGGAGATCAGCGATGACGGCATCGGCTTCGATCCGTTGGATGCGCGGGCGGGCTTCGGGGTCCTGGGCATGCAGGAGCGGGCCCGTCTGCTCGGCGGGGAGCTTCAGGTGCAGAGCACCCCGGGCGCGGGGACGCGCGTGTCGCTGCGCTTCACGGCGTTGCCGCCAGCGGTCTGAGCTCGGGGGCGGGGACGACCGCGCGTTTCATTCGCGCCCCAGTTTCCGCTCCAGCCAGCACGCCGCTCCCAGTACGCCCAGGTCGCCGTGGTCGATCAGGTGGACCGGCACGCGCTCGAGGAACGGCGCCAGCACGCCCTTGTTGAGGAAGCGCTTCTTGAAATCGCTCTGCTGCAGGAAGGCCTCGATGCGCGGAAGGATCCCGCCCGCGAGCAGGATCCCGCCATGGGCGCCGTAGAGCGCCGCCAGGTCCGCCGCGAAACTGCCCAGCAGGGCGCAGAAGGTGCTCAGCGCCTCGATCGCGGCCTCCGAGCGCTGCTCCAGCGCCGCGCCCGTCACCGCCGCCGGCGTGTCCAGCGCGGGTGACTCGCCGCGCAGCGTCGAGATCGCCCGGTACAGCTTGAGCAGCCCCGGCCCCGACAGCGCGTTCTCCACCGGCACATGGCCGCGGTCGCCCGCCAGCAGACGCAGGATGTCGATCTCGCGCGCGGTGCCCGGTGCGAGCGACACATGCGCCGCCTCCGTCGGCAGCACCTGCGGCCCCGCGCTGCCCGGCAGAACGGCCGCGCAGCCCAGACCCGTGCCCGGCCCCATGACGACGATCGTCCCGGAGGCCAGCCCCCCCGCGCTGCCGTCGCCCGTCATCAGCGGGCGCATGTCCCGCGGCTTGACGTACGGCACCGCGTGCGCCAGCGCCTCGAAGTCGTTGATCACCGTGAGCCGCTCAAGACCCAGCCGCTGCCGCAGCGCGGAGATCGATACCGGCCACGGCAGGTTGCGATTCACGACCTGGTCCTCCTGCACATAGCCGGCGCACGCCAGCACGCAGGCCTGGATAGCCGCCTCGCCCCAGGGCGTCTCCGCCAGCCGGGCGACGAAGGCCGCCAGCAGCTCGCCCAGCCCGGGCCACTGCGCGCAGGCAAAGACCTCGCCGTGCAGCAGCTCCACCGGACAGTCGCCCGGTGCCGCGCGCAGCGTGCGGCCCAGCCCGACGCGCGCGTGGGTGCCCCCCACGTCGGCCGCGAGAAAGAAGACGCCAGGGCCAGGCGTGCCGGGTTCGAACGAAGGCAGGGAAGAGCGCATTCGAAAGAGTTTCAAGCGCAAATGACACTGTTGTCAATCGATGTCTGAATCGGACAGAAGAGACCGCCGCGGCTCGGTGTTTTCCCTCGGCTTTCCGGCCTTGAATCACCGTGATGATCGACTTTCCCCTGTGGTGATCGGATGTTTAGCGGGAGTGCGCAACTGAGACAGTGGCGTGACTCGATTGACAACAGTGTCATCAAGAAAGATAAACAAGTCTGCTCACCTCGGAGGCCCAGAATGCCCATCGCCGGAACCGTCTCCCCATCCGCGAATCGAGCGCCGCTCGGTCCGGTGGCGATCATTGGCCTGTTGTTCTTCATCATGGGCTTCTTCACCTGGATCAACGGACCGTTGATCGCCTTCGTGAAGCTGGCCTTCGATCTGGACGACGTGAACGCCTTCCTCGTGCCGATGGCGTTCTATCTGTCCTACTTCTTCCTGGCGCTGCCGTCGGCCGCGGTGTTCAAGCGCACCGGCATGAAGCGCGGCATGGC
>Ga0102591_1002821_pt1 | contig 17334 bp, 19 predicted proteins | sample AraplaCol_mCL_r2_2_FD_76860 | JGI IMG/M metagenome (GOLD analysis project Ga0102591, IMG submission 76860) | Arabidopsis root microbial communities from North Carolina, USA - plate scrape MF_Col_mCL_r2 (SPADES assembly) (version 2) | ecosystem: Host-associated > Plants > Roots > Endosphere... | reverse complement strand
ACTTGTCGCCGCCACCGCCTCAGATGCCACCAATTTGCTGTTAGTGTTCATGGAGCACGCCTCTTGCCAGGAAGATATCGAGGATTTCTCGGGTGTACTTTGCGAACTTGGGTCCATCCCTTTCGCCAAGCCGGCGGGGTCTTGCCAGATCGATCTCTATCACCTTGTCGATACGGCCTGGACGCGGCGACATGACAATGACGCGGTCCGAGAGAAACACCGCTTCGGAGAAGTTATGGGTGATCAGCAGGACCGACGTGGCCCGGTCCGCGCAAATCCTTTGAAGATCGACGATCAACTGGTCGCGTGTCAGTGCGTCCAGTGCGCCGAACGGTTCGTCCATCAGCAGATGTTTCGGCTCATGGATAAGAGCTCGGCAAATCGAGACTCTCTGACGCATTCCGCCGGACAATTCGTGGGGATACTTGTTCTCAAACCCCTCGAGCCCGACGGCCTTGAGCAGGTCGCGCGCACGTCTTTCAGCATCGCGACGCACGAGCTTCTTGGCCTCCGCCTGCAGCATGATGTTGCCCAAGACGGTTCGCCATTCGAGCAGGACGGGGCTCTGAAAGACGATACCGATATCGGTGCGCGCGGCCGTGACCGGCTTGCCGTCGATTTGAAACTCCCCGGCTGATGGAAAGGATAGACCTGCCGCAATCGACAGAAGAGTGCTTTTGCCGCACCCGCTAGGGCCGACGATCGACAAGAACTCGCCCTGCCTCTGAGTGACGTTGATCTCATCGAGTGCTGTCAGAGCGCCCTGATCGGTATTGTAGACCTTCGAGAGATCGCGCATTTGCAGATAGGCGCGGCTTGCCGTTTCAGGATGGTTGGTATCGAGCATAAAGGCCGCCTCCTTAGTTCTGCGGAGGTACGAATTCTGCGCTCTGCGGCACGAAGTCGTTTGTGAAGAGATCCGCGGCGATCAGGTCGGCGCTGACGCCGCCATATTGCTTGAGAATGCTGATCGTCGACGACCAGTCCTCCGTCGATCCCCAGCCCAGCGGCTTGCCGGCGGTCTGTGGCGTGATCCAGCTCTCGAAGCCAAGCTCCATTTCACGTCTGGAAATTGCGATGTCGCTGGTCGGCAAGGCCGCTTTGATAATCTTTGCTGCTTCATCGGGATTTTGCCGGGCGTAGAGAAACCCTTTCAAGGTTGCCGGAACGAAGCGCTTGAGCAGCTCGGCATTGCCTTCAAGAAAATCACCTCGAACGACAAGACCGTTGCTCACAACCTGGACGCCATTGTCAGCGAACCAGATGATGTTGGTCTTCTTGTTTCCGCGTATTTCGACGCTTGGAACCCAGCCTTGAGCGAAGCCGGCAATGGCATCGACCTTGCCGGCGATCAGTGCCGCCGCGGCGCCGGCGGGATCGACATTGACGATCTCGACCTTCGACTTGTCGATACCCGCACCTTTCGCGAAGGCCGGGAACTGCTGAAATTGCGCGGCGCCGACCGGAATGCCCACTCGCTTGCCCTCAAGTGAGGAGGCCTTCTCAATCCCGCTTTCTTCGAGAGTAATAATAGCGCAGGGATTGCGCCTGAATACCGATGCAACGGTTTTCAGGCTCATTCCCTTGGCAACCGAATTGCCCATGACGTAGCCGTCGACGAAGCCAATCTGCGCAACACCGTTGGCAACCAACTGCGCGGTGCTCCCAGATCCCTTTCCGGCTGAAATTCTTACAGTAATGCCCGCCTGACCGTAAAACCCCTTCTGCTGAGCGACGTGGAAGCCGCAATTGGGTCCTTGGGGAAGCCAGTCCAGAAGCACGTCGACAGTGTCGGTCGTCTGAGCACGCGCGTAATAAGGCATCCCCAGAAGTACGCCGGCGGCAAGTATTGCCGCCTCTCCGAGAAAATCTCGGCGAGTGTGTCTATCGGTCATCAGAAGTTCCCACGTTTTCATTTTGCACCAGTGAACCCGCTTCGCAAGACAATGTCAATACTGACTAGTCAGTCTACAACTACGTGTAGGCAGCTGCTTGAATTGCGACCGCTCACTGGTTGGTTACGGCGTTACCAAACGTGACATACTTGTTTGGGACCATCAAGTGAAACCATTGCCACATGTAGATCGGCCGGGCACACAAGTCTGGCCTGCCATGGGATATCCACAGCGAGACCACATTGTTGCAGGTGATAGGGCCTAGGCGAAAAAGGGAACCCGCGAGGCCGCCGACATTCGCGTGGTAAGCGGAATAGCGGCGACGGTCACGGGCGGGGCGATCCAGCTATCATGGCTGGCAAGGCCGCCGTGAGATTGGAATGCATCGTCCAGCGGCCGGCTGCGGACGACGAGGGCTTCATCAGTGTGCATGCGAAGACAAGGGAATCGACCATGGCAGAGGTTGGGACAGCGCAACCAGATGCCCTGATGGTGCGAATGTTTTCCTGATATCGCCGGAAGGATTAGAGTCGCAAGCCTGGTTGGTCGGGAGGTCGCGAGTATGGGGTGCCTAACCGGTGAACTCAGCGATCAGGCCGATCCAGTAATGCACTCAATCGGGGAATGGTGCAGTCGGACGCCATTGCCATATCCCTTTCCCTTGACGACAGGGCTCCATTCGCGGGCTCGATGAGGCATGTCTGGCCGGAGAACGGCTTCGCCTCGCTCTTACTCCCGCAACGGCGCTGCGAGACTTTCATCCCCTGCCGGCTCGAGCCGTCATTCCTCGCGAAACAAGAAAGTCTCTCCACGCCGCCCTCCACGATGTTTCGGCCCTATCGGTGCGGTCCGATCGTCCCCGGCCTTTGCGACTGCCATCGAGGCCGCAATGGAGCGGCCCGAAACAGCGAAAAGGAATACGACAATGGCTACCATCGGCACCTTCACCTCTACCGAATACGGCTTCACCGGCTCGATCCGCACCCTCGCCCTCAACGTCAAGGCCCGCATCGCCCGCATCGAAAACCCCTCCGACAAGGGCCCGCAGTTCCGCATCTTCGCGGGAGCCGTTGAACTCGGCGCCGCCTGGCAGAAGCGCTCGGAGCAGACCGACCGTGACTACCTCTCGGTCAAGCTCGACGATCCGAGCTTCCCGGCTCCCATCTACGCGACGCTCTCCGAGGTCGAAGGCGAAGATGGCTACCAGCTGATCTGGTCCCGGCCGAACCGGGACTGAGAACTCCGGCCCCGCCCGAAAGGGCGGGGTCATCCCCTCCGCGGAAATCTAAAGCCGGATCAGGCTTCGAACCTGGTCCGGCTTTTTTTGCTGCCACACGAGAGGGAGGGATAGCTGCTCAGAAACCGGGAGTGTGCCGCTCGCGCATGCCGGCCTCAAGGATGAGCGGTTCCCCCAATTTTCTCCAGCCGCCTGCGGCGCCTTCCGAAAATCGGCTCCCCCACTCCCCGGCTCCGCCGGTCGCTTGCGCGATCCATGACCCCATCATCCCCTCCCGGCCGCTGTCGTCGTTTTTCACACTCAAGGAGATCAGACGATGACTTACGATATCGAAATCCAGATCGAGGAACTTCGGGCCGAGCTCCGTAACGCTTGCGACGCCGGCGAGCGTCGCCAGATCCAGGCCGAGCTGGATGTCGCTCATGCGGAGCTTGCAGGGGTCGTCGCCCTGCAGAACGAGACCGTCGATCGGGAGCCGCCTTACTGAGGGGCAACCGACAGCATTGCGCCATTGTCGACGGTTGCGGTTCTCCTGTGATCCCATTTCATCGACATCAGGGATGGTGCGTTTCGAGCGTCATGCCGCAACCTGATGCCGCCAGAATTTTCCCCGCCTTCGGCTTCCTCGCGCAGCAAAATTCAGTCGTCCTGGTCCTCCGCTTCGCTGCGGTCGTTCCGATGCAGCACTCCTTCCCGATCCGCATCTCATCCCCGCGATGAAACGCAATCATAGGAGAAACATCATGCAACAGCTCGCCAAGTTCCTCACCGCTACCGGCCGTCGCCTGCGCGCTCTCGGCAAGGTCATCGGTCACTTCTTCCGCAAGGGTAAGTTCGGCCTGAAGGTCGCGATCAAGATCCCCTTCTTCGTCGACATCGAGGTCAACTTCGAGACCGATTGGAACCGGCGCCCATAAGGCGCCCCGGCCCGCTCTGGCGAGCCGGGTCCTCAGCACCATGGCTCGCGCCGACCTGACCAGGTCCGTGCCAGGCCTTCCGAGACAAGCCGATCGCCGAGGCTTTGGCCGTCCCGGACAAGAACACGGAGCTTACGGCCGTATCGATCCGTATCGCGGCCTGGCCACGCCTGGAGTTGGAATGGCCCTTCGTTGACGAGCTCGACCAACCGATCTGTTGCCTCGTTGCCGAGTGCCAGTTCCGACGCGCATTTCGGGGTGCTGATCTCCGGGGCGTCGATATCGGCAACTCTCACCTTCTGGCCGCTGATCCACAGCGTATCACCATCGACGACACAGTTGTAACGGGCGCCGGATGCACATTTGGGGAACATTGCGGGTTGACCGGATTGCGCCGCTTCAACTTGCGGGACGGCCGAGATGGCCCCTAGCAGAACGGTGGCGGAAATGACGCCTGTTAGAATTGATTTCACCTGATTGCCCCAAGCTCGATGACAGTAGAAGGAGCGGAACTATCAGATTCGCGGGTTGCTGCTGACCTCGTTCGATAGCCTCGGGCGCGCTTCTGTCGGGTCAGGTCCAGGAAGAGTGCAACCGCATCCTGCTCCCGCTCGAAGTGATGGATCAATGTCTGGCCCTTGGCGCCGATCCGGCCCCATCGCCGGGTCAGGCAAAGTTCACCAAACAGGTTGGCGTCGATCGACATCGAATAGAAGCGAGCCATGTTCTTGGCGCGGTCCATTCGTTCGACATAGAGCTGGTAGGGCTGTGCGATCATGACCGAGAATCGCGCGTACGGAGTCTGCGGTCCAACGACAATTATGAATCGGTTTCGCATGATCGATTCAAGCTGGTGAAGCTTTCGAAGCGTCAGGTCTTGGGCGATCCGCCTTCGTCGTACGGCTCTATTCGCCACGGCGAACGAAGCCCGCAAGCGGTCTTCGCCCATTCGGGTCACGATCCTCTCGCGGTCGCGCCGGCATTGATCAATACCCGAGATAGCCGAGGATATCCGCACCATAATATTCGCCCTCCCCATCGGCGTGAGCAATGACCTCACCAGTGGATTCATCGACCAATGCCTTGTCATCTTCTCGGACGGCCGCCGCCACCTCGTGGATGCGGCATTCCTCGATCGCCTCCTCGGCCGTAACCTGCGCCTCACAGGCTTCCCAATATCGCATTGCCGGATCCTCCTGCGTTCAGATCGGTTCGGGCGAAACGGGGTCGTCGACACCCGCTGCGCGCTGCTGAAACCTGTTCTCGCCAACGCAGGACTTCATGTCTGATCGGCGGAACCAGATCGCGCGGCCGCATCTCAATGGCGCATTGCCGGCGGTGAAGACGATCTGCTCGTCCGCGCGCATGCGCAGGACTTCGTGCGGCTGGATCAGCTGTCTTGAGGCAAGCTGCTTTGATCGGGTTCGTGACGATCCGCGTGATTGGAAACTGCGGCTGACCTGGTCGATTTCGACCGTCGTCGTACCGCAGCGGCGTGAGATATAGTCGGCCGTTTCCGGATCGTTGATCGCCGCAAACGAGATCCAGCTGGCGCTCTCGAACCACTTGCTAGACGCGTCGCGCCCACCATAGGTTTCCCGCAGCTGGCCGATCGACTGGTAGATCATGGTGAGCGTGATACCGTACTTCCGGCCGGCATCGCGCGCCGTCTCCAGCACCCGCATGTAGCCGAGTCTTGCGACCTCATCGAGGAGAAACAGTGCCCGGCCCTTGATCGCTCCGTCGCGATTGTAGATCGCGTTGAGGAAGGAGCCGATGATGACGCGCGCCAGGCCGGCATGAGTTTCCAAGGTCTTGAGGTCGATGTTGATGAACACGTCGGTGTCTCCATCGGCCAGCGTCTCGGTGGAGAAGCTGGCGCCCGACACCAGGGCGCCGTAGTTCGCATAGCTCAGCCAATGCGTTTCCTTGATCGCATTGGCGTAGACGCCGGAGAAGGTCTCGGGCGTCATATTGACGAAGGCGGCGACATTCTCCTTCACGAAGTCGGACGCTGAATTGTCGTAGATCTCCTGCAGGCGCGCGCGGAGTTTTGGCTCCGGCTCGGAAAGATTGGCGCGAACCTGCCGCAGGGTCTGGTGCTTCTTATCCGTATGCCCGGACAGACAAACGTCGGCGATCATGGCGGTCAGAAGCTGAAGACCCGATGCGCGAAAGAAGTCGTCGCGAACGCCGGTCGCGCGACCGCTGTCGCTCATGATCCATGACGCGACCGCTGCGATGTCCTCTTCTTTGGTGCCGCCGTGGCGACCGATCCAGTCGAGCGCGTTGAAGCCGGAACCGGCGTTCTTCGGATCGAGGACGATCACGCGCCGGCCTGCCTTGCGCCGGTGCTCCATCACCATCGGCGCCACCTCGTTGGACGGATCGAGCACGACGAGCGAGCCGCCCCATTTGAGCGCCGTCGGGATCGTGACAGAGGTCGTCTTGAAACCACCTGAACCGGCGAAAACGATCCCATGCGATGAGCCGAACGAGCCGTCGAAGCAGAGCAGCGGTGCGGAACCTCCCCTCCCCCAGGAAAGCGGCTCACCGGCCCGAAACGACGTGGCGGCCGGATCGTCGCGATCGACACGATATCGCTCGCCGATGACGATGCCTCCTGTTTCCGGAAAGAGTTTCTCCGACTCTTGCATCGTCATCCAGTCCGCTTCTCCGTGCAGGGCGCGTTTTCCTTGGATGCGCCTTGGCTCGCTTCGCGCGAAGGCCGCATTTCCCATTCTGGCAACGCGCAGAGCGAAGAATACCCCGAGGAGCGTGACGGCCGATCCTGCGATGGTCGAAGGGTCGGTATAAGACAGAAGGGTCCTGCCCGCGGGCACCTGACCGGCAAAGGCCAGCAGCCGCGATCCCTCGCGAAGGCCAGCGACGACGATGACGCCGAAACCGCCCGCGGCAACGCTCCAACCGGTAGCCTTGATGTTGATCGATCCCTTCGTGCCGAACAGGAATATGACGCCACATGCGCCGGCCAATGCATAGGGCAGTGCGAGCCCGATCCGCCCGAGCATCAGCTTCGCATGATCGGTCGTTCCGTATGCCGAGAGCCAGCGTTCGATGCCTGGGAAAGTCAAAGCGATTGCCAGCATTGCTACAGCCGGAATAGCGCCGACAAGGATCCTATTAGGCGTCATCGGCGAATGCCTTCGCACCGAGTTCACTTAGACGAGTTCGCTCCGCCTCGTCAGCCCTGATCCGCGCGCAGGCATCCATCAGAAGCCCGAGCAGGAGCGCACGTTTCTCGTAGCGCAGGCCGGCCTTGACGATCAGGCCGCCGAGCTCGATTTTCTCCCGCGCGTCTTTTTTCCGAGCCTCGACCGTCGACATCTTCTGCATTCGCTCAAGCCTCAGCAGACTGGCCCGCAGCCTCGCGAGCGCCGTTCGGCGGGGTGGTCGCAGGTTTGCGCCCCTGAGCCGGTTTCGTTTCTCCGCGAAACCGAGCCGCGACCTCTTCGAACGCCGACAGCAGTTCACCCTCCTCTATCTCGATCTCCCCGAGCCCCGCACGCAGCGCGATACGCCCGATGCGTTCGGCATCGCGTGTTTCCGCTTGCTTCAGCTGTTCCTGCAGGCGAGCAATCTCCTCCCGGATCTTGGCAGTTGGCTTCTTCATGGGCGTCGCTCCTCATTGCTTATGGTTCGATGAAGACGAACCCTGCCCCGAATTTTCTCCCGCTGGAAAGGTGCAATGTTGCACCTCGCCAAAGCGTCAGCATTTGGCGAATGATCCCGCCGTTCCGAAGGAGCGGGTCCAAGGGCGCAATTATACGTCGCTCACGCGACGCCCTGCTCACGGGCACTAGCGGGGCCGACCGCTTCCGACGAAGGCATTGAAAATGTTCGATCTTAGGAGCTTGTCTTCGTCGTGGCCGTCCCGCATTTCTCAGTCAGCATCGTTGCCCGCGGTTCCGGCCGCAGCGCGGTGCTGTCGGCGGCCTACCGGCACTGCGTCAAAATGGAGTTCGAGCGGGAAGCCCGGACGATCGACTACAGCCGCAAGCAAGGGCTGCTGCACGAGGAGTTCGTCATTCCGGAAGACGCGCCCGATTGGCTGCAGTCGATGATGTCAGATCGTTCGGTCTCCGGCGCGTCAGAAGCTTTCTGGAACAAGGTCGAGGCCTTCGAGAAGCGGAGTGATGCCCAGCTCGCCAAGGACGTCACCATCGCGCTGCCGATGGAGCTTACTGCCGATCAGAACATCGCGCTTGTTCGCGACTTCGTCGAGCGCCACATCACCGCCAAAGGTATGGTCGCCGACTGGGTGTTTCATGATGCTCCAGGCAATCCGCACATCCATCTGATGACCACCTTGCGGCCACTGACCGAGGACGGGTTCGGCGCAAAGAAGGTCGCGGTGCTGGGGCCTGACGGCAAGCCGGTTCGCAACGACGCGGGCAAGATCGTCTATGAGCTTTGGGCGGGAAGCGCCGACGATTTCAATGCCTTTCGCGACGGCTGGTTCGCCTGCCAGAACCGACACCTGGCACTCGCCGGTCTCGACATCCGCGTCGATGGGCGCTCCTTCGAGAAGCAAGGGATCGAGTTGACGCCGACCATTCATCTCGGCGTCGGAACGAAGGCGATCGAGCGGAAAGCAGACGGCGGGGAGGAGAAGGTCGCGCTCGAGCGGCTGGATCTGCAGGAAGAACGCCGCGCCGAAAACGCCCGGCGGATCCAGCGCAATCCGGAGATCGTGCTGGACCTGATCACGCGGGAGAAGAGCGTTTTCGACGAGCGCGATGTCGCCAAGATACTCTATCGTTACATCGACGATGCTTCGCTTTTCCAGAACCTGATGGCGCAGATCCTGCAGAGCCCGCAAACACTCCGGCTCGATCGCGAGCGGATCGATCTCGTCACAGGCGTCAGGGCGCCGCCTAAATACACCACGCGGGAGCTGATCCGGCTAGAAGCCAAGATGGCCAACCGTGCGGTCTCACTGTCCAAGCGGACGTCCCACGGTGTCAGCAAAGCTGTTCTGAACGGCGTCTTCACGCGGCATGATCGCCTGTCGGATGAGCAGAAAACCGCCATCGAACATGTCGCAGGTCCGGAGCGGATCTCCGCTGTGATCGGCCGTGCCGGTGCCGGAAAGACGACGATGATGAAGGCGGCACGCGAAGCCTGGGAAGCGGCCGGCTATCGTGTCGTCGGCGGCGCACTTGCCGGCAAAGCGGCCGAGGGTCTGGAGAAGGAAGCCGGCATCGGCTCGCGCACCCTGGCGTCCTGGGAGCTTCGCTGGAGCCAGGGCCGCAACCAACTCGACGACAAGACGATCTTCGTACTCGACGAGGCCGGCATGGTCTCTTCCAGACAGATGGCGCTCCTGGTCGAGACGGTGACCAAGGCCGGGGCCAAACTAGTCCTTGTCGGCGATCCAGAACAGCTGCAGCCGATCGAAGCGGGAGCAGCGTTTCGAGCCATCGCCGATCGCGTCGGATACGCGGAACTGGAGACGATCTATCGCCAGCGCGAACAATGGATGCGTGATGCATCGCTCGACTTAGCTCGCGGCAATATCGGCGCGGCTGTAGAGGTCTATCAAGCCGCTGGCAGGTTCGTAGGTTCAGACCTTAAGGAGGAAGCCGTCAGTGACCTGATCGCCGATTGGAGCCGAAACTACGATCCAGCGAAATCCTCCCTCATCCTCGCGCACCTGCGCCGAGACGTCCGGATGCTCAACGATCGTGCGCGCGAGAAACTGATCGAGCTCGGACTTATCGACGGCGGCTATACATTCCAGACTGCCGAAGGCAGCAGGACGTTTGCGGCTGGCGACCAGATCGTGTTCCTGAAGAACGAAGGCTCGCTCGGCGTCAAGAATGGCATGCTGGCCAAGGTCGTTGAAGCATCGCCTGGTCGGTTTGTTGCTGAGATCGGTGAGGACGAGCAAGTCCGTCAAGTGAGCGTCGAGCAGCGCTTCTACAACAATGTCGATCATGGCTATGCCATCACCGTGCATCGGAGCCAGGGAGCGACCGTCGATCAGGTCAAGGTCCTCGCCTCCCTCTCCCTCGACCGGCACCTGACCTATGTTGCAATGACCCGCCACCGCGAGGAACTCACCGTCTATTATGGCGCTCGATCCTTTGTCAAGGCTGGCGGGCTGATCAAGCTACTCTCTCGCTCCAATGCCAAGGAGACGACACTCGACTATACCGGCGGGCGCTTCTATGCGCAGGCACTTCGCTTTGCCGAAGCCCGTGGTCTGAACCTCGTCAACGTCGCTCGCACAATCGCCCACGATCAGCTCCAGTGGACCGTTCGACAAGCCGCAAAGCTTGTCGAGCTCGGCGCACGTCTTGCCGCGGTCGCAGAGAAGCTCGGCCTCGGCACCGCCAAGCCAACCGCATCCCCATCACCGTCCACAAAGGAGGTAAAGCCCATGGTCTCAGGCACAACGACCTTCCCAAACTCGATCGGCCAAATGGTCGAAGACAAGCTCTCCGCTGACCCTGCGCTGAAAGCCGATTGGCAGGAGATCGCCTCGCGTTTCCACTACGTCTATGCCGACCCACAGGCGGCCTTCAAAGTGGTCAACGTCGATGCCATCCTGGCGAATGAGGTGTCGGCCGGAACCACGATTGCCCGGATTGCCGAGCAGCCGGAAAGCTTTGGCGCGCTGAAGGGGAAGACCGGTCTGTTTGCGGGGAGCACGGAGAAGCAGGCCCGCGATACAGCGCTGGTCAATGCACCCGCGCTCGCTCGCGACCTTCAGGCCTTCATCGCGAAACGATCGGAGGTCGCGAGCCGCTATGAGGACGAGGAACGAGCGATCCGCACCAAGCTCTCGCTCGACATCACCGCCCTATCCGCATCCGCAAAGCAGGTGCTCGAACGCGTGCGCGATGCCATCGACCGTAACGATTTCCCAGCGGGATTCGAGTACGCCCAAGCCGACAAGATGGTGAAGGCCGAGCTCGAAGGTTTCGCCAAGGTCGTGGCTGAGCGCTTCGGGGAACGAACCTTCCTCCCGCTTGCTGCCAAGACCGCGGAAGGGAAGGCATTCGAGGCGGTATCTGCCGGTATGAAGCCGGCGGAGAAGAATGAGCTGCGATCCGCATGGGACACGATCCGGACCGTCCAGCAGCTGGCCGCCCATGAGCGGACGGCTGTGGCGCTAAAGCAGGCAGAAACGATGCGGCAGACCCAGACGAAAGGGTTGTCGTTGAAATGATCTCTCCCACGCAAAGCGCTCCGCGTTTAGTCCGCCAACGGCAATCGGCTACTTTCCTTATCGGCGCCTTTGGCTGCGCCATTCTTGCCGCGACTGCCGCAGGTCTTGTCGGCGGATTGCGGATCAATACGACGCCCAGCGAGCCGCTCGGGATCTGGCGCGTCGTGTCGCTCGATCGTTCCGTTCAGGCAGGCGATATCGTGTTCGTCTGCCCACCGCCCACGCCGCAGATCCTTGAGGGCAAAGCCAGAGGTTACCTGCGCTCCGGACTATGCCCGGGCGGTTTTGGACCGCTAATCAAGACGGTGGCCGCGGTCGGTGGCCAGCGGGTCGACATCGCCGCTGAAGTGATCGTCGATGGACGACCAATCGAACAGTCGCGCCTCGTCGGCCGAGATGGTCGAGGGCGACTCCTTCGGCCCTATCGAGGCGGGACCGTCCCGGCTGGCGAGGTCTTTCTTCACTCAGCCTTCGTCGGGTCGTGGGACTCCCGATATTTCGGGCCAGTCCCGGTATCCGGCGTCCTTGGCCTCGCAAAGCAGGTGCTCACCTATGCGCCGTGACTGGCTGTTCCCGTTCATCCTCGTGGTAGCTTCCGCTACGTCAGGTTATCTCGGCTGGAGTGGTTATGCCCTGGCCCTGCCTGCGGCGATTGCCTTCCCTGCACTCTGGTCGCTGGCGCGCAGTCGCAGGACCGCAGGCCTCGTCTCGGCCGCTTATTTTCTGGCGGCGTCACGAGGACTGCCTCAAGGCGTCGCCACCTTCTACCAATCCGACATTTGGCCGGGATTGCTCTTGTGGTTGGTCGCATCAGGCGGCTTCGTCTTCGTTCACGCCATGCTTTGGTCGCCCCGTTCTGATCGCTGGAGAGCCCTACGCTACGTGATCGCGATGATCCTCATGGCCCTCCCGCCGTTCGGGATTGTCGGATGGGCGCATCCGATCACAGCGGCCGGCATTCTCGTTCCAGGATGGGGTTGGATCGGGCTTGCGGCAGTGGCAGCCGGTCTCGCAATCATGACGACACGCTATCGACCGGCTGCAGCCATGGCCCTCGTAGGCTTCTGGCTCTGGTCCGCCGCATTCTGGACCGCTCCGGAAATAGGGCTGGGTTGGCAGGGCGTCGACCTCCAGCTTGGCAAAAGTCTTGGTCGGGACAACAGTCTTGATCGACATCGTGACCTTGCTGCAATACTGCGCGATCAGCGCCGTCCAGCCACCACCTTCATGCTCTTGCCCGAAAGTGCTCTCGGGTTCTGGACGTCATCGGTCGAGCGCCTCTGGCGGCGGGAGCTTGCCGGTTCCGACGTTTCCCTAGTCGCGGGCGCGGCGGTGGTCGATCCAGAGGGCTACGACAACGTGCTGGTCCGCGTCTCGAAAGACGATAGCGAAGTCCTCTACCGTGAACGGATGCCCGTCCCAGGCTCGATGTGGCAGCCGTGGCTTCCCTTGCTTGGGAAGAGCGGCGGTGCACGGGCGAACTTCTTCGCCAATCCCGTCGTCACTGTCGGCGGACTCCGTGTCGTCCCGCTGATTTGCTACGAGCAACTCATCGTCTGGCCCGCCCTGCAGTCCATGCTTCACGATCCAGACCTCGTCGTCGTCGTCGGAAACGACTGGTGGACCAAAGGGACCGCAATGATCGGCATACAGCGCGCCAGCGCCGTGGCTTGGGCACGGCTGTTCGGCAAACCTCTCGTGATGTCCTTCAACACCTGATCTGGAGCAAGGACCATGGACGCTGCCCTCATTGCGAAATGCGCCGATCCAAGCCTTCCCCCCGCTATCGTCGAACAGTTCATTTCGGCCGTCGGTTCCGACGATCCACTCGCCGTCACCGTCAAGGCAGATGGTAGGCTGGTTCTCATCCCCAAACCTCGTTCGCCCGACGAGGCCATGGATGTGGTCAAAGACTATGTCGGTCATGCCATCGTACGGGTCGGCATCACCCAGTTCCCCGCGGGTGTTGGCGTCGACGACGCATCACAGCTTCAGCCAGACATGTTCGACGCCTGCGCGAATTTGCGAACAGGGACAGGCATATTTGCAAAGGTCGCCCGGATCGTCACCAAATGGTACGGCCGCCCCACGAACAAGGAGCTTCTTCCGCAGTTGGTCGACGATACGATCTACGCTTGGAAGACGGGCAGTTTCGAGGGCGACAACGTGTTCCGTGCCCACGATCCTGGTGGCCCGACTTTCTTTGGTACACGTTCAGAAAAGCCTGCTGAAGGTGCGGATCCCGTGGCGCCTCCCGCGGAAAGTGAAGATTCCTCACAAATGGCCGAGCCGGATAAGGCTACGGAGGCAGGAATGAGGATCGATCTTTCGAGGATCGGCGGGCAAAAATAACGAGCGCTGCGCATGGGTCAGCGTCAGGGCGAAACCGGAGAGGTGAGCGCTGGCGTTTCGCCTCGCGGAAGGAAGAAGCCTTTGATACATGCGTCATGGCGAACGGCGATCTGCGTGTGGGTACGTTCGTGAAAGCGAGCGCCATCGTAGATCTCATTACCTTCGGGAAACAGCCCTCGAACGGTGTCGAATGCCGGAAGTGCGGCTTCCTTCGCGATCTCGTGGACGTAATTGATAACGGCGCAATCCAGCTTCCGAACCAGTTTGTCGGAATTCTTGTCACCCTTGGCATCGGAATTCACCGGCATTTTGCCGCCGGTGGCTTCAATCTGGCTTTTCAGCATGAGATAGCTGGTCTGGATCAGGGGGACGTACTTCCGGGTGATCAGGTCCAGACAGTTGCCGAGATCGATAATTGCGCCGAGCACGAAGGGCTCTTTATAAGCGCCGGATTCAGCTTTCAGCGTCGCCCATTCGATCGCTCGCTCGGGGTCGTTTTCCCAAAAGTAGATTCCAGAACCGAGCCAGTCATACGCCTTTTCGCTCGGAAGAAGGGGCGATGCGCCCGTTAGCGCAGCCATACCCACGGCCTTGTCACAGCCGTGGTAGCCGAGAGCGTATGCAGGATAATTGGAACTCAAGCGGCAGCCGCTTCCTCAGTGTCGTCGTCGCGCGCATATTCTGGGGCAAGTTTGCCATCAGCAGACACAATGCCGGCGTCCATCAGATGACGGCGTGCATCGTCTGGCGACTTGGCGGCGTCTTCAGCCCGCTTTTCCATGAGCGCGATGAGCGCCTCCAGCTGGATGTCTGTCATCGTCGAGGCCCTCCTGAACCAACTTCTTGTAGTTTATTACATGGATTCCTGCATAAGAGCAAACTTGGACGGGGCGTGGCGCCAAGCACTAGTTTGTAACGCGGACACGCTGCAAACGTTCATTTTCGATTGCTGGGTACTCGGCCAACTCAAGACAGGAACCGTTTCAAGCTCAAACCGGCATACAAAATGTATGGCAGCTTCCCGAGGGAATAGTGGCCGCAATTTAGTTTCAGGATCTGCGGTCGGCCGCCGGCGTTTTTCAAACTGCGTACCAGGTTTTCCGATAGCTCCGGCATCACAACCGTGTCTCTCTTAGCCAGTACCACCTGGAGATGGAGATCCGGCCGCGCCAAACGATGCGCATAGTTTTCGAGATTGAGTGGTCCCCATGCTCTTCTGAGATCGGCCAGCTCGATTTCTGACTCGAGGCTGCTCCGGATGGATCGAGTCGCACGACCAGTCCACACCATGTCCGCAAGGCTTCCACCCGTAAGGAAAAGCGAAGCCTTCGAAACGTTCGGATCATGTGAGGCAATCATTCCTGCGACCCAGGAACCGAGGCTCATGCCGAGAACCGAGATTTCCCGATAGCCCTCGCTCTTCAGCCAGCGGATGAGTTTTCTTCCATCACATACGGCCTGCTTTACGGCTTGAATCGTTCGACCAAGGTTGGCGCTCAGCATGAAATCCGCGTGCAATGAACCAGGACGGCTACGCTCGAAGTGATAAGGCATTGCGATCTCGACGACTGTGATGCCGCGCCGTGACAAAAAGCTGGCAATTTGAGCGTTTCGAGCCCGTGCGTTCCAATGGTGAAAAATCACCAGTGCCTTGTCGAGGGATCCACTTTTGGTGATTTTCGCCCAGACGATATTGTTCTCTGCGACATCGGTGGAAATGTCCGATGGGAATTTAACCCAATGCTCTCGCACTTCGAATCGTTGATCGCCGCCGTTTTGCTCATCAAAAAACGTTGGGTCAGTCGAAGCTTCATCTGCGCGGGCACAAAATTCGCGGATACTGTCGATTTTCTCACCTGGAAAGGCACGGTCTGCATCAAGGATGAAACTCGTCGTTTCCTTCCCGTCCTCACCGCGTCGCGCCCGCTGTTCATCCCACCGATCAAGCCAGCTAAGATACAATTTGTTTGCTTCCTATTTCGCTGGATCTCCGACCACCAAGGCCAGGATCAATCAGGCTGAATACCGCGACCAGCACACCGATGCCCAGAACGATCGAGAATCCCACGAATGCATCTACCAGCAGGTAGCTGGCAAACAGCAATGTCACGACTGCCGACATCTTCCAGAGCGGCACATGAAATCGCTTGCCGATACCTCGCAGGCAGATCGAACCGTAGACAAAGACAACGATGGTCGAAAGTGCAACGAGCAGGCTGCTGTAATGGGTAGGCATCCGATAGTGGAAACCATTGCTGACACCATCACGTCCCGCCAGCGCTGAAGACATATCCCCGATCAACCAGTTGAGGATGTTTTTGGCGTTCGATGTGAGATAGGAGCTCTGAGCCTTCATGCACAACGCGACCAGAAGGCCTAGAATTGTGCAACGAAATATCCCACGCATTAATCTCAAGCAAAGCTCATAGACTTCGCCTTGAGATCCAACCTGCCGAAGGATCTTTGCTTCCAGGTCAATTTTCCTGAGATCATGGATCATCGTGTGGAGCAAAATGAGCCCGGCAAAAAATAGATAAAAGCAGAGGCACATATAGAGGTAAGCGAGGGCAGTGAACGCGATCGACACCGGGACCGAAATAACCTCCGGTCGCACAATTGCCAGCGTGCCCCAGCTTGTCGCATAGTCTGCTCCGCCTTCCAGCAATGGGATCAGGCAAACGCCAATCCATTGAAGAACACCGGCGAACAACACACAGATCACGAACACTGCCCAATATGAAAAGGAGGACCCCTCCACATTGCGTGCCCAGTCATCGTCGCTTGTCGTCGTCTCGCTCCACGCCCACAGCTTCACGCGGCCTTCCTTTGTCCAAAAAGCGAGTAGCTCTGTGACAAGTGCGAAAAACAGCGGCAACAGCACCATGAAAAGGAAGGTCCAATTCGGCGCCCAGAGAAATCCAACCTCTTTCGCAACGTTATCCGCGCGGAGGTAAATCGCGCTGTGGATCCCCACAATATAGGACAGAAAGCCGAGAGCGGAGGCGCCTGCAAACACAGACGCGGGCAAGTTCAGCGGCGAGCCGCCGCTAAAAAGGGTCTCCGATTTTCGCGCTAGGCTGAAGCGCTGCTTCTTCCGATCGCCTTCGGATTCGGCATCGGCAAAGGCATCGGGTGTAAGCTCGACCAGTGACGACTGCTCGTCGTCAACCGTGGGGTCTGTCGGCACATCTGGACGCTCTGGTGTGCGGTGGTCTGTCTTCTTTGCTTCCCGTCTCTTGGCCTGCAGCCGCGCCTGAGCGGCACTTAGCTCGACCTGCCATGCGGCCGTGGCTTCCGGATCATCGCACCCAAAAACCCTCGCGAGCCAGCGAATGTTCGCCGCGCTAATTCCCCTGTCGTTTTCCTGAAACCAAAGCTGCACTGTCCTCAGATCAACCCCAGCGCGGTTCGAATCGATCTGTGAGATCGCCTCGGCAAGCAGCTCGGGCGTCCACGGGCCCGCGGGAAATCCGTCTTCACCGAGTGCTCTGCCCGCGCCAGCCGCAGCCAGTTTCTTGAACAATTCCTTCCAATCGCTGCCGTCATTTGGCGGCGGCAGAAATAATTTTCCATTCTGAAACAATCGGTTACCAGTTCTGATTTCGTTTCGTTTCGCTGCACTTCATATTACATCGTGCCAAATCACTCAATCACCCCTTATCGAATTCAGGTTGGATAAATTTCGCGCAAACGCAAAGCGAGTGGTCGACATGACCGAATGAATGAATCAACCTC
>Ga0102591_1002818_pt1 | contig 17365 bp, 20 predicted proteins | sample AraplaCol_mCL_r2_2_FD_76860 | JGI IMG/M metagenome (GOLD analysis project Ga0102591, IMG submission 76860) | Arabidopsis root microbial communities from North Carolina, USA - plate scrape MF_Col_mCL_r2 (SPADES assembly) (version 2) | ecosystem: Host-associated > Plants > Roots > Endosphere... | reverse complement strand
CGACGGAGAAATCGACACGGTCCATTAGCCACCCGCGCCGGGAGGAACGTCGTTCGTCAGAAGTTCCTTACGCTGACTAGTATCTTCGGCAGCCGCGTCGATCAACGCGTCAGCAGACTGCGTAAGGCCCACCCCCGCTCCGCGAGATCCGGAATAGGCTCCATCGAGGACGGCCAAACCAGCCGGAGTAGTTGTCGTGGCGTTCTTCATGATTTTCTCCACGGCGCCTGCGCTAGCCGTCTTTCGACTGAACTGCGCGCCGAGACCTTTGCAACAGTGCCAGGCCCACTTGGCCGATGCCGAGTAACGGTATGGTGGTAAAGTAGCGAGATCGAAGTGGTTCAAGGTTGCAAATGTCGCTTACGCGCCCTCTGTGAGAAAATTGAAAAAGCAAAGCCCGACGGACGGGGTCGTCGGGCTTTTTTGCATGGACCTACAGACGTGTGGACCTGACAGCAGAACGCTGCATCTCGAGAATTAGCGTTATGGCCGAAAGTTTCAAGCGCGTCCAGATGCCCATATGAGCAGGATCTCAATCGTTTCAGGCGCTCGGTCTGCATGTTGTGGAAGTAGGAGGGAGGTTCACGAGAGGGCGAGAACCTCCCCTTGCACTTCTGAAGAGAACTCCTCTGCGGCGGGGATCCGCATGATTGGAGTTAGGCCTTTACCTTTGTCTTTTCCATGTTTCCACATTCCTAATATACGCTTACCCGCAGATGCGGTCCATTTGCTCAAAAGCATTAAGTCCCCGGTGGAAACGTGTCCGGAAATTTCGAACAGGTGGAACTAGGCACTGGCGTCGATGCCACTGAAGAGCGGAAGTGTCGAACAGGTCAGTTCTGTCATCCATTCTTCTTCCCTTGTGCCGAGTAGAAAGAGTGTGGATGCAATAGCCCGCTCTTCCAGATGGGAACCGATAACGAAGGGCGAAGCCTCTGTCGGAGCTAAGTCTCAGTCACGCCTCGATGACACCGTTGTCTTCGCCATCCCAATATTTCAGCCGGTCCGCTTGGACCTTGATCAGAAGAAGTCCCGGGGTCTCAACGCCTTGTGGAAACCAGCGTTCCAGATCTTTCACCCAGTGGTCATCGAACATGCTGCGATCGCGGACAAGTGACGCTTTGCCCTCAATCGAGATGAACATGCCGGGCCTGCCGAGCATGCTGGGCGCTTCGCAAAAGGCGAGCGTCACGCAAGGATCGCGATCGATGTCAGTGATTTTTGAGGTGTTGTCATACGAAAAGAAATAGCTATCGCCATCATACTCGGTGTCTCCATTGTTGCTCATGGGGCGATTTGCGATTACTCCGCTCGATGTCTTCGTCGACATCATGCAAAAGTCGATCTTGCGCATCTTTTCGGATAAATCGGCCAGTGACTTGCCTGCCATTTCAAAACTCCCATACAGAGCTGCGGATCGGCGGATCCTTGTCCGTGAGATGGAAACGGTCTTTGTTAAAAAAGGTTCGCCGCCACTGAGGAAAGGAGTGCCGAGAGCCTTCGCTCGCCCGCTCCTGCCGCGGCCACACAGTTTGATTGTGCGCACTACCGGCGCCGCCTTGTCGGCGCATCGTTTAACGGTTTGTTCCTGCGGTTGATAATTCGGCTACGCTCTTGCCCGGTTCTTTAAATGCTCTCCAAGCCCGCCGGAGTTGGCCCATCCCAAGCTACAGGTCGAACGGATTCCTCGTCTGGCATCCTTAGCCGGGCGGCAGGCGGTCAGCAGCACCGCCGATTTTCTGCCGCTCCGGCATGGGATCGATGAGACTTAATGGCCCTGCAGGACAAGGGTCTGTACAGGCAGCAACAGGGCTTGCAGCCGTAATATCATCGCGTGGACGAGCCCGACAGTGTCCACGACATGCAGGAAGATCCAGCGCAAGGTGCCGATGTTCTTGTCGGCAAGCGCGTCGTGGTTATTCGTGTAGGCGTTGGCGATGCAACTGCTTCCCGGGGGAACGCCGTTGAGGCCGCCGGTAAAGAGTGGCTCCATGAAGACGGTCAGGGTCCCAGGCTGCGATACCTGCCGGACGTCGAGCAGTTGGTCTGTCGGCCGATATTGACCTGCGGCGATGACGTCCTGAACCTCGGTTACAACCATCGGAATGATGGTGAACGGCCGGCCGATGCAAGTCGCCTCGGCGATCATTCCCGTCTTCAACACCTGCGCCTCGATCTGTCCGAAGCCGGCGATCAGGACGTTTTTGCCCGCACTTTCTGGGACCAGGATACCGGCGGGACGCAGCAGGGGGTTGACCACGTCGCCGCGACGCAGCGTGAATTGCTGCACCGTCCCGGTGACGCCGGCCCTGACGACGGTCTTGTCGAGATCGACCTGCGCCTGTTTTTCGGCCGCCTGAGCACTCGCCTTTTGAGCCGGCAGAAGTTCTTCGATCTGCGTTTGCAAGGTCTGCTTTTTGGCGATGTCTGAATCGAGCGCACCCTTTCGACTATCGATGTTGGTTTCAAGCCTCTCAACCTCGCGCCTGGCAACGGCGTCGTTCTTCAAGAGCTGCGCCTTCATCTCGTATTCGTCGACGGCCGTTTGGTAGTCTCCCTGGGCTTGCTTGATCTCGCCGTCGGCGCTTGCAAGCTCGCTCTGAGCCACTTTCATTGCGGCGTCGACTTCGGCGATCTTGCGCCTGGACGCATCGAGCGCGGCCTGCTGGGCGTCACTGTTGAGTCTGAACAGCGGATCCCCGGCCTGGACCTTCTGGTTGATCCCGACATAAACCTCTTCCACGCGCCCGCCTGTTTCCGGCAGAATTGTTACGGTGCGGAATATCGCGGTGACATTCGACGTCGATGGATGGAAGTAGAAGATCATGGTGATCAGCGAAATCGTCAGCAGGAGACAAGCAGAAATGCCCCAGCGCAGCTCGTACCACACGCTATAGAGCGTGATTTCGCGGCCGATCCGCTTTCCTTGGCCGTAGCGTCGGTAGAGATAGTCTGGAACGATCGTCAGCAGGGAACACAGGATCAGTTCGAACATGGCTCAGATGCCCTCTCCGTGGGAGTCCACCTTCGATTCTGACACGATCGGTTCTTCTCGAACCAGCGCTGGGTCTCCTGTCGACTGGACGTCACGGCCGGAAAGTTTCCCGAGCGACCGGGCAATAGAGTAGAGCGGTGTCGAGAAGTCCGGAAATTCGATGAAAGCCAGCAAGAGACCGGCAATCCAGAAAAGATGGTTGTGCGTGAACAACGAGATCAAACCCAGCACCGCCACGATTTCCAGCTGGATCTTGCTGGTCTTATGCGCCATTCGCTCTGGAAGCGCATGGAGCTGAAAATAGAGATTGCCAATAACGAGGACCATGACCAGGAGAAAGATAGCGACCGCCACGAAAAGATAGTCGGTCTGCCCAGGTGCGGTGATGAAGACTGGCAGGTGCTCAATCGCGGCAGGATGGATTTCTTGGTCCATGTCGGAAGTCCCATCGAAGGATCGTTGTTCCTGTCGTACCTGTAGAGACATAGCAAATTCCAGCGAGCTGAACAGGGAATTTTTCGATTACGACCGGCGGTGGTTCCCGGAACTTTCTGGCTGGTCGGTCCTCGCGTTCGCAGACCACTCCAAGCGCCATAGTGGCTCAGAAGCCAGCGGAGGTCTAAGATGTAGCGGGAGCAGGGGACGGAGCCATGAAATACTTTACGATGGTCGATTACGTGATCGAAGGCGTCTTCGACACCATGAGAGAGGCTCTTGCCGACGTCGAATGTCGCAAAGCCCTGGGCTACACGGCCCGTATCAAATTGATACCGGAGGACACGCCGGAAGTCCGCGAGGAACTGGCTAAGGAGCAGAGGCGGCGCTATGACGAGGCGGAGCAATTGGTGAATGGGCAGATCAAGACAGCGCAACGCCGAATCATGCAGCGTAGGGCACAAGCCAAGGCCAACAAGATCGGGCTCGGGTTTGGGATGTTTACCGGTGTCACCGTCCTGGTTTTCATTTTGCTCTAGACTGACAATAACTTTTCGATGATCGGCCGACTGAGCGCCGTCTTCCTCCACGCGGAGGCGCGCGGTTCGGCAGAAAAGCCGGTCGTGAGCAAAATTAGGGCGCTGTTGCAAAAATTCCGTTGATACCCGAAAGAGCGCTGTCAATTTTCAGCGAGACTTTTGATGATGATTTGTTGTTTGTGGGTGCCGTTCTCTCGCTCATCGCGGCGCTCGCAACCTTCCTTGTCGAGATGCTGGCGGCGGGTCAAAGTATGCTGCGCCAGATCCCCAGGGGCCAGCGTCGTAGACGATAACCGAGCGAAACGCGTCCGACCGTCAACTGTACTTCCCTCGAAATCGAGGCGACGGCCTAGGGCTGGCTGGCGGATGAATACCGTGCGGCGCACTTGGAATGATCGCCGATAGCGGCCAGAGCGAAAAAGCAAACCCCCGGTATCGCCCGTCACACTCTCGACGCCGGATTTGGCCTGCCCCCAACCAGGCGAGGGACAAGGGCACCCGAATTACGTCTTGGCCGAATTGCGCCGCATAGGCTCTGGCAGGAGCTGGATTGCGCTCCTTCAAGGAAATTCAGTGATCTCGTCGCAGGGTGGCATCAAAAAGCACGTCTCTGCTTTCCTTTGCAGCCGCCGAAGGCTTTCGAACATCACAGAGAAATTTGGGGGCGGGGTCTCTCGTCTTGAATACGACGTATTGCTCATTATATGTAGGGCATCGACTTTTGCTTTTTGAGCTTTGCTTTGCGTTATGTGACGCAGCTGGCGAACCTTTTCTTACAGACATCGATCATTGACTGCCGACGGCTCTCGTCGGGCAGCAACTATTCGTGCGATTGAAAAGGATAATCGTCATGAACACAGGTATCGTTAAGTTTTTCAACACCACTAAAGGCTTCGGCTTTATCCAGCCTACGGACGGCAGCAAGGACATCTTCGTTCACATTTCCGCCGTCGAGCGCTCAGGGATGAGTTTCCTGTCTGAAGGCCAGAAGCTCAGCTTCGACGTCGTCGAGGATACCCGTTCGGGCAAGAGCGCCGCTGAAAACCTCCAAGCCGCCTAAAGAAACCATCGGTCTTTTGCCAGCAACGTACTGGCATCGACCGAACATTTCAAAAGTCCGGACTCCCTTCCTTTCCTCGTTTTCAGAGATAATCGAATGAAGAAGACAAATGCCGACCAGCAAATCCAGCGGGCCCTCCGTCAGGTGAAGAACACCAGTGGCGGCGGTCACCTTGGCGGAACGAATTTCGGCCAATCGTACGATGCGAAGACATCATCTGCCAAAGGCAAGTCCGACGGTAGCCGTAAAAATTCCCGCAAAGCTTGATCGCTTGCGGGAGAAGGTAGCTTTAATGGGAGGTAGATCATGACCATCACGAAAGAAGCGTTTTTCAACCCTGCCAAACTTTCTGCCGACGCGAAAGCGACGCAGATGAATGCGACGGTTCGCAATATTCTCGAAGCCGAAGTGGCGGAACGCGACAAGAAAACGCAAAAGCTCCGGGCGCTCAGACTGGCGCAGCCTGTCGTAGAGCCGTCCAGAAAAAGGAAGCCTTAGACCGCCGGCAGCCTAACCTTTCGCCTCCGTGACCACGGATGTACTGGCATGGAGATGAGATGGAAGCATAGAGGAGCCGGATTTATGTCCGGTTCCATGCTGCGGTTTAGGCACGCTAAAGCTAAGGGCGAAATTACAAAAATCTGGGAGCCAAGGAAATTGAAGGAGACCGTTTCTGAGTACGAAAGAGAAAGTCAGCGCGAATTCCCTAGCCATTTCGGTGGAGTTGACGCCGTCTCACGTTAGAGCCTTGAAGCTTGCGAAGGATGGCGATTTGCATTCCCAAGATGGCAAGTCCTGGACACATCTTGACGCTACCATCACCTACGCAAGGTCAGACCGGTTCAAAGAGCGTCCAATCAAGGTGAAGTCGGTCACAACGGCGACGGTGGAGCGGCTTACGGAACTTGACCTCCTTCGCACTCTCGATCGATCCGATGGTGCGGCGCATTCGCCTCACGGTATTACCATGGCGGGCAAGCTTTGGCTTCTGAAGCACAAGTGAAGCACGGAAATCTCCCTCGCGCGGCGAGGGCGAGCGTGACGTTTATCGACGAAGTCGATTGCCAAAGCTGCGGAGCGTGCTGCTCATACTCATCCGAGTGGCCCAGGTTCACCACGGAAGCCGATGACGATCTGGATTTGGTCCCCGGCTACTATGTGGCAGCTGATCAAGGCGGGATGCGCTGCGAAGGCTCGCGATGTTCCGCGCTGGCGGGTGAAGTAGGCATAAGCACGGCATGCCTTGTCTATGAAGTTCGGCCGGATGTTTGCCGAGCTTGTGTTCCTGGTGATGATGCTTGTCAGACCGCGCGGGCTAAATTTGGTTTCTAAATTAGCTGGCAGGTCTAAGGTTCTTTTCGCGATTAGGCTTAGACGTGCACCGGGCAACGGGAGACGGGGCGCACCAAGGGCGCGATACATTACATTTTTGAGATGTATCGAGGGACAGCGGAGGTCACGCGACGGAACCGGAGGCGCGTAGCCCCTCCTATCGGGTGGAACGGGTGCTTCGCCATTCGGCGACATCCTCCTTTTGAACCCAGATTGTGTCTTCATCCCCTGCACGACCATGCTCCAGCTTAAAGGTGACAACCTCGCCGAACGTACGTCGCATAGGAGGGTCATCTTCGGCCCCGATCCTGACCCCGCCACATTTCAATTTTCTGATCTGTAGATCAAAGGCTTACGCTCATATAATGGGGTCATCCTTCGGTGCCACAATCTAACGGCTGAACTGCTCCGAACGCCAGATTGCTGTTTGACGAACGAGACTACTGTGGCTGACGCAGCTGCGCGGCGTCTCGAAATGAGATCAGGCGTCGCCTGTGCTCATCCCACAAAACCAGCTTTACACAGCGCAGGCTCTGCATCATGGTGATGCGGCCAATACCGGCCAATGCCGGGTGGTCTCTCAACACCTCCGGAAGCCTGTAATAGGGGACCCTACTCGACAGGTGGTGAACGTGATGGATACCGATGTTGCCCGTGATCCAGCGAAGAGCCAACGGCAGGTCATAGTGCGATGCACCATGAAGGGCCGCATGTGGAAATTGCCATTCCGGTTCTCTCGACCAATGGGTTTCTTCAAACTGGTGTTGCACGTAGAAGAGCCAGATGCCCGCGGTTGCGGCCAGTAGGGCGACGGGCAAATGCACCAGCAGGAAGGGCAGGATTCCGATTCCCCATATCAATATCGCGGAGCTGAGCGCGATCGCCAGATTTGTCGCCATGGTGGATATCCAAGGCAAGGAACCTGATCGCATCATGCCGAAGGGTAGCCGCTGCTTGAACAGGAACAGCCATGCGGGGCCGATGCCAAACATGATTGCCGGATGCCTATACAGGCGATAGCTGAGCCGACCGATCCAGGAACGCCGGTCATACTCCAATACCGTTAGCGTTGTTATATCGCCAATGCCGCGCCCCTCTAGATTTCCCGCCAAGGCATGATGCTCCGCATGCGCCCGGCGCCAGTAATCATAGGGCGTCAGTGTCAGGACGCCGATCACGCGGCCCGTCCAGTCGTCTATGCGGCGACGCGCAAAGAAGGAGCCGTGGCCGCAATCGTGCTGGATCATAAACAAGCGAAGCAGAAAGGAGGCTGCGGGAACAATCAGAACTAGCCCGGCCCAGAAGCCATAGTGAACAGCCGCCAAGGCACCAGCCCAGCAGAACGCAAATGGAATGGCCGTTACTGCAAGTTCGAAAACGCTGCGTCTGAGTTGCGGCTGGCGATACATGGCGAGGATTTTGAGCCAAGCCTTTTCATCGGACAGGGGTGGGCTTCGATCGCGGTGGAGGGGCTGGGTCAAAAAATAGTTCCACCAATGGCAATGAATGAAGAGAAGGCAAGTGCTATCAAAACGGCGGATTTGATGAGGAAAAGCGGGTAGTTGAAGCGATAGATTGGATGAAATGAGTTCATCGCTGCTGAATCTCCTGAGGTTCGGAACGTTGTCGTAGGGACGCTCGCTTGATAAATGGTGCGCGGCCGCTTGGCGCGTTTCCTTTTGGCTTCATCTCTTGTGCTTGCCGCCCTGCGGGGCTGCTTTTCGTGGCGTCCTTTTTCTGATTGGCGAAGGTCGTCTCAACCCTCACCGGCGCCATTTCCTGTTTAGGCTTTCGCGTCTCGCGGTTGCTTCGCATTTGTCCTTTGGCCATTGGTTCGATCCTCTCAATTGAAATCGGGCTTCCGTTTTTGTCATGAGGCGTGATTAGTGACATCACCGCCTTCCTGAGATTTTTCCGATGCGGCATCGGAAATCCCGGCCTCCTATCGGGGTATCATCTTCGGCGCGTCGGAGAACGACGCGGTCGCGAAGCGGCGGTATGTCATGGGATCTTTCTGCGGGCGCAGCGCTTGATGCGGCCTGAATAGCACTGATTGCCATTGGTTGATAGAAGCGGCCAGAAATATTATCGGGAGATAAAACTCACAGAAAATAATAGTTGCGGTCCAATAACAGTAACGGAATGTGACATAGTTCGTGGGCGAAGGCGGACAGCCGGCGAAGTTGACACCGTTGTGCAGAAGCTTACTTACTGCGCAAGGAGATGTTCATGGCAAAGCACGATACTCGCTTCCGATTGATGTCGGAAGCAGTCCAGGCTTGGTACCGTTTCTATGCAGAGTCACCTGAAAATCATGCATCCCAGGTCCTGTGCAACGCGGCGATCGACCTTTATCACGACGGATACCTGACGGTTGACGCCATCGCGGCCTCTCTCATCGGAACATATGTTGGGATCTGTTCGACGAAGGTGAACGCGCCGACTTCCGCATCTATTCACTAACGTCGTCGGTTCAAGCCCGACCAAATAGCGTTGGAACCAGCCATTCCATTCAAACGCAAAGGCCGCCCGAGGACGGCCTTTGCGTTCTACTTGCCGACTTTGAGCAGGCTGCGTGAGCTTCTTGTCAGTGGCCTCTTCTTCGGCAAGAGGTGTGCAGAAATGGCACGGCATCTTCAGACCGAGCTGGTCCGCCGATGCGATCAGAGTACTGTAGCGAGCGATTTCGCAATGCTCGACGGCTGCAGCACGTCGAAGGCGGTAAGCTGATCGAAATCAACTTCTGCCTGCCGATTCGCGAGTTCAGACTCCTGAAACACAAGGAGCGGCACAGCTGCAAGGCCGCCTCAACGCTAGTCGAGATGTGCCGCTATACGGCTCAAAGCCATCAAGCGTGAGCCTCATCGAGGACATTGAAACCCTCCCGCAGGTCACTAGAAGGTCCCACGACCTCGCTTCCCTGCGCAGTGCGAATCCAAGGCTCTGGCTTGCAGGTAATTCTTGCTCATCACCAGCACATACTTGCCCAGTAGGTCGGCAAACAACATGGTCGGCTCCTCCGCCAAACGTTGCCACCATTCACCCTGACTTTGCCTTATAGGTCAATCAGCAATCCCTAAAATAATGGCGAGGTCCAAAAGCGTACCATTCCCATCGGGAGAGTTCTAGCTCATCCGCCGACACCGGGAGGAGCATCGTTCTCCAGGAATTCCTTGTACTGGACAGTCTGGGTTACGTTGACGTCGATTGCGGCGGACGACTTTGCCATGAGCCGCACGCCCGGCCCTCCGTCGACGGACCCTTCGCCAAACACCATGACGCCTGCTGCGGCAATTGCATCGGCGATTGCCCGAACCGAGGGGGTCTCAGGAAGGAGACCTTGTTGTGCTTCCATTCCATTGACGATCGCGACAGAAATTCCCGCAGCTTCAGCTAGATCCTCCGGGCGCCATCGCAAGAGCGCTCGTGCTGCCCCAATTTGCACACCTGAGATCATGCCAACCTCCGAAGTTGCGGGCGGTTGGCAACCGCGATCCTGGACGGGCGTGGCCTCCGCCCGATCGTCCTTGCGCGATTGCCGGCGACTGCCCATGCCTTACATCACGTCGTGGACTGATAAACCGCAGCCGGTGGCTATTGTTCCCGTGTCCAGCATCGGGGCGCCGCCGGGAAAATGGCGTCGATCCGGGCGCAACCCCGAGATCAGCGGAACTTTGGACCGCCGCACGGGTTAGGCCCGGACCAATCGGTTCCGCCAAGAGCTGATGATGAACGTTTCAAGAAATCCAATCGAGGCGACCGCCAGTTCGCCAGGCGAAAGAAAGACCAAGCGAAGAGCTGGCCGGCTTGCGATCATTCTGATCGCAGGTGTGGGGCTCATGTTCTTCTTCCTCTACCTTTGTATCGTCTTTTGGGCCGCGCTCGGCTCCAGCTAGAAACGCGCGCGGCATTGCCGCGCGTCTGAACCCGGATCATGAGAGTTGGACGGCCTATGTCAGAGAAAATCCTTGCCGCGCCTGTTGATGACCTTGCCCGTTGCCTCGGTGCGATGATCGATGACGAACTGTTTGCTGTCATGGAACTGCTCGAAAAGGCAAGCGAGAACCCTCAGCAACGGGATCTCGACGATGTCCTGGCGAGAATTGCGTTGACGGAAAGCGAAATCGAGAAGCGCTACCCGGGGATGCTTCTGCTTCCCTATCGGGAATGGAAGCAGCGAAGGACCGCTTTCTGATCAATTCCACCCTGAAATCTTTGTACCATAGCGTACGCTCAGCGGCGTCGGGTCAGGAAATACGCTTCCCTAGCCCCGATGCAGCCTATCGGTTTGATGGCGCACGTAGAATTTCCTTTCCAACGCGCTAGTTACGCGCTGGTTTAAGGGAGGCTCTGTGGTGACCACTTCAGGTGAACATAAGCACGCAATCGATCCTGTGAGCCATGATGTTTTTCCGGACGACGCGCCCTTGGCGGTGGAGGATTTCGCAGCGCTGCTCGATGTCCTTCTGTCGGTCCGGCGAGGTGACTTTTCCGTTCGCATGCGCCCGGATCTGACAGGCAAGACTGGCAAGATCGCCGATGCGCTCAACGACATCATCGCTGCCAACCAACGCCTGGCTCAACAGCTGGATCACGTCGGCGAGGTCGTCGGGCGGGAAGGCAGGACGAGCACACGCGTGCGCCTTGGATTGTCGGATGGCTCGTGGGCTGCGATGGAAGGATCTATCAATCACCTCATTGATGATCTTTTGTGGCCAACCACTGCCGTCACCCGCACGATAACGGCCATCGCCAAAGGCGACCTGTTGCGGACCGTTCCACTCGACGTCGAGGGCCGTCCGCTCAAGGGCGAATTCCTTCGATCGGCCGACATCGTCAATACGATGATCAAGCAGTTGAGCCTCTTTACATCCGAGGTCACGCGTGTGGCGCGCGAGGTCGGTACTGATGGAAAGCTGGGCGGGCAGGCGCAAGTGCCGGAGGTAACGGGCGTCTGGAAGGATCTGACCGAGAGCGTCAACTCCATGGCATCGAACCTGACGGCCCAGGTGCGCAACATTGCCGATGTCACAATCGCTGTCGCCAATGGTGATCTCTCAAAGAAGATCACAGTGGACGTCAGGGGCGAGATTCTGCAGCTGAAGGAAGCGATCAATACCATGGTCGATCAGCTGCGTTCCTTTGCCTCCGAGGTGACCCGCGTTGCACGCGAGGTCGGCACCGAAGGCAAGCTTGGCGGGCAGGCCCTGGTGCCGGGCGTCGCCGGGACCTGGAAGGACCTGACCGACAGCGTCAATGCAATGTGCGGCAACCTGACTGCGCAGGTCAGAAATATCGCCCAGGTTACAACAGCTGTGGCGCGTGGAGATCTTTCGCGCAAGATCACCGTTGACGTGTCGGGCGAGATCCTGGAGCTGAAGGAAACCATCAACACCATGGTGGATCAGCTGAACGGATTTGCCGGAGAAGTCACGCGCGTCGCGCGTGAAGTGGGAACCGAGGGCCGTCTTGGCGGCCAGGCGCAGGTGCCCGGTGTCGCCGGCACCTGGAAGGATCTGACCGACAACGTCAATTCCATGGCCTCGAATCTGACTGCTCAGGTCAGAAACATTGCCGAGGTCTCGACGGCGATCGCAAGCGGCGACCTGTCGAAAAAGATCACGGTCACCGTTTCGGGCGAAATTCTCGAACTCAAGGAAACCATCAACACGATGGTCGACCAGCTTAACGCATTCGCCTCCGAAGTAACCCGTGTTGCGCGTGAGGTCGGAACCGAAGGGCGCCTTGGCGGACAGGCCAATGTCCGCGGTGCAGCTGGCACCTGGAAGGATCTGACCGAAAACGTCAACTCGATGGCCGGAAATCTCACAGCCCAGGTCCGAAACATCGCCGAGGTTTCAACCGCGATCGCCAATGGCGATCTGTCAAAAAAGATCACCGTCGACGTCAAGGGCGAGATTCTCGAACTCAAGGAAACGATCAACACGATGGTCGACCAGCTTAACGCGTTTGCCTCAGAAGTAACCCGCGTTGCAAGAGAGGTTGGTACCGAAGGCCGGCTCGGGGGCCAGGCCAATGTCCGCGACGTCGCAGGAACCTGGAAGGATCTGACAGATTCGGTCAACTCCATGGCGTCGAACCTCACTGGCCAGGTGCGCAATATCGCTGAGGTGGCGACCGCCGTTGCCCAGGGCGACCTGTCGAAGAAAATCACCGTTCCGGTTTCCGGCGAGATTCTCGAGCTGAAGGAAACCTTGAATACCATGGTAGATCAGCTGAACGGGTTCGCCGGCGAAGTCACTCGTGTTGCGCGCGAGGTCGGAACGGAAGGAAGGCTCGGTGGCCAGGCAAATGTGCTTGGCGTTGCCGGTACCTGGAAAGACCTGACTGACAGTGTGAATTCCATGGCTGGCAACCTGACGGCGCAGGTGCGCAATATCGCCGAGGTCTCGACAGCGATCGCCAATGGCGATCTGTCGAAGAAGATTACCGTTTCCGTGTCCGGGGAAATCCTTGAACTAAAGGAAACCCTCAACACAATGGTCGATCAGCTGAACCGTTTCGCCTCGGAGGTCACGCGTGTCGCCCGTGAAGTGGGAACAGAGGGAAAACTCGGCGGACAGGCCCAGGTTCCAGGTGTCGCCGGCACCTGGAAAGATCTGACTGAGAACGTCAACTTCATGGCGTCGAATCTGACCGGTCAGGTGCGCAATATCGCCGAAGTCACAACCGCGGTCGCAAGAGGCGACCTGTCTCGCAAGATCACCGTCGACGTCAAGGGTGAGATCCTGGAGCTCAAGAACACCATCAACACGATGGTGGACCAGTTGAACGCCTTCGCCGGAGAGGTGACCCGTGTCGCGCGTGAAGTCGGGACCGAGGGCAAGCTCGGCGGACAGGCCCAGGTCTCGGGTGTCGCCGGCACCTGGAAGGACCTTACCGACAGCGTCAACTCCATGGCCGGGAATTTGACCGCCCAGGTTCGCAACATTGCCGAAGTTGCAACGGCGATCGCCAACGGTGATCTGTCGCGCAAGATTACCGTCGATGTTCGCGGCGAGATTCTACTCCTCAAGGATACGCTCAACACAATGGTGGATCAGCTGCGCTCCTTTGCCGGCGAAGTCACACGCGTGGCGCGCGAGGTCGGGACGGACGGCCGTCTTGGCGGCCAGGCCGTGGTTCCAGGTGTTGCGGGAACCTGGAAGGACCTTACCGACAACGTCAACCTTCTGGCAGCCAACCTGACCACCCAGGTCCGCAACATCGCCGAAGTGACGACTGCTGTCGCCCGCGGCGACCTGTCTCGCAAGATCACTGTCGATGTGAAGGGCGAAATCCTCGAACTCAAGAACACCATCAACACCATGGTGGACCAGCTGAATGCGTTTGCCGGCGAGGTGACGCGTGTGGCGCGCGAGGTCGGGACCGAAGGCAAGCTCGGCGGCCAGGCGCAGGTGCCCGGTGTCGCTGGCACCTGGAAGGACCTCACCGATACCGTCAACGTCATGGGTGCCAATCTCACCGAACAGGTCCGCGGCATCGTCAAGGTCGTGACGGCCGTCGCAAACGGTGACCTCAAGCAGAATTTGACCGTGGCTTCAAAAGGCGAGGTCGCCGCGCTGGCAGAGACGATCAACAATATGACGAACACCCTTGCGACCTTTGCCGATCAGGTGACGAGTGTTGCCCGCGAAGTCGGCGTCGAGGGCCGCCTTGGCGGCCAGGCGAATGTTCCAGGCGCTGCCGGCACATGGAAGGATCTGACGGGCAACGTCAACCTCCTTGCTGCCAACCTGACAACACAGGTGCGCGCCATCGCAGAAGTGGCCACCGCGGTGACAAAGGGTGATTTGACGCGTTCGATCAAGGTCGACGCGCGAGGCGAGGTCGCAGAACTCAAGGACAATATCAACACGATGATCGACAACCTGCGTCTCACCACCGAGCGCAATACCGAGCAGGATTGGCTGAAGACGAACCTTGCACGCTTCACCAACATGCTGCAGGGCCAGCGCGACCTGACCCTGGTTGGCAAAATGCTGCTTTCGGAGTTGGCGTTGCTGGTCGGGGCACATCAGGGGGTCATCTATCAGATCGACGCGGAGACGGATCGTCCGGTCTTGTCGCTTCTTTCCGTCTATGCGCAGGGCCTGGAGACAGAACACCCGAAGCGGCTCGAATTCGGGCAGGGCCTCGTCGGGCAATGCGCCAGTGATGCAAGGGCGATCGTCATCACCGATTTGCCAAGCAACGTCGTTCCGATCAGTTCGGGTGTATTTTCAACATTGCCACGCAGCGCCGTGGTCCTTCCGGTTCATTTCGAGGGTCAGGTCAAAGCCGTCATTGAACTGGCCTCGGCCGGGACCTTCAGCGAGCTGCAACTGTCGTTCCTGGATCAATTGACGACCTCGATCGGTATTGTCCTCAACTCCATTGAGGCAACGATGCAGACGGAGGGCTTGCTCAAGCAATCGCAGCAGCTGGCGGGAGAACTTCAGACCCAGCAACGCGAATTGCAGCAGACAAACGAGCAGCTCGAGCAGAAGGCACAGCAACTCGAGGAGCGAAACGTCGAGGTAGAAGGCAAGAACCAGGAGATCGAGCAGGCACGCCGGGCGCTTGAGGAAAAGGCCACGGAACTTGCCCTGACATCGAAATACAAGTCCGAGTTTCTCGCCAACATGTCGCACGAGTTACGGACACCTCTCAACTCCATCCTGATCCTCGGCCAGCAGCTCGGTGACAATCCGGAAGGCAACCTTTCGGGTAAACAGGTCGAGTTTGCAAAAACGATCCATGCTGCCGGTACCGACCTTTTGAACCTTATCAGCGATATTCTCGATCTGTCCAAGATCGAGTCGGGAACAGTATCGGTCGATGCGGAAGAGATAAGGATCAGCAGCCTTCTGGAAGCAATGGCGCGACCCTTCGGGCACGAAGCCGACAATCGAGGGCTTTCTTTCGCCGTGGAGATTGCGGCAAACGTTTCCGACAGCATCATGACAGACGCCAAGCGGCTGCAGCAGATCCTGAAGAACCTCTTGTCGAACGCGTTCAAATTCACTGCCGAGGGTGGGGTGACACTGAAGGTCGCCATGGTCGAAAATGGCTGGTCGCAAGACCACCCGTCCCTGCAAGCCGCGGCATCGGTAATCGCATTTGAGGTCACGGATACCGGCATTGGCATTGCACTCGAAAAGCAGCGCATCATCTTTGAGGCATTCCAGCAGGCCGATGCGTCGACGAGCCGTAAGTACGGTGGTACTGGCCTTGGACTTGCCATCAGCCGTGAGCTCGCAAATTTGCTTGGCGGAGAAATTCAGCTTCGCAGCAATCCGGGAGCAGGCAGTGCATTCACGCTTTTCCTGCCGCTCACCTATGCCGGTTCAACGACGGCAAGGGTAGTGGCCGAAGAGACCAATGTCGTGCAGCTTGCCGACGTCGCGGCCGTCAGACGGGGCGACAAACCGGCTGAACGCTTGCTGGACGATCGTGAAGAAGTCGCGGCCAGCGATCTGGTACTCCTCGTGGTCGAAGACGATCCCCATTACTCGCGTATCCTGATGGATCTTGCCCACGATCGTGGCTTCAAGGTTATCGTCGCCCAGCGTGGCAGTGAAGCGCTGGCGTTGGCGCAGGAATATCAGCCGACGGCAATCTCGCTCGATATTTTCCTGCCTGACATGCTCGGCTGGAGTGTTCTCAGCCAGCTTAAACAGAACGTCAAAACGCGTCACATCCCCGTTCAGATTGTCAGTCTCGACGACGACAGGCAGCATGGGTTGACACGGGGTGCCTTTGCATTCCTCAAAAAACCGGCCACGTCGGAGGGGCTTGGCGAGGCCTTGTCGCGGCTGAAAACCTATGCGCAGTCACGGCGCCGGAGATTGCTCGTCGTCGACGATAACGAGGCCGAGCGCGCAAGCGTGGCAGCGCTCCTTGGCCATGACGATATCGAAATTGAAAGCGTCGGGTCAGGCGCCGACGCCCTGGCTTCCCTGAAGCGTGATCCGGCCGATTGTGTCGTTCTCGATCTCACCCTGCCCGACATGTCCGGTTTTGATGTCCTCGAGAAGATGCACGCCGATGGCGATATCGCCGAAGTTCCTGTGGTTGTCTTTACCGGTCGGGAACTGTCTCCCGACGACGACAGCCGTTTGCACAGCATGGCGCGCAGCGTCGTCGTCAAGGGCGTTGAATCGCCCGAACGGCTGTTGGACGAAACGGCGCTCTTCCTGCACCGCGTCGTCGCTGACTTGCCGAGCGAAAAGCAAAGAATGCTCCAGGAGCTCCATAGTTCAGACGAAAGTCTGGTTGGCGAGACGGTGCTGCTTGTTGATGACGACGCACGGAACATCTTTGCTCTCAGCAGTGTCCTCGAGCGCCGGGGCATGAGGGTTCTGACAGCAACCACCGGAAGCGAGGCGATCGAGATTCTGGAAAGGGGGGCTTCGGTTGCCATTGTTTTGATGGACATCATGATGCCTGGCATGGACGGTTACGAAACAATGATGGCGATACGTGCCAAGCCCGGCTTTCAGAGGCTGCCGATCCTGGCGCTGACCGCAAAGGCGATGAAGGGCGATCGCGAAAAATGCCTGGAGGCCGGCGCCTCCGACTACCTGGCAAAGCCGGTCAATACCGAGCAATTGCTGTCTGCTTTGCGCATGTGGCTGCATAGGTGAGGGAGGCGGGATTGGAACGATTGAACATCCTTCTCGTGGACGATCAGCCGGCGAAGCTCTTGAGCTATGAGGTCATCCTCAAGGACCTCGGTGAAAACCTGATCAAAGCTCAGTCCGCCAGGGAAGCACTTGAACATCTTCTTCGCAACGAGATAGCGGTCATTCTTGCCGACGTGTGCATGCCCGAACAGGACGGCTTCGAGCTTGTCAGCATGATCCGCGAACATCCGCGCTACCAGAACACCGCGATCATTTTTGTTTCGGCGGTCATGATGACCGAGCCTGATCGGCTGCGAGGATACGCTGCAGGTGCTGTCGACTACGTCTCCGTTCCAATCGTGCCCGACGTCCTGCG
>Ga0102591_1002809_pt1 | contig 17429 bp, 16 predicted proteins | sample AraplaCol_mCL_r2_2_FD_76860 | JGI IMG/M metagenome (GOLD analysis project Ga0102591, IMG submission 76860) | Arabidopsis root microbial communities from North Carolina, USA - plate scrape MF_Col_mCL_r2 (SPADES assembly) (version 2) | ecosystem: Host-associated > Plants > Roots > Endosphere... | reverse complement strand
AGGGGGCGGCGAACTGGTGGGGCGATTCTAGGCGCGGCGGTGGGCGGCCGTGTTCATCTTGGGAAACTTGCGGAATTGCAGCCGGGGCCGCCGTTCATCAGGGCATGAGGCGCGAATTCGGAGCTTTCCGGCTTGTCCTGCTTGCTGGCGGGCGGATACCCTGCGTTGCCCCCAGCTTCGACGTACTTCGCAGTCCATGCATGTGATCGCCCGTTCTTCCGCCGCGCTGCTTGCGCTGGCTCTCCTCGCCGCAATGCCGCAGGCCCACGCGATTTCCAAGCGCGACCAGGCCGCAGTGGACGCGCTCAATACGCGCATGCAGGCCGCCGAAGCGAAATATCGCGCCGGGCTGGTGAAGATCGGCAACGCCGATCCGGCCGGTCGTACCGATGTCGATGGCGCGCTGGAAGACATGGAAGACGTCCTGGCCGCCTGCGTGAAGCAGAAGGGCTGCTCGCCCACGACCATGCTCGCCGCGTACAAGCGCCTGCTGAAGCAGAACGCCGACCTGGCGTCGGGCGACGAAGTGCCAGAGGACAACGAGGACGAGGGCGCCGGCAGCATCACCGCCGACGTGCCGGAAGCCGCGCGCGCCGCGGCGCTGCTCAGCGCCGACGGCCAGCAGTTCGTGAAGATGGTCCAGTACAACCCGGCGGTGCAGGCCGGCATCCGTCGCTGGCTCACCGACATGCGCCCGTCGCTGATCGACAGCTTCGAGAACTACCAGTACCTGCGCCAGACGATGTGGCCACAGTTCCAGCGCGCCGGCCTGCCCGAAGCACTGCTGTTCGGCGTGATGGCGAAGGAATCCAACGGCCGCGTGCATTCGACCTCGCGCGCCGGTGCGGCCGGGCCAATGCAGTTCATGTACGGCACGGGTCGCCGCTTCGGCCTGGGCGAAGACGGCTCCGGTTTCGACACGCGCTACGACGCGCGCGCCTCCGCGGCCGCCGCGGCGGAGTATTTCAACGAACGCCTGGGCACGCTCAACCGCAGCATCGAGCTCTCGCTGGCGGCCTACAACGGCGGCGAAGGCCGTGCGCAGCGCGTGTACAACACCACCGGCGGGCGCAATTTCTGGGACGAATCGGTCTACAACCAGTTCCCGGCCGAAACCCGCGACTACGTGCCGATGGTCATCGCCGCGGCGTGGCTGTTCCTGCATCCGAAGGAATACGGCCTGACGATGCCGCGCGTGGATGCTCGCCCGGCCTCGCTTCGCCTGGTCAAGCCGAGCTCGATCTACGAACTCACCATCTGCCTGGGTAACGGCGGTACGCGCGAAGGCTTCATGCGCGCGCTGCGCAATCTCAATCCGCGCTACCAGGCCGACCAGTACCTGCCGACCGGCACCACGCTCGCGGCCACCACCAAGATCGCCGGCCTCTACGGTCGCTACTGCACGCAGGGCCAGCGCGCCGAGCTGGCGCACACGCTGGTGATGAGCGATGCGTCGTCGGCCATCGTGCGCACCGGCCCGGTGACGCCGGTGCTGGCCGAGGACGCGGTGTACGAAGCCGAAAGCGCCGGCGTCGGCAGCGCGGGCGCCACCGCGGCCGCCCCGGTGAAGAGCAAGCCGGCCAAGCCGTCCAAGCCCTCGACCTACACGGTCAAGCGCGGCGAGACCCTCACCGCCATCGCGCAGAAGTTCCAGTGCGACACGGGCGACCTGGCCAAGGCCAACAAGCTCAAGGCGCCGCGTTTCGCGATCAAGCCGGGCCAGAAGCTCAAGCTCGCCGCCTGCGACGGTTGAGTCGCGCCGCCGGACCAGACATGCTGGGCCCCACCACAGGGACGCAGGGGGTGGGGCATGGTCTGGCGGAAGATCGTGAGTCTGTTCCGGCGGGGTGATGCGCAGCCGACCTACGGTGCGCCGAAGCTGGAAGAACAACTGGACGAACTGCGCGGCTACATCGCCCGCGACCTTCGCGGCGGGTATGTCGACGCCGACTCCATCGTGGACAACGCGCTGGAAGTGCTGGAACTCCAGCCGCATGGCGAAGGCGTCCTGCGCGCGCATGCACGCCGCATCCTCGAAGACGAAACCGCGGCCTACCACCACGAATCGGCCGCCTGGCCGTCGTTGACCGACCACGACCGCCTCGAGCAGGCCTTCGCCGCGCTCGAAACACAAGGCGTGGTGTGTCGCCAGAACTTCACCTGTTGCGGCACCTGCGGCGTGGCGGAGATCGGCGACGAGATCGACGCGACGCTCGAACGCGGCGGCCCGGTGCACGGCTACGCCTTCTTCCACATGCAGGACACCGAGCGCGCCGTCGAAGGCGGCGGCTTGTGGCTGAACTACGGCGCGACCGAGGGCGGCGAAGCCCCGGCGCTTGCGGTCGGCCAGCGCATCGCCGAGGCCCTGCGCATCGCCGGACTGGCAGTGGACTGGGACGGCGACTGGAACAAACGCATCCACGTGCCGCTGCAATGGCAACGACGGCTCGCGCTGTGACGCGGACGCCGGTGGCGACGGCGGTCTTCGTGGCCGTCAGCGCGGTGCTCGCGATCGCCGGCGCGTACTCGCCGGCGATGCCGTGGCTGCACTGGCTCTTCAAGCCGCTGACGACGCTGCTGATCGCGGCGATGGTGTGGCGCACGCCGTCCACGTTGCCGCGCTATCGACTGTGGTTGCTGGTCGGACTCGCGCTTTCGACGGCGGGCGACGTGTTCCTGATGCTGCCCGTGGACGCGTTCGTCGCGGGACTGGCGAGCTTCCTGCTCGCGCACTTGGCGTACCTGCTGGCGCTGCGCCAGCGCGAACGTCTGTTCGCCGCGCGCTGGCCGTTCGCGCTGTATGCGATCGTCGCCGGCCTGGTGTTGTCGCAACTGTGGCCCGGATTGCCGGGCGAGCTGCGCGTGCCGGTGATCGTCTACGTCGTCGTGCTCGCGGCGATGGCCGCGCAGGCGCTGGCGGTGTGGTGGCGACGGCGCGATGGCGTCGCGATGTCAGGCGCGTGGGGCGGGGCGTGCTTCGTGCTGTCCGACGCGCTGCTGGCGTGGGACAAATTCGTCGCGCCGTTCGCCGCGGCGTCGCTCGCGGTGCTGGCGAGTTACTGGCTGGCGCAGTGGGGATTGGCGCGGTCGGTGCCGCGAGAGTCGTGAGGCCGTTGTAGCCATGCAAGGCGCCGGAGACGGATCGCATTGAAGCTGTCATTCCCGCGAAGGCGGGAATCCAACCATCCGAGGTGTCGCTCCCTTCGGAGGGCAGGTTAGTGCCGTGAGTTGGATCCCCGCCTTCGCGGGGATGACAGCAGCACGGGCGGAGCGGCCATCGCGGGGATGACCGCATTCCCTCAGCCGAGGCGCGTACCCAGCTTCTGCCCCAGGCGCACCGGCGATTCGGCACCCAGCGACGGATCCAGCGTCGCCACGCCGCGCGGCAGCAGCACGATGACCGTGGAGCCGTAATTGAACCGCGCCATCTCGGCGAAGCGGTCCAGCGTGATGTTCTCCGCACGCCAGTCCTTGCGGTTGATGCGGTCGCCGTAGGCGGGGATTTCCTCGCCGCTCCATACGGTTTCCACGCCCGACACCAGCAGCGCGCCGACCATCACCATCGCCATCGGTCCGAACTCGGTGTCGAAGTGGCACACCAGGCGCTCGTTGCGCGCGAACAGCCGCGGCACGTTCGCCACCGCCGCGGTGCCCACGCTGAACAGGCGGCCCGGTACGTGCACGGTTTCGCGCAGGCGGCCGCCCCAGGGCATGTGCACGCGGTGGTAGTCGCGCGGCGAGAGGTACACCGTCGCGAACAGGCCGTCGTTGAACGGCACGGCGTCGGCCGCGTCGCCGAGCAGTTCGGCGGCGGTGAACGACTGGCCCTTGGCCTGGAAGATGCGGCCGTCCTCGATCGGCCCGCACTGGCTGACGTGGCCGTCGGCGGGCATCAGCAGCGAACGCGGGTCGGGGTCGGCCACTCGCGCGCCGGGCTTCAGCGCACGCGTGAAGAAGGCATTGAACGTCGGGTATTTCGTCGGATCCGGCTGCGCGGCTTCGGCGAGGTTCACGCCGAACTTGCGCGTCACCGTGTCGATCAGCCACTGCTTCAGGCGCGGGTTGTCCGAGTACGCGAGCGCGCGCGCCATCGACGACAGCAGTCGGTGCGGCAGGACGTAGGTGAGTGCGGTGACGAGGCTCATGGAGTGCTTACGTTGACGTGCTGGCGTGATGGGCTCGTGCAGGGGCGCGAGTCGGATGGAGCGGAACGGCGGGGCGTGCCGTTCGTACTGCCGGTCACTAACGCTTCGGCGTTGCCGCGGCAAAGCTCGCCTGCGTCAGCGCCGTCATGTCGGCGGCGATCGCGGCCGGATCGAACGGCGGCTGCACGAGGCCCGCCATGCGCCCCTGCGGGTCGAGCACCGCCATAGAGGCGCTGTGGTCGACGCTGTACTGGTCGGCGCGCACGCCTTCCGGTGCCGGCACCTTCGCGAAGACCATGCTCAGCGACTTGGCGAACTGCTCCAGCGCCGGGATGTCGGCGGTGGCGGCGATGGTGTCGCGATGGAAAGCGTGGGCGTACTCGCCGATGCGGTCGGGCGTGTCGCGCTCGGGATCGACCGACACGAACAGCACGCGCGGACGCGTGGTTTCCGGCAGCGCGGCCCACTGCTTCTGCGCCTTGGCCATTTCGGCCAGCGTGGTCGGGCACACGTCCGGGCAGTGCGTGAAGCCGAGGAAGACCAGGGTCCAGTGGCCCTTCAGTTCGCCCGGGACCAGCGGCGTGCCGTCGGACTGGCGCAGCGTGAAGGCCGGCAGCGTGCGCGCCGGTTCGAACAGCCGGACGGCGCGGGTCTGCGGCAGCGTGGAGCGCTGCGAGGGCGCGAAGTAGTGCTGCGCGGCCCACAGGCCGAGGGCGGCGGCGAGGGCGGCGATCAGGATGTAAACCGTGGTGCGGCTGAACATGGCGGCTTCGAATCGCGCCCGGCACTGGGCGCGGGCATGATACCGGGCCGGCGCCCGTATAATCGTCGCCCCCTTCGAAAGGCCCCGCCATGAACGGCTCCGCGACCCCTACTTCCGTCACGTTCGAGCAGGTCTCGATCATCGACCTGATCCGTTATGGCGGCAGCCGCTTCAACGAGGCCGGCCTTACTTTCGGCCACAGCTACGACAACGCACTGGACGAAGCGACGCAGCTGGTCCTGCACGCGCTGCACCTGCCGCACGACCTGAGCCCGGTGTATGGCGCCTCCCGCGTGACTGCGGCCGAGCAGGCGAAGGTGCTGGCGCTGTTCGAACGTCGCATCGACGAGCGACTGCCCGCGGCCTACCTGACGGGCGAGGCGTGGTTCGCCGGACTGAGCTTCAAGAGCGACCGCCGCGCGCTGGTGCCGCGCTCGCCGATCGCCGAACTCATCCCGCACAGCTACGAGCCGTGGCTGGGCGGTCGCGAAGTGGAGCGCGTGCTCGACCTGTGCACCGGTTCGGGTTGCATCGCCATCGCCACGGCCCACTACCACCCGCACTGGCAGGTGGACGGCGTGGACATCAACGACGAGGCGCTGTCCCTCGCGCAGGAAAACAAGGAACGCCTGCACGCCGACAACGTCACGCTGCGCAAGTCGGACCTGTTCAACCAGCTGCAGGGCCAGGTGTACGACCTCATCGTCACCAACCCGCCGTACGTCACCAACGATGAAACCGACGCGCTGCCGAAGGAGTATTCGCACGAGCCCGAGCTGGGCCTGCGCGCCGGCGACGACGGCCTGGACCTCGCGCTGAAGATCCTGCGCGACGCGCCGGACCATCTGAGCGAGAACGGCCTGCTGATCTGCGAAGTCGGCGAGGCCGAGAACGCGCTGGTCCGCCTGCTGCCGGAGCTGCCGATGGCGTGGGTGGAGTTCAAGGTCGGCCAGATGGGCATCTTCGTGGTTGAACGCGCCGACCTGGTCGAGCATCACGCGAAGATCAAGGCGCTGGCGGACGCGCGCTGAGAATCGCCTGGCTGGCGAACGCGATGCACGAATCGCCGGTGCAATGGAATACCGTTGCAAAGAAGAGCCGTCATCCCGGCGAAGGCCGGGACCCAGGCTCGCAGCTTGGACGGTTGCCGGTGCTCGCTCTTCGGGTTACGTGATGGCCTGGGTCCCGGCCTTCGCCGGGATGACGGCATCAGTAGCGCCAACATGGCGACCTTCTTCAGCGCTGGGATGACGACCATCTGCGATCCACGCCGTAACCCGCTGGTTCCAGCAGCAACCAACGCAGGTTGCTAAAGTGAATGCCCGCATCCGTCGGGCTCCCACGTGTCCAGCAACAGCTTCGGCAAACTCCTTACCGTCACCACCTTCGGCGAAAGCCACGGCCCGGCTATCGGCTGCGTGGTCGATGGCTGCCCGCCCGGCATCGCCATCGCACCGGACGACTTCCGCCACGATCTCGAACGCCGCGCCACCGGCCGCACGCGCCACACCTCGCAGCGCCACGAGGCCGATGAGGTCGAGATCCTCAGCGGCGTGTACGAAGGCGTCACCACCGGCACGCCCATCGCGCTGCTGATCCGCAACACCGACCAGCGCAGCAAGGACTACGCGAAGATCGCCGAGCAGTTCCGCCCGGGGCACGCGGACTACACCTACTGGCAGAAATACGGCATCCGCGATCCGCGGGGCGGCGGGCGTTCGTCCGCGCGCGAAACGACCATGCGCGTGGCCGCTGGCGTCATCGCGAAGAAGTGGCTCGCCGACCGTTTCGGCGTGCAGGTGCAGGGCTGGCTGTCTCAGATCGGCGAGATCGTCCCGCACGGGTTCGATCTCTCCGCCGTGGAAAACAACCCGTTCTTCTGGCCCGACACGCGCCAGGTGACGGAGCTGGAGCTGTACATGGACGCGCTGCGCAAGTCCGGCGATTCCGTCGGCGCGCGCGTGGACGTGATCGCGACCAACGTGCCGCCCGGCTGGGGCGAGCCGATCTACGGCAAGCTCGACGGCGAACTCGCCAGCGCGCTGATGAGCATCAATGCGGTGAAGGGCGTGGAGATCGGCGACGGTTTCGGCGTCGTCGCGCAAAAGGGCAGCGAGCATCGCGACCAGATGACGCCGCAGGGCTTCGCCAGCAACCACGCCGGCGGCATCCTCGGTGGCATCAGCTCCGGGCAGCCGGTGCGCTGCTCGATCGCGTTCAAGCCGACGTCCAGCCTGCGCTTGCCGATCGACAGCCTCGACACGCACGGCAACGTCTCCGAAGTCGTCACCGTCGGGCGCCATGATCCCTGCGTCGGCATTCGCGCAACGCCGATCTGCGAAGCGATGGTCGCGCTGGTGCTGATGGACCAGGCGCTGCGCCATCGCGCGCAATGCGGCGACGTCGGCGAGGTGACGCCGCGCATTCCCGCGCAGCGCGATAGCTGAGCCGTGATGTCCGAAGCGCGCCCGCGCGTCTGGGTGTCGCAGCCGCTGTTCGGCGATGTCGTCGGCCGGATGCGCGAACACTTCGACGTGATCGAAACCGCTGCCGTCGGCAAGCATCCGCAGGACGAGATCGCCGCGATGCTGGCCGCTTGCGACGGCGCGCTGGTGACGCTCAACGATCTCATCGGCGCGGCGGAGATCGCCAAGGCGCCGCGCCTTCGCGCCATCGCCAATGTCGGCGTGGGCTACAACAACCTCGACGTGCCCGCGCTCACGCAGGCCGGCGTCCTGGTCACCAACACGCCCGACGTGTTGACCGAAACGACGGCGGATTTCGGCTTCGCGCTGATGATGGCCGCCGCGCGCCGCATCACCGAAGCCGAACGCTGGCTGCGCGATGGCCAGTGGCGACAGTGGAGCTTCGAGTCGATGCTCGGCAGCGACATCCACGGCGCTACGCTGGGCATCCTCGGCATGGGGCGGATCGGGCAGGGCATCGCGCAACGCGCGGCGGGCTTCCGCATGCGCGTGCTGTACCGCAACCGTTCGCGGCTGCCGGCTGACATCGAGAGCGAATGCCGCGCGGAATACGTCGATTCCGACACGCTGCTGGCGCAGGCCGACCACCTCATCCTGGTGCTCCCGTATTCGCCGGCGGTGCATCACCTCGTCGACGCAGCCGCCATCGCGAAGATGAAGCCGACCGCGACGCTGACGAACATCGCGCGTGGCGGCATCGTCGACGAGGATGCGCTGGCCGATGCGCTCGAAAGCGGTCGACTGGCTGCGGCCGGGCTTGATGTCTACGAAGGCGAACCGGCCATCAACCCGCGCCTGCTCGCGCTGCGCAATATCGTGCTGACGCCGCACATCGCCAGCGGCAGCCTCGCCACCCGCCGCGCGATGGTGTCGCTGGCGGTGGAGAACCTGATCGCCGCGCTCGGCTTCGGTCCGCGCGCGGGCGATCCGCCGACGCCGGTCAACGCCCGCGACTTGAGCCCCGCGCAACGCCGAAAACCGGGCGCCTCGAAATAGCGAAAGCACGTAGCCCGGGTAAGGCCGAAGGCCGCACCCGGGGCCATGCCGACCACGGCACACGTCGTCTTCCCCGCACCGTCGGATAATCCATGCATGCCGCACACCCCGTGTGCGCTTCGCTTACCCGGGCTACCGATGCCCACCTCTTGCACTGCCGTCATCGCACCGGACTTTCGCCATGCAGCGCCTCATCCAGATCCGCACCTACCAGCTCGCGCCCGGTACGCTGCTGAGCTTCCACCGCGCGTTCGTGGACGCCGCCGTGCCGCTGTTGCGCGCCGCGGGCCACGACGTGGTCAGCTTCGGACCGTCGCTGCACAAGGAAGACGCGTACTACCTGATCCGCGCCTACGACGACCTGGCCGATCTGAACGCCCATCAGGACGCCTTCTATGGCTCGCCCGAATGGCGGCAAGGGCCGCGCGAGTCGGTGCTCGCGGTGATCCAGCAGTACCTGGATGCGGTACTGTGGCTGTCTCCGGAGGCCATCAACGACCTGCGCCGCCGCAACGCCGGGGCCGCGGGCACGCCCGGCTGACGATCGAATCCGCACCACCCGCCGGAACGGTTCCGGCGGTATCCCAAAGCGTCACTCCCCAAGCCACGAAGAAGGAACCAATGAACGCCAAGAACTCCTGCAATGTAGCCATCGTCGGTGCAACCGGCGCCGTGGGCGAAGCGATGCTGCGCATCCTCGCCGAGCGGAACTTCCCCATTGGCAAATTGCACCTGCTGGCCAGCGAGCGTTCGGCCGGCGAGAAAATCGAGTTCGGCGCGAAAAAAATCGTGGTGGAGGACCTGGCGACGTTCGATCCGACCGGCATCGACATCGCGCTGTTCTCCGCAGGCGGCGGCGTGTCGAAGCAATACGCACCGAAGTTCGCCGCGGCGGGCGCGGTGGTGATCGACAACTCCTCGGCGTTCCGTTACGACGACGACGTGCCGCTGGTGGTGTCGGAAGTGAACCCCGATCAGGTGAAGAACCGCCCGCGCGGCATCATCGCCAACCCGAACTGCTCGACGATGCAGATGCTGGTCGCGCTGGCGCCGATCCACCGCAAGGTGGGCATCGAGCGCATCAACGTGGCGACGTACCAGTCGGTGTCGGGCGGTGGACGTTCGGCGCTGGAGGAACTGGGGCGCCAGACGGCCGCGCTGCTGAGCTTCCAGGACCCGCAGCCGGAACGCTTCCCGGTGCAGATCGCCTTCAACCTGATCCCGCACATCGACGACTTCCAGGACAACGGCTACACCAAGGAAGAAATGAAGCTGGTGTGGGAGACGCGCAAGATCCTCGGCGACGACAGCATCCAGGTGAACCCCACCGCGGTGCGCGTGCCGGTGTTCTTCGGTCATTCCGAAGCGGTGAACGTGGAGACGCGCGAGAAGATCAGCGCCAGTGAAGTCCGCACGCTGCTGCAGACCGCGCCCGGCGTGGAAGTGGTGGACGAGCCGAAGGCCGGTGGTTACCCGACGCCGGTGACGCACGCCTCGGGCACCGACCCGGTGTACGTAGGCCGCATCCGTGATGACTTCTCGCACCCGCGTGGCGTCAACCTGTGGATCGTCTCGGACAACATCCGCAAGGGCGCCGCATTGAACGCCGTGCAGCTGGCCGAGCTGGTGCTGGCCGAACGCGGCTGACGCCTGGCCGTCCACTGTTGGAGCCTCGAACGCCAGTCCGAAAGACTGGCGTTCGAGTTTCCGGGACTGGCGCGCGAGGGGTGAAGACTGGCGTTCGAAGCAGCGTGGGTAGCCCGGGTAAGCGAAGCGCACCCGGGGATGCGGCACCGCTGCGGAAACCCGGGTGCGCTTTGCTTACCCGGGCTACGACTGCTGGGCGGAACGCCGCCTGCGCCTCCCGCCACCCTGCGACAATGCCCAATCCGCCGCCCCAGTCGCATCCGGCAGCGGTTTTCATTGCTCCCGCCCCCGGCGAGGGCTTAGAGTCGCGCCGGGGGCAGGGCAGGGATCCGAAGTGAAACAACAAGTTGCCAGACAAAGTTTAGCCAGACGCTACGTGCGCACCGCGCTCGGAGTCGCGCTGGCATTGGCCACCGGCGCCGCTTCCGCGCTGGGACTGGGCCAGATCGAGGTCAAGTCGCGGATCGGGCAGCCTTTCCTGGCCGAGATCCCGATCATTTCGAACGACCCGGCCGAACTTGAGAACCTGCAGGCCGAGCTCGCCTCGCCGATGGTCTTCGCGCGCGTCGGCCTGCAGCCGCCGATGGGCGTGGTCGCCGAACTCCAGTTCACCTCCGCGCTGGACGCGGCCGGCCGGCCGGTCATCCGCGTCACGACCGCGCAGCCGGTCAACGAGCCGCTGCTGACCTTCCTGGTGTCGGTCGACTGGGGCCAGGGCCGGCTGGTGCGCGAGTACGCCGCGCTGGTCGACGCGCCACGCACCGTGTCGGCGCCGATGCAGCCGGCGATCGAGGAGACGGTCGTCTCCGAACCCAACATCATCGAACGCGAGCCCGAGTCCGCCGCGCCGGCGACCGCCGAGGCGCCGCCCGCGACTACGCCCGAGGAAAAGATCGAGCAATCGATCGCCCGCGAAGAGAACGCCGCGGCCGACGACGCCGCGGGTGACAACGCAATCCCCGCCGCACCGCAGCCCGAACCGCAGCAGCAGGTCGCCGTCGCCACGCCGCCACGTGCGCCGGTGGCCCCGGTGTCGCGCGAGCTGTCGGGCGACTACACCGTGCGCCGCGGCGACACGCTGTCGGCCATTGCCGGCCGGATGGAAGGCCAGGCCAGCCTGGACCAGGCGATGATCGCGCTGCTGCGCGCCAATCCCGACGCCTTCATCGACGGCAACATCAACCTGCTGAAGGCCGGCGCGGTGCTCGACGTCCCGCAGGGCGACGAGCTGGCCAGCGTCGATTCGGGCGAAGCGCGGCGTCTGGTCGCGCAGCACGTGCAGCAGTGGCGCAATGCGCGCCGTGCGGTTCCGCAGCCGGCGCTGGAAGGCGCGGCTGCTTCGGCCGCGGCGGTGCCTGTCGGCGGTGCGCAGGGCAGCAACGCAACGGCGGGCAGCACGGCAACAGCCGATGCCCGTCTCGAAATCGTTCCGCCGGAGGCCGCGCGCGGCGCCCAGGCGGGCAACCAGTCCGGCATCCAGTCCGGTGGCGAGGGTCAGATGCTGCGTCAGGAACTTCAACAGACCCAGGAAACGGTCGCCGCCCGCGAGGCCGAGGTCCAGGAACTCAAGGGCCGCGTCGCGGAACTGGAACAGCTGCAGAAGCAGCAGCAACAGCTCATCGCGATGAAGGACAGCGAGCTGGCCGCCGCGCAGCAGCGCATGGCCAAGAGCAACGATCAGGCCGATGCCGCGCAGTCCGGTTCCGCGCTGCCGTGGGTCATCGGTGGCGGCGCGCTGCTGCTGGCGCTGCTCGGTGGCTGGTGGTGGGGACGTCGGCCGGGCAAGGCGGCATTCCGCGCGCCGTCCGACTCCGTCGCCACGACGCCGTCCATCGCGGATGCATTCGCGGCCGGCCCGGACATCGAAGCGTACGAAGAGCCGGAAACCCTCGTCGAGCCGCCCGCGCAGGAAGAGACCGTGCGGGAGGAGTTGGCGCGGGAAGCGCCCGTGCGCGAGGAGCCCGCATTCGAGCTGACGGCCAAGCCGCAGGCGCCCGCGCGCCCCGCGACGCCGCCCGCCCCGGCGGCGCCCATCGCCCCGGCCTGGCACATCGCCGCCAACGGCAACGGTCGCCGCAGCCACGTCGAACCGACGCTCGCCACGCAGCCCGGCCAGGAGCGGCTGGAACTCGCCCGCGCCTACATCGACCTGGGCGACCGCGAAAGCGCGCGCCAGCTGCTGAGCGAAGTCGTCATCAATGGCGACCTCGCCGCGCGCCAGGCGGCGTCGCGGATGCTTCAAGACCTGGGTTAAGCCTGAGGTTTTAGCCCCTCTCCCGGCGGGAGAGGGGTTGGGGGTGAGAAGGCGCTGCTTGCGAACCACTGGTTCGCGCCCCTTCGAACGCCCGAACGCTATGCGTTCGGGCCGGGCGGGGGCAACGAAGCGGCGGAGCCCGCGGCACCCGCACGGCGCTGTTGTTATCAAGCGCGATTGCCTTCGCCCACCCCGCCAAGCACGATGCCCCACGCCCCCACGATTCCGGCCCACGCCGGAACGCAAACCTATTTTCCGTGAACACACCCGCCGATTCCGCCGACATCGCCCCGACGAACCGCTTCGCCCTCGGCGTCGAATACGACGGCAACGGCTTCAGCGGCTGGCAGCGGCTGAGCAAGCACGGCGAACCCGAGCGCGAGGGCGAACAAACGTTGCAGGCCGCGCTGGAATTCGCGATCTCCTTCGTCGCCGGTCATCCGGTGGAAACGATCTGCGCCGGTCGCACCGATGCCGGCGTGCACGCCGAATGCCAGGTCGTGCATTTCGACAGCCACGCCGTGCGCGATCCGCGCAGCTGGATGCTCGGCATCACGAGCCGACTGCCGCCGTCGCTCGCGATCCGCTGGTGCCGCCCGGTCGCGCACGATTTCCACGCGCGCTTTTCCGCGCGTGCGCGCCGCTATCGCTATCGCATCCTCAACCGTCCCGTGCGCGCCGCGCTCGGCCGGCAGTACCTGAGCTGGGAACGCCGCCCGCTCGATGCCGACGCCATGCACCGCGCCGCGCAGGCCTTGCTCGGCGAGAACGACTTCTCCTCGTTCCGCACCGTGCACTGCCAGTCGCCGCACGCGTGGCGCGAGATGCAGGACATCCGCGTGACGCGCACCGGCGACATCGTCGAAGTGGAAGTGCAGGCGAACGCGTTCCTGCACCACATGGTGCGCAACATCGTCGGCAGCCTGCTGATGGTGGGCAGCGGCGAGAAACCGGAACGCTGGATCGCCGAACTGCTGGAAACGCGCGACCGCACCGTGGCCGGACCGACGGCGCCGCCGACGGGACTGGTCTTTCTCGGGCCGCGCTATCCCGCCGAATGGAACCTGCCTGCGGAAGTCACGCTGTGAGCACGTCGGCGAACCGCGCGCCCGCGCACACGCGCATCAAGTTCTGCGGCATGACGCGGGCGCAGGACATCGCGCTGGCGTGCGAACTGCGCGTGGATGCGATCGGCCTGGTGTTCGCGCAGCGCAGTTCGCGACGGCTGGACGTCGAGCAGGCGCGCGCGTTGCGTGTGTCGGTAGCGGAAGGAATCGACGTCGTCGCGCTCTTCATGGACAACGATGCGGCGCTGGTGCGGCGCGTGATCGACGACGTGCGGCCGACGCTGCTGCAATTCCACGGCGACGAGGATGAGGCGTTCTGCCGTTCGTTCGGCGTGCCGTACCTCAAGGCGATCGCGATGGGCGGGGATGTGGCGCTGGATGCGTTGTCGCATCATCCCGATGCGTTCGCGCTGCTGCTCGACAGCCACGCGGCCGGTGGCGCCGGCGGCACCGGGCATCGTTTCGACTGGTCGCGAATTCCGCGCGATTCGGGCCGATCGTTCCTGCTGGCAGGCGGGCTGCATCCGGACAACGTTTTCGAGGCCGTGCGCGCCGTGCGCCCGTGGGGCGTGGACGTCTCCAGCGGCATCGAATCGGCGCCGGGCGAGAAGGATGCCGCGAAGATGCGACGCTTCGTCGAGGAAGTGCGGCGGGCGGATTCGGCGACTTAAGCCGTCATCCCGGCGAAGCCCGGATGTCAGCCGCGGCGCATCGCATCAAACGACGGCAAGCTCCCCACGCAACCACGTCGCCAACGCCGCGACCCGCGGATCGTCCGTGCGCCGTCGCGTAACCAGCACCCATCGCGCTTGGGTTTCGACGAACCCCCACGGCGCGACGAGCCTTCCGGCGGCAAGGTCTTCCGCGACCAGCGGCTCCGGCGCGATCGCCACGCCGAGACCCGCGTTCGCCGCTTCCAGCAGGTAGTACAGGTGCGGAAAGCCGGTGCCCATGCGCATGGCCTCGGCGTCCAGCCCGTTCCGGCGCGCCCAGTCCGCCCACGCCTGCGGGCGCGATTGCGTGTGCAGCAGCGCTTCGTGTCCGAGTGCGTCCGGCGCGGCGTCGTGAAGGCGCTCGAAGCCGGCGAAGCGCGGACTGACGACCGGGCCGATGCGCTCCGGCGCCAGCTCGCGCACCTGCCAGTCGCCTGGCCACGGCGCCTGGTCGATGAGCAGGGCGGCATCGAGCCCGGTGAGCGCGGCGTCGGGCGTGTTCTCGCTGGCGGCGAGGTGCAGAGTCAGGTCGGGCCGCTCGCGGGCGAGGCGGTCGAGGCGCGGAATCATCCATCGCGCCAGCACGCTGCCCGGGCAGCCGAGCACCAGCGGCGCCTGCTGCGGGCGGCGGCGCAGGTCGCTCCAACCCTGGCGGAGCAGGGCGAAGGCGCCATCGGCGGATTCGTGCAGCCGCCGGCCGGCGGGCGTGAGCGCCAGGCCGCGGCCTTCGCGGACGAAAAGCGCCGCGCCCAGCGCCTCTTCCAAGGATTTCAGGTGCCGGCTCACCGCGCCGTGGGTGACGTGCAGTTCGTCGGCCGCGCGGCTGACGCTGTCCAGCCGGGCCACGGCCTCGAAGGCGCGCAGGGCGTTGAGCGGGGGTAGGTCTCGGCTCATGCAAATCTGTGAGGTTTTCTGACAGAACGATCCGATTTTATGCATGTTCGCGGCGGATGTCGTTCGCTAAAGTCACGGCATGTCCCGTCCCGACTTCCACGCCTTCCCCGACGCCGCCGGCCACTTCGGCCGATACGGCGGACGTTTCGTCGCCGAGACCCTCATGGGCCCGCTGGAGGAACTGGCCGCCGCCTATGACGCCGCACGCGTCGATCCGGCCTTCAACGCCGCCTTCGATGACGACCTGGCGCATTACGTCGGCCGACCGAGCCCGATCTATTTCGCCGAGCGCCTGAGTCGCGAAGTCGGCGGGGCGCGCATCCTGCTCAAGCGCGAGGACCTGAACCACACCGGCGCGCACAAGATCAACAACACCATCGGCCAGGCATTGCTCGCCAGCCGGATGGGTAAGACCCGGATCATCGCCGAGACCGGCGCCGGCCAGCACGGCGTCGCCAGCGCGACGGTCGCCGCGCGGCTCGGACTTGAGTGCGTGGTCTACATGGGCGCGACCGACATCGAGCGCCAGAAGATCAACGTCTACCGCATGAAGCTGCTGGGCGCGACCGTCGTGCCGGTGACCAGCGGTTCGGCGACGCTCAAGGACGCGCTCAACGAAGCGATGCGCGACTGGGTCACCAACGTGCGCGACACGTTCTACATCATTGGCACGGTCGCCGGTCCCGATCCGTACCCGCGCATGGTGCGCGACTTCAACGCCATCGTCGGCCGCGAGGCGCGTGCGCAGATGCTGGCCGAATACGGCCGCCTGCCGGACGCCGTCACCGCCTGTGTGGGCGGCGGAAGCAATGCCATCGGCATCTTCCATGCCTTCCTCAATGACGCCGACGTGCGGCTCGTCGGCGCCGAAGCGGCGGGCGAGGGCATTGCGACGGGCCATCACGCGGCATCGCTCGCCGCCGGGCGTCCGGGCGTGCTGCACGGCAACCGCACCTACGTGCTGTGCGACGACGACGGGCAGATCATCGAAACGCATTCGGTTTCCGCGGGCCTGGACTATCCGGGCGTCGGGCCGGAGCACGCCTTCCTCAAGGACACCGGTCGCGCGGACTACGTCGGCGTCACCGATGCCGAGGCGCTGTCGGCGTTCCATCAGCTGTCGCGCACCGAAGGCATCCTGCCGGCGCTGGAATCCAGCCATGCCATCGCACAGGCCATGAAGATTGCGCGCGACCTGCCGCCCGCCGCCATGGTGCTGTGCAACCTGTCCGGGCGCGGCGACAAGGACGTGCACACCATCGCCGCGCGCGAAGGGATAACGCTCTAGCGTTCAAGCGGCCGGCTTCGCAGACGGCCGGCCTATTTGAGCGGCTTCTCAAGGGGAAGGTCGGGAAAGCGGCGGGATCTCCCTCCCTCCCATCCCACGCCTTCCGGACCTTCCCCTTGAGAGGCTGCGCGCTCCACGACAGCGTTCCATGACCACGGCAACGAACACGGCATCGCAATGAATCGAATCGACCGACGCTTCAACCAGTTGCGCTCCGATCGTCGCAAGGCGCTGATCCCGTTCGTCACCGCCGGCGATCCTTCGCTGGAGGCCACGGTGCCGGTGATGCACGCGCTGGTTGAAGCGGGCGCGGATGTCATCGAAGTGGGCGTGCCGTTCTCCGACCCGATGGCGGACGGCCCGACGATCCAGCGCAGCTCCGAGCGCGCGCTGTCGCGCGGGGCCGGTCTGTCATTCGTCTTCGACGCCGTGCGCCGTTTCCGCGAACGCGACGCGGATACGCCCGTGGTGTTGATGGGCTATCTCAATCCGGTCGAGATCCGCGGTGCCGAGCGTTTCGCCCAAGAAGCGGTGGAAGCCGGCGTCGACGGCGTGTTGCTGGTGGACCTGCCGCCGGAAGAATCCGACGAGTTCCGCCGCGCATTCGCGGCACACGACTTCGCCCTGATCCTGCTGGCTTCGCCGACCACCACCGACGAACGCATGCAGCGCCTCTGCGACGACGCGCAGGGCTACCTCTACTACGTGAGCTTCGCCGGCGTCACCGGCGCGGACCGGCTCGACACCGGCGCAGCGGGCGAACGGCTGCACGCCATCCGGCAGCGAAGCCACGTGCCCGTGGTCGCCGGCTTCGGCATCAAGGACGCGGCGAGCGCCGCAGCCATGGCGCGCGAGGCCGAAGGCGTCGTCGTCGGCAGTGCACTGGTTGGAGCGCTGGCCGATACCCCTGACGCGACCGACGCGGCCATACAGGCCCGCATGTTCCTGGCCCCGCTGCGAGCCGCGCTGGACGGGCTTCCTGGCGCTGCAGATCCGGCGTGAGCGGGGCGGCGGAGGCTGACGTCCGCTGCGCTACACTGCCCCGCTTCGGCCGGGGCCCGCTCCGGCATTCTTCACGCCTGAACGGGAATACTCTCAACGCATGTCCTGGCTCAAGAAACTCATGCCCTCGGGCATCCGCACCGAAACCGGCGCCGCCAAGCGCCGCAGCGTGCC
>Ga0102591_1002808_pt1 | contig 17438 bp, 14 predicted proteins | sample AraplaCol_mCL_r2_2_FD_76860 | JGI IMG/M metagenome (GOLD analysis project Ga0102591, IMG submission 76860) | Arabidopsis root microbial communities from North Carolina, USA - plate scrape MF_Col_mCL_r2 (SPADES assembly) (version 2) | ecosystem: Host-associated > Plants > Roots > Endosphere... | reverse complement strand
AGGAGGATCAACAATGACCCTATGCTTGGCGCGCCTGATCAGGACCTGGGCGAGTTCCTCGGCGACGGCATAGAATTCGTCGCTGACCCGCCCAAGCCTGTAGAAGGGCCCCGACTTCGAAAAGAACTGATAACCGCGCTGCTCCGGCAGCAGCGAAGGCCATCGCTCCTTCGGGACCTCGCTCTTGTGCGCCAGGATGATGCGATGCTTGAATTCGAAGTCGCTCTCGTGCTGCCAACGCTCGCGAAACATCTGCAGCTCCAACTGGCAGTATTCGCTTGCAAGCCAATGCTCGGACAGCACGATGACGAGAAATGACGAAGCCTCGATGGCGGCGCGGATCGCGGGACGGAATTGGGTCCCGTCATCGATGTTGTCGCGGTCCCACCAGAGCGACGGGTTATTGGGTTTGGCGTCGTTGAAGTAATACTCGATCTGCCCGGTGAGGGCCGATACGAACGGTCGCTTGTCCGGATGCTCACCCGGCGGCAGCCGGTTGTCATTCCAGGCGTAAGACATAAAAAATTGGACGCGATTATCCGTCATGCCAATCAATCTCCGCTAATCTCCACGGTAACCCGCAGGCGGCCGGCATTGATCAGGTTAGCTGCGGACGTGCCACAACGTCAAGCTGTACCGTCAATTGCGACAGACTGGCGCCCGAGGCGAGTTGACCGTGCACGGGCCCGCGGGCCCGCCACCACCCCGGCGTGTCGGATTTCGATTGCACATCCACGGCCGGGCCGCTTAACTGACGCGCGGCGTGGGATCTTGGGGGAAGAGTGCACCATGACGGTTGCGAGACCGGCCCTGACCTTCGTTGTCGGCGTGACTGGTCATCGCTCGGCGCGCCTGAAAGAGGAGCACAAGAAGCGCCTCCAGGATCAACTGTCGGATGTCCTTGGTACCATCGAGGACGAGTGCCGCAAGCAACTGGAACTGCAGCCTGATCTCTATGCACCGACCAGGCCGCAGATGGTGCTGTTGTCGAGCCTCGCCGACGGCACCGACGCGCTGGCGGTGGAGCAGTGCCCTGAAAGCTGGACGATCGCCGGTTTGCTGCCCTCCCCCCAGGACGAGTACGAACATGCGCTGAAGACCACGGCGCCTGCGGGCTGCGGGGAGCGTGCGGCCGGCGATTTCGCGAAAGCGTTGCGACGTTGCGGCGGGGTTACGATCCTGCCGCGACCGCTATTGGACGACGACAAGGGATTGGTACGCTCGCGCGACGTTCTGTTGCGCCAGATTGATGTGCTGGTCGCGGTGTGGGATGGCAGTCCGCATGTCGGCCTCCCGGGCGGCACCGCCGATACCGTGGAGCATGCGACCGAGACCGGTATCCCGGTGATCTGGATCGCGAGCGATCGACCTCAGCCGCCCTGGGTCATCAGCCGGGTCGGCGATGTCGAGCGCGACACACCCATGGCGGACGCAGTCTCGGGGCCGATCTCGGATCTCGTCCGCCAGGCTCTGGCGATCAGCAAGAGCCCCCATCGCGAACGCGAGCCCTGGCACATCAAGCATCACGCCTCGGAGGCATCCGACAGGCTCAATGATTTCCTGTCGGAATCAATCCCCGCGATCGACAAAGGGAAGAGGCAGTCGTGGGACCGCTTTTTGTCGGAGCTTCCCGAGAACAAATTCAAGTCGCGGCTGGTCGACGTGCTCTTGCCGCGCTGCCTCGCGACCGACGCGCTGGCACGCCGGTACGGCCGGCGCTATCGCCTCGCCTATGTTTCGGTCTATCTGCTGTCGTCGCTGGCCGTCGCCGTCGCACTGTCCAGCTTCCTTCTGCACGACAGCAGTCATGAAGCGATTCCGGCGAGCGAACTCTGTCTCGTTGGCATCGAGTTCCTGATCGTCGCCTCGATCGTCGTGATCGTCTGGCGGGGACAAAGGCAACGCTGGCACGATCGCTGGCTCGACTATCGCGCGCTGGCCGAGATACTTCGGCACCTGCGTTTTCTCAGCCTCGTCGGTCAGTACGAGAAGAGCTCCTATGTCGAGGCTGCGGCACGACCGGGGGCCGAATGGCTGCTGTGGTACTTCCGCGCAACGATGCGTGAGCTGGGCCTGCCGTCGGGCAACCTCGGCCCGGAATATCAGCGCAAGATCTTGAGCGCGACCGTCGCCGCCGAGCTGGAGCCCCAGATCAGGTATCATGCGGCCAATCTCAGGATGCACAGAGTCTGGGAACAGGTCCTGCACCGGTCGGGCAACGTCTGCTTCGCACTCGCGCTCGCATTGCTCCTTGGATTCTTCGTCGCCCTGTCGATCGGCAAGCTGTTTACGGTGTGGACCGGATTCCTCGCGAGTGCGGCCCGCTGGATCGCCGCGGCCACTGCCTTTCTTCCTTCGCTGGGAGCCGCAGTGACCGGTATCCGATTTACCGGCGAGTTCGAGGGGGCGGCAGAGCGATCGGCGAGGACCGGCGCCCAGCTCGATTTGCTGCAGGAGACCTATGACATCGCCCTGGAGCGCCTCGACTTCGATCTGAGCGCCGGCGTCCTGTTCGAAAGCGCCCGGATCATGGCTGCCGACATCAGTGGCTGGACATCGCTCTACAGCCGAAAGCCCCTGACGCTGCCGGGATGAGGATGGGCTGCAGCCTCGGGCTTCGCCTTCCCGCCAAACAAAAAGCCCGGCCGAACGGCCGGGCTTTTGATCTCTTGCGATCGAGGCGAGGCGCTTAGGCGGCCTCGTCGGCGACGGTGGTGTCGTCGCCATCGGTATCATCGGTATCGCCCTCGGCATCCGTGTCGCCCTCGCCATCAGCGGCTTCCGCCTTGGCGTTGGCGCGGCGCGGGCTCTTGGCGAGCTGGGCCTCGATCTCCTTGACCGCTTCGGTCTCGGTCGAGTGCTGCACCACCGCGATCTCGCGGGACAGACGATCGAGCGCCGCTTCATAGAGCTGGCGTTCGCTGTAGGACTGCTCCGGCTGCGATTCCGAGCGATAGAGGTCGCGCACGACTTCCGCGATCGCGACGATGTCGCCCGAATTGATCTTCGCTTCGTATTCCTGGGCGCGGCGCGACCACATGGTGCGCTTGACGCGGGCACGGCCCTTGAGGGTCTCCAGCGCCTTCTTCACCAGCACGGGCTCGGACAGCTTGCGCATGCCGACATTGGCGACCTTGGCGGTCGGCACGCGCAGCGTCATCTTGTCCTTGATGAAGTTGATGACGAACAGCTCGAGCTTGGCACCTGCGATCTCCTGCTCCTCGATGGCCAGGATCTGGCCGACGCCGTGAGCGGGATAGACGACGAATTCGTTGGCCTTGAAGCCCTGGCGCTGGGTCACGACCTTCTTTTCCTCGACCTTCGGCGCAGCAACGGGCTTCGCGGCCGGCTTGGCAGCGGCGACGGGAGCCTTGGCAGGAGCAGCGGCAACGGGAGCCTTCGGCGCGGCGGGCTTGGCAGCGGGAGCCTTGGACGCGGGCGCCTTGGCGGGAACCTTAGCAGCAGCAGGCTTGGCAACGGTCGCTTTCGCGGCCGGTTTGGCAGTCTTGTTAGGCATTGCGCTTCTTTTGTTCTTCGAGGACTTTGCAGCCGGCGCCTTCGTCGCGGTCCGACCCTTGGATGCGCTACGGCTGGCCGCGGCGACTTTTTTGGCCTCCTTATGGGAAGCCCTCGCTGAAGTACTCTTTTTACGCGTTTTCTGTGACACAGCCTGCGCGCGGAAACTGCCACGCCCCTGTTCGACATTTGGTTTCACGGGAACCCAGAGGGGCCAACGGGGCTGACGGGGTTCGGCTTAATGTGCCCAATATAGCACATTTCCCGCAAAAATCAATGATTTAGGGGTCTTCAGGGCTGGTTTTCGGCGGCAGCGCCGCTATTAGGGTTAAGTTTGGGCCCGATTTAGTCGCCGGAGCCGGGGTTCGGAGAAAAATATTTCTCGAACTTGCCTTCCATGCCGTCGAATTCCTTGGCGTCGGCAGGTGATTCTTTCTTCTGGGTGATGTTCGGCCAGCTCTTGGCGTACTGGGTGTTCACTTCCAGCCACTTCTCGAGGCCCGGTTCCGTGTCCGGCTTGATGGCGTCGGCGGGGCATTCCGGCTCGCACACGCCGCAATCGATGCACTCGTCCGGGTGGATGACGAGCATGTTGTCACCCTCGTAGAAACAGTCGACCGGGCAGACCTCGACGCAGTCGGTGTACTTGCACTTGATGCAGTTTTCAGTGACGACGTAAGTCATCCAACGCTCCGAAAAGCTCTTTTAAAAGTCGCGGCTTGCGTAGCGCGGATGGCCCGGCGCCGCAAGGTCGGGAAAGCCCGATCATGACACTTGTGTGCGTTTGATCGACCAAGAAATGAATGCGATGCGCAATTAATTGCGCGCACCGAGCTCCTCGTAGAGCACGCGGGCCGAAGCAGCATCGCCGCGGCGTTCGCTAAAGCCTGTCACTCTCAACACGCGGACGGTGCGATCGAGCGCGATGGTGATGACGTCGCCGAGCTTGATCGCGTGACCAGGCGACTTTTCGCGCTCACCGTTGACGCGAACGTGGCCGGTCTCGACGAGCTCAGCGGCCGAGGTGCGCGCCTTCACCACCCGGGCGTGCCACAGCCATTTGTCGAGGCGCTGCCGCTCGGTCGTGGGATCACTCCTTGCGGCCGGACAGCTGCTCTTTCAACGCGGCAAGTTTCGCGAAGGGCGAGTTGGGATCGGCGGGACGATCGCGCTCGCGCGGGTTCGCGCTCGAGGCGTAGGGGCGCAGCGACGGACCGCCCTGGCGGTCGCGGCCCTTGTCGCGGTCGCGGCCACGGTTGTCACGGCCCTTGTCGCGATCGCCGCCGAACTTGCCCTTGTCGCGATCGCGGCCCTTGTTGTCGCGATCCTTGCCCTCGAAGCGGCGCTTGTCGTCGCGCCCCTCGGGACGCGGCGCGCCGCCCTCGCCACCTTCGCGCGGCTTGCGGAAGTCTCTGCCGCCATCCCTGCGATGGCCGCCATGACGGCGCTCGCCCCGCTTCTCACCATCGGCCGCTTGCGCAGCTTCGCCTTCGGCGGGCGCGGCGCCGGCCTCGGCACCGGCCTGCGGACGCTGGTTGCTATGGTGACGCTGATGGCGATGGCGCTCGTGGCGCGGCTTGCGGTCCTCGTGACGGCCGCCGGGACGCCAGACCTCGACCAGCTCGGGCTCGGCGGGCGCGGCTGCCACCTCAGGCGCAGCAGCATCGGGCGATGCGGCGTCGGGCGATACGGCAGCTTCCGTTGCGGCTGTCTCAGCCGGTGCAGCGGCCTCGTCAGCGGGCGGCGCAATGCCGGGGGCGTCTTCGGGCGTGACCGGAGCTTCAGGCGCAGCTTCAAGCGCCGGCTCCGCCTGCGCGGCCTCGTCCTGCTGCTCCATGCCCGGCGCGTCTTCGACGGTGACGGCTTCGACAGCGGCCTCCGTGGCGGTCTCCTCGGGCAGGCCGGCGACGGCCTCCACGGCGGTCTCGGTCGAGGTCTCGGCGCTAGCTTCAGCCGGCGGCGTCTCTGGCGCGACCGTTTCGGTCACGACAGGCTTCTGCGGCAGCGGCGGACGCTTCTCCATGCGATAGCCGAGCGCGCGCAGCACCGAGGCGAAATCCTCGCCTGCGGATCCCGTGAGAGAAGTCATCGCCTGCGTGACGACAAAACTGCGGCCGTCGAAGGCGCCGGCCGGCTTTTCGCCGGAGGCGTTCTCGCGCCAGGCCAGCGCCGGGCGGATCAGATCGGCAAGGCGCTCCAAAATGTCGACGCGCACGGCGCGCTCGCCGGCCTGCTTGTAGCCCAGCACGCGATAGGCATCGCGCGGCAGCGCCTTGTCGACCGGGAACGAGGTGCGCCCCGAAGAAGCCAGATGCTGCGCGCCCGACAGCGAGGACAGATCGACATTGTCCTGCTTCAGCGCCCACAGCAGCGCGGCGAGCGCGCGCGCGGCGGGCTTGAGCAGGCCGGGGAAATAGATGTGATAGGCGCCGAAACGGACGCCGTATTTGCGCAACACGGCACGCGAGGGCTGGTCGAGATCCTTCAGCTCATTGGCGATCTTCGGCCGTTCCAGCACGCCGAGCGCCTCGACGAGCTGATAGGCGATGCCGCGGGCAATGCCCGTGACGTCCTCGGCCTTGGACAGCTCGAACATCGGCCCGAGCAGCTTCTCGATATGGGTCTTGAGCCAGAGTTCGAGCCGCGCCTGCACCTTGTCACGCGGCGCCCCGGTCAGGCGCTCGTCGGAGATGATGCGGATGCGCGGATGCAGCGCGTCCTCTGCGGCAGACAGTCGCGCCACGGCATCGCCGGTCCAGCGGATGATGCCTTCCGAGGTCAGCACGAACTGGTCGTCCGGCGCATTGCCCAATCGTTCGGCGCGTGTGTTGATCTCGCCGGCGAGCACCGCTTGCGCTGCAGCCTGCAAGGCTTTCGCATCGGAGCCCGCTTCCGCAGCGTCCGGTGCAAAGGTGAAGCCGTCGAGGCGGCCGATGACATGGCCTTCGACGATGACTTCGCCGGTCTTGCCGATTTCAGTATTCAAGCTCGTGTTCTCCCGCAGGCGGCGCATCAATACACTGGTCCGGCGATCAACGAAACGCTCAGTCAAGCGTTCATGGAGCGCATCCGATAATTTATTTTCGACCTCGCGGGCGATTCCCTGCCAGCGTTCGGGGTCTTTCAGCCAGTCCGGACGGTTGGCGACGAAGGTCCAGGTGCGGATTTGCGCGATCCGGGCCGACAGCGTGTCGATGTCGCCGTCGATGCGGTCGGCCTGGGTGATCTGGGCTTCGAACCAGGCATCGGGAATGCATCCCTTGCGCATCAGGAAGCCGTAAAGCGTGGTCACCAGCTCGGCATGGGCGGCCGGCGACAGTTTCCTGTAGTCCGGGACCTGGCAGGCCTCCCACAGCCGCTCCACCGCCTCTTTGCCATGCGCGATATCGCGCACCTCGGCGTCGCGGGCGGCATGGTCGAGCACGCGCATGTCCTCGGCGATGGGCGCGCGCGTCAGCGCCTCGTGGCCGGGGCCGAGGTTCAGGGAGACCTGCAGCGCGCCGAGCGAGGCGAAATCCAGCCTGGCGTTGCGCCATTGCAGCATCTTCACGGGATCGAAGGTGTGGTTCTGCAGCGCGTTGACGAGTTCGGGCTCGAACGGCGCGCAGCGGCCCGTGGTGCCGAAAGTGCCGTTGCGCGTGGCGCGGCCGGCGCGGCCGGCGATCTGCGCGAATTCGGACGGCGTCAGGCGGCGGAACTGATAGCCGTCGTATTTGCGGTCGGAGGCGAAGGCGACGTGGTCGACGTCGAGATTGAGGCCCATGCCGACGGCGTCGGTGGCGACGAGATAATCGACGTCGCCGTTCTGGAACATCGCCACCTGCGCGTTGCGCGTGCGGGGCGAGAGCGAGCCCAGCACCACGGCGGCGCCGCCGTGCTGGCGGCGGATCAGCTCGGCGATGGCATAGACTTCATCGGCCGAGAACGCGACGATGGCGGTGCGACGCGGCTGGCGCGTGATCTTGCGGTCGCCGGCGAATTCCAGCTGCGACAGGCGCGGCCGCGTGATCATGGAGACGCCGGGCAGCAGGCGCTCGATGATCGGGCGCATCGTGGCCGCGCCCAGCAGCAGCGTCTCGTCGCGGCCGCGGCGATTGAGGATGCGATCGGTGAAGACATGGCCGCGTTCGAGATCGCTCGCGATCTGCACCTCGTCGACGGCGAGGAAGGAGACGTCGAGGTCGCGCGGCATCGCTTCGACCGTCGAGACCCAATAGCGCGGGCTCTTCGGCTTGATCTTCTCCTCCCCCGTGACGAGCGCGACGGCCTCGCTGCCGACCCTCGCGGCGATCTTGTTGTAGACCTCGCGCGCGAGCAAGCGCAGCGGCAGGCCGATCATGCCCGAGGGATGCGCGAGCATCCGTTCGATGGCGAGATGGGTCTTGCCGGTGTTGGTCGGCCCGAGCACCGCGGTGACGCCGGCGCCGGGCACGCGATCAGACAGCGCGCGCTCGGAAGCGAAGGGGGAGGAGGAAAAGGGCATCTGGGGGATTAGGTAGTGGCGAATTGGGCGAATGTCAGTGCCGGATTGGGGCGGGGAGATGCACGGCGCCAAATGCGCTAACCGCTGTCATGCCCCGGCTTGACCGGGGCATCCAGTACGCAGCGGCCCATCCGCTTCACCACAACCGCCTCGGCGTACTGGATCGCCCGGTCAAGCCGGGCGATGACACCGTGGATGTGGGAACCACTCCCCAAACCTCCCGCAACTGTCTCACTTTGCGACGCTTTTCCCGTTCGCTTTAAGCTTCGGAACGACTCTAGAACGAATCGCGGCCGAATCGCTGACTCCAGATTGAGTCCCGTTCCGTTCACGCAACATGTCGCGGGAGTCTTGTTGGGTGCGACTAGATGGAGTTTTGGCCCGCCGTACAAGTGACGTTTCGATGGCGGAAAGCGTTAAGTTGGGGACGGTGTGGAGTCGAATCAGAATCGGGGAGGAGTCAAATGGATTCCCGGAGCGGCGGGGCTCCAACTATTTTTTTGCGAAAACAACCCCATGCACAGTAGGGATGTGGTTGAAATTGCTCGATCTTTCTTACCCTCCCCTGGAGGGGGAGGGTCGGCACGCGATCGAGCGAAGCGAGATTGCGTGACGGGGTGGGGTGATCTCTCCCCGCGGGCAGTCTTGATGTTGAGAGATCACCCCACCCCGCTCGCGCTGCGCGCGATCGACCCTCCCCCTCCAGGGGAGGGTAAACGGCCCTACTGCGTCTTCGCCACCCGCGGCGGCTGGGCGGTGGTGATGAAGCTGGTGGCTTCCAGCATGGCCGGCCCGAGCGGCGTCGGCACTTTCAGCCAGAACGGGACCAGGATGCGGGTGCCCGCGATCGGGGCAAACGCGATCTCGATGTTGCGCTGGGCGGCGAGGTATTTGATCACGGGGCGATCGGGGATGTAGCCCGCGACGGGCACGAAATAGAGCGAGCAGACCACGACCGGGCCCTTGTAGCCCTTCTCCGCCTTCACGGTCTCCATGCGCTTGAAATCGAGCTTGAGCTCGTAGCGCATGCGGCCGTCGAACACGGGCGCCGAGTTGTGGCAGGCCTCCGGCGAGACGGGATCGCCGGTGCCGGGCACGCGCAGCAGCGAGGCCGTCATGGGGTCCCAGACGCCGCGGCGATGGGCGTCGGTGACGACGATACGTTCCGGATCGACCGGCGGCTCGGGCAGGATCGCAAAATCCTTCACATTGCCCTTGTCGAGCGTGATGCGGATTTCTTCGGTCTTCTTCTGGGTGGTGGTGGAGGCCTGGTAGCCGGTCGCGACCAGCGCGCCATTGACGACGCGGCCCTGCGAGGCGCCGGTGCCGGATCCGCCGGTGAACGACTTCAGAAGCCCCGAGGTGCCGCCCGCGGCCGCCGCCGAGAACACATCGTCCTGGATGTCGATGTTCCAGCCGCCCTTGCCGACGGGAATGCCCGACAGCGAGGCCTCATATTGCGCCTCGAGCTTGCCCTGCGCCGCCGCGGGCACCGCGCCCCAAGCCAACGCCAGACCGCAAAACGCCGCCACCCAGCCGGCCAAGCGTGGCCGGACGGAGCGCAAGTTGCGCGCATGAGAGGGCGTTATGGGCACGAAGCAATCCAATCGGGGCCGCGATGGCCGTTACTTAAGCGAAAAACCGCGGCAAACAATGTGTCCCGGCATGTCCGCCGGGGAACTCCACCGGAGTCTTCAGCGGCGAATACGCCCTTTATGTGATGGTAAGGCGCGACAAACATTGCCGTTTTGGTGATCGGGAAGGTGCCGCGAGCGCCTAAACCTATTCCCGCCTTCCGCCGTCATGCCCCGGCTTGACCGGGGCATCCAGTACGCTGCGGCCCCTCTAGTCAGCCGCGCTGCCTCGGCGTACTGGATCGCCCGGTCCTCGTGCGCAATTGCGCACTGGCCGGGCGATGACACCTGATTTGCCGCCTGAGATCCCGGGTTCGCGCTCGCGCGCGCCCCGGGACGACGGGCCAAAAATGGCCCGTCGCCTTGACGTCCCGCCCCTTCCCCCCTATACGTCCGCCCGCTCCCTGCAAGGACAAAAGAATTTGCCCCCGTGGCGCCCAGAATGGCGGCCGCACATCGTTGGGGGTTCGAACTCAAGGATTGATACCATGTCTCGCCGCTGCGAACTGACGGCCAAGGGCCCCCTCGTCGGCCACAAGGTCAGCCACTCCAACATCAAGACCAAGCGCCGCTTCCTGCCGAACCTCGTCAACGTGACGTTCCAGTCGGAAGCCCTGGAGCGCAACGTGCGCCTGCGCGTCTCCACCAACGCGGTGAAGAGCGTCGACCACAATGGCGGCCTCGATGCCTTCCTGCTCAAGGCCAGCGCCGACGCCCTGTCGCCGCGCGCCCTCGAGCTGAAGCGCGCCATCCAGAAGAAGGTCGGCCCGTCGACCGCGCCGGCGAAGAAGGCCAGCTGAGTTTTACGAGCCGAGCTCGCGGAGACCGGCTCGGTTTAGCCGGCCAGAGTTTGAAGAACGGCTGGGTCGAAAGACCTAGCCGTTTTTGTTTTGCTGGGATTGATTCCGGCGGCCGGCGTCATGCGAGCTGTTAGTACCCCTCGTCTGGTAGTGCGGGCAGGGTCAGCACATACTTGGACAGGACCTCGACTTCACGCCTAGTGTCCATGATCCGTTGAAATTCAGCCAAGAGCGCTTGTTCCTCCGGTGTGAGAGGCGGCGCTTCCCTCATCATTTGTTGTCGCTCTTGAGGCGTGCCCCGAAGCCATTTTTTGAACGCCTCGATGTCTGCTTCGCTCGCGTACACCCATACGGCGATCGACGTGGCGGATATTAGATTGGCAAGGCCATTTGCGGCCACGCCAATCCCGCGCGCTAAGGCGGCAAGCGCCTTCATTAGACGGAGAACAGTGACCATTCGTGATCCTCCCGCGCCCCAAGAGGAAGGTACCCGATTCGCTTTAGATGCCGCCTGTGAATTGCGGGGATTGCAAATTTTCCGTCCTGCGTGTGTATTTATCTCAATTGGGGGCGGAAGTGGCGAAGAAGGGGCGGGGACAGACCGACGAGCAGCAGATGGTCTGGCGGCTATCAGACATGCTGCGGGCGGCCAATTTCGATATCCAGCACCAGCTCGATCTCGGGAAGTCAGCCAAGCCTGATCTCGTCGCTGAGCGGGAAGATCTAGGGCGCCACCGGCGCTACGCGATCGACGTCTTTATTGCGAGTGATGCAGAGCAACTGGTGAGCGCGCTCGATACCCTGCAAGAATTTGCCGAAAGACAGAAAGATTCCGACTTTGACGAATATTGGCTGGTCTCGAATTTTTCGTATCCGTATCTGAGCCGTAGGCATAAGCGGCTACGGCACGAGAATGTCCGTGCATTCGAGTTCAAAGAGCTTGAGCGGATGCTTCTTCGCCAGACCCCTAAGAAGCGCCCGCCGAAACCGAAAACCGGAAAAGCCGCAACAAAGATCGGTCAAGCTGTCGAGGCGAATGAGAAGGAAATCAGCCTCGCAGTTTCTGGCCTCATCCTGCAGATCGACGAGAAGCTGGACCGGCTGGAAAATGAGCGGCCCAATTCTGACGAAGCTCGAGCAAAGATAGCTGAGGAGATTTCTGACCTAGAACAGATGAAGGCTGAGCTGCAGCGCATCCGACACTTGGTGACCGAGTTTAGGAATGGTGCGGCACCGGAGCAGGCGGTCGTCAAAGCCACAAAGACATTCAGGGACGACGTCCAACGGTGGTGGGACAGGGGGCACGACAGCTTGCTGACCACAGGTGCTAAATCTGCGTTGTTCGTCTCATCAGTCGCGGTGCTTGCACTTATGAAGGCGGATAGCCCAACCGCAATTGCGGTGGCCGGTGCGCTCATTGGCGGCAAGGCCCTTAAGACCATCAAGAAACTCGGCAAGAAGATGCTCAGTTAGCTGCCTGACCCGCCTTCGTCCGGCCCTCTGACGTCGCAACAAGTCCTCCGCAGGTCGCGCAACCCATCATGGATGGCGGATGTGGATAGCCATGACGGGCAATCAGCGGTAGTGTGAGAGGATTTTGACCGCGGTGGGGATGAATTTTGGTTCAGCTTGCCCAGACATACATCCATTTGAAGCCATATCGGATCAATCAAAAGCGCCTCAATAGTCTCGGGAAACGAGCGGAGAAGATAGCAATTAAGGCCGCGCTGGATGTCTACGGCGGCGGCGTCACCGTCGATGTCCGACTTGAAGAGGGATCGCTGCGGACGTGGGTGTCCGTAGCCGGCGTGCTCGCGGTTTATGGAGCGATCGCCGACTACAAGGGCTTTAAGGAGAGCGTCCAGGAGATGTGCAAAGACGCCCGCGAATATAGCGTGGACGTGTGCGGCGCATTTACAGAAGCCGCCAAGGCTAATAGGGGCCAAGTCTATCGCGTCGAGCGGCGGCTGAAGACGCCCGGCAAACTGAACCGGCTCCTGAGGAAGATCGAGCAGCTCGATAAGGCAGCCGAAAGTATGGGCACCGACAAGCTGCAGGCCCAACTCAAGGACGTGCAGGACGAATTGCAGGCCATTTCCATCGAGTTCACCGAGGAAGAGCGCAAGACGATGCGGCAGGCGCTCGTGTTCGAGAACCTGCCAATGCTACGCGAGCGACCGCCAAACTCTCGCCGCGCTGAGCCGTCCAAGGCGGCCAAGAAGCCCGACGAGGAGGATGAGCCCCCTTTGCTCGACGTCGAACCCAGCATCGACCCCGGTCACGTGGAGGAAGGCGAGACGCGGATGGTCTATCATCGCAAAATTCAGGTGCCACCGCGACGCAAGGGGAAGCGACGGCTGCGCGATGTTATTAGGTCAATCGAGGACATCGAACTCGACAAACCGTGAGATGATGACAGAGACTCCTGACACCGAAGCGCCCCCCTTTGAAACAGCAGGGAGGTCGCACTTCGATCCGCTTAAGCTCTACTATCATCCGATCCTCGAAACCGATGACGTTCGAGATGTCACCCCTTTTCAGGGCTTCTCTGTCAGTTGGCCATCACTTTTGTGGGCAATCGATATGATTGCCCAATTGCCGGCCGACGTGCTCGAACCGTCCTCCGACGTAGACAAAATAGTCGCTCAAAGGGTCGGCGGATTTCGATTGATCTCTTGGGCCCCCATAAACATCCAGGCTCTGGAAGCGATACCGATCAAGCTTCTAGGGCCATTCACAGTTTTGTTCTCTGGCGAAGAAGGTTGTGCGAAACGCGCATCTGCGTGGGCGGCGCGCCAATCACGCGCAGTGCTGCACATTTCCACCATTGGCGGTGAGGGATGCATCGATCCAACGACGTTTGGAACAGAAGCACTTCGAGACCACTGCCAGAGAATATTGGTCCAATGCCCTCAGCTATTTTCGGATGATCAAAGAAGCGCTGCCCGAGCAGCGCTGACACAATGGACGGAGCAAAAGCGAGTTCCAAGCGGCCTAAAACACTACGGTCACAATGTCACCCACCCGAATTATATCTCCTTATTGAGATCAGGCCGCTCGGTCGAGCCGGGGGAACCGTTCACCGGCCGAACCGAACTCGACTACACCGATCTAATCTTGGAGACTGCTAGCGCCGTAATTGACGTACGGAACCGTATCGATGTGCAACCTTTTCATCTTCTTTCACTCTTTCGCCCGCCGCTCATCTTGGCTGAGCCAGCTCTCTATCGAATGAGCTACAAGCCCGTCAGGGTTGGGACAGGGGCCGATGCGAAAGCTGCGGAGAAGACGCTACGACTAATGCAAAAGCAAAAGGGGCTGTACGACAAGGACATCTCAGAATTCCTGAGCAACAATCAAGAATCAGCAATCGTTCACACTATCCTCGGCGCCCGGGCCACGGAGTTACGCGTCTTTACTGCAGGATTGAGTCTCCATGCAGCTCAAACCGCTGCAGCTGTGGTTCGCTTATCGCCTGGTGTAAATCATGTATTCCCTGCCCTTTCCGCTTATGCTCGCAGCGATCGATCTACCAAGCTTGCAGCACGTTTAAAGGCACGCCGCCTTTTTGACTCGATACAGAACCAACTCGAGAGCGCCGTAGGCCAGGAACGAATCGCATTCATAGAGAAAACTGGCGGGCCAATTAAGATCGTTGCCGATGCGCCTATCGAGTGGCTCCCCGTAGGAAAGCTCCCGCTTTCTCTGCGCTTCGATTGCTCTCGCATAAATGCCACTCCAGGAAATCTTCTGATGGCGGAATTGATTGCGCCAATTACGATCACATTCACCCCGCGAGCCCTTCAGAAGGCTTTGATCCTTACTTGCTTTTCTGACGACGACCCGCTTCGGGATATGCTGACCTCAGGGATCATGGCCAGTCGCAGGCGATGGCAGGGGAAGGTCGACGTCATCTTCAAGAGAGCCAAATCTCGCGCAGAATTCATCTCAGCTCTGAATGACTATGACGGTGAGATTCTAATTTTTGATGGTCACGGAGCAGACAATTCAGTTGAGCCGGTTGGCAAGCTCATTGTTGGGAATGAAGCAATCGACGTCTGGGAATTGCGCAGCAAGGTTCGGGTTCCGCCCATAGTTATTCTTAGTGCGTGCGACACACATGGTCTCGACGCACTGTCCCACGCAACCGTTGGGAACGGCTTTCTCGCCTTGGGCGCTCGAACTGTTCTTGCGACTCTTCTTCCCGTCGACGCGTATCAAGCTGCGCTGTTCGTGGCGCGTCTAATTCACCGACTGGCCGATTTTATCGACGCGGCTCTTTCATCGAAACGACGGGCACTCAATTGGACCGAAATCATATCCGGCATGCTCAAGATGAGTTTCGCTACCGAGTTATTGGATGAACTAATCGGTCCTCCTGCCCCTGAAGGATCGCCAAGATGGAATCTACAACTCGCCGCAAATGTGGATATCAATTCGCGAGAGGACGAGAATTGGTACACTAACCTTTTGGAAGCGATATCAAGGGAGCGAAATTTGCCTCTCGGATCAATCGAGAGCAAAGCAAGGGATGTGATGGCTCGTTGCGATTCTATTCGATACGTTCAACTCGGAAATCCCGAGACAATCTTAATCGATGACGGCTCTACGCTGGACCGAGTGCACGCCCGGCTTAAGGAACTTCAGGACGCGGGCGGAAAGATTCCCTAGCCAACCTCAAACCAGAATAGACAAATCTGGGCGATCAGCCCTCAGACATTTTATCCAACCGATTTTCCGCTATACTCGCCCCGGTAGCATCCTCCCGAGGCGCATCCCATGGACCACGCCCCCACCCCCGACCACCGCTCCGCCAAAAACCTCGTCATCTGCTGTGACGGCACCGGCAACGAAATCAGCGAGAACATCTCCAACGTCCTGAAGCTGTATCGCTGCCTGCGCAAGACCGACAAGACGCATCCGCGGCAGATGGTGTTTTACGACCCCGGGGTCGGCACGGTGACGGAGCCGACGACGTGGCACCGGCTCAAGGCCAACGTCAACCTGGTGCTGGGACTCGCCACCGGCTACGGCCTCGATGACAACGTGCTCTCGGCCTATTGCTTCCTGGTCGAGCACTACGCGCCCGGCGACAAGATCTATCTGTTCGGCTTTTCGCGCGGGGCTTACACGGTGCGCGTGCTGGCGGGGCTGATCCACAAGATCGGCCTGATCTCGCCGGAGCAGGCCAACCTCGCGGGCTCGGGCCTCGTCGCCTACAAGCAATATTCCGGCACCGGGCGCGGCAACGACATCGAGGATCTCAAGGATATCGCGACCGACGAGAGCGGGCCGCTGCCCAAGGACGCGTTCGATCTCGCCGCGCAGTTCGCGCGCATCACCTCGACGCGCTGGCCGACCATCCACTTCATCGGCGTGTGGGACACGGTGGCGAGCGTGATCGTGCCGCGGCGCGACAACTTCTTCTTCCTGTTCAGCCTGGAGGAGCTCGCCTTCACGCTGCGCAACCCCAGCGTCAAGACCTTCCGGCAGGCGATCGCGATCGACGAAGAGCGCTGCATGTTCCGCCTGAAGCAATACCGCGAGCCGCAGGAGTTCTGGAGCAACCGCTACGTGCCCGACGAGAAGAAGGTGCCGCAGGACATCCTGCAGGTGTGGTTCGCCGGCGTGCACAGCGACGTCGGCGGCGGCTATCCGGAAGCCGAGAGCGGGGATTCGAAATATCCGCTGATCTGGATGATCGAGGAGGCGGAGAAGGCGGGGCTGAACTTCAACCCGGCGACCATCAAGCAGCTCGCCTGGGGCATCCAGCGCAAGAACTCGCCGTTCCAATATGTCGCGCCGGCCTACACCGGCAAGACCGGCGTGCTGCACAATTCGATGACGGCGGGCTGGCGGCTGCTGGAGTACATCCCCAAAAGCGCGAAGTACAAGGAATGGCCGGAGCGGAAGGTGTTTCTCGGCTTCTACATCCCCGATTGCGAGCCCCGCCTCATCCCCGAAGGCGCGCATGTGCACGAGAGCGTGCTGAAGCGGATGGAAGTAGAGCCGGAGTACCGGCCGGTGAACATGCCGAAGGAGTATGTGACGGTGCCGATGCCGGTGCCGCCGGGGGTGGAGGCGGCGGAGAGCGTGACGGGATGATGGGGGACTACCCTCCCCTGGAGGGGGAGGGTCGCTACGCATGCAGCGAAGCGGAATGCGTAGCGGGGTGGGGTGATCTCTCAACGCAAAGACTGCCCGTGTTGAGAGATCACCCCACCCCGCTCGCGCTTCGCGCGATCGACCCTCCCCCTCCAGGGGAGGGTGGCCCGCTACCGCTGCTTTCCTTCTTCGCCGACACTTTTCATTAAAATTCTCCCGCGCGGCTTAGCCGGATGGCATCACCTCATCTGCATCATCCTGCACATGTTCGCTGCGAAACCTGCGGGGTTGGAGGAGACGTGCCACAGTATCCACGCAAATACGCCCGCGTGAAGCCCGCAGGGCTGGTGTCGCGCCAGGCCAAGATCATCACCGACGCGCGCGCGCCGGTCATCACCTGCACGCTGATCGACTATTCGCCCGGCGGCGCCTGCGTCGATCTCGGCGGACAGGTGAAGATCCCCGATCGCTTCGAGCTGCTGCACGTCAACACCAGGAAGCGCTGCCGCATCGCCTGGAAGCGCGGCACGCGCGTGGGCGTGGTGTTTTAGGGTCTTTACCCTCTCCCCTTGCGGGAGAGGGTGGATCAATCGCGCTCCGCGCGATTGAGACGGGTGAGGGGTCTGTCTCCGCAATCTCATCTCTCACGGCTGAATTCGCGGAGACAAACCCCTCATCCGGCGCCATAGCCGAGGCTTCGCCTCGGCGTTCTCAGGAACGGCGGCCAAAGGCCGCCTATGCCACCTTCTCCCACAAGGGGAGAAGGAAGAAACTGTCCAGACCGGATAGATAGGTAACACAGTAGACCGGATGGATGGGTAACAGTTCTCTATCGGCTGGGAGGATCAGTCGATGCCTTGGCGAGAGAGCTGTGCAGTGGACCTACGGATTGACTTCATA
>Ga0102591_1002805_pt1 | contig 17445 bp, 19 predicted proteins | sample AraplaCol_mCL_r2_2_FD_76860 | JGI IMG/M metagenome (GOLD analysis project Ga0102591, IMG submission 76860) | Arabidopsis root microbial communities from North Carolina, USA - plate scrape MF_Col_mCL_r2 (SPADES assembly) (version 2) | ecosystem: Host-associated > Plants > Roots > Endosphere... | reverse complement strand
GGTTCTGGGAGCCGGAGTTCGAGGGCTCCGACCTGAACTTCGCCGGCTGGGCCAAGAAGCTGACCGGCGCCCCGACCATCACCGTCGGCTCGGTGGGCCTGTCGGGCGAGTTCATCGCCGCGTTCGGCGGGGAGGGCAGCCAGCCCGCCTCGATCGACGGCCTGCTGGAGCGCCTGGAGCGCGGCGAGTTCGACATGGTCGGCGTCGGCCGCGCCCTGCTGCAGGACCCCGAATGGGTCGTGAAGATCCGCGACGGCCGCCAGGACGAGCTGAAGAGCTTCGAGCGCGAGGCGCTGGGGGTTCTCTACTAGCGCCCTCCGGCCCTCTGGGCCACCTCCCCCGCATCGCGGGGGAGGATCTGGTATCCGCCGGCTATGCGATCGTCGTCACCAGGCCGCCCTCGACCTTCAGCGAGGCGCCGTTGGTCGCCGCCGACAGCGGACTGGCGACATAGGCCACCAGGCTGGCGACTTCCTCCGGTTCGATCATCCGTTGCAGCAGCGAGGCCGAGCGGTGTTGGGTGAAGAACTCGGCCTCGTGCTCCTCCGGCGTGCCGTCCGGATTGGCCGAGACGCTCTTCAGGAAGTCGGCGATGGCGGCGGCGCGGGTCGGGCCGGGAAGGACGGAATTGACCGTCACGCCAGTGCCCTTGGTCGCCTGGGCCATGCCGCGCGCGACCGCCAGCTGGGCGCTCTTGGTCATGCCGTAGTGGACCATCTCGCCGGGGGTCGCGAGACCCGACTCGGACGAGATGAAGATCACCCGGCCCCAGTTGCGCTCGAGCATGCCGGGGAAGTAGCCGCGCGACAGGCGCACGCCGCTCATGACGTTGACCTCGAACAGGCGCAGCCAGTCCTCGTCCGGGATGTCGGCGAAGGCCTTCATCTCATAGATGCCAAGGTTGTTGACCAGGATGTCGACAGCCGGGACGGCCTTGAGGATCGCGTCGGCGCCCTCGGCCGTGGCCGCGTCGGCCAGCACGCCGGTCACCTTGGCCCCGCCTGAAGCGCGGATGCTGGCGACCGCCGCGTCGAGCTTGTCCTGGGCGCGGCCGGTGACGAACACCTGGGCGCCTTCGACGGCCAAGGTGCGGGCGATCTCCAGGCCGATGCCCGCGGTCGAGCCGGTCACCAGCGCGGTCTTGTCTTGAAGTTTGAGGTCCATCGCTGGGCTCCGTTGTTTGACGACGCCACAGATGGGCCCGCCGCGCCGGAGAACTATGCCGTAGCGCGGACGAGCACTTGTGAATTCAATTCACGATCTAGGCATTGAAGTTCAGCTTCAGCCCCGGCCGGGGCCACCGCGCCTTGTAGAGCTTGCCCGTGCCTGACGCCGTGATCCACGCGTCGCGCATATCCGCGCCGCCGAAGCAGATATTGGTCACGATCACGTCCGGGACGGCGTAGTGCTCGGTCGAGCCGTCCGGGTCGAAGGCGGTGATCCCACCGTTGATGATCGTGGCGACGCAGACCTTGCCGCCGGCCTCGACCGCCAGGCTGTCCAGCAGCTGGTAGCCCGGCAGGGTGCAGACCACATCGCCCGGCATCAGCGGATGCGGATCGGCCAGCACGCCGGGCTCGGTCACCGCGAACGACCACAGGCGCCCCAGCATGGTGTCGGCCATGTAGACGGTCTTCTCGTCGGGCGAGAGGCCCACGCCGTTGGGCGAGACGAAATGGTCGCGCCAGCGGGTGATCTTCGAGCCGTCGGGCAGGGCGTAGTACAGCGCCCCGTACTTGCGGCCCTCCGGCGTCGAGCAGCCGTGGTCGGTGAACCAGAAGCCGCCCTGCCTGTCGAAAACCAGGTCGTTGGGCCCGACCAGGGCCTTGCCGTCGCACCCGGTGTACAGCGTGGTGACCGCGCCGGACTTGATGTCGATCCGCTGGATGGAGCCGCCGGTATGGGGCGGCGGGGTCGGGCCGGGGATGTTCAGGCCGTTGGCCTCGAAGAACTGGAAGCTGCCGCCATTGTTGGTGACGTATAGCGCCCCGTCCGGCCCGATCGCCGCGCCGTTGGGACCGCCGCCGGTCTGCGCCACCGTCTCTTTGCGCCCGTCCGGCCAGATCCGTGTCAGGCGCTGGCCCTGGATCTCGGTGAGGATCACCGAGCCGTCGGCCATGGCCACCGGCCCCTCGGGGAATTGCAGGCCTTCGGCGACCAGCTGGATGTCCATCGGCGTCTCCCTCACGCCTCTGAACGGGCGTTGCCGACGACTATAAACGCTTGTTTGAACCTGGCGAGGGGCGCGTTCGATGGACCGTGTCGTGCGAGGGGGCGCGGCGATCGCCCCTTGTTTCACCGACGACTGAGGCCTTGCGCGTGACACGGTTCGCGGTGAGCTTGGCGCAAAGTGCGAATAGGGGATTCTCAAGATGCGGGCGTCTTTGATGGCAGTCGCGGCGGTCGGGCTGGTGATGACGGGCTGCGGAACCAGGCTCCCCCTGTTTGCGTCGAAGCCCACGGCGATGCCGACGCGGCCGAGCTGCCCAGCAATGAAGAACGAGGCCTGGGCCCCGGTGGTGGACGGCGCCATCCACAAGACGTTCGACCGCGATCTTCAGAAGCGGTTCGGCGACACCGGAACCCACGTGCGGCTGGCCTGGAGCAAGACCGACAAGGGCAACACCGTGATCACCGCCCAACGCATTGGCCCGGCCAAGTTCGCGATGCCCGAGCCCGGCAAGGGCGGCGAGGTGGAGATCGTGTTCAAGGCCTGCACGGGCAAGCTTCTCAAGACGCGCAAGCTGGCCGGCCTGGAGCGCAAGCCCCGGCCTCTGCCGGCGGAGGGCGCGAACTAGCCTTCCAACCCTGTCATCCCGGACAAGCGTGTAGCGCGCAGATCCGGGACCGCCGGAAGCGCTGAGTTTCCTGCGGTCCCGGGTCTTCGCTTCGCTACGCCCGGGATGACAGTTTCCAGGACCTAGCGCCGCTCCAGCACCCGGAACACGAAGGCGTGGTCGTCGCCTTCGCCGGCGGGGTGGGCCTCGCGGCGGATCTCGGTCCAGGCCGCCGCGTCGAACTCGGGGAAGGTCACGTCGCCGTCGACCGTGGCGTCCACCTCGGTCAGGTAGAGCCGCTTGGCCTTGGCCATCGCCGCCTCGAACAGGCTGCGGCCGCCGATCACGCAGACCTCTTCGGCACCGTCGTCCTGGGCCTGCTCGCGGGCCATCTGCACCGCTTCCATGAAGCTTTCGCAGACCACGGCCTGCTCGGGCGCGAACGAGCCGTCGCGCGACAGGACGAGGTTCATCCGGCCGGGCAGGGGCTTGCGGGGCAGGCTGTCCCAGGTCTTGCGGCCCATGATGATCGGCTTGCCCATCGTGGTGGCCTTGAACAGGGCCAGATCCGACTTCAGCCGCCAGGGCAGGCCGCCGTCACGACCGATCACGCCATTGGCGGCGCGGGCGACGACGAGGGCCAGAGGGATCAAACCGAAACCTCGGCCTTGATGTGCGGATGGGCCTGGTAGCCCTCCAGCGTGAAGTCCTCGTACTCGAACGCGAACAGGTCGCGCTTGTCGGCGATCTTCAGGGTCGGGAAGTCGAACGGCTCGCGGGTCAACTGCTCGCGGGCCTGGTCCAGGTGGTTCAGATAGAGGTGGGCGTCGCCAAAGGTGTGGACGAACTCACCCGGCTCCAGGCCGACCACCTTGGCGACCATCAGGGTCAGCAGGGCGTAGCTGGCGATGTTGAACGGCACCCCCAGGAACACGTCGGCGCTGCGCTGGTAGAGCTGGCAGCTGAGCTTGCCGTCCGCCACGAAGAACTGGAACAGGCAGTGGCAGGGCGGCAGCGCCATGTCCTCGACGTCGGCCGGGTTCCAGGCCGAGACGATGTGGCGGCGGCTGTTGGGATTGGTCTTCAGGCCCTCGACCAGGTTGACGATCTGGTCGATCGAACCGCCGTCCGGGGTGGCCCACGAGCGCCACTGCTTGCCGTAGACCGGGCCGAGCTCGCCGTTCTCGTCGGCCCACTCGTCCCAGATGCGCACGCCGTTGTCCTTGAGCCAGGCGATGTTGGTCTCGCCCCTCAGGAACCACAGCAGTTCGATGATGATCGAGCGCAGATGCAGCTTCTTGGTGGTCAGGACCGGGAAGCCCTTGGACAGGTCGAAGCGGATCTGGCGGCCGAAGACGCCCAGCGTGCCGGTGCCCGTGCGGTCGCCGCGCTGCACGCCGTTCTCGAGGATGTCGGCGAGCAGGGCCAGATACTGGCGCTCGGGGTGGTCGGCGGCGGCTTTCGGGGCGTCGAGGACGGCGGTGGTCATGGGGCGCACAATCGCGACGAATCGAGCCCGTGGCCAATCACAAAAACGCCCCGCGCGGCGAGCCGGCGGGGCGTTCTAGCTCAGGTGGCGAAGACGCCTATTTCGACGGTTCGAGGCCGGTGTTCAGCACCCAGCCGACATTGTCGTTCTCGTCGGCCACTTCCCACCACAGGTCCTGCTTCTTGCCGGTCGGGTAGACGATGGCGCCGGCGGGCAGGGCGCGAATCAGCTTGCCGGCGGCCACCGGCGCAGCGCGCATGTTGACGACGCGGGTGGCCACAAAGGTCTTGGCCGGGGCGTTCTGGGCCGCCGCCGGGCTGTCGCCGACCAGGCCAAGCTCGCCGACCATCTTCGAATACGAGTTGATGAAGGCCAGGGTGATGATGCGGCCGATCTCGGTGTCCTCGTAGCCGCCGCCGACCGCGCCGCCGAAGCCGATGCCGCCGCCCGCGCCCCAGCCGATGTCGTTCTTCACGGCGTAGCCTTCCTGCACGGCCACGGTCTCGGTGGTGCGGACGTTGGTCAGCGACAGGACGGTGTTGGCTTCCAGCTTCTTGGTCTTGATGCCGCCGACCAGGGCGCCGGCGCGACCGCCGATCAGGCCGCCGATGGCGCCGGCCACCGCGCCGCCGCCCGCGTTGCTGTCGCTGGCCTGGACCTCGGCCACCAGCACGTAGTCGGCGGCCTTGATCTGGCCCTGGCCGACGTTGGAGCCGCGCTGAAGGCCCAGATTGCCGCCGATGTTGCGCTCGATCTGGGCGGCGTTCAGGCCAGCGCCCCGATCGACCAGGTTGAAGCAGCCCGACTTCTGGACGATGGCCCGCAGCAGCTTCTGCGGCGAGGCGAGGTTGTACTGGGTCCAGCCGCGCGGGTCGTCGCCGTCGATGATCGACAGGGTGCCCAGCTTGCGCGAGCAGCGCGGCACCTCGGCCACGGCCTGGGTCTGCGCCTGCTGGGCCTTGCTGGCCTTGGCCTGGGCGAAGGCCTCAGCCGGAACGACGGCGCAGACGATCGCGCCCGCCGCCAGCAGGCATTTCTTCATCGACATGAACTTGGCCTCCAGAGCCCTCGAAAACTGCGTGCGAACACTACAGTACCGATTGCACGCAAGCCAAGCTCGCCCTGAGGCTGATCCCCAAAAGTGGGGAGCAATTACAATCTTCGGGCTCTCCGGATCGTGGAGAAGCCTATCCGGCGAAGCCGCCCTCGTCGAGGAAGGCCTGTTCGGCCGGGGTGGTCTCGCGGCCCAAGGCGACGTTGCGATGGGGGAAGCGGCCGAAGCGGGCGATGATGTCGCGGTGGATCAGGGCCCACTTCATCGGCCCCTCGTCGCCGGTGTCGGCCTGGAGGCCGGCGCACAGCTCGATGCACAGCTCCTGGTCGGCCAGGGATTCGGAGTGCTCGAACGGCAGATAGAAGAAATAGCGCAGCTCGGGCGCCACCTCCTGGTCGAAGCCTGCGGCGATGGCGACGCGGGCCACGGCGCGGGCCTTGCCGTCGGTGGCGTAGCCGTGGCCGCTGCGGCGGTAGAGGTTGCGCGGGAACTGGTCGAGCACGATGACCAGCGCCAGGGCGCCTTCGGGGCTTTCCAGCCAGGCGTCATAGTCGCCGCGCGCGGCCTTGTGGTGGGTGGGCTCGTACTTCAGGCGGATCGCCTCGTCGAAGGCGTGGTTCTTCTCGAACCACTTCTTGGGCCCCGCCTGGGTCCAGAAGCCGAGAATGTCCTGGGGCTGCGCGGCCATCGAATCCTCGCTGCGGGTTTCGTTCAATTGCGGTTCATGCACCGAGCGCGACACTGTCATCAAGGGATGAGCCACGGGCCGGCGCAAGGCCTATTGGAGCTAGAAATGAAACGTCTGATCACCGCCGCCATGATCCTGTCGCTGACGGGCGGCGCGGCGGCGCAGGCCGGTATCGCGGCCGTAGCCGCCCAACAGCAGGAACGGAGCGATCGTGAAGATCGTCCCGCGCGTGCGGAGCGTGGTTCGCGCGGCGGCGACCAGGGCGGCCGCGCCCAGCAACAGCAGCAGGGCGGCGGCGAGCAGGCCGCTCGTCCCGAACGCGCCGACCGTCCTGATCGCGGCGACCGCCAGGAAGGCGGCTGGCGCGGTGGCGGCGGCCGGGTGAACGACGGCGCGCCCCAGGCGCCGCGCGCCGCCGAACCGCGTCCGGCCCAGCAAGCGCCCCAGGCGCCCCAGGCCGATCGCGGCCAGGATCGTGGCGGCTGGCAAGGCCGCGATGATCGCGGCGGCCGTCCGGATCGGGGCGGGCAGGATCGGGGCGGCCAGGATCGCGGCGACCGCGGTCCCGACCGCAACGACCGCAATGATCGCAACGACCGCCCCGGCGGGCAGCCCGATCGTCGTCCCAATGACGGGCGTCCCAATGACGGTCGCCCGGGGGGCGGCTGGCAGGGTGATCGCGGCGGCTCCCGTCCCGGCGCGCAACGCCCCGGCGACCAGCGCTGGCGCGACCGCGACAACGGCCGTCCGCAGTACGACCAGCGTCGCTGGCGGCCCAGCTATCGCTCGGCCCAGCGCTATCGCGCCCCGGCCTACCGCTATCCGCGCGGCTGGTACTCGTTCCGCTGGAGCTTCGGCGACTATCTGCCGGGCGGCTGGTACGGCAGCTCGTACTATCTCGACTGGTACCGCTACGGCCTGCCCATGCCGCCGATCGGCTGCGAATGGGTGAGGGTCGGCGACGACGCCGTTCTGGTCGACGTCTGGTCCGGCCAGGTGCTGAGCGTCTACTACGACCTCTTCTGGTAAGAGGCCCCGGCCTCGCCGGTGGAAAGTCGAAAGCCGCGCTTCCGGAAGGAGGCGCGGCTTTCTCTCTTTCTGAGCGGGGGAAGGGCTCAGGAAGCGGTGATGGTCGGATCCCAGACGAAGTAGCCCAGCACCTGCAGCGAGCCGCTGTGGTACTGCAGCACGGCGAACGAGACGTTGTAGTTGCCCGTGCCGCTCTGGACGATGTCGGCCGTCAGGTAGAAGTCGTACTGGGGCGTCACCGTGTAGGTCGGCGGCAGGGCGATGTTCCCCGGGGTGGTGCCGGGCACCGGGGTCTCGACGTTCAGCAGCTTGCCGCCCGTCGCGGAGGTCACCTGCGCTCCCGAGAAGATCACTATGTTCTGCAGGTCGGCCGAGTAGCTGGTGTTGCCCGACTGCGAGACCATCCGCCAGCGCACGGTGTCGCCCACGTCGGCCGAGATCGACAGGTCGCCCGAGGCCTGGCCGCTGCGGACATATTCGTTCGGCGCGACCATGTAGGCGTAGTTGTGGCCGATCGGGGTCGGGGCGTTCTGGTTCTGGCTGGGGTTCTGGACGCTCGCGATCAGGTTCGCGGTGTCGACGACGATCTGGATGTCGATGATCTCGCTCATGAGGATGCCCTCCCGTTCTCGCCTCCGGGTTGTGGAGGCAAGTTGAGGGTGTTGTTTGTACAACTTTGAGTCAATTTAGCATATTTATAAATCTAAGGTTGTTTTTGCACATTCTTCGCTGAAGGCGAGGCGAGAAAAGGCTTCGTCGCGATCCGCCTTGCCTTTCCGGGGGCTTTTTCGCCTCAGTCGCGGTATTAAGCGTCGCCGATCATCGCTCATGGGCGCGCCCCGCCTTGACGAGGCGGCAAAAAAACGCTCAAACGCCGGCCTTTCCCGCCTCCAGCTTGCGTGAGGCGGGCAGATTGACCAGTCCTGGAGAAGAAATCATGCGCGTCTACTACGACCGCGACGCCGACCTCGCCCGCATCCTGGACCGGAAGATCGCCATCGTAGGCTATGGCAGCCAGGGTCACGCCCACGCGCTCAACCTTCGTGACAGCGGCGCGTCGAACGTGGCCGTCGCCCTGCGCCCGGGTTCGCCCAGCGCCAAGAAGGCCGAAGGCGAAGGCCTGAAGGTTCTGTCGGTGGCCGAAGCCGCCGCCTGGGCCGACCTGATCATGATCCTGGCCCCGGACGAGCACCAGGCCGCGATCTACAAGAACGACATCGCCCCGAACATCCGTGACGGCGCGGCCCTGCTGTTCGCCCACGGCCTGAACGTCCACTTCGGCCTGATCGAGCCGAAGGAGACCATCGACGTCCTGATGGTCGCCCCGAAGGGGCCGGGCCACACGGTCCGCGGCGAGTACCAGAAGGGCGGCGGCGTGCCCTGCCTGATCGCGGTTCACCACAACGCCACCGGCAACGCGCTGGACCTCGGCCTGGCCTACGCCTCGGCCATCGGCGGCGGCCGCTCGGGCATCATCGAGACCAACTTCCGCGAGGAATGCGAAACCGACCTGTTCGGCGAGCAGGCCGTCCTCTGCGGCGGCACGGTCGAGCTGATCCGCGCTGGCTTCGAAGTGCTGGTTGAAGCCGGCTACGCGCCGGAAATGGCCTACTTCGAGTGCCTGCACGAGCTGAAGCTGATCGTGGACCTGATCTACGAAGGCGGCATCGCCAACATGAACTACTCGATCTCGAACACCGCCGAGTACGGCGAGTACGTCACCGGCCCGCGCGTCGTGACCGCCGAGACCAAGGCCGAGATGAAGCGCGTGCTGGAAGACATCCAGTCGGGCAAGTTCGTCCGCGACTTCATGCTGGAAAACGCCGTCGGCCAGCCGTCCTTCAAGGCGACCCGCCGTCGCGCTTCCGAGCACCAGATCGAGGAAGTCGGCGCGCGTCTCCGCGGCATGATGCCGTGGATCGCCAAGAACAAGCTGGTGGACGTCACCAAGAACTAAGCTTCCGCCTCACGGCTGAAGACGGAAACGGCGGGCTCGCAAGGGCCCGCCGTTTTTCGTTTGGGCCATCGCGCAATCAAATGGTTGCGGGTTCCGCGAGTCGGAGTCATGGTTCAGCAACCAGGAGGTTGCTGAACCATGACCGACCGTATCGAGAAGACCATCGTGCTGGACGCGCCGCTGGAGCGGGTGTGGAGCGCCATCGCCGACCATGAGCAGTTCGGGGCCTGGTTCTGGGTCAAGCTGGACGGGCCGTTCGTGGCTGGCGAGGCCTCGACGGGCCACATCACCTATCCGGGCTACGAGCACATCCAGTGGCGCGCGCAGGTCGTGGCCGTCGAGCCGATGCGGCGGCTGGCCTTTCATTGGCATCCCTACGCCATCGATCCCGAGGTCGACTATTCGGGCGAGACCCCGACCCTGGTGGAGTTCCTGCTGACGCCGGAAGGGCAGGGCGTGCGGCTGGACGTGATCGAGAGCGGCTTCGACGCCGTGCCGGCCCATCGCCGCGACGAGGCCTTCCGCATGAACGAGGGCGGCTGGACCCAGCAGGTCGAGAACATCAAGGCCCATGTCGAGGCTTGAAACGGGGGCGGTCGCTCCGCCGAACCCCGCCGTCGTGTTCGCCGCCCTCGGCGATCCTACCCGCCTGGCCCTGCTGGATCGGTTGAGCGACGGCCAGCCGCGCTCGATCTCGGCCCTGGCCAGCGGCGGCGACATCACCCGCCAGGCGGTGACCAAGCACCTGCGGGTGCTGGAGGGCGCGGGCCTGGTCGCCAGCCTGCGCGAAGGCCGCGAAAGCCGCTTCGCCTATCGCCCTGAACAGGTGCGCGAGGCGCGGGCCTGGCTCGACACGGTCTCGGCCCGCTGGGACGACGCCCTGGGGCGGCTGAAGGCGTTCGTGGAGGGGTAGGGGCCGTTGCGGGGTGTCGCGGGCTGCGGCAGTCTCGCGGCGATGATCGGTTCAATCTTCGCCGCTGGCCTCGCGATCTCGACGCAGGACGCCCCCGATCCGCCGAGCCGGACGCTGCGCGGAGCGCTGGTGACGTCGGTCGCCCCGTCGCCCTGCAGTTCCGGGGTTCTGGCCTGCTACGCCCGCATCACGGTGACGACCAAGGATAAGCCTTCGCAGGACCTGTTCCTTATGGCCGAGCCCAAGGCCCGGTTGCCGGCGCTGGGCGCGACCTGCGACTTCGAGGTCCATCGCGGGCTGGTCGGCGGCGGCCAAGGCGACCGCCTTCCGCGTTCGGCCGAACGGCTGGAGATTCAGGCGATCTCGTGCGCGGCTGCCGCGCCAGGGCGGTAGATGGCGCTCGAAGAGGGCTGTGGATCGGCCGAGCTAAGGCCGGACGAACGTCACGTTGCGATATCCGCTCACGGTCACTCGGTCCCTGATCGTCAATGAGCGAGGCGGCGCCTTCTGGTCCGTACAGATCGTGAAGTCGCCATAGGCGACCGCGTTTTCCCAGCCTCGGGCCTGAAGCTCGTGGTCCAGCGCGTCGATGACCACGCTTAGGCGATGCTTGCTGCCGACCACCCACAGCACGTCCCCGTCGGCATAGATGGCGTATCGGGCGCGGACCTGCTGACAGTGCGTCTGGGCGTCGGCCTTCGGAGGGCTGTCGGAACCGATCGCGGCCGTCATGGCGGCCAAGGTCAGGAACATCATCATCGCACCCTCTCGCACGGCGAAGGTAGGGTGGGTCCTCGGCCGCTGTCCATCGCCCCGATGCTTGGCCTACCCCAGCACCACCACCGGTCCCCAGGCCACCTGATAGCGGTGCGCGCCGCTGGAGAGGTGCGGGCGAAGCTGCCAGGCGCCGGGCGGGATGGCGACCGGCTGGGGGCGTTCGACATAGGTCTGGGTCAGCACCTCGCCGCCGGGGTCCGACAGCGAGAACTGGTCGATGCGCGGGCTGGCGCGCGAGAGGGCGGCGGCGATGGCTTCGACCGAGGGCGCGCGCAACGGGGCGGGCGCGGCCAGGCGGGCCGAGACCTCGGCATAGACGCCGACGGCGATGACCTCCGGCCCGTCGCGCAGGGCCGCGTAGCCGACGTGGGTCAGGCCCGGCGCCAGCAGGTTGGCGCGGTGGCCGGGGCTCGACTTCCACTGGCCCATGATCTGGTCGGGGCGGACGGCGCCCGAGGCGTTGCGGCGCATGGCGATGTTCTCGGCCGGGGCGCCGACCAGATCGCGGGCCAGCAGGCCGACGCGGGCGGCGGGACCGAAGCCCTCGCGGGTCATGTGGTCGTAGATGCGGGTGCGGGCGATGTCGGCGGCGTGGGCGCGGGCGGCCTGGGCCAGGCCCGGATCGAAGGCCAGCGGCGACAGGCGGCGCGCCTCGCGGAAGGCGTCGCCCTGGTCGAGCAGTTCGCGCTCGAAATCGGCGTCGAAGTCGCCGCGCCGGGCGGCCAGCTGGTCGCGCAGGCGGCGCTCGTAGGCCAGCCAGGTCTGGGCCGGGGCGGCTTGCGCGAGCCCGGGCAGGAAGAGGGCCGCGACGCCAAGGCTGAGGACGGTTCGGCGGGGAAGGGCGGTCATCGGGGCGGGCTTTGGCTCCAATACAGTTGACAGGACAGGCCGGTCGTCCGCTCTAAGGCCGGATGCGACCCGTCCGTTCCCTTTGGCTGGCCGGCCCCGAGGCCTGGCTCCCCGATGCAGAAGCCCAAGACCTGCGGCGCAAGGCCCTGTGCCTGGACGCCGGCTTCACGGCCTTCTCCGGCGCCCAGCCGGCGCCGGGCGACGAGTTCAGCTCCGAGATCCAGGCCCGTGAACTCTACATGGAGCGCATGGCCCAATTGCGTCGGGCCGACGCCGCGATCGTCAATCTGACCCCCTGGCGCGGGCCGTCCTGCGACCCAGCCACGGCCTTCGAGGCCGGGGTGCTGGCGGGGCTGGGCAAGCCGATCTTCGCCTATCTCAATGTCGAGGACGAAGGCCTGGCCGAGTATGTCGACCGGGTCGACGTGCTGGTCGGCGCCGAGCGCGGCGAGGACGGGATCTGGCGCGACGAGGACGGTTGCGTGGTCGAGGACCTCGGCCTGCCCGAAAGCGTCATGCTGTGGGCGGAGGCGCGGCGGCTGTTCGTGATCGTCACGCCCGAGCCGCTGCACGACCTGACCGGGCTGGAGATGTGCCTGCAGGCCCTGCGGCTTTACGCGGAGTAGGGGGGAGAGCCCCCTCAGTCGCTCCGCGACAGCTCCCCCAAAGGGGGAGCATCTGGGCGCTCAAGATCCTCCCCCTCTGGGGGAGGTGGTCCGGAGGACCGGAGGGGGCTCGCCGCCCCTTGCCCTCCCATCGCGCATCGGCCACTTTCCGGCCCCGTTTCGAAAGGCCCCTCCATGTCGCGTCCCGCGGCCGCGCCGGCTTCCGGGAAGTCGCGCGGCGTCATCGCCCAGGATCTGATCGAGCTGCTGCGCCTGGCCGGGCCGGTGGTGCTGTCGCGCCTGGGCATCATGGTGATGGGCCTGACGGACGCCATCGTGGTTGGGCACTATTCGGCCAGGCAGCTGGGCTTCCACGCCATGGCCTGGGCCCCGACCTCGGTGTTCGTCACCGTGACGGTCGGCCTGCTGGTCGGGACCCAGGTGATGGGCTCGCGGGCGCTGGGGGCGGGGCGGCTGCACGAGGCGGGCGCGGTGCTGCACCGGGGTGTGAAATATGGCCTGTGGCTGGGCCTGGCCGGCTCGGTGCTGCTGGCCCTGGCCGCGCCGCCGCTGCTGCACCATGTCGGCATCGACAAGGCCCTGGCCGACGGCGCGACCGCGCCGCTGATCGTCTTCTCGCTGTCGCTGACGCCCTACGCGCTGAGCGTGGCGCTGAGCTTCTGGCTGGAGGGCCTGGGGCGGCCGGGGCTGGTGACGGTGACGATGTGGATCGCCAACCTGATCAATCTCGGGGTCAACCTGCTGCTGGTGCCCGGCGTCATGGACCTGCCGGCGCTGGGCGCGGTGGGCGCGGCCTGGGCGACCTTCGTGGCCCGCACCGCCTTCACGATCATGCTGGTGGTGGTTATCGTCCGGCTGAAGGACGCCCGGGCCTTGGGCGTGTTCGACAAGCCCGGCCGTGACCGCGCCGCCGAGAAGGACCAGCGCCGGGTCGGCTACGGGGCCGGCACGTCCAACCTGTTCGAGGTCTCTGCCTTCGCCGGCATGAGCCTGGTGGCCGGCTGGCTGGGCGGGCTGAACGTCGCGGCCTGGGCCGTGGTGCTGAACGTCGCCGGGGTGATCTTCATGGTGCCGCTGGGTCTGGCCACCGCCACGGCGGTGCAGGTCGGCCGGGCGCATGGCGCGCGCGATCCGGCGGGCATGAGCCGCGCCGGCTGGATCGCCTTCGGCGTCACGGCGGTGTTTTCGCTGATCGTGGCGCTGCTGCTCTATCCGCTGCGCCATCTGGTGGCCGGCGCCTACACCGCCGATCCCGCCGCCATCGCCCTGATCGCGCCGGCCCTGGTGCTGACCTGCCTGTTCCTGGTGCCCGACGCCGTGCAGGTGGTCTGCGCCCAGGCCCTGCGGGCGCGGGGCGAGGTCTGGATCCCCGCCGGCACCCACATGGTCGCCTACGCCCTGATCATGGGTCCGCTGGCCTGGTGGCTGGCCCTGCCGATGAAGATGGGCGTGAACGGCATCGTCTGGTCGGTGATCGTCACCAGCTTCGCGGCGGCGGCGATGCTGCTGGGGCGCTATCGGATGCTGGATAAGCGGGGCTGAACGCTTGCGGCGACCCCCTCAGTCGGCTTCGCCGACAGCTCCCCCAGAGGGGGAGCATCTAGGCAGCGTAGATCCTCCCCCCCTGGGGGAGGTGGCCCGGAGGGCCGGAGGGGGAGCCGCGAAGCGGCCTAGACGCCGGCCCCGAGGATCCAGCCTTCCTGGGTCTGCACGTCCTCGACCAGTTCGGCCGGCGCGTCCTTGCCCGGCCCGAACAGCGCGGCCAGCTTGCCGGCCTCGTCGAGCTTGGCGAAGTGTTCGGCCAGGGTGCGCACCTGAGCCAGGTCCTTGATCTCGCCCGGACCGGGGACAGCTTTGACCAGCGAGGGATAGACCTCGGCGGCCACGACCTCGACGCCGTCGAGATCGGCCTCGGTCAGGGTCTTGAAGCCGGTTTCGAACGGCCACACGCGAACGGTCTCGCCGCGGGCGTCCTTCAGGCGGCGCACGGCCGGAATGCCCATGATCGCCTGGCCGCCGACCGAGCCGTTGTAATAGAGCTTCCAGATCGAGTGCGCGCCCTTGGCCGCCACGTCGGCGTGGCGGAACTCCGGCAGGTCGTCCGGACCATGCTCGCGGGTGCGCTTGGGCTGCAGGGTGGTCAGCGCGTCCTTGGGCGGGCAGCCCCAGAACGGGAACGGCCCGCCGGTCAGGCGGCGGTTGATCTCGGAACCCACGCCGAAGCGGTTGTTGGTGTTGTCGGCCTTGTCCTTGACCATCTTGTTCAGCTGGTCCCAGACCGCGCGCCAGGGCTTTTCGCCCGGCAGGTTCAGGGCCTGGGAGAAGCCGCGCGGGAAGCCCAGCGGGAAGTCGAAGCCGAGCAGGGCGCGCTCGCCGCGCTTCTTCAGGTCGTCGAGGATGACGGCGATCTTGGCCTCGGCCTCCTGGCGGGTGGCCGGGTTGAAGCTCTCGAAGGTCAGGCGGAAGCGCACGTCGCGCTTGAGCACGCCGATCCAGACGGAATCCGCGCCCGTGGTCGGCTTGGCCGCCGCGCTCCAGTCGACGATCACATAGGCGCTGAAAAGCCGCGACACGGCGAAGGCTCCGTCAAATCCAAACGAAGGGCGCTTCTACTCCCCCGGAGGGCGAGCCGCCAGACGTTGCGAAGCTTGAGTAGCTGTTTCTGGGCGACCGAAAACAAAAAGCCCCGCCGGTGAGGGCGGGGCTTTTCACATCGGGTCGAAGAGTGATCAGGCCGCGTTCTGCTCGGCGGTCGCCAGCGGCGCGGCCGGGGCCTTGCCGACCTTCCAGCGGGCCGGCGGCTCGCAGACCGGGCCGAGGGCGGCGCGGACGATGGCCGGCGGGGTGCGCTCGTCGGGGGTCATGAACAGGCCATTGGCCTTCAGGGCCAGGCCGGCGGCCTTGCTGGCGCCCAGCATGGTCAGCGGCACGGCCAGGATCAGGCCCGCCAGGATCGGGGCGGTGGCGGTCAGCAGGTCCGGGGTGAACCAGAACATGGCGGCCAGGGCCAGGCCCGTGGCGCTGATCCAGCCCATGGCGGCGCAGGCTTCCTTGAAGGCGACCTTGTCGGCGTCGCGGCGCTGGGCGCTCCAGCCGCCGACGCGGCCGGCCAGGATTTCCACGAGGGCGCGGGTCTGGGTGAACATCAGCATCGGGGCGACCAGGGCCGAGAGCAGCATCTCGACGCCCAGGCCGGCCATGACCCGGCGACGGCCGCCGAAGCCCTTGATCTCGTGCTTGCGCATGAAGATCAGGGTGGCGCCCATGATCTTGGGGCCGAACAGCAGCACGAAGGTGATGATCATCGCCCAGGCGGTGGCCTGGATCTCACGCCAGTCGATCAGGGCGTGGGCGGCGGCCTGCAGGTCGGCCATGGTGAAGGCGGCCTTCTTGACCTCGGGCATCAGGGCCCGCGAGATCACGCCGGCCGACAGGGCCACGAACCAGATCGGCGACAGGGCGTAGCTCAGCACGCCGATCACCAGGTGCAGGCGGCTCATCCAGTGCAGGCCCGGCAGGCCGATCAGCGGCACGTGCTGGACGTTGCCTCGGCACCAGCGACGGTCGCGGGTGGCGAAGTCGAGCAGGTTCGAGGGGCTCTCTTCGTAGGAGCCTTCCAGATAGGGGGCCAGGTGCACGGCCCAGCCGCCGCGGCGCAGCAGGGCGCTTTCCAGGGCGTCGTGGCTCATCACCTCGCCGCCGAAGGGCTTAGGGCCGTTCAGCGAGGGCAGGCCGCAGGTCTGGGCGAAGGCCTTGGTGCGGATGATGGCGTTGTGGCCCCAGAACGAGCTTTCCGAACCCGACCACCAGGCCAGGCCGGTCCAGGCCACGCGGCCATAGAGCTTGGTGGCGAACTGCAGGGTGCGGGCGAAGATGGTCTGGCCGTTGATGATCGTCGGCATGGTCTGGATCAGACCCACGCCCGGGTGACGCTCCATGGCGTCGGCCAGACGCACCATGGCGTCGCCGGTCATCAGGCTGTCGGCGTCGAGCACCAGCATGTGCTCGTAGTCGCCGCCCCAGCGGGCGACCCAGTCGGCGACGTTGCCGGCCTTGCGGCCCGCGTTGTCGGGGCGGCGGCGATAGAAGGCGTGGCTCGACGCCTCGCGACGGAAGCGGGCGAAGCAGGCCTGCTCGGCCAGGGCCACGGCCGCGTCGCGGGTGTCGGAGATGATGAAGATGTCGAAGGCGCGGCTGTTTCCGGTCTCGGCGATCGAGGCGTCCATGGCCCGCAGGCGGGCGAACACCGCCTGGGCGTCCTCGTTGTAGACCGGCATCAGGATCGCCGTGCGGGCGCGCGGCTTGGGCATGGGCTTGCTGCTGTCGATGCCCAGCGGATCCTTGGGCGTGCGCAGCAGCACCACGAAGCCGGCGACGGCGGTGACGAACCACAGGGCGAGCGCCAGGAACAGCGGGGCCAGCAGGGTCAGGCAGACGGCTTCCAGGCGGGTGACGCCGCCCAGGGCCACGGTGTCGAAGGTGGCCTTCCAGCCGGCCGCGCCCATGATGGCGGTGGCGATGAACACCACCCAGCGGCGCATGACCGTTTCCGAACCCGGGGTGCTGACGGCGCGGGCCGCGCCCTGCCAGAAGCCCAGCGGCTGGACCGGCATGGCCAGCGGCGCCTCGGTCGGGATTTCGACCCGGTCGCGCGGAGAGATCACGGTTTCGAAGGCCACCGGGGTGGAGGTGGCCAGGTCGAAGAAGGCGCCGCGTTCGGTCATCGGTTCCGTCTCGGTGATCCGACCGTGGTCGGACGAAATGCAGAGCTTCGATTTCACGCCGAACGCCTTCACGGGACGCCTCCGGTCCGCTAGGGATCGGCTGCGTTCAGGGAGGGGTCTGGCGTTGCACGAAGTCCGGCGGAGGAACCGCCGACGCATCTAGAGTAAAACTTCGATCACGAAATCGCTATCGAAAATGTGATCGATTTCGCAGGTGCGGTGAAAAAACTGTGCAAATGCGCGCAATGGCGCGGCCGGAAGTCGCTATGGGATTGGGTAAGGCTATGAAGTTGAAGGCAGTTTTGGCGTTTCTCGCGGTTGCGAGCCTGGCCGCCTGTGGGCCGGCCCCGAAGGGCGACAGCGCCACGCCGCCCGCCGCCCGGCCCGCGCCGCCGATCTCCACCGCCCCCGAGCACGAGACTCAAGGCGTGATCGCTACGGTCGACGGTCAGGTTCTCACGCTCGATCACGACGGCGCGAGCGCCGCGCCGCTGCCGGCCGGCCGCACGACCTTCCAGGCCTATGGCGACGTCCTGGCCGAAGCCCCGCTCGAGCCCGGCGC
>Ga0102591_1002803_pt1 | contig 17469 bp, 17 predicted proteins | sample AraplaCol_mCL_r2_2_FD_76860 | JGI IMG/M metagenome (GOLD analysis project Ga0102591, IMG submission 76860) | Arabidopsis root microbial communities from North Carolina, USA - plate scrape MF_Col_mCL_r2 (SPADES assembly) (version 2) | ecosystem: Host-associated > Plants > Roots > Endosphere... | reverse complement strand
CCAGCATGTCCTTGTCGTCGGCCAGCAGGCTGGGATCGATGGCGACGCGCTTGACGTCATGCTTGCAGGTCATCGTGACCTTCACCAGGCCGGCGCCGGACTGGCCTTCGACCTCGATGTTGCCGAGTTCGTCCTGCGCCTTCTTCAGGTTGTCCTGCATCGCTTGCGCCTGCTTCATCAGGCCGGCGAGTTGACCTTTCATCATGATCGTGATTCCTTGTTCAGAGATTCAAAAACCGCGGGGAAGTGCGACCCGGAGGTCGATGCGATGGGCGCGATTGTCGCCGAGGGCGGGCGCGCGGTCCCGCCCGTCCGCGCCCGCGGTGGGGTTCGTCAGCAGGGCTTGATCGAGCCCGGCAGGATCCGCGCCGTCTTGAACTGCGCGAGCAGCTGCCGGACCTCGGGATCCTCCTGGATGATCGATTCGGCGCGCTGCTGGCGCAGCCGGGCCGCCATCGAGTCACGCAGCGCCGGCGAATCGGTGGCGCGGCCGGCTTCGATCTCGACCCGCACCGGCCTGCCGGACAGCGCCGTCAGCGCGGCCTGCAGCTTCTCCAGCAGGCCGGCTTGGCGCAGCGATTCGCGCTCGACACGGAAGCGCCAGCGCTGGGGCTCGGCGGATTCGTCGATCTCCAGGCACTCGGCCTGCAGCGCCAACTCGCGCGTCAGCGCGTTCAGCCCCAGTTGCGGCGCGATCGCGTACCAGCGCTCGCCCAGCGGCGTGGGCACCAAGGTGACCTCTTCGGCAGCGGTCGAGACATAGATGCCGTCACCGGCGTTGTCGGGCACCGGATCGTCCATGTCCGGCATCGACATGCCGAGCGAGGCCTCCTCGTCCGACGGCGGCGGCACGTCCAGCCAGGGCGGCGGGCCGTCGTCATCGTGCGGCGGGGACAGGTCTTCCGGCTCTTCGCCGTCGGCATCGGCCTTCGCGGCCGCCAGCGGGGCGGCACGCGGGCGCAACCGGTCGCTGAAGCGGGTCGCCGGGGCGCCCGCAGGGGCGGCGCGCAAGGGGCCGGACGGCGCCGGCGCGCGAGGCGCTTCCGGCGCGGGAGCGACCATTGGCGCGGGAGCGGGGTCGGGCGCCGGCGCCGTGGCGATGGGTTCGGGCGCCGCTGCGACCGCCTGGGGCTGAGGTTCCGGCTCGGGCTCAGGCGCCGGCTGAGGCGTCGGTTCGGGCGCCGTCTGAGGCGCCATCTGCGGCGTCGGTTCGGGCGCGAGCTCCGGCGGCGATGCGAGCTCGGGGACTGGCGCCGGCTCGGGCTCTGGTTCGGGTTCCGGCGCAACGGCTTCCGCCACGCGCGGCACGGCGGGCGCGGGCGCGGGCGCGGGAGCCGGCATCGCCGGCACGGGCGCCGGTTCCGCAAGAGCGGGCGGCGCCGCGCTCACGGGTGGACGAGAGACCGGCGCGGCGCTTGCCACCGGCGCTGGGGCGGGCGCGGTCCGCGTCGCGTTGCCTTCCGGCGCGGACGGCTGACGCGCGCCCTGCCCGTTCGGCCGGAACGCCATCATGCGCAGCAAGACCATGGTCAGGCCGGCGTACTCGTCCGGCGCCAGCGGCAGTTCCTGGCGGCCGTGCAGCGCCATGCTGTACATCAGTTGGATCTCGTCCGCGGGCAGCTGGCTCGCGAGCGGCAGCAGCTCGGCCAAGTCGGGATCGCCCGCGTCGAGCGCGCCCGGCGCCGCCTGCGCGACGGCCAGATGCTGTAGCGCGACGGCCAGGTCCTCCAGCGTGCCGCCGGCCGACAAGCCCATGTCGCGCAGCCGGTCCGACGCGGCGACCAGCGCGGCGCCATCGCCGGCGATCAGCGCGTTCAGGATGCCCAGCACATGGCCGCGATCGACGCTGCCCAGCATCTGGCGCACGCCGGCTTCCTTGAGCTCGCCCGAGCCGAAGGCGATCGCCTGATCGGTCAGCGACAGCGCGTCGCGCATCGAGCCGCGCGCCGCCCGTGCCAGCAGGCGCAGCGCGCCGGGCTCGTTGGGCACCTGCTCGTTGGCGAGGACGCGGGTCAGGTGCTCCAGCACCGTCTGCGGCGCCATCGGCCGCAGGTTGAACTGCAGGCAGCGCGACAGCACCGTCACCGGGACCTTCTGCGGATCGGTGGTCGCGAGAACGAACTTCAGATATTCGGGGGGCTCCTCCAGCGTCTTCAGCATCGCGTTGAAGGCGGTGTTCGAGAGCATGTGCACTTCGTCGATCATGTAGACCTTGAAGCGCCCGACGACCGGCTTGTAGACGGCCTGATCCAGCAGCTGGGAGATTTCCTCGACGCCGCGGTTGGAGGCGGCGTCGAGCTCGACGTAGTCGACGAAGCGGCCGGCGTCGATGTCGCGGCAGACGTCGCAGACATTGCAGGGATGAGCGGTGATGCCGCCGGTGCCGTCCGGGCCGATGCAGTTCAGCGACTTGGCCAGGATCCGCGACACCGAGGTCTTGCCGACGCCCCGGGTGCCGGTGAACAGATAGGCGTGATGCAGGCGCTGCTGCGTCAGCGCGTTGGCCAGGGCCTGCACGACGTGTTCCTGACCCATCAGCTCCTCGAACGTGCGGGAGCGGTATTTGCGTGCGAGGACCTGGTAACTCATGGCGGGGCATTCTACGGGGGCTGGCTCCGCCGCCGAGGCGGGCCGAAGGGCGCCCGCGTCCGGGTTTGTCAGGAGGGTCGGTTGGCGCTGACGGATAATCCGCGCCCATGAGCACCCATGCCCCGCACGATCCTTCCTCCGGCACGCTGAGCTATGAACAGGCCGGCGTCAATTACGACCTGATCGATCCGCTGAAGATCAGCGCCCAGCGCGCCGCGGCCGCCACGGCCGTCCACATGAGCGCGCATGGCTTCACCGAGGTGAAGGCGTCGCGGGGCGAATCGGCATACGTGGTGGATGTGGGGCCCTTCTACATCGCCTCGATCGTGGAATGCCTGGGGACCAAGACGCTGGTGGCCGACGAGATGGCGACGCTGACCGGCAAGAGCTACTACGACGGCATCGCGCAGGACACGATCGCGATGGCGGTGAACGACCTGATCACGGTGGGCGCGACGCCGCTGGTGGTGCAGGCCTACTGGGCCGCCGGCGGCTCGGACTGGTTTGGCGACGCGCAGCGCGCGCAGGCGCTGGTGGCGGGATGGAAGAAGGCCTGCGACGTGTGCCAGGTGGCCTGGGGTGGCGGCGAGACGCCGGCGCTGGCGGGCATCGTCGAGGGCGGCCGCATCGACCTGGCGGCGTCCTGCACCGGACTGATCAACCCGAAAGAAAGGTTGTCGGTCGGCGACAAGCTGGGCGCGGGCGACGCGATCGTGCTGCTCGCCTCGTCGGGCATCCACGCCAATGGCCTGAGCCTGGCGCGCAAGCTGACCGAGCGTCTGCCCCAGGGCTACCTGACCGAAGTCCAGCCGGGCCTGACCTACGGTGACGCGCTGCTGGCGCCGACGACGCTGTACTCGCCGGTGACCGAGGCGCTGTACAAGGCCGGCATCACGCCGCACTACTGCGCGAACATCACGGGCCACGGCTGGCGCAAGCTGCTGCGGCATCCCGGCAAGTTCACCTACCGCATCCACACGGTGCCGCCGGTGACGCCAGTGCTGAAGTTCATGCAGGAGCATGCACAGCAGGACGACCGCGAGGCCTATTCGACGCTGAACATGGGGGCGGGTTTCGCGATCTTCGTGAAGGCCGATCAGGCGGCGAAGGTGGTGGAGATCGCCAAGTCCTGCGGCATCGAGGCCTGGGACGCCGGCCGTGTCGAGGACGGAGAGAAGCAGTTGCTGATCGAGCCGCTGAACATCCGATTCGGAGACGATGACCTGCAATTGCGCTGAGCGGGGCCGGGTCTTGAGGGAATGAAGGGCGCTATGGCGCCCTTCGTCGCATTGATCTCCGCGCGGCAGAGGGGATGAAGCATCAGCATGTCGCGGCTTGCCAATAGTCGAGTCGGCCGGCGAGCATCTTCAAAGCAGCCCTGACAAGCCTTGATCGCCGCATCGCTTCATCGCGCTCACGTCGAGTGAAGAAACGCCTGGTCGAATAGTCGGCCTCATTGCGACAGTCCCGCAGGAATCGAAGATCCTTGGCGATCTGTTTCTCTCCGAGGCTCATGTAATGCTGCAGCGTTCGTTGGTGGACGTCCGCACTCCTGTCTTCAATCTCCGCCAAGTCGCGCGCCAAGAGGAACACAGCGTAATAGGCGCGCGATACCGCGCTGCGGCGATTGCCTTCGCCCTCCCTCGTCACGAGATGCTCGGCGACCTCGAACGTTTCGTCCGGATTGAATTGGTGCATGGATCAGCTCCCCGCGGAATGAAACCGGTCCTCGAAAGCGCAATGCCGCACGTTCACGCTGACGTCTCCGAACAGCCGCTTGTATGCCGGGACCGAGAACCAGATGCGATCGATCGATCGCACTTCCGGAGACTCCAGGCCGTACTGCCCTTCCGCCGAGTAGCCCCAGAGGGTGAACGAGAGGCTCAGTTGAGCCAGCTCAGGGTCATTGCAGACACCCACGCTGAGTGGACGGCCTTGCGCGCATCGGATCACTTCCTGAGCGAAGCTGAGAACGTCCTCGCGGGACAGGGTCGGGTGCCGCTCCAGATACCAACCAACGATGTCATCCCAGTCTTCCGTTCCTTGCAACGCCTGCAGGTCGTACGGCCATTCATGCGGCGAGCACGGATTGAAGCAAGGATGAAACTTGTAAGGCGCCTGGGACTTGCTGTCGACCCGCACCCAGCGGTAGTGCGGCCACTCCGCCTCCCTGCCCGACGCGGCCAGCGTGCCGCTCGGCTTGCATTCCACTTGGTCAACCATCTTCACGACCTTTCGACTCACCGACCCACGTCGATGGAAGGCGCTCATTCTCGAAAGCGCGGCGCGTCTTGCCATGACTCAAAGTGGTTGGCGGCGGGGGGTTTGAAGTGGGCCCACTTTCGAGGGAGATCGCTGGGTCCGTGTGGCCCTGCCCCGCGTTCCCCGGATTGACATCCCCCGGCCGGGTGACGAAGCTCCGCGCTCATGGACTGGTTCTATGTCCCGATGGTCAAGATGCATGCGCTGCTCGCGTGGTGCAGCGTCGGGCTGTTCCTGGTGCGGGGCCTGGCGCATCAGTTCGGCGCGGTCTGGGTGATGGACGAGCGGTTGCGCACGCTCGTGTTCAGCAGCCATGTGCTGATCGTCGTCTCCGGGCTGAGCCTCTGGGGCGCCATGCACTACGACCCGCGCTACGAGCCCTGGATGACGGCGAAATTCATCGCGCTTGGCGCCTACTTCGCGCTCGGGCACTGGGGCATCGGACGCGGGGAGTTCCGCGTGATCGGCTATCTGCTGGCGCTGGTCGCGCTCGCCTATGTCGTGGCGGTGTCGATGACGCGCCAGGTCTTGCTCGGGCTCTGAGTCACCCGCGCGCACGCGACGCCCACATGGCCTTGACGCCGGCGAGCCATGCCGGGCGTAGCATGGACCGATGACCTCGACCCGCCCCATCCACGACGCCGCGCAGCGCGGCTACACCAGCGCCTCGGACAGCTACCAGCGTGGCCGCCCGGAATACCCGGAGGCACTCGCCGGATGGTTGAGCGCGACGCTCGGTGTCCGCGAGGGCGCGCGCGTCGTCGACCTTGGCGCGGGCACCGGCAAGTTCACCAAGCTGCTGGCGCGCACGGGGGCGGCGATCACGGCGGTCGAGCCGGTTGACGCGATGCGGGCGCGGCTCGCGGAAAGCCTGCCTGACGTGCGGGCGCTCGGTGGCACGGCGGAGGCGATACCGCTGGAGGATGGTGCGGCGGACGTGGTCGTCTGCGCACAGGCCTTTCATTGGTTCGCGAACGCGCAAGCGCTGCGCGAGATGCATCGCGTGCTGCGGCCGGGCGGCGTGCTGGGGCTGGTGTGGAACGTGAGGGACGAGTCCCGCGACTGGGTCGCCGCGATCACCGAGATCATCACCCCCTATGAGGGCGATGCGCCGCGCTTCTACAAGGGGACGTGGAAGCAGCCTTTCGAGGGGCAGTCGCTGTTCGGGCCGCTGCGGCGGACGGTGCTGCCGCACAGCCACATGGGGACTTTCGATCAGGTCGTGATTGACCGGATCCTGTCGGTGAGCTTCATCGCGGCGCTGCCGGAGTCGGAGCAGCAGGCGGTCGCGGAGCGGCTGCGCGCGTTGCGGGATCGCTTTGCCGAACTCAGAGCGCCGACGATCGCCTTCCCTTACGCGACGGAGGCGTGGCTGGCGGAGCGGCTCGCGTCGGCGTGACGGCGCGGGCGAGCGCCCCGCATGCGTGGCGGATCAGCCGACCAGCTTCCAGCCCGATTGCCAGAGCTGACGGACGGCCGCGGCCAGGAGCGCGCGGCGCAGTTCAGCGGGACGCTCGCCCGGCCGCGCGGCGTGAGAGGCGCTGATCCACTGGGGGCCGACCTCGCGCGACACGCGGGCCTGGCCGTGACGATCGGCGCGCAGCAGCGCGAGGCGCCAGACGGCATTCAGGCGCTGGGCGTGGGCGTCGTCCGCGAGCGGGCCGATCCAGTCGTCGCCTCGCAGGCGATGGGCGGCCTTGAGCAGCTCGAGGTCGGAGGGAAAGCGGGAGAACTCGGCGACCGGCTCGCCCCAGGGGTCGCGCAGAGTGCGCAGGGGCTGAGAGGGCGTGGTGGTAGCGCGAGCGGCGCGGCGGCGGGTCAACAGCGAGTCGAACTGAGCCAGACGAGCGGACATGAAAAAACTCCGAGAGCCCACAGAGATCACCGGCGTTTGCCGGCCCGGGGGCAGTCGGAGCCGCAACGCTTTAGCCGCATTTGTGAATCGCCCGCAAGTAGTTGGTAAATCGGCGATGGCTTGGAGGGGTGGCCCTCGAAGCGTGGGGCGGATTTAACCACAGGCGCGGACGGTGAGTCCACGGCGAGGCGGCGGTGTTCGCACGCGAGAGCGTGAGGAGATGTGAGCGAGGGGGAGGCTCATCCGGAGGGCCTCGAAAGCTCGGCTAGAATCCGCCCCCGACGGGCCTCCTCGCATGGAAGCGCGGCCAACCGGGTCAGGTGGGGAACCAAGCAGCCCTAACCGTTGTGACCAGTGCCGAGGGTAAGGCTCGTCAACCTCATTCAAGTGGAAACCGCCGGGAGGCGGTTTTTTCGTTTGTGGAGCCGCATTTGCTCGAATGTGCCGCGCTCCCTCAGCCAAGGGGCTGACAACCATCGCGGCCGTTGCAGAATGTAAGTAACAAATGTCCTCGAATGAGGCGGGAGGGCGCATGGACAAGCATTTCAGAACGATTTTGGCGTCGTTGGCGCTCTTCACTGCTTCCGGGGTGTCGATGGCCCACAGCGGCGGTCTCAATGCCGACGGTTGCCACACCAACCGCAAAACTGGCGATTACCACTGTCATCGACCGCCTGCGCGCCCTGCGCCGGCGCAGCGGACTCCGAATCAGTCGGCTCAAGCTGTACCACCTGCGGCGCCTGCGTCTGCGGCCGCAGCGAGATCCCCTTCCGCCCCTATTTGCTACACCGGGCGCCGTGGAGGAACCTATACGCTGACCAAAAGCGGGAAGAAGAATTACGGCGGGTGTTGAAATGAAGCATGGCCCGCTAGGACAATGGGGATAAAGCGTCCGGGACGCCGCCGTCGAGAATGCTCTCCTTCTATAGCGTCTGGAAATCACAAATCCTTGATTAAGCGGGATTTAAGCGGTGGCGCCGGTTTTTCTTCACGGAAGCAGGCGGCGACGCTCGACACAGAACTAGGATTCCGGAGGACGACGGTGACGTAGAAAGCCTCCTCGCCAACCTCCCGGAAGGATTGGAGAGGGACTCGCCGAATGGGCTGGCATTTTCAAGGACGGACATATTCATCCCAACGTCAATCGCTTCGGCGGCCGAGAACGTAATGTTTGTGGTGCAGGGAGAGAGGATGCGCCCACGTTGATTGATGGGATATACGTTCTCAGCCAGGACCGTCTCAAGCAGCTTGTGAGAGTGATGAAGTCCATTTCATGGCGATACCAGCGGCTGGGTCGATCGGATAAAGCCTTGCTGGAATGCGACGCTACAGGAGATGATTCGGGAGTACGAAGGCATGCCACTGAAGTCCCTAAACGAGACGAAGTGGCAAGCATTCTTCGAGGCCAACACCTTTCTGCCTTCCCTAGCATTCTCAATTCCTACGGTATTCGTTCAGGAGCGTCTCTACGTTCACGGAAAGCGAGTGGATGGGAGAGGTGGTAAGTTCTCTGATTTTCCTGATGCGCGGGCAAGGCACAGGCAATGTAGCGTTAATCGCGATAAAGGCCCCTGACACGTCCTATACACCATCATTTGTGCACAGAGAAATGTTCTTATGCCCATTTCCTTGAAAGCTCATCTTTCGCGTCAAAAGACGCCTCACATGAAACTCAAGCGTCTACCCGCCGCGAGTGCTGACCGATGGCCCTTGGGCGGACGGAACGTCGTGGACCTGGCTAATCGTGCTCGACATGGCATGGGCGCCTCAAGAGGGCTCTACAGACGATTTCGCGGGCCGTCTTTCCATCGTAGCGCCTAGGCACAATCTCGACTTCTTTCGAAGATTCCCTGCGACTTGCAAGACGTCGCGGCGTGGCGTGCACTCTTCCCGAAATCTATACGATGCTCTTAGGCAGGAGCCCCGAAAAGTGACGATCCCAATCGAAGAAGTTGCGACCAAGGTTATCGTGCCACTTGTGGCAGCCTTCGCTGGCGCATTCACTGCCCAACATTTCGCAGACCGCAACCGACGTCGCGAGGAAATTCTTAAGGAGATCCGGAGCACGAACGCTGCCATCTCCTTGGCCTGCGCCGTATGTCAAGTCGGCATGCGCCTCAAGAAGCAGCATATTCGCGATCTACTCAATGATTTCGAGAAGAGCCGAGCCGCATTCATTGAAGGACATCGCCGCAACGCGGATGGGCTAAGCGAACCAGCCGAGGCGGTAAGAATCGAATTCAATCTGCGCACCCTTCACCCTCCGAAACTAGATGCAGCGATTCTCCGAGCCCATGTGCTAGAGCGTGTGAACATCTCGGGACGGGGACTGCACGCTGCCATTGAAATTGACGACGTGGCGACCACGCTTACGGACGTGATGGCCCAGCGAAACGAACAGGTCAAAGAATTGCAGGCGGAACAGATGAGGCTGATCAGCGAGGGTAGGAGCGTTGCCGCGACCGCACCACGTTACTTCGGTCTACCAACACCTCAGGGATGCGACGAGCGCTACGTCAGCCTTTTACAGGGTATTGGCGAGAGCACTGACAACGTCATTTTCTTCTCGTACCAGCTATGCCTGGACCTCCAGGAGCATGGCAAGATACTGACGACGAGATATCCCCGTCGATGGACCTTCTTCAGGGATAACCGTGTTCCCCGCATCCAGACGATGGACTTTACACAACCCCTTGCGGATGGCATGGTCCCGACGGGTCAAATATTTAAGGAATGGCTTGCAGCGTTCTCGACGTATCCACAGCCTCCGTCGATGTGGCAATGGCTTAGACACCCGATTTCGTCGTGGAGGCGGTCAAGAGCGTAGGCGTCAGACTGCCTCGAATTCCTCCCATCAGCATCCAATCAATTGTCAAGCGACTGGGTCCCCGCATCCACGCTGACCTTCGGCCGCTACGGCCTACCATATCTGTCCCCCTGGGAGGCTAGCCCAACGGTTCGCCGGCGCTAAGGAGTTTGTTCATGGACTCCTTGTGCCGGGCGGCATATTGCGCCTGCCGCTTCTTGCATTCTCAGCCATATAGATCTCCTCCCTCTGAAGACTTCAGTCTGAAAGAGGCGCGGCGTGGCGCGCATCTGAGGAAGGTGGTTTCAAGCTTCAAGTGCAACACCTCTGACGAGGTCCAGGGTCAACTTTGAGAAGACTTCCTGGGGCGTATGCCAATTCAGAATCTTACGTGGTCGTCCGTTGATTGATTCCTCGATGGCGGTGAGCTGCTGATGGGAGACCTGGCTCAGATCCATGCCCTTTGGCAGGTACTCGCGGACGAGCCCGTTGGCGTTTTCATTCGATCCGCGTGGCCACGGGCTGTGCGGGTCGCAGAAGAAGATGTCCATGTTCAGGTCGGCGCTGAGCTTTTCCTGCACCGCCATTTCCGAGCCTTGGTCGTACGTCATGGTCTCGCGCAGGCTCTCGGGAATGCTTTTGAGCCGCCGCCGGAAGCCGTTGAGGATGTCTTCCGCGGTATTGCCATCGAGCTTGACCAGCATGACGTAGCGGCTGAGCCGCTCGACCAGGGTTCCGACCGAGGACTGATTCATGGCCCCCTTGATCAGATCGCCTTCCCAGTGGCCGGGCACGATACGAGCGGCGACCTCCGGCGATCGCAGCGCGATGGAGGTCATATTGGGCAGGCGCGCCTTGCGCTCAGTCCCTCTGGCGCGAGAAAGCCGCGTCTTGTGGCTCTGACGAAGCAACTCGACGAGTTCGGATCGCAGCGTGCCGCGCGGCATGGCGTAGATGGCGCCGTAAATAGTCTCGTGGGATACCGCCAAAGCGGGCGCCGCGCACGGAGGAAGATTCGCTGCAGGTTTCATTTCTCGAAGTCTCCACGCGATTTGCTCGGGGGACCAACGGCAGCGCAGCCCATCGGTCACTGTGCGCCAAAGCGGCGTCTTGAGATTGGCGCCGATCTTGCGGCGAGCAGCGCCTGCAGCGGCACGCCGATCTTGGCTTTGCGATTGCGCGGCAGATGCGCGATAGCTGTTGGGAAGAGCCGTCGGCGAGGACTTGCCGCGAATGATCTCGCGGCAGATGGTGGATGGACTGAAGCCGAGCTTGTCTGCGATCTGACGCCGACTACATCGGGCCTGAAGCAACAACTGGATCGCGACGCGATCGGTTTGGCTCAGATGCGAGTAGTGAGTTCCCATTTGCGCGACACCTTACAAGATGCGAGGTGTCGCATTCAACCTTAAGCCGGCCCTTCGTCGCCGTAAAGGCCACACGGAAATACCATGCTGAACAGCACGCAAGAAACCCTCATAGACCAATTATTTTCTGAACGTTTTGGAGCTTTCCATTTGTTCAGACCTGAAAAATACCGACAGGGCAAAACGCTTAAGGAACCTTGCGACCTTTTCTGGACAAATGGCAAGCATGCGGCGCTTTTCTACTTAAATGATTCAGAGTCAACGTTGGCTAAGCAACGTGATCACAACCAACGCCAGCAGCACCGGTACATCAGACTTTGGCATGACGGAAAAAGAAATCGGACCGATGCATTCGATCTACGCGGCACAAATAGATTTGGCGACACCTGCTCACTGCGCTTTGAGGACATGGAGGCGATCTTGGTTGTATCTGTCGTCTCTGCTCCTTGCTCAGTAATTCCGGAGGCAATCAAGGATCGCGGTCGACCCATCGGCATGATTACCGTCAGTGACGCGCTGCTGATGCATGTAGCGGCCTGTGGCGGAACATTTCTAGACCTACTGCTGCTGGTCACCGGCACTCTTGCTATGCGAAGCCCGAGAGAAGGTGAGAGCGCCTTGGACGGCATTCTGAAGACATCCCAACTGCACCTTACGGCTTCATGGGCAGCTTCTATCCCACAAGACGGTGACAAAGCCGTCACAGCTGAGCTATGGCGGCAGCTATCCTCGCATCTCCACCTATACAGACTGCAGTCAAACGGAGAGCACCCGCCTTTGCCCGACGCAGGCCTAGCCTTCGAAAATAATTCCCGCGATGCACTCTCAAAAATATTTGGAGATCTATACCTAAGAGATTATCAAATAATCAGCCACACCGCGGCGGTCACATTTGCAAATGCGGGCCACCCAACCTTTCCAAAGTGGGCAGTGACGAACATAACGTGCGGCAACAGAAACTACACAATTTCAGTATTCCCAATGGGTAGCGCGGATGTGGGCGAGGTAATGAAGCATGTCATGAAGTTTGACAGTCCAAACACCTCCGTACTAGGGTACATGATAATTCCTGGCCTCCCCATAATCTACCACCCACAAATGATAACGATGGCTCGAAATGGCCGATACTTCATCCAATCAGAGAAGCTATTTGGCGAGCTTATTTCGCAAATACGGCAGACAGGGCAAGGATAGTCCGGGGCAAGACCGCTTAAGTGCTGCGAAGGTCTGGGCAGAAAAATGCATCTAGTACGCCCTAGCCGCTCACTCCACACCGCGACCATGCCAGGCATTCAAACTAGGGGCAGCAGCTCATCCCCGAGTTGGCCGCCTTCTTGGGTGGCTATTTCCACCAAGACTTCGACATCAACGGAGACACCCTCGAAGAGGTGGTCGCGGTGTTTGTCGCTGACAGCGATGGCCCCTACGCCGCCTTCTCATTGGCGACATTGATGGATTTCTTGGGTACCGGCGAGGTCGGCATGGAAGAGCGCACCGAAGAGTACTTTGGCGCGGACATCATCCCGACCGCGTTCCGTCCGACCACACGTGAGTTCCTCTTAGCAGTTCGCGGGGAACTGGAGGCCGCCGAGGCCAGCCCAACTGGCAGCCTTGCGTCTGTCGCGAGGCACAGGCCACGTAGCTGGACCCGGACTGTGTACCGACACGTCCACCTCATCGGCCACAACCCCGATGAACACTGGATTCTCGCCTTTCACCCGGGAGAGTAAGGCTCGTCAACCCATTCGAGTGAAAACCGCCGGGAGGCGGTTTTTCGTTTGTGGAACCTGCGGCGAAAACTGCGCTCAGGCGGATTGCTCGCTTCCGTCTACGGCGTGATCACCGCAGCGACGAGCGCCACAACGATGGCCGCCGTGACGTAGACCACCGCTCCTCTCCCGACCGCCAAGCGTCCCAGCGCGACCGAGCCCGCCAGAGCCAGCGTCGTGAACGCCGCGACCAGGACGAGACCGTACATGCCGACCAACGTGGGCGCTGCACATTCCTCGTTGCATCGAGGCGTCCAGAACAACAGCAGCCAGCACAGCCCGGCTGAGGAACTCGCCAGCATCGCGCAGGCGAGGAGCAGGCGCTGAATCACTTGACCTCCCAGAACCATATCGTCTTCGCCTTGCCTAGATCGGAGAACCCGGGCAGCGATGCTATGCCAAGGCCGAATCGGAGGAAGGTCACAGCAGCGCCGCTGAAGCCCGAGGCCGTCAAACGGCTGCCGTTCCACAGGTCGATGTGGTCTCCACTAGGCACCTTCTCGTTGCCCCGGGTCCAGTAGTCAGCGAAGTAGACGATCCCGGTGCGGCCCTTGATCTTGGCCTGCCAGTCCGGCCCGGTCACGGTCTGCGGGGGTGCGGCGATCCCCTCGATGCGTTGGGCCTTGAGCCACGCGGCAAGTTCCTGGGCGCGGATGGCGATCTTGTTGCCGTTGATGGTCACCGCGGCGCCGTTGAAACCATCCAACTTGATCCCGACGCCATGCAAGGCCACGCTCACCTTGATCGCGCACTGGTTCTCATAGCCCTCGGGCGCCTTCCCTGTCCTCGGATCAACGTATGGCTGGTCACCGGGGTATGAGTCCCACAGGGCTGTGAATTGGACGTGCTGCGACTCAGGTTTGGGAGCCCGCTCGTGAGCAATGCCCAGTGGTCCGGGTGCGCTGGATCGATGGCGACAGTTGGTCCCGGAATCGATCCGCTCGCCATCGGTCACACACTGCGGTCCCGGTCGTCGTCCAGGCATCGTCTGGTCTCCTGAGTTCCCCAAGGTTCGGGTCGGAGACACGTTATGGCTTGGCGCCTCGCACGAAGTGCTGACCTACGTCACAGTCCAAGCGAAGGCGCCTGGTGCTACTGCGCCTCACTCTTGTCCCCCGAAGCGATCGTGACTGCCGCGACGAATGGCCACAATGTTCCGAGGGTCCTCGGGAATCCCCCTTGCTAGAGTCCACCCAGTCCCGCGCATCCGGAAACCGCCATGCCGGCCCCCTTCGACCTCGACCGCTTCCTCACCGCCCAATCCCCCCAGCTCGCCGACGTCCTCGACGAGCTCAAGCGCGGTCGCAAGGTCAGCCACTGGATGTGGTACTTCTTCCCGCAGCTCCGCGGCCTGGGCCTCAGCAGCACCGCCCAGTTCTACGGCGTCGAATCCCTCGATGAGGCTGTCGCCTATCTGGCCCACCCCGTCCTCGGCCCGCGTCTTCGCGAATGCGTGACGCTGATGACCTCGCACCGCACCCGCTCCGCCGAACAGATCCTCGGCCACGTCGACGCCCTGAAGTTCCGCTCCTCGCTGACGCTCTTCGCGCGCGCCTCCGGCAACGACGCCCTCTTCCTCGACGCCCTCGAGCGCTTCTACGATGGCCAGCCCGATCCACGCACGCTGGAACTCCTCGATGGCCGCTGACTCCGCCCCTCGCGGCGCCGCCTTCACCCGCCTCCCCTGCCCGCTTCCCGGCGTCGACATCGTCCGCGCCGACACCGCGCGCGCCTTCTCCCGTCACATCCACGACGAGTTCGGCATCGGCCTGATCGATCGCGGCGCGCAGAAGTCCGCCAGCGGCCGCGGCATCGTCGAAGCCGGTCCGGGCGACCTCATCACCGTCAACCCGGGCGAGGTCCACGACGGCCTGCCCATCGGCGATCACGGCCGCGCCTGGCGAATGCTCTACCTCTCGCCGGAGCTCGTGCTGAACCTCCTGGCCGACATCGCCGAAGACCATCCCGGCCTCGATGTCGAGTTCCACCACCCCACCCTCCACGACACCCGCATCGCCGCCCGCTTCGAGGCGCTCTTCCGCGCGACGGCCTCGGCCCCCGCCGCCTCGACCGACACGCTGGGCGTCGACTCCGCGCTCCTGCTGTTGCTCCAAAGCCTGCTCCATCCCCGCGCGCCAGCGCCGACCGCGATCCCTTCCGGCATCGCCGCCGCTCGCGCCCGTCTCGATGACGACCTCGCCTCCCCGGTGAGCCTCGCCGACCTCGCCCGCGAAGCCGGCCTGAGCCGCTTCCAGTTCCTGCGCGCCTTCACCCGCGCGACCGGCCTGCCGCCGCATGCCTATCTCGTCCAGCGCCGCCTTCAGCGCGCGCGCCGCCTCATCGGCCTGGGCACCCCGCTCGCCGAGGCCGCCGCCGCCAGCGGCTTCTGCGACCAGAGCCACCTCACGCGCCACTTCGTCCGCTGCTTCGGCATCCCGCCCGGCGTCTACGCGGCCGCCCTGCGCTGAGCCTCCCGGCCCTGCAATTTCGTCCAAGACGCGCCGCCCCTTGCGGCACGACCATGAGCTCTCCGCAGCCACCGCATCGAGGTCCGCCGTGCCCTTCGCCTCCCTCGCCAACCCCGAGTTCCTGATCACCTCGCTGATCGTCGTCGCCTCGCCGGGCACCGGCGCGCTGGTGACGCTCGCCGCCGGCCTGTCCAGCGGCGCACGCGCCTCGCTGATCGCCGCCTTCGGCTGCACGCTCGGCATCGTCCCGCACATGCTGGCCGCCATCACCGGCCTGGCCGCGCTGCTGCACGCCAGCGCCGTCGCCTTCGACGCCGTCAAGTACGCCGGCGTCGCCTACCTGCTCTACATGGCCTGGATGTCGCTCCAGGAGCGCGGCGCCCTCGCCATCGACGCCACGAGCCCGCCTCGCACCGCGCGCGAGATCGTCGTCCACGCGGTGCTCGTGAACCTGCTCAACCCCAAGCTCTCGATCTTCTTCCTGGCTTTCCTGCCGCAGTTCATCGCCCGCGACGAGCCGCGTCCCACCCACCTGATGGTCGAGCTCTCCCTCGTCTTCATGGCGATGACCTTCGCCGTCTTCGCGGTCTACGGCGTCTTCGCCGCCGCAGTGCGCGACCGCGTACTCGCGCGGCCGCGCGTGCTCCAGTGGATGCGCCGCGGATTCGCCGCCGCCTTCGTCGGCCTGGGCGCGAAGCTGGCGCTGGTGCAGCGCTGACGCCCTCCCCAGAAGGCAGCGCCAGCGACTGCCCTACGCGTCCGCCTCGTCCTTCACTTCCCCATCGAAGTCAAACAGCTCGACGCGCCGCGGCGCGGCCGAGCGACGCTCCACCTTGTGCTGCGGCCCGATCGCCTTGCCCGTGCGGGCATCGATCAGTTGCAGCTCCACCGGCTCGCCGGTCTCCGTGTCGATGAGCCGCATCGGCTTGCCCTTCAGCGCCGCGTGCCGGTTGCCCCAATTCAGCATCGTCAGCATCACCGGCCGGAAATCGCGCCCCTTGGGCGTCAGCACGTACTCGAAGCGCGGCGGCTTTTCGCTGTAGGGCCGCTTCTCCAGCAGGCCCCGGTCCACCAGCTCCGCCAGCCGCCGCGTCAGCGTGTTGGACGCAATGCCGAGCTCGCTCACGAACTCGTCGAAGCGGTGATGCCCGTAGAACACCTCGCGCAGGATCAGCACGCTCCAGCTGTCGCCCAGCATGTCGGCCGTGCGCGCCACCGGGCAGGCCATCTCCTCAAAACTCGTGCGGCGCATCGGCGGCCTCCTTGGGTTGCCCCGCGATTCTCTCTGACTTCCATCATGGAAGTCAGTTGACGAATCTGGAATGGTGCATTCCGCCGCCAGTCACTTCCATCATGAAAGTGACGTTCCTATAGTCCGCTCCATCACCCGCCGCCCCGGCGGGCCCTCGATGCCGGAGCTTCGCCATGACCGCCCCTTCCCCCGACTCCACCGCCACGGCCGCTTCCCCGGCATCCGTTCCTTCCGTTCCTTCCGCTCCTTCCATCCCTCCCGCTTCCTCCGCCGGCTCGCGCAAGCCGTTCGGCCGCACCGCGCTGTCGTGGGCCGCGCTGACCGCCGCCGTGCTCGCGGCCGGCGCCTATGGGGCCCACTGGTGGACCACCGGCCGCTTCCATGAAGAGACCGACGACGCCTACGTCGGCGGCGACGTCACCGTGGTCGGCGCGAAGGTCGGCGGCTACATCGCGGAGCTGCCGGTCACCGACAACCAGTTCGTGCGCGCCGGCGAGCTGCTGGCCCGCATCGACGCGCGCGACTACAACGCCGCGCTGCAGCGCGCCACCGGCGCCGTCCAGGCGCAGGAGGCCGCCATCGCCAACCTCGCCGCGAGCGCCGCGCTGCAGCAGGCGGTGATCGCCAAGGCCAGCGCCGGCGTCGCTGCCGCCTCCGCCGAGGAACAGCGCGCCCGCGACGACTTCGCGCGCCATCAGGACCTGGTGCGGCGCTCGGCCGTCTCGGTCGAGAGCAGCCAGCGCGCCGAGGCCGCCTTCAAGACCGCGCAGGCCGGCTCCGCCCGCGCCCGTGCCGAGCAACTCGCCGCGGAGCGCCAGCTCGACGTCATCGCGACGCAGAAGCGCCAGGCCCAGGCCGCGCTCGATCAGGCCCGCGCCGAGCGCGAACTCGCGCGGCTCAACGTCGGCTACACCGAACTCCGCGCGCCGCGCGATGGCTACATCGGCAACCGCAAGGCGCGGCTGGGCACCTACGTCGGCGTCGGCACGCCGCTGATGTCGGTCGTCCCCGCGCAGGGCCTCTGGGTCGATGCCAACTTCAAGGAAGACCAGCTCGCCCGCATGCAGGCCGGACAGCCCGTGCGCATCCGCGCCGACGCCT
>Ga0102591_1002801_pt1 | contig 17484 bp, 18 predicted proteins | sample AraplaCol_mCL_r2_2_FD_76860 | JGI IMG/M metagenome (GOLD analysis project Ga0102591, IMG submission 76860) | Arabidopsis root microbial communities from North Carolina, USA - plate scrape MF_Col_mCL_r2 (SPADES assembly) (version 2) | ecosystem: Host-associated > Plants > Roots > Endosphere... | reverse complement strand
GGCGAACAGGCTCATGGTCTCTTCGTCGAGGAAGATCGAATAGTCGTAGATGCCCGCGCCGCGCAGGGCCTCGGCGAGGTCCGGCCACAGCTCGTCGTGACGGCGCTCGTACTCGGCGGCGACGCCGGCCTTCAGCTGCATGCGGAAGGCGATCGGGCGACCTTCGATCTTGCTGCTCATGGGGTGTCCTCCGGGCGTCTTTTTATGGTTGTCAGGCGATGCGGTAGATGTCGGCGGCCGTGCCGGCGAACAGGCGCTGGCGGTCGGCGTCGCTGAAATCGGCCGTGATGGCGTCGTAGGCGCAGTAGAAGGCGTCGAAGCTTCCGTGCACCTTCTCGACCGGGAAGTTGCTGGCGAACATGCTGCGTTCCGCGCCGAAGGCCTCGATCACGTAGAGGACGAACGGGCGCAGGCTTTCCACCGTCCAGGCGCGGTCGACCATGGCCAGGCCCGAGATCTTGCACGAGACGTTGGGACGCTTGGCGAGGTCCGCGAGGCCGGCGCGCCAGAGGGCGAGACCCGCCTCGTCGCGGTCGGTCGGCATGCCGGCGTGGTTGACGATCAGCGGAATGTCCGGATGGGCGTCGGCCAGCGCGGCCGCCGTCGCCATCTGCGCGGGATAGAGCTGCAGGTCGAACGACAGGCCGTGGTCGGCCAGCAGGGCGAAACCCCGGCGCCACTGGTCGTTCAGCAGCAGGTCGGACGGGCCGTAGGTCTTGGCCGGGTCCTCGTGGAAATTGACGATCTGGCGGATCCCGCGAACGCGCGGGCGCTCGGCGTGGGCTTCCAGCAGCAGCTCAACGTTGGGATCGTCCAGGTTGGCGCCGGCGACGATCGCGCCGATCGGGGCGCCGGCGTCGGCCAGGCCTTCCAGCCAGTCGGTCTCGGACAGCTGCTTGTCGGTCGGCAGGCCGCACTCGACATGGACGAGGCTCTGGATGCGCCAGGGCAGGGCGTCGGCGGCGTAGTCGGCGGGCAGGTAGTCCTTCCCGGCGATCAGGCTCATGTCGCCGGCGGGATTGTTGGGCAGCGGGTCGTCCTGCAGCCACGAATAGTAGTGCTTGTCGAGGTCCCACAGGTGCATGTGGGCGTCGATGATCGGACCCGCGTACGCCATGGTTCCTCCCTTTGAACCCGCCCGCCCCGAAGGGCGGACGAGCCCGGATACAAAAGCTTAGAAGGTGGTCCGGCCGCCGGACGTGTCGAAGGTGGCGGCGGTGGTGAAGCTGCACTCTTCGCTGGCCATGAAGCAGACCATGGCGGCGCTTTCCTCGACTTCGCCGAGGCGGCCCATCGGGATCTTCGAGCGCATGTACTCGACCTGGCTGGCGGGCAGCTGTTCGAGGATCGGGCTTTCGAAGGTGGCGGGGGTCAGGGCGTTGGCGATCACGCCCTTGCCGGCCAGTTCCTTGCCCAGCGACTTGGTCAGGCCGATCACGCCGGCCTTCGACGCCGAATAGGCGCTGGCGTTGGGATTGCCTTCCTTGCCGGCCACCGAGGCGACGTTGACGATGCGGCCGTAGCCGGCCGCCAGCATGTGCGGCACCACCGAACGGCAGCAGTAGAACAGGCCGTTCAGGTTGATGTCGATGACGCGCTTCCAGCTGTCGAGCGGGAACTCGTGCACCGGCACGGTGGCGCCGGTGATGCCGGCCGAGTTGACCAGCACGTCGATCTTGCCCAGGGCCTCCAGGCTGGCGGCCGTGGCGGCCGCGACCTGGGCTTCGTCGGAGACGTCCAGCGCGTAGGTGAAGGTCGCGCCGATCTCTTCGGCGGCGGCCTTCAGGGCCTCGGCGTTGACGTCCCACAGGGCGACCTTGCCGCCTTCGGCGATCAGGCGGCGGGCGGTTTCCTTGCCCAGGCCCGAGGCGCCGCCGGTGATGACGGCGGCGCGGTTTGCAAAGCGGTTGGCGTAGACGGTCACGAGACGCCTTCCTTGGTCCAGGCGATGACTTCCTGGCGCTGGCTGCCGAGCTTCTCGATGCCCAGCTCCATGACGTCGCCGGCCTTGAGGAAGATCTTTTCCGGCTTCTGGCCTTCGCCGACGCCCGGAGGGGTGCCCGTGGTCAGGATGTCGCCCGGCTCCAGGGTGACGAAGCGGCTCATGTAGGCGATCAGCTCGGCGACGCCGAAGATCATCGTCTTGCTGTTGCCGGTCTGCATGCGCTTGCCGTTGAGGTCGAGCCACATGTCGAGGTTCTGGCAGTCGCCGACCTCATCGGCGGTGACGACCCACGGGCCGACGGGGCCAAAGGTGTCGCAGCCCTTGCCCTTGTCCCACTGCGAGCCGAGCTCCTTCTGGAAGGCGCGCTCGGAGACGTCGTTCACCAGCACGTAGCCGGCGACGTAGTCCAGGGCCTCGGATTGCTCGACATAGCGGGCGCGCTTGCCGATCACGACGCCCAGCTCGACTTCCCAGTCGCCCTTCTCGGCGCCCTTGGGCAGCATGACCTGGTCGTTCGGGCCGTTCAGGCACGAGATCGCCTTGGTGAAGAAGATCGGCTCGGGCGGGGGCTCGAGGCCGGCTTCCTTGGCGTGGTCGGCGAAGTTCAGGCCGATGGCCAGGAACTTGCCGACATTGCCGATCGGCACGCCGTAGCGCGGCGAGCCTTCGACCACCGGCAGGGTGGCCGGGTCGATGGCGGCGATCTTTGCCAGGCCCTCGGGCGACAGCTCGGCGCCGGTGATGTCGGACACGTGGCCCGACAGGTCGCGGATCTTGCCTTCGGCGTCGAGCAGACCGGGCTTTTCGGCGCCCCGCGGGCCGTAACGCAGCAGTTTCATGATCTTCTGGCTCTAGGGGGAAATGGGGGAGGAAAGGCGCGGCTTACCGCGGATAGGGACGGTGCAGGGCGATGTCGCGGTTCAGCTCGACGCCGAAGCCGGGCGCGTCGCCGAGCTTGAGCTTGCCGTTGACCGGCACGGGCTCGCCAATCAGCTGCGGATGGAACATCGGCACGACCTCGTCGGCCTTGGGCGCCATCATCAGGAACTCGGCGAACGGGCTGTTATGGCGCGTGATGACGAAGTGGTAGCTGTACACCGACGAGCCGTGCGGGATCATCATCACGCCCTTGCTGTCGGCCAGGTTGGCGATCTTGATCAGTTCGGTGACGCCGCCGCACCAGCCCACGTCCGGCTGGATGATGTCGCAGCATTCCATCTCCAGCAGCATGCGGAAGCCCCAGCGGGTGGCTTCGTGCTCGCCGGTGGTGACCAGCATGCCCTTGGGGGCGTTCTTCTTGAGGTCGCGATAGCCCCAGTAGTCGTCGGGGCTCAGCGCCTCCTCGATCCACTTCAGGCCCAGCTCGTGAGCCTTGTGGGCCAACTTGGTGGCGTAGTTGAGGTCCAGCGACATCCAGCAGTCGAACATCAGCCAGAAGTCCTCGCCCACGCGCTCGCGCATGGTGGCCAGTTCCTGGATGTTCTTGTGCAGGCCTTCCTCGCCCTCGGCCGGGCCGTGGTGCAGGGGCATCTTGCCGCCGATGAAGCCCATCTCCTTGGCCAGGTCCGGACGCGCGCCGGTGGCGTAGAAGGTCAGCTCGTCGCGCACCTTGCCGCCCAGCAGAGCGTAGACCGGCTCCTGGCGCAGCTTGCCCAGCAGGTCGTAGAGCGCCAGGTCGACGCCCGAGATGGCGTTCACGACCAGGCCCTTGCGGCCGTAGTACTGGGTGGAGAAGTACATCTGGTCCCAGATCTTCTCGACCTCGGTCGGGTCGCGGCCTTCCAGGAAGCGGGCCAGGTGCTTTTCGACGATGAAGGCGGCCGGCTCGCCGCCGGTGGTCACCGCGAAGCCGATCGTGCCGTCGACGGCCTCGATCTCGACGACCAGCGTGCCCAGCACGTTGATGCCGAAGCTCTGGCGGCTCTGGCGGTATTCCGGATAGCGCGACATCGGGGTGGCGATGTGATCGTCGATCCAGTGGCCTTCGCCCTGGTCGTGATAATCAGCGCCGCCGCCGCGGACCACGAAGGCCCGGACATGCTTGATCAAGGGAAGCGGCATCCTAGTGCTCCAACAACGCCCGGTCGCTCGACCGGATCAACCCCAAACCGGGGGAGGGCGCGCCAGCGGGGCCGCCGAACGGCGCGAACACATGTTCGCGCTACCTCCCCAGAACATCGTATGACACGCTCGCCGCGGTAGATCCGTGACCCGAAGAGTCGCGAAGCGAGCCCTTGTCTTGCGTTCCATATTATGAGAGGTAGTGCTACAAAATGAAACCCAGCACGTCAAGGGGAGCGGAACCAGTGGCTGACGACGAAGGCGCGGCGACCAAGAGCCCAAGCGGCAGCCAGACGCTGTTTCGCGGCCTGGACGTGCTCGACGTGGTGGCCGATGCGGGCGCCATCGGCCTGCCGGCCCTGGCCGCGCGACTCGGCCTGACCCGCAGCACCACCCACCGACTGGCCACGGCGTTGGTCGAACGGCGTATGCTCACTCAAACGCCGCGCGAAGGCTATAGCCTTGGCTCCAAGCTGCTCGAGCTGGGCTATCTGGCCAGCCAGCAGATGGACCTGCCGCGCGTGGCGCGCCCGCACCTGGAAAAGCTGTGGGAAGAGCTGGAAGACACCGTCCACCTGGGCGTGCTCGACGACGACCGCGCTCTTTATCTGGACAAGCTGACCGGCCGCCGCCGCATCAACATCTCCTCGCGCGTGGGCGATCGCCAGCCGATCCGCTCGACCGGCCTGGGCAAGGCCCTGGTGCTGGACGACGAGGAAGCCCGCTGGCGCGCGCTCTATCGCAAGGAAGGCCCGGCCGCCGCCGGCGCGCCCAATGAAGAGCAGTGGATCGCGTGGATGCGCGACTACTCCCAGCGCGGGGTCGCCTTCGACCTTGAAGAGAATGAAGACCGCATCCGCTGCGTGGCCGCGCCCGTGCGCGGGGCGGGCGGTCAGATCGTCGCCGCGATCAGCGTCTCGGGCGCTGCTCAGTACATGGACGACGAACGGATGACCGGCCTGGTGGACGACGTCCGCCTGGCCGCCGACGCGATCAGCCGCGATTTGGGCTGGAACGGTAAGCGGGGTTCGGGCGCCAAGACCTGACGCCTCCCGCGCGTATGTATGACGGAGGAACTATGCTTCTGAAGCACAAGGTGGTGCTGGTGACCGGCGCCTCGGGCGGCATCGGCAAGGCGGCCGCCATCGGCGCCGCGCGTCATGGCGCCGACGTGGCGATCAACTACCACTCCGACGAGGCCGGCGCGGCCGACGCCGTGGCGCAGATCGAGGCCCTGGGCCGCCGCGCCATCGCCGTGAAGGGCGACGTGGCCGAAGTCGCCACGGCCAAGGCCTTCGTCGACGCCGCCGTCGCGGCCTTCGGCAAGGTCGACGTCTTCGTCAACAACGCCGGCATCTGCCCGTTCCACGCCTTCCTCGACATGCCGCCCGAGGTTCTCGAGCGGACCATGAAGGTCAATCTGCACGGCGCCTATTACATGGTGCAGGCGGCGGCCAACCAGATGGTCAAGCAGGGCCATGGCGGCTCGATCATCGCCGTTTCCTCGATCAGCGCCCTGGTCGGCGGCGGCATGCAGACGCACTACACCCCGACCAAGGCCGGCGTGCACAGTCTCATGCAGTCGACCGCTATCGCGCTCGGCAAGTACGGCATTCGCTGCAACTCGGTGCTGCCGGGCACGATCGAGACCGCGATCAACAAGGAAGACCTGGCCGACGTCGCCAAGCGCGAATACATGAGCGGCCGCATCCCGCTGGGCCGCCTGGGCGAGCCCGACGACCTGGCCGGCCCGATCGTGTTCCTTGCCTCGGACCTGGCCAACTACGTCACCGGCGCGGCCCTGCTGGTGGACGGCGGCGCGTTCGTGAACCTGCAGTAGTCCCGTGATCATCTCGTCGACCACCGACTTCCGCGAGGCGGCGCGGCGCAAGCTGCCGCGCTTCCTCTTCGACTACATCGACGGCGGCGCCTATGCCGAGCGGACCCTGGCCCGCAACGTCTCCGACCTCGCCGACCTGGCCCTGCGCCAGCGGGTGCTCAAGGACGTGTCCAGGGTCTCGACGGCGACCAGCCTGTTCGGCGTGGAGCAGTCCATGCCGGTGGTGCTGGCCCCGGTCGGCCTGACGGGCATGTACGCCCGTCGGGGCGAGTGCCAGGCGGTGCGCGCGGCTTCGGCCAAGGGCGTGCCGCTGTGCCTGTCGACGGTGTCGGTGTGCGACGTGGATGAAGTGGCGGCGGCGTCCAGCCGGCCGCTGTGGTTCCAGCTCTATGTGCTGCGGGATCGCGCCTTCATGCGCGACCTGCTGGCGCGGGCGGCGGCGGCGGGGGCGACGACGCTCGTCTTCACCGTCGACATGCCCGTGCCGGGGGCCCGCTATCGCGACGCTCACTCGGGCATGAGCGGCCCGAACGCCTCGATCCGCCGGATGCTGCAGGCCGTGGGCCGGCCGCAATGGGCGTGGGACGTCGGCCTGATGGGCCGTCCCCACACCCTGGGCAACGTGGCCCCGGTGTTGAAGGGCAATACGGGCCTGGAGGACTTCATGGGCTGGCTGGGGGCGAACTTCGACCCCTCGATCCAGTGGAAGGACCTCGAATGGATCCGCGAGTCCTGGAAGGGGCCGCTGATCATCAAGGGCGTGCTCGATCCCGAGGACGCCAAGGCCGCCGCCGACATCGGCGCTGACGGCGTGGTGGTGTCCAACCACGGCGGCCGCCAGCTGGACGGGGTGCTGTCCTCGACCAAGGCCCTGCCGGCCATCGCCGAGGCCGTCGGCGACAAGCTGACGGTGCTGGCCGACGGCGGCGTGCGTTCGGGCCTCGACGTGGTGCGGATGCTGGCCCTGGGCGCCAAGGGCGTCCTCTTGGGCCGGGCCGCCGTCTACGCCCTGGCGGCCAACGGGCAGGCGGGGGTGATCCAGCTGCTCGACCTGATGGAGAAGGAGATGCGGGTGGCCATGGCCCTGACCGGTGTCAATTCCGTCTCCGAGATCGATCGCTCAATCCTGGCGGAGACCCGCTGATGAAAACCGCCGCCGCCCTCGCCATCGCTCTCGTGCTGGGGGCGGCGCCCGCCGCCCTGGCCGATCCCAACCGCATCGTCATCGCCAGCGATTCCACCGCCGCCAACTACAACTCCGGCAGCTTCCCGCAGATGGGCTGGGGCATGGTGCTGAAGTGCTCGCTGAAGCCGGAGGCGGAGATCGTCAACCTGGCCCGCGGCGGCCGCTCGACCAAGACCTTCCAGGAGGAGGGGCTGTGGGCGGTGCTGATGGCGCAGCTGAAGAAGGACGACACCGTCCTGATCCAGTTCGGCCACAACGACGCCGACACCAAGAAGATCGTCCGCTTCACCGATCCCAACGGGGCCTATGCCGACAACCTGCGGCGGTTCGTGGCCGACGTGCGGACGGCGGGCGGCAAGCCGGTGCTGATCACCCCGATCGCCAAGCTGATCTTCAAGGACGGCCAGATCCAGGACACCCATGGTCCCTATTCGGCGACCGTGCGGCGGGTGGCGGCCGAGACGAAGACGCCGCTGATCGATCTGGACAAGGAAAGCCAGGCGGCGCTGCAGAAGATGGGCGAGGCCGAGGGCGCCAAGCGCTTCATGATCTATTCGGCGGCCGACAAGATCGCCAGCCACCCCGAAGGCATCAACGACACCACCCACCCCAACGAGCTGGGCGCGCGCATGGCGGCCGGCATCGTGGCCAAGGGCCTGCGGGGGGCGAAGGTTCCGGTCTCCAAGCTGGTGCTGCCCGGCGTCGCCGACGCCTCGGCGCGTGGCGAGCCTAGCTGCGCTGGGCGGCCGTAAGCAGGCAAAAAGAAAGGAGCGCTGGCCAAGCCGGCGCTCCTGCGACCTCAGGGGGAACGAGGTCAGGCAGAACGGGGAAGGATCGAACTCGATCCAACGATCAATTCTCACAATATGGACAATTGATCGATATATTGAGAATATCACTGAAGTGGCGGACGTCAACCGCCGTTGCGTGGGGAAACGCCGTGAAACGACTTCTTCTGTCCGCCGCCCTGGTGCTGGCCCTGGCCCCGAGCGCGCCGCTGTTGGCCGCCCCCTCGAAAGCTTCGAAAGCCCGTCCCGTCGCCGCCGTCGCGACCGCGCCGGCCTGGCGCAGCGCCTGGGGCAATGCGCCGATCGCGCCGCAGGCCGTGGCCCGGCCGGGCGAGGCCCGGGCCTTCACCGACGTCACGGTGCGCCAGGTCATGCGACTGAACGCTGGCGGCGATGCGCTGCGCCTGCGTCTGTCCAACGAACTCAACGAGCGTCCGCTGGCGGTGGGGGCGATCACGGTCGCGCCGGCCGACGCCGACGGCAAGATCCTGGGCGCGCCGGTCGCTGTGACGGTGGGCGGCAAGAGCGAGTTCACGATCGCGCCGGGCGCGCCGCTGCTGACCGATCCGGTCGCCCTGCCGGTCAAGGCCATGGACCGGGTGTCGGTGGCGATCTTCTATGTCGGGACCCAGGCTCCCGCCGGCCACCGCGTGCGCCTGTTCGTGGCCCCGCCCGGCAACCATGTGGCCAAGAGCCAGATCCCTGGCGAGGAGACCCTGCGCGGTCCGGGCCTGGTCAGCGGAGTCGAGGTGCGCGGCGCGGCCGAGGCCCCGGTGCTGGTGGCGATCGGCGACTCGATCACCGAGGGCTCCGGCTCGACCGCCAACGCCGACAAGGGCTATCCCGAGCAGCTGGCCCAGCGCCTCGCCGCGCGAGGCGAGGGCTGGAGCGTCGTCAACATGGGCATCGGGGGCGGGCGGCTGCTGCGCGAGGTTTCCGGCCCCAGCGCCCTGTCGCGCTTCGACCGCGACGTGCTGAGCGTGGCGGGGCTGAAGGCCGTGCTGCTGCTGGAAGGCATCAACGACATCGGCCGTCCGGCCCAGCCGGGCTTCGCCGCCGATGCGGTGACGCCCGAGGACCTGATCGCCGGCTATCGCCAGCTGATCGCCCGGGCCCACGCGCGCGGCGTGCAGATCTATGGCGGCGTCATCCCGCCGTTCGAGGGCGCGGCCTACTACCACGAGAAGGGCGAGGCCACGCGCCAGGCGGTCAACGCCTGGATCCGCACCAGCGGCGAGTTCGATGGGATCGTCGACTTCGACGCGGTGCTGCGGGACCCGGCCAAGCCGAGCCAGCTGCGCGTCGAGACCCACGGCGGCGACCACCTGCACCCCAATGACGCAGGCTACGCCCTGATGGCCGAGGCTATCGACAAGGCGCTGTTCTCGGCGAAGTAGAAGTCAGGCGTCGGCTTGTCGCAATGGTGGAAAGCGGGCTAGCTCCCCGCAGTACTCGTGTGGGGGCTCTCCGATGAAGACCATCAAGTCGCTGCTGGCCGGCGCGTTCATCCTGGCGGCGCCGACCCTGGCCCATGCGGCCGACGGCGACTCGAAGAAGTCGACGGCGGTGCTCATCGCCCTGTTCGCGGTGTTCTGCGGCGTGGGGACGATGTTCCTGGCTGTGGCCGCGAACGCCAGAAAGAAGAAGTAGGCGGTCTTCCCTTTCTCCCTTCCCCATCAAGGGGGAGGGGATCGCGGAAAACCTCCGCTCCCCTTCCTGACACCATCCCGCTCTTCCAAGCCGTGATTGCACCTGTCGCAATCCCCGGTAAGGTCGCCTCCAAACGACTGTTTGGGGTGATGCATGGCGATGCAAGGTTTGGGGCGGCGTTTCGGGTTGGCGACGGCCCTGGCCATCTCTCTGGCGATGGGCGGGGCGATGGGCGCATCGCCCGTCCTGGCCGCCCCGAAGCCGGTGTTGCCGACCGCCGCGCCGCAGAGCGTCGGCGTCTCGCCCGAACGGCTGAAGAGCCTCGACGCCCTGATGAAGAGCCTGGTCGCCGAGGGGCATCTGCCGGGCGCCAGCACCATGCTCATCCGCCACGGCAAGGTGGTCAGCTTCGAGACCTACGGCGTCCAGGCCTATGACGGGCCGCCGGTGACCAAGGACACGATCTTCCGCATCTATTCCCAGACCAAGCCGGTCACGGGCGTGGCGATGATGATCCTGTTCGAGGAGGGCAAGTGGCGCCTCGACGACCCGGTGACCAAGTACATCCCGGAGTTCGCCAACCTGCGGGTCTACAAGGGCGTCAACGCCGACGGCTCGTTCGTCACCGAACCCGCCGACCGGCCGCCGACCATGCGCGAGATCATGAGCCACACGGCCGGCTTCGCCTATGGGCTCAACCCCGACAATCCGGTCGACAAGGCCTATGTTTCGACCGGTGTGCTGGGCTCCAAGAGCGGCCAGGAGTTCGTCGAGAAGGTCGCCAAGCTGCCGCTGTACGGCCCGCCGGGCAAGCAGTGGAAGTACAGCGTCGGCGTCGACATCCAGGGCTTCATCATCGAGAAGCTGTCGGGCCAGAGCCTGCCGGACTTCATGCGCGAGCGCATCTTCGAGCCGCTGAAGATGCAGGACACCGGCTTCTCGCTGCCGCCGGAGAAGTTCTACCGCCTGGCCGACCTCTACATGTGGAGCGGCAAGGACAAGAAGATCGTCCCGGCCGAGGGCTTCATGGTGCTGGACATCACCAAGCCGCCGGTCGTGGCCTCGGGCGGCGGCGGGCTGGTCTCGACCAGCACCGACTACGCCCGCTTCGCCCAGATGCTGCTGAACGGCGGCGCGCTGGACGGCGTGCGCATCCTGTCGCCGGCGACGGTGAAGCTGATGGCGTCGGATCACCTGCCCGACGCGATCCTGGACGATCCCAAGGCGGGGTTCTCGAAGGCCACCGGCAAGGGCTTCGGCCTCGACTTCATGGTGATCACCGATCCGGCTCGGGCCGGGACGCTGGCGGGGAAGGGGACTTACAGCTGGGGCGGCGCGGCCGGCACCTGGTTCTGGATCGACCCGGCCAACGACCTGATCTTTCTGGGCATGATCCACGTGCTGGCCAAGGACGGCGATCCGGCCCTGCGCAATCTCGACGAACGCACGGCGACGCTGGTCTATCAGGCGCTCACCAATCCCGAAAAATAAGCCCGGAAAGAACGGGCGCGGAGGAAACGCTAATGCTGGAAATGTTCTCCCTCGAGGGCCGGGTGGCGCTCGTCACCGGCGGGTCGCGCGGCATCGGCCGGATGATCGCCGAGGGCTTCCTGCGCTACGGCGCGGCCAGGGTCTACATCACCGCCCGCAAGGCCGGCGCCTGCGACGCGGCGGCCGAGGAGCTGTCGGAGTTCGGCGAGTGCGTGTCGCTGCCGGGCGACATCTCGACCCTGGAGGGCGTGCAGGGCCTGGCGGCGCGGATCACCGAGCGTGAGAGCAAGCTCCACATTCTGGTCAACAACGCCGGCGCGGCCTGGGGCGCGGCCTTCGACGAGTTCCCCGAGGCCGGCTGGGACAAGACCGTCGACCTGAACATGAAGACCCCGTTCTTCCTGACCCAGGCCCTGATCGGTCCGCTGCGCGAGGCGGCCAAGAGCCGGGTGGCCAAGGTGATCAACATCGCCTCGATCGACGGCCTGTCGGTGACCAAGGAGGAGACCTATCCCTACGGGGCCAGCAAGGCGGGTTTGATCCACATGACCAAGCGCATGGCTCTGCGGCTGGCGGCCGACAACATCGCCGTCTCGGCCATCGCGCCGGGCGCCTTTCCCAGCGACATGAACCGCGTCGCCCGCGACCACGCCGACGCCGTGGCCAAGCACATCCCGGCCGGCCGCATCGGCGAGCCCGAGGACATGGCCGGGGCTGCGATCTATCTGGCCTCGCGGGCGGGCGACTATGTGGTGGGATCGACGATCACGGTCGACGGCGGGGTGGCCTGGTCGCGGTAAAATCACCCTCTCCCGGCTTGGGTCCAGGGCTCAGCGGGAAAACCGCTTGTCGAGGCACTTCTCCTCGATGACCTCGTCGATGCTCACCCGGTAGACCGCCACGACGACGGCGCAGAGATCCGGGGCGAGCGGACGGGTCGCGGGCCTGTGCTGGGTCTTGGGCGTCTGCAGCAGGGGCGGCTTGGCGGACAGGGCGACGTAGATCCGGCGTTCGCCGTACTGCGAGTTGCCGTAATAGGTCCGGTCATGAGCTTCGCCGGGAGCAAGGAGCCGCACCGCCTTGAACTTGGGGTCGCTCTGGAACCGCGCCAGCGCCGCGTCGACCTTGGCGACTTGCCGGTCGGTCGGCCGCCAGTCGCTCAGGAGCGTGTTTGACCTAACGCGATCACAGCCCGCCAGGACGGCGAGCGAGGCGAGCAGGGGGATCGTGAGCCGAGAGAAGTGCAAGACGTTGACCTCGGGGAACTGGGTGTTCCTCCGATCATGAGGTCGCAACCTACGTCATGTAAATCCAGGGTGTCGCGCGGATGGGTTTCATCCACCGCCGCGTGAGCCGGAGGAAGGCTAGGGCTTCCCAGCCGCTGGCAGTTCCGTCAGCGGCACGGCGTCCGACAGCTCGACCTCGCGCACGGCAGGCGCCGGGGCGGCCTTGGGCGGGCGGGCGCCGCGTTCGCGGGCCGACATCAGAGACCAGCCGCCGGGCTTGAGGATTTCCAGCGGCGAGAACTTGGCCTTGTAGGCCATCTTCTCGGAGCCCGGCACCCAGTAGCCCAGATAGACGTAGGGCAGGCCGGTCAGGCGGGCCTGGACGATGTGGTCGAGGATGATGAAGGAGCCGAGGCTCCGGCGGACCTCGGTCGGGTCGTAGAAGCTGTAGACTAGCGACAGGCCGTCGGCGAGCACGTCGACCAGCACGCAGGCCACCAGTTCGCCCGGACCGCGGTCGACCGACGGGCGGCGGTATTCGATCAGGTGGGTGCGGACAGCGGTGTCCTCGACCATGGCGACATAGTCTGGCCAGGTCATCTCGGCCATGCCGCCGTCGGCGTGACGGGCGGTGAGGTAGCGGCGCAGCAGCTCGAACTGCTCCAGCGTGGCCTCGGCCTCGACCAGGTGGCGAACGAGGTCGCCGTTGCGGCTCAGGGCGCGACGCTCCGAGCGCGAGAATTCGTAGTCGACCGCGGGCGCGCGCGCCGACTGGCAAGCGCGGCAGGTCTCGCAGGCGGGCCGGTAGGCGATGTTCTGGGAGCGGCGGAAGCCGACCTGGGTGAGGCCGTCGTTGACGCCGGGGCCGTCGGACAGGGGCAGGTGCGTGAAGACCTTCCGCTCCTGGCGGCCGGCCAGGTACGGGCATGGGGTCGGCGCCGTCAGGAAGAACCGAAGCTGTCGCGTCGGAAAATGCTGCGTCACGTCGTCCCTGTCCCCTTCCTCCGGCTAGGCCCCCGCCTATGCCTCAGGAGCGATTAGGCGACATGCCGAGCCGTTGTGCAAGCAGGACAAACGCGTGACGCGTCATACGGTCACAGGTTGTCGGGCAGGACGGGCTTTTCGCGCAACAGGACGATGGAGATCCGGCGGTTGCCGGCCAGGGTGGGATCGTCGGCGTAGAGAGGCTCGGAATTGGCCTTGCCGGAGACCTGGTAGATGCGGTCGTCGTCGACGCCGGCCCCGCGCAGGATCTGGCGCGAGGCGTCGGCGCGCTGGGCCGACAGGGACCAGTCGCTGTCGGCCTTGCGGCCGCGGGCGTCGGCGCTGGTGTGGCCCGAGACGGTGATGCGGTTGGGCAGCTGGTTGATGACCTTGGCCACGGCGCGCAGCAGCAGGCGGGCCCGGTCGTTGGGCTCCTTGCTGTTTTCCTTGAACATCGAGCGGCCTTCCTGGTCGATCAGCTGGATGCGCAGGCCTTCCGGGGTCTGGTCGATCATGATCTGCTTCGACAGTTCGGCCAGTTCGGGCATGTCCTGCAGCGACTGGCGCAGCGACTGGGCGGCCGAGGCGAAGCTGTCCTGCTCCTTCTTGGCCAGGGCGTCGCGCAGGGCCTGCTCGCTGGCCGAGTCGAGGCTGGCGGTGGTCGAGGACTGGCCGTCCTGGTTGGTCTGGTCGGGGGCTTCGGGGGCCATCTGCTGGACGACCGACATCTTGCCGTCGGCCTTGGCGCCGTCGTCGCCGAGCGAGGTGCCGCCGAGAATGCCGCCCGAGCCGCTGGTGCTGGACGAGATCGAGGCGGGGGCGAAGTAGTCGGCGATGCCCTGCTTCTGCTCGGGGCTCGTGGTGTTGAGCAGCCACATGAGCAGGAAGAAGGCCATCATCGCCGTCACGAAGTCGGCATAGGCGACCTTCCAGGCGCCGCCATGGTGACCATGACCGCCGCCCTTCTTGATCTTCTTGATGATGATCGGCGCTTCGCCGGTCGACGCCATCGTGCTTAAGCCTGCTTAACCCTGTCGGGGCAACCTGAAGGCAGGACGTTAAAATGGCGTTGCGATCGCAGGCCCGAGGGGCCAGACACGGCTCCGAAACCGCAGGGTGCGGCAAGGAGTCTCGCGCATGAAGACGGCGTTCATCGGCCTGGGAGTGATGGGCTTTCCGATGGCGGGCCACCTGCAGGCCGCCGGCCACGACGTGACCGTCTATAACCGCACCTCGCAGAAGGCCGCCCGCTGGGTGGAAAAGCACGGCGGCGGCAGCGATCCGACCATCGCCGGGGCGTCGAAGGGCGCGCAGCTGGTCGCCTTGTGCGTGGGCAACGACGATGACGTCCGCGCCGTGGTGGGCGAGATCCTGCCGGCGCTGGAGCCAGGCGCGATCATCGTCGACCACACCACGACCTCGGCCAAGGTGGCTCGCGAGATGGCGGAGCTTTGCGCCGCCAAGGGCGTGGGCTTCCTCGACGCGCCGGTCTCCGGCGGCCAGGCAGGGGCCGAGAACGGCCAGCTGACGATCATGGTCGGCGGCGAGCAGGCCGTTTATGACGCCGCCGAGCCGGTGCTCAACGTCTACGCCAAGGCCATGCGCCGCATGGGGCCGTCGGGCGCGGGCCAGCTGACCAAGATGTGCAACCAGATCGCCATCGCCGGCGTGGTCCAGGGCGTGGCCGAGGCCCTGCATTTCGCCAAGCGCGCCGGCCTGCCGACCGACGACGTGCTGGCGGCGATTTCCAAGGGCGCGGCCCAGTCCTGGCAGATGGAGAACCGCTGGGGGACGATGTCGCGCGGCGAGTTCGAGTTCGGCTTCGCGGTCGACTGGATGCGCAAGGACCTCGGCATCGCCCTGGACGAGGCGGCCAGCAATGGTGCGACCCTGGACATGACCCGGATGATCGACGGCTTCTACGGCGAGGTGCAGGACCTGGGCGGCAGCCGCTGGGATACGTCGAGCCTCGTGGCGCGGCTGGAGAAGAAGTAAGCCATGCGCCGCCTGCTGCTGACCCTGGCCGCCTGCGCGGCCTTCGCGCCCGCCGCGGCTTTGTCCGCTCCCGCCGTCGCGCCTAAAGACGGCGAGTTCGTGGTGAAGGACTTCAAGTTTCGCTCGGGCGAGACCCTGCCGGAGCTGCGGCTGCACTACACGACGCTGGGCGAGCCCAGGAGGGACGCCCAAGGGCGGGTGACCAATGCGGTGATGGTGCTGCACGGCACGGGCGGGTCCGGAAAGCAGTTCCTGTCGCCGCAGTTCGCCGACAAACTGCTGGTCCCCGGCGGCCTGCTTGATCCGGCCAAGTGGTACGTGATCCTGCCCGACGGCATCGGCCACGGGAAATCGTCCAAGCCCTCGGACGGCCTGCGGGCGAAGTTCCCGCACTATGATTACGACGACATGGTCGAGGCCCAGCACCGGCTGCTGGTCGAGGGGCTGAAGGTGGATCGCCTGCGCCTGCTGATGGGCACGTCGATGGGCTGCATGCACGCCTTCGTCTGGGGTGAGACCTATCCGGGCTTTGCCCAGAAGCTCGCGCCGTTCGCCTGCCAGCCCGTGGCCATCGCCGGTCGCAACCGCATGTGGCGCAAGATGACCATGGACGCCATCAAGGCCGACCCGGCCTGGAACGGCGGCGACTATGTCGAGCAGCCCAAGCAGGGCCTGCGCACGGCGACCGACTTCCTGATCATCGCCGGCGCCTCGGCCCTGCCGATGCAACTGGCCCTGTCGACCCGCGAGGCCACCGACAAGGCCCTGGAGGCCGACTTCGCCCGCCGCATCGCGGGGCTGGACGCCAACGACCTGCTCTACCAGGTGGATGCGTCGAGGAACTACGACCCGTCGGCCGGGCTGGAGACGATCGAGGTCCCGGTGCTGTGGATCAACTCGGCCGACGACTTCATCAACCCGCCGGAGCTGGGGATCGCCGAGCGCGAGGTGAAGCGGCTGAAGCACGGGCAGTTCGTGCTGCTGCCGGCCAGCGAGAAGACCAAGGGCCACGGCAGCCACACCTGGGCGGTGCTGTGGAAGGACCGGCTGGCGGCGTTCTTGGCTCAGTGATCCTTCTCCCCTTGCGGGAGAAGGTGGCGGCCGAAGGCCGACGGATGAGGGGTCTCTCAGAAGTTCGAGGCCGCATCCAGTCGGTCCGCTGCTGCGGCTGAAAAGGCTTTCAACCCCTCACCCGACCCGCTTCGCGGGCCACCCTCTCCCGCAAGGGGAGAGGGGGCTAGCTGACCAGGGCCAGCCACGCCTCTTCGTTCAGGATCTGCAATCCCCGTTCGCGGGCCGTGCGCAGCTTGGCGCCCGCGCCGGGGCCGGCGACCACTAGATCCGTGGCCTTGGTCACGGAAAGCACGACCCGCGCGCCCATGGCGGCGGCCAGGTCCTGGGCGTCGGGGCGGCTCATGGTGTCGAGCTGTCCGGTGAACACCACCGTGCGGCCGGCCAGCCGGCGCTCGGCGCCGGGCGGCAGGACGGGGCGGGGCGGCGGCGGGGCCTTCCTGGGGAGATGGCGGCTCTGCGAGGGGGCATAGCCGCCTTGGTCCAGCCGCCCCAGCGTCAGGCCGATGCGGCCGGGCAGGGCGTGGATGCCTCCCGCGCCGGTCTCGGTCGCGGCGGCCAGGGCCACCGCGCCGCAGGCATAGGCGTCGCCGGCCGCGTCGTGGTGCTTGAAGTCGATCCCCAGATGGCGGCCGACCACGTTCAGCTTGTGCGACACGAGGTCGGGCCAGACGCTGCGGGCGACCTGCACGGTGCACATGTAGTCGAAGGCCGGCGGGGCCACGCCGTAGTGCTCGCAGGTGCGGCGGATGACGCTGATGTCGAAGGCGGCGTTGTGGGCCAGCACCAGGGCGCCGTCGAGGTCCTCCCGCAGCCGGTCGAGCACGGCGGGGAACTCGTCGGCGTCCTGCACATGCCTGGGGCCGATGCCGTGGAAGGCGATGTTGAACGGCGCGAACCGCATGTCCCACGGCCGGATGTAGTGGTGGTCGACGCGGGCGACCGCGCCGTGCTCGATCCAGGCGAGGCCGATCGAGCACGGGCTCGACCGGGTCTCGTTGGCGGTCTCGAAATCGATGGCGACGACCTTCATCAGCCGGCGACCAGGGCCAGCCACTCGTCCTCGGTCATCACCTGGATGCCGAGGTCCTGGGCGGTCTTGAGCTTGGACCCCGCGCCGGGGCCGGCCACGACGAGGTGGGTCTTCTTGGACACCGACGACGCGACCTTGGCGCCCAGCGCTTCGGCCTGGGCCTTGGCCTCGTCGCGGGTCATCTTCTCCAGCGAACCGGTGAAGACCACGGTCT
>Ga0102591_1002799_pt1 | contig 17505 bp, 14 predicted proteins | sample AraplaCol_mCL_r2_2_FD_76860 | JGI IMG/M metagenome (GOLD analysis project Ga0102591, IMG submission 76860) | Arabidopsis root microbial communities from North Carolina, USA - plate scrape MF_Col_mCL_r2 (SPADES assembly) (version 2) | ecosystem: Host-associated > Plants > Roots > Endosphere... | reverse complement strand
GGGCATCAGCGCCCTGCAGATGGACATCAAGATCCAGGGCATCACCGAGGAGATCATGAAGGTCGCCCTCGCCCAGGCGAAGGAAGGCCGTCTGCACATCCTCGGCGAGATGGCCAAGGCCATCACCTCGCCGCGCAGCGAGCTGAGCGAGTACGCCCCGCGCCTGCTGACGATGAAGATCCACCCGGACAAGATCCGCGAAGTGATCGGCAAGGGTGGTTCGACCATCCAGGCGATCACCAAGGAAACCGGTACGCAGATCGACATCCAGGACGACGGCACGATCGTCATCGCTTCGGTCAACGCCGCCGCCGCCCAGGCCGCGAAGGCGCGCATCGAGCAGATCACCTCGGACGTCGAGCCGGGCCGCATCTACGAAGGCAAGGTCGCCAAGATCATGGACTTCGGTGCGTTCGTGACGATCCTCCCGGGCAAGGACGGCCTGGTGCACGTCTCGCAGATTTCCAGCGAGCGCGTGGAGAAGGTCTCCGACAAGCTCAAGGAAGGCGACGTGGTCAAGGTGAAGGTGCTGGAAGTCGACAAGCAGGGCCGTATCCGCCTGTCGATCAAGGCCGTCGAGGAAGGCGAGGGCGTGCCGGCCGAGTAAGCCGGGCGCAAGCCTTCGGCGACATCGCCGGAAACACGAAAAAGCGGGCTTCGGCCCGCTTTTTCTTTGTGCGGCCAAGAGAATCCTTGTGTCGCCAAAAGCACCCGTCATCCCGGCGAAGGCCGGGACCCAGGCCCGTTTCGTCCGGGCACGCTGATCACGGTGGACCACCTCACCGTCATTCCAGCGAAAGCTGGAACCCATCTGGTTTCTGCGGAGCGGTGACTTAGGGCGAAGCAACAGCGCAGCATGGTGTTGGACGGGATGTTCAACGCCGCCCCTTCGTTACGCCTCACCCCAACCCCTCTTCCGGTGGGAGAGGGGGTTCAAAACACACCGTCATTCCAGCGAAAGCTGGAACCCACTGCTTTTGCGTTCTTCGTCGGGAGCAACAGCGCAGCGCGACATGCCTGCAGCCCAACCGTCACCACCTTGCTAGGCTTGCGCCACCCAACACGGAGCACGCCGATGGCATCGGGGTCGCAGGAGCTTGAACGGTTCGTGTACGACGCGCTTTCGCGCGGGGAATCCAAGGCGTCGATCGCCGCCGCACTCGCCGGCGCAGGCTGGCGCGACGAGCAGACGCGTGGCGTACTCGACGCCTATGCAGACACGCCCTTTGTCGTGCCCATTCCGAAGCCGCGCGCTTCGGTGTCCGCGCGCGAGGCCTTCCTGTACCTGGTGATGTTCGCCGCGCTCTACTTCGCGGCCTGGCATCTGGGCAGCCTGCTGTTCGACTTGATCAACCGCGCCTGGCCCGACGCGACGGACTCCGACTACGCGTGGCGATCGGTGGACAGCTCGATCCGATGGTCCACGGCTGCGCTCATCATCACCTTCCCGGTGTTCGCGTACGTGTCGCACTACGTGTCGCGCGATGTCGCCGCGCACCCCATCCGGCGTCTTTCACCCGTGCGGCGCTGGCTGACGTACTTGACGCTGTTCGTGGCGGCGACGGTGCTGATCTGCGACATGACGACGCTGGTGTTCAACGTACTGGGCGGCGAGCTGAGCACCCGCTTCGTGCTGAAGGTGCTGGTGGTGGCAGCGATTGCCGGCAGTGCGTTCGGCTGGTACCTGCACGACCTGCGACGCGAAGAGGTGGACGCATGAGCGGCGCCGCGGGACGCTGGTTGTTGATCGGCGCCGGCGTGGCGGTCGCCGCCACGATAGTCGCCGCCATCGCGACGATCGGCACGCCGGGGCAGCAACGGCTGGTGCGGCAGGATGAGCGCCGCGAACGCGATCTCGTCGACCTGAAGGAGGAGATCGAGGGCTGGGCCACGCGGAACGCAGCGCTGCCGGCAAACCTGGCCGCACTGGCGCGTCCGGGCGTGCGATTGCGGACAAGCGACCCGTTCACCTCGCAGCCCTACGAGTACAAGGTGCTCGGCGAACGCGACTACCGCCTTTGCGCCGTCTTCGATACCGACTCGGCGGAAGTGGAGCGCAGGGCCCGATATGGCCGCGACTGGCGGCACCCGCGCGGACGGCAATGCTTCGATCTGAAGCTTCCGGAGCCTGCAAAAGACGAGTCCTGATCGCGGCCGACCCACCGGCGTCGCCGTCGCCTGGACGTGGCGGCGGCGCCGGACCTTCCCGTGTCACAAACCGGCGGCTCCAGCCGTCCTGGTTGCATAACCCTCCCGCCGAGTCCCCATGTCCGCGACCCTGGACACCGCCTTCGAAACCCACCGCCCGCGCCTGATGGCGCTGGCCTATCGGCTGCTCGGCAGCCGTAGCGACGCCGAGGAAGTCGTGCAGGACGCGTGGCTGCGCTGGCACCAGGCCGATCGCGCAGAGATCCGCGACCTCGAGGGCTGGCTGGTGACCACCACGACGCGCCTGGGCATCGATCGCCTGCGCCAGGCCCGCACGGAACGCGAGGTGTATCCCGGCCCGTGGCTGCCCGAGCCGCTCACGGCAGACGATTCGCCCGGCCCGGAGCAGCAGGCCGACGTCGCGGGGCAGGTGTCGCTGGCGTTCCTGGCGTTGCTGGAAAAGCTCGGCCCGGAGGAACGCGCGGCGTTCCTGCTGAAGGACGTGTTCGATTACGACTATCCGCAGATCGCCGAACTGCTCGGTCATACCGAGGCGAACTGCCGCCAGATGGTCAGCCGCGCGCGCACCCGCGTGCAGGCAGAACGCCCGCGTTTCACTGTCGCGGCCGACACGCATCGTCTTCTGCTCGAACGTTTCATGCACGCGATGCAGCGCGGCGATCGAGAATCGATCATGGCGCTGCTGCATGCGGACGCCCGTCTGGTATCCGACGGCGGCGGCAAGGTCACCGCTGTGATCCGGCCGCTGGAAGGCGCGCAGCGCATCGCGGATCTCTACTGGGCCGTGGCACGCCGCGCAGGCGAGGTGAGCGAATCGCGCCTGGGCCACGTCAACGGCGAGCCGGCGTTGCTGCGCTTCCACGAAGGGAAGCTGCATTCGATCAGCACGATCACGGTCGATGCGGATGGCCGCATCACGCAGGTGCTGTCGGTGCTGAATCCGGACAAGCTGCGCGGCCTGATCTGAGCGGAATGTTCTGAAACAAAACGCTGCGTGGCTGTCACAACCCGGTGCCCACGCCCGTCCTATTCCATGAAGCGGCCGCGAATGGCCGTACTTATGGGAAGACGAAGATGAACGCTGTGACCCCGCTCGACACCACCTCCATCGACTACACCACGCTCGCGCCCGAGGCGTTCCAGCACCTGCTCAAGCTCAGCACCGGCCTGCACAAGGGCCCGTTGGGCGGCAAGCTGGTGGAATGGATTTCGCTGCGCGTGTCGCAGATCAACGGCTGCGTGTACTGCCTCGACATGCACTGCACGCTGCTGCGCAAGATGGGCGAGAGCCAGCGCAAGCTCGACACGCTTGCCGCATGGCGCGAGAGCCCGCTGTTCGACGCGCGCGAGCGCGCCGCGCTGGAGTGGGCCGAGACGCTCAATGCCATCGGCACCGTGCAGGTGCCGCAGCATGCGCTGGAAGAGGTGCGCGAGCACTTCAACGACACCGAACTGTCGGAACTGACGTTCGCTGTCGCCATGATCCGGGCCTGGAACGTGCTCAACGTCGGTCTGCGCAAGGCGCTGCCCGAGGCGTAAGGCAAGCGTAGCTGCCGTGCCGCGGCGGCGACGGCTGGTGGTCAGCGCATCGCGTCCGGGGTGCGTGCGAGGCGGTGATGCAGCGCGACGATCGTCCGCTGCAACACCGCCAACGCCAGCGAAGCGAATGCGGCGACGAGCGCGACTGCGCTCCACGCTATCCACGCATCGCCGCGAGCGCCGGAGAACACCAGCGCAAGGTTGCCGGCGAGTGCGATCGACACCGGAAGCCAGGCGATGGCCAAGCCCAGCGCCGCGTTCGCCACGTGGCGAATCATGCCTCGGCGCGAAACCAGTCGTGCCATCGCGGCAACCGCGCATAAGCCAAGTGCAGCGAGGGCGTTCCCCATCGGCAGTCCACCGGGCAGGGGCGTTTCGACATAAGGCGCGCCGGTGATCAACGAACCCAGCGCGAACGCGGCGAGCGCCAGCAGTGCAACGAACTCGATAATGCTGCGCAAGTTCACGGTGTCGCGCGCCGGACGGAACGCCATCCAAGATAGATGCATGCCATACCGAAGAGGGCTGTCAGCATCATCGCGACATACGCTTGCCGGCAACGCAAAGCTTCGGCGAACAGGGAGAACTCGGGGCACGCGCCGGACGAGAGACTCGCCGCCGAAAATATCCAGCAGAAGCAGTACAGGGACGCAAACGCACACACGGCCGAAGCCAGCCCCCAACCGACACGCGACCCTTTCGCCATCGAAAGTCCCCCCAAACGAGGCCAGATCGTCGCGCCGCGCGCTTTTGCCGTCAATGACACGCGCTGATCGCCAGATGCGTCACGTTGCCATGCGCAACGTCGTCGTCGTGCCGCGGCCTTCGTCGGAAGCGAAGTCCAGTCGCCAGCCCAGGTGTTCGCACAGGCGCGAGATCAGGTCCAGCCCGATGCCGCCCCCATCGCGCCCGCCGCCACGGGCGACGCTCGCGTAGATGCGCGCGATTTCCTCCGGCGTCATGCCGTGGCCGGGATCGTCGATGATCACTGTTGCCGGTGCCTCCAGGCGGATCGTGATGCGGCCGCGGTCGCTGTGCTCGATGGCGTTGCGCAGCAGGTTTCCGATGGCGGCCTGCACGATGGGCAGCGGCGCTACGATCTCGCAGGGCGGCAGCGCGAGGATGTCCAGCTGCAGGTCCTTGTCGCGCGTGAGATGGCGATGGTCTTCGACGATGCCGGGAATCAGCTCGTCCAGCGCGACGCGGTCGCTCGAGCGCGCCAGCCGTGCGGGATCCTTCGCGAGCACCAGCAGCAGCGAGATCAGCTGCTCCACCTCGCGCGCGGTACGCTGGATGCGCAGCAGCTGACCGCGGGCGGGTTCCGGAAGCTGCGGCTGTTGCAACGCAATTTCGCTCGCGCCAGAAATCACCGCCACCGGCGTGCGGAGTTCATGGCTCGCGCTGTCGATGAACACGCGTTCGCGTTCGACGAAGCGGTCGTTGCGCTGCAGGTAGTCGTTGAGCGAATCGGCGATCACCACCAGTTCGGCGCTGGCCGATTCCGGCGTGTCGATGCGCTGACCGGACTGGTCCGGCCGCAGCCGCTCGATGGACTGCGCCATGTCGCGCAGCGGCTTGAGCAGGCGGTTCACGCTCCACGCGATCGCGATGCACAGCAGTACGACCAGCGTCACCGCCGAGCCGACCATCGTCAGGCCCATGTCGAGCTCGCGCTCTTCCAGGTCGGTGATGTCCAGCGACAGGGCGAGCGGACGGCCGTCGACTTCGCGCACGAGCGCGACGCGTTCGACGCCGTCGATCATGATCTCGTCGTATACGCCGGGCCCGACGCCGCGCAACGGTGGCGGCATCCCGGCGGGGTCGCGTCCGTCATAGAACGCCAGGCTCTGCGTGTTGGTCCAGCGAAAGCCGGGATCGCGCTCGCGCAGTTCGAGCAGGTGATCCATCTCCGAGTCGAGCAGCGTCTGCCACACCAGGCGTTCGGCGTGCTCGTTCACGATGAAGCCGTTCACGACCACCGCCACGCTCAGCACCACCACGTAGCCGAGCAATCCCAGCAGGATCCGTCGGCGAAGTCCCGTGCGCTTGGTCACTCGATGGCCTCGCTCGCGGCGGTGGCGGGTTCGCCGGCGACGATGCGGTAGCCCACGCGCGGCAGTGTCTGGATCAGCTTCATGTCGAACGGACCGTCCACGCTGCGGCGCAGTTCGTAGATGTGCGAGCGGAGCATGTCGCCGTCCGGCGGATCATCGCCCCATAGCGCGTGTTCGAGGCGATCGCGCGTGACGGCCGCGGGGCTGGCCTGCATCAGCACTTCCAGCAGCTTGCGGCAGGCAGGGTAGAGGTGCAGGGTACGGCCGGCGCGCGTGGCTTCCAGCGTGCTCATGTCCAGCTTGAGATCGCCCACCTGCAGCAACTTGCTGCGACCACGCCCTCGCGCACGGGCGACGAGCGCTTCCAGGCGCACTTCGAGTTCGGGCAGGTGGAAGGGCTTGGTGAGGTAGTCGTCTGCACCGGCGCGAAAGCCGGCGATCTTGTCGGGAAGTTCGTCGCGCGCGGTGAGCATCAGCACCGGCGTGTCGCGGCCGGCCTCGCGCAGGCGGCTGAGCACTTCACGGCCGTCCATGCGCGGCAGCATCCAGTCCAGGACGATCGCGTCGAATTCCTTCGTCACCGCCAGGTGCAGGCCCGTGGGCCCGTCCGGAGCGGCGTCGAGCGTGTAGCCGCGCGCGTCGAAGTATTCGAACAGGTTGGCGACCAGGTTGTGGTTGTCCTCGACGACGAGCACGCGCATCGCGGTCCATGCCTCTTCCGTTCGACGCGCATGCGCCTGCGCCCATTCTGCACCTGCGGACATCGGAATGCCGTCGGAATTCAGGGCGGAATCGTGTCGGAATCCCGTCGGCGAAATGCCCGGTGAACGCGATGTTCCGGATGCGCCGGATCCGACCGCTTTCCGACACCCGGCGCCCGAGCATGCCCGGCGTCATCCGTCATCGGCCGTCCCCAGTTTCGTCATGCGCAGTGCGATCTCCCCTCTGTCCGTCGCCCCAATGCACGCACGCTCCCCATCCCAGAACATTCCGATGGACGTCATGCCGCGCGACGGCATGCGTTTCGTGTTCACGCACGTCATCGCCCCGTTGCTGGGCTTCGCCTTTCTGTTGGTCGCGATGCGCTGGCTCAATGGCGACCAGTGGCTTGCCGATCGCCTATACGCGCTACAGGGCGGGCGCTGGGCGCTGCGCGATTCCTTCCTGACCCAGACGCTCGTGCACCGGTTCGGGCGCGAACTGGGCATCGCGCTGTGGCTCGGCGCGGTGGGCGCCTGGCTCGTCGCGCGACGACGCGCGGGTTGGGCGTCGCTGCGCGCGCCGCTTGGCTACCTCGTCGTCGCCATCGCGCTGTCGGTGCTGTGCGTGGCGTGGGTGAAGTCCTGGTCGAACATGGACTGCCCGTGGGACCTGACGCGCTACGGCGGCGTGCGGCCCTACGTGGGCCTGTGGGACGTACGGCCCGTGGGACTGCGGCGCGGCGCGTGCTTCCCGGCGGGACACGCTAGCGGCGGTTACGCGTGGTTGTCGCTCTATTTCTTCCTCGGTGCGATACGGCCGCGCTGGCGTTGGGCGGGGCTCGCGGCTGGCATCGGCCTGGGGCTGGTGTTCGGCATCGCGCAACAGTTGCGCGGCGCGCACTTCGCGTCGCACGACATCGCCTCCGCGGCCATCTGCTGGACCGTCGCGCTGGCGACATGGCAGTTGTTCCGGCCGAGCCTCGTGCGAGCGCGCTGGCTCGCCGCGGGCATCGGTCCGGCGGAGACGAAGGCATGAGTTCGGTCGTCTCCCGCCGCCCGTTCGACGATGGCCTGCGCCGGCTCCTCCAGTTCCTGGCGATTCGCCCGGAGATGACGGTCGAACGGCTCGCGTTCTACGTCGCGGCCTTCTTCACCGTGTTCTGCAACGGCGCGTTCTTCCGTGCCGTGGAGGCGACCGGCGCGCTGCATGGCACTTCGGGCTGGGCGGTCGCGCTCAGCCTCGTGCTGATGATCGGCGCGCTCAACATGCTTCTGCTCTGCCTCGTGCTCAACCGCTGGACCGTGCGTCCGGTGCTGACGTTGCTGATTCCGGTCACCGCGATGGCCGCGCATTTCATGAGCCGCTACACGGTCTATCTCGATGCGGACATGCTGCGCAACATCCTGCACACCGACGGCAAGGAATCCGGCGAACTGCTGTCCATCGGCATGCTGCCCAGCCTGCTGTTGCTCGGCGTCCTGCCGACGCTGGCGGTATGGCGGGTTCGACTGAAATCGCGGCCGTTCGGGCGCGCGGTGGTCGTGCGGCTGGGCTGCATCGTGCTGTCGTTGCTGGTGGCGGGCGGGGCGATGATGGCGTCGTTCCAGGACCTGTCCGCGCTGATGCGCAACCACAAGGAAGTGCGCCACCTGATCACGCCGGGCAACTACATCGTGTCGCTCGTGCGCGTGGCCCGGCACGACGGTGCCCGGAACCAGCCGAAAACGCCCATCGGTGTGAACGCGCATGTCGTCGGCCGCGATCCGAATGCGAAGCCGCGCCTGCTGGTGATCGTCGTCGGCGAAACCGTGCGCGCGCAGAACTGGGGCCTCAACGGTTACGAGCGGCAGACGACGCCGCAGCTGCGCGACATCGGGCCGATCAACTTCACCGACGTCACTTCGTGCGGCTCGGCGACGGAGGTTTCCGTGCCGTGCATGTTCTCTCCCTTCGGTCGCGCGCACTACGACGAGGACCGGATCTCGCATACGCAGTCGTTCTTGAACGTGCTCGACCACGCCGGCATCGGCGTGCTGTGGCGCGACAACCAGACCGGTTGCAAGGGCGTGTGTGAAGGGCTGCCGTTCCAGTCGTTCGAACACGCCAGCGACCCGCAGGCCTGCACGCCGGAAGGCTGTCTCGATGAAGTCATGCTGCGCGGCCTCGCCGATGAAATCGCGCGCCGGCCGGGCGACCAGGTCGTCGTGATGCACCAGCTCGGCAGCCACGGGCCAAGCTATTCCAAGCGATATCCCGAACGCCTGCGCCGCTTCACGCCGACGTGCGAGACGGCCGATCTCGGCGACTGCACGCGCGAGCAGATCGTCAACGCGTACGACAACTCGGTGATGGCCACCGACGATTTCCTCGCGCGCACGATCCGTTTCCTCGCCGAGCAGTCCTCGCGCGAGACGGCGATGATCTATCTGTCCGACCACGGCGAATCGCTGGGCGAGAACGGCCTGTACCTGCACGGCGTGCCGTATGCGATCGCACCCGACACGCAGACCCATGTGCCGATGGTGATGTGGTTTTCGCCGGGCTTCGCCGCGGATCGCAATCTCGACATCGATTGCATGAAGCGCGAAAGCCACGCGCCGGCCAGCCAGGACAACCTGTTCCACTCGGTCCTCGGCCTGATGCAGGTGCAAACGCCCGAGTACGACCGCAAGCTGGACCTGTTCGATCGCTGCATCGCGCCGGGCTGAGGCCGGGCGCCGCGCCGGCCTGCGTTGGATGCGCAGGGCCGGCACTGCGCGAGGCACGCGCCAAGCCCGAATAGGCCCCTGCTGGCAAGTGTCGGCAGTGGGCGGTCGCATGGCAGGCGTGCGGCGGTCCGTCGCGCGCGATGCTGCCGGCCAGTGCAGTGAAGATTGCGGAGGCCGCCATGGCGAAATCAATCTGGTTGACGGGAATGCTGGCGTTGGTCGCGTCGACGGCACCGGCCGCCGCAGCTGAACTGGGCGTGCTCGCACCGGTGCTGGCCAACGGCCAGCCACAGACGCAGGCCGATCCCGCGGGCCACCCTGCGCCGGTGGTCACGCGGGTCGCTTCGGGCGAACTGTTCGAACAGGTCCAGCGCGAAGCGCGTGACGGTTTCCTCGGTACCGTGCTCGCACTGGACGAAAGCGCGCAGCGCATCGCCGGCGCCACCACGACGACCCCGACCTGGCTGTACCTGTCGGCCGAAGACGGCGGTTTCGCGCGGCGCGGATTCTGGCTCGAAGAGAACGGCCGGCGACGTTTCGTCGATGAACTCTTTGTCGATCTGGTCGTGGATGCGGACATCATCGACGACGGCGGATTCGAGGAGATCTTCACCCACGAAATGGGCCACGTGTTCCTGCGCCGCCTCATGCCCGGCCTGCCGTACGGCTGGTCGCGCACGCCGCACAGCAGCATGAGCGTGACCGATTACCCGACTGCGTTCGACGAAGGGTTCGCCACGCATTTCCAGAGCCTGGTGCGCCGTTACTCGCGAAATCCGCGGCTGGAGGAACTCACGCTTGGGCTGAATGCGAAGCCGTTCGTGCCGTTGTGGTTGAGCAACCTGGATCGCGCCGGCCGCATCGATGGCGTACGTCGCAATCTCTTCGTGCAGCAGCAGATCGTCCCCGCCGGCAGCGACGCCGAAGCGTGGTCACGCGCGAACGAAAGCACCGCATTCGACATGGCGCGGTTGAAGAACGGCCAGCAGATGTTGTCGTCCGAAGGCGTGATCGCCACGCTGTTCCATCGCTGGCTGGTGCCGGGCGAAGGCACGCGCGAGGCGATCGTGGCGCGCTACTCGCAGCTGTTCCGCACGATGGCCGCGGCGAGCGGACGCGGCTGGTCGATGAAGGCCGATACGCCGATGTTCCTCGACCTGGTCGAACACGCCTGCACCGACGTGCCGGCCGATTGCGCGCGCCTTCGCAACCTCGTGCTCGATACCACTTACGGCGCCACCGCCGACGCCACGCTGCCGCGCACGACCGAGGCGATGGCCGAGCGCGGGCGCATCGGCGACATGGCCGGCTTCGTCGCCGGGCTCAAGCAGGCGCGCGCGCAGATGGCGCAGTTGCAGGCGGCCGTCGCGCAAAATCCCAGGCGCCTGCGCGCAATGCTGGGGCCGGACCTGTGGCTGCTGGGCCTTACGCCGGTGAAGCCGCCGGGCCTGCCGTCGAACGAGGTTGCGGTGAACCTCAATACCGCCGAGCTCGAACAGTTGCGCACGTTGCGCGGCGTCGATGCGGCCGTCGCCGAACGCGCGCTGCGCAGCCGCCGCGAGAACGGTGCGTTTGCCGATGTCGCGGACTTCGCGCGAAGGAGCGGGCTGGGTGCGTCGCAGGCGAGTGCATTGGAGGCGTCGGGAGCGGCGCTGCGGAAAGCCGGCTTGAACGAGCGGCGCTGAGCGCTGCAGTTCCTCCTCGGCCCCTTTGCTGTCGTTCCCGCGAAGGCGGGAATCCATGTGTCCGTGCCCGTTCCGCTTTCCGAAAGGCGTGAGGCTCCGGGCGGATCCCCGCTTCCGCGGGGATGACGGCAATATGCAGCGGTCCCAGCCGGATGCAGCCTTATCAGCCGTCTGCGTCGCGCTCGAACAGATCGCTCTGCGCAACAGGCGTCCCGTCGCGATCCATGAACCCCGACAACCCGACGCCCACGAGCCGATAGAGCGTGTCGTCCGGCAGCAGCACGCGCGAGCGCAGGTCGCAGGCGATGCGCGCCAGCTGTTCCAGGCTGGTTGGCCGCTCCATCGGCGTGAGGCTGCGCGTGAGGATGCGGAAGTCCGAAGTCTTCAGCTTCAGCACGATCGTGCGCGCGACGCGTTCCGGGTCGCGCTCGAGCTCGCGTCCATAGCCTTCCCACGTCTTCTCGGCGAGCCGGCGGATGTGCGGCTCCAGTTCGTCCAGCGGCAGGTCGCGTTCGAAGGTGTCCTCGGAGGAGATCTGCAGCGTCGGGCGCTCGGGTTCCACCGGGTTGTCGTCGATGCCGAACGAGAGTTCGTACAACCGGCGGCCCCATCGGCCGAACCGCAGTTCCAGATCCGCCGCGCCCAGGTCGCGCAAGTGCGCGACGGTGGCGATGCCCAGTTCCTGGAGTTTCGCCTCCATCACCTTGCCCACGCCGGGCAGTCGCCCGACGGGCAGCGGCGCGAGGAACGCCTCCACCTGATGTGGGCGGACCACGAACAGGCCGTCCGGCTTGCGCCAGTCGGAGGCGATCTTCGCCAGGAACTTGTTCGGCGCCACGCCGGCCGAGGCGGTGAGCTGGGTTTCCTCGCGGATCGCCTCGCGAATGGCCTGCGCGGTGGCCGTCGCGGTCGGAAGGCCGGTCTTGGTGACGCTGACGTCTAGGTAGGCCTCGTCGAGCGACAGGGGTTCGATGAGGTCGGTGTGCCGCGCGAAGATCTCGCGCACGTGCCGCGAGACCGCCTTGTAGCGGATGAAGTCGGGCGGCACGAACACCGCCTGCGGGCACAGGCGCTCGGCGCGTATGGCCGGCATCGCCGATCGCACGCCGAACGTACGCGCCTCGTAACTGGCCGCGCACACCACCGACCGCGCCCCGCGCCAGGCGACGACCACCGGCCGCCCGCGAAGGGACGGATCGTCGCGCTGCTCGACGGACGCGTAGAACGCGTCCATGTCGACGTGGAGGATCTTGCGGGGCGGCTCGGACACGGGCGGTGGTGCGGTGGGCTGCGCTTGTTAGTCAAAATACTAACAAGTGCGGGCGGTGCGGTCATGTGCCGTGAAGCCGTCATCCCGGCCTTCGCCGGGATGACGGCCTGGAAACAAGGCGGCGAGGGTCAGGATGAGCCCCTACGCCGCATCCTCCTCCCGCAGAGCCGACGTGCGTTTCGCCCCGTCCCGTAGACCGCGCACATGCTCCGATACCTGCCGCTGCATCGCATCGAACGCATCGCGCACGGCGACATAGGCGTCCTCGTGCGAATGGTCCTTCGTCGGCGTGCGGCCGGCTTCGAACGTGGCGCCGCGCATCACCGCATGCACGTGCGCGACGTAACGGTTTCCGTGCTGGTGGCGATGTTCGGCCTTGCGGACCGCGACATCGCACGACTGCAGCTGCGGTGCGACCTGCCATAGCTTGTGCGCGTGGCGGAGGATGTCCTCGCGCAGCGCTTCTGAAACGGGCAGGCCTTCGAAGCGGATCGTGACGTCGTGTTGCATGGGGGCTCCGTTACGGTGGGACACGCGTCCATATATGGACCACCCCGGAGCGATGTCAGCTTGAAAGTTGCACGTGGTCGTGCGCATCGTGGTAGCGCATGATGTTGGACTGGCTGCGCACCCGATGAGCACCTATTCCCTTCCATCGCTGTTCTCGCCCGCCTCGGTCGCCGTGATCGGGGGCAGCCCTCGCGAGCGTTCGATCGGGCGTGCGTTGCTGCGCAATCTGCAGTCGGGCGGCTTCGCCGGCACCATCGGCCTGGTGAATCCGCGTCATCGCGAGATCGAAGGCATTCCTGCCGTCGCGCGCGTGGCCGACCTTTCGTTCGTTCCCGAACTGGTGCTGATCGCCACGCCTGCCGCGATGGTGCCCAAGTACGCGACGGCCGCCGCCGAGCACGGCGCATCCGCGGCCGTTGTGCTGACCACCGGGCTGGGGCAGGGCGAAGGCTCGCTCGCCGCGGAACTGCAGGACATCGCACGCACGCACGGCATGCGCCTGGCTGGCCCCAACAGCCTGGGCGTGATCGCGCCGCATGCGCGGCTCAACGCCAGTTTCGCCGCACACACACCGTTGCCTGGCGACATCGCGCTGGTGTCGCAATCGGCCGCGATTGCCGCGGCGCTGGTGGAATGGGGCGCGAGCCGGGAGATCGGCTTTTCCGCGGTGGCGGCGCTGGGCGATGCGCTGGACGTCGACTTCGCCGACCTTCTGGATTACTTCGCACGCGACCGGCATACGCGCGCGATCCTGCTCTACGTCGAATCGATCCGCGACGCGCGCAAGTTCGTGTCGGCCGCACGGGCCGCGGCGCGACTGAAGCCGGTCGTGGTCGTGAAATCCGGCCGCCACGCGCCGCGTACCGTCGCGCCGCACACGCATGCGGCGGCGCTCGCATCGCCCGACGCGGTATACGCGGCGGCGTTCCATCGCGCCGGCATGCTGCGCGTGCGTGCGTTGAACGAGCTGTTTTCCGCAGCCGAAGCGCTCAGCCGCGTGGAATCGCTGCCCGGCCGCAGGCTGGCGATTTTCGCGAACGGACGCGGCACGGGCTCGCTTGCGGCGGACCGCCTGCTCGACATGGGCGGCACGCTGGCGTCGATTTCCGACGAGACGCGCGCGCATATCCAGCCGATCGCGTCGTCCTACTGGCCGGGTACCAATCCCGTCGATTTCTACGGCGATGTCGACCATGCCTCGTACGCCGAGGCATTCCGCGCGCTTGCGTCGGACGATGCGAACGACGCGCTGCTCGTGCTCAACACGCCCACCGCGCTGATGGACGCGCACGGCCGCGCCGACGCACTCGCGCAGGCGCGCGAATCGCTGCCGTGGCATACGAAGAAGAAGCCGGTGTTCGCGGTGTGGCTGGGCGCGGACGAAGCGGCGGCCGATCTCCTCAACGCCGCGCGCATTCCGAACTATCCGACCGAAGCCGATGCGGTGCGCGGTTTCATGTACCTGGTGCGGCATCGCGAAGCGCAGATGACGCTGATGGAAACGCCGCCGAGCCTGCCGGACGACCTCGTCGTCGACACCAACACGGCGCGCGGCATTGTCGATGCGGCGATAAAGGCGGGCCGGCGCTGGCTGGATCCCATTGAAGTCACGCGCGTGCTGGGTGCGTATGGCATTCCGATCACACCGGTCGCGCACGCACGCGATGCGGACGAGGCAGCACGCGCAGCCGCGCGATGGTTCGCTGAGGGGCTGCAGGTCGCGGTGAAGGTGCTTTCGCCGGATATCGAGCACAAGTCCGATGTCGATGGCGTGCGCCTGAACCTGCCCAGCGAACAGGCCGTGCGTGAGGCGACGGAATCGATCCTGCGACGCGCGCAGGACGCAAGGCCGCATGCGCGCATCGAGGGCGTGACGGTGCATCCGATGATCGTGCGATCCAAGGCGCGCGAGCTGATCGCTGGCGTCGCGGACGATGAAACCTTCGGCCCGGTGATCGTTTTCGGCCGCGGCGGCACCGCGGTGGAAGTGATCGACGACAAGGTGCTGGCGCTGCCGCCGCTCGACCTGCGGCTCGCGCACGAAATGATCGCCCGCACGCGCGTATCGCGCATCCTCAAGGCGTATCGCGACGTGCCTGCCGCCGACGAGCGCGCGGTCGCGCTGGTGCTGGTGAAGCTGGCGCAGCTGGTGGTCGATGTGCCGGGCATCCGCGAGGTCGACATCAATCCGCTGCTCGCCGACAAGGATGGCCTGATCGCCGTGGATGCACGCATCGGTGTGTCGCCAACGCGCCTGCTGCACAAGGGGCCGGGACATCCGCGGCTGGCGATCCGGCCGTATCCGAAGGAATGGGAGCGCGAGATCGTGCTGTCGGACGGTGCGACGGCGTTCGTGCGGCCCGTGCGTCCGGAGGACGACGCGATGTTCCGCGAGTTCTTCGGGCGCGTGTCCGACGAAGACCTGCGCATGCGGTTCTTCCAGACGGTGAAGCACTTCAGCCACGAGTTCATCGCGCAGCTGACGCAGCTCGACTACGCGCGTTCGATCGCGCTGGTCGCCATCGATCCGGGCAGTGGCGAGATGCTTGGCGCGGTGCGCCTGCTTGCCGATGCGAACTACGATCGCGGCGAGTACGGGATCCTGGTGCGGTCGGACCTCAAGGGCCACGGACTGGGCTGGCGACTCATGCAGATCATGATCGAGTATGCACGCTGGCTCGGCCTGCGCTCGATCGAAGGCGAAGTGCTGCAGGAAAACCGCACGATGATCGAGATGTGCCGCGCGCTCGGATTCTCGGTGGTGACCAATCCTGAGGATGCGAGCCTGGTGACGGTGTCGTTGCTGGTGGAGCAGGCGGGCTAGGCCCTCACACCCACCCCGTCGCATAGAACACGCCGATCACCACGAACACTGCGATCGTCTTGATCACCGTGATCGCGAAGATGTCCTTGTAGGCCTGCCGGTGTGTCAGGCCCGTCACGGCCAGTAGCGTGATCACCGCGCCGTTGTGGGGCAGGGTGTCCATTCCGCCGGACGCCATCGCGGCCACGCGGTGCAGCACTTCCATCGGGATGCCTGCCGCGTTCGCGTTCGCGATGAACGTCTCCGCCATCGCCGCCAGCGCGATGCTCATGCCGCCCGACGCCGAGCCGGTGATGCCCGCCAGCGCGGTAACCGTCACAGCCTGGTTCACCAGCGGATTCGGGATCGCGCCCAGCGCATTGGCGACGACGAGGAAGCCCGGCAGCGCCGCGATCACCGCGCCGAAGCCGTACTCGGACGCGGTGTTCATCGCCGCCAGCAAGGCGCCGCCGATGGCCGACTTCGTCCCTTCGGCGAAACTCGCCATCACCGGCTTCCACGCGAAGACGAGCACCGTGGCGATGCCGATCAGCAGCGCGCCCTGCACGGCCCAGATGGCAGCGACTTTCGACACTTCCTGCACCACCGGCGCTGCGCTGCCGATCACGGCCGGATCGAAGCTGTGGCTGTCGCCGTAGAAGCGCGGTATGGCCGACGTAAGCAGTTTGTTCGCCACCCCGACCAGCACCAGCGGCGCGATGGCGATCAACGGATGCGCAAGCGTCTGCCCGGCGAACGGCGCCGGTTCGTTGACCAGCGCCGTGCCATAGCCTTCGCCGTTCGCGCGCGCAGTGCGACGGCGCCAGTCGAGGTAGGCCAGGCCGACGACGAGGATGAAGGCGCCGCCGATCGTGCCCAGCACCGGCGCGGCCCAGGTGTTGGTGCCGAAGAACGTCGTCGGAATGATGTTCTGGATCTGCGGCGTGCCCGGCAGCGCGTCCATCGTGAAGGTGAACGCACCCAGCGCGATCGTGCCCGGAATCAGGCGTTTCGGGATGTCGCTCTGGCGGAACAGTTCGGCCGCGAACGGATACACCGCGAACACCACCACGAACAGCGACACGCCGCCGTAGGTGAGCAATGCGCATACGACGACGATCGACAGCATCGCGCGTTGCGCGCCGAACAATCCGATGGTGGCGGTGACGATGGACTTGGAGAAGCCCGACAGCTCGATCAGCTTGCCGAAGATCGCGCCCAGCAGGAACACGGGGAAATACAGCTTCAGGAAGCCGACCATCTTGTCCATGAACAGGCCGGTGAACATCGGCGCGACCAGCGATGGATCGGTCAGCAGCACCGCGCCCAGCGCGGCCACCGGCGCGAACAGGATCACGCTGTAGCCGCGGTAGGCGACGAACATCAGGAAACACAGCGCGGCCAGCACGATCAGAAATGCCATTGACGTCCCCGGAGCAAAGAAGGTGCAGCACCGGTTTTTCCTGCTGTCCTCGCCGCCTGCGCGGGAATGACGGCATGAGGCCGATGCGCGCAGTCTCCAGAGCCGGCCGCGCGGCCGGCATTGTCCGAAGGTACAGGAGCGGTCTTTGGACCTTGCGCTCTAGGCTTGCCTCCATGACGGGGAGGGCCGTCGTCCATTTCGTCCGTCGGCAAGTGCGTCGGACGTCCTTGAACGAGTTGGGGGAGGAGCGTCGAGATGAAGCATCGCAGCACACGTAACGGTTTGAGTCTGGCGATTGCGATGGCACTCGTCGCGCCGCTCGCGAACGCGCAGGAAACCAGCGCCGCCGCACAGGGCGAGGAAGCCACCACGCTCAGCAGCGTCACCGTCACCGCGCGAAAGCGCGAGGAAACGCTGCAGGAAGTGCCGGTCGCGGTCACGGCGTTCACCGCCGACGCGCTCGACCAGCTCAACGTGGAAGACCTCAGCGACCTCGATGCGCTGGTGCCGAACCTGACCATCTACGCCGCGCGTGGTTCGTCCAGCACGATCACCGCCTACATCCGCGGCGTCGGCCAGTCCGATCCGCTGTGGGGCGTGGACCCGGGCGTCGGCATCTACATGGACGATGTCTACATCGCA
>Ga0102591_1002793_pt1 | contig 17544 bp, 19 predicted proteins | sample AraplaCol_mCL_r2_2_FD_76860 | JGI IMG/M metagenome (GOLD analysis project Ga0102591, IMG submission 76860) | Arabidopsis root microbial communities from North Carolina, USA - plate scrape MF_Col_mCL_r2 (SPADES assembly) (version 2) | ecosystem: Host-associated > Plants > Roots > Endosphere... | reverse complement strand
GGCGGCGGGCAGCGCAATGCCGCGGGCGCTCTTGAGCGGGTAGATGAAGAGGTCGCTGACACGCATCTTGTGCTCCTAGATTTCGTCCATGAAGGCCGAGAGGAAGTCGCGCAGGCTTTTATCACGCGCGGCGGCCAGTCTGCGGCCGGTCTCGGTCTGGAAACCTTCCGCCAGTTTGAACAGCTTCGTCTGGAAATGGTCAATGGCATAACGCTTGTCATCAAGCGGGCGGTCCGCTGCCGCCGGGTCGAATGGATCGTAGAGCCCGGATCCCAGTCGCCCGGCGATATAGAAGCAGCGGGCGGCGCCGACCATGCCGATCGCGTCCAGCCGGTCGGCATCCTGCAGGATCTTCGCCTCCAGCGTTTGCGGTGCCACCCCGGCAGAGAAACTGTGTGCGGTGATTGCGTGGGCCGCGGCTTCGATATCCGCCTCGCTCCAGCCGAGTTCCGCCAGGATCGCCGATGCCTTCTGCGCCGCCAAAGCCGATGCTTTTGCCCGCAGCGGCGAATTCTTCTCGACAGCGACGCAGTCATGCAGCAGCACGGAAGCGGCAAGAACCCGCCCGTCGCCGCCTTCTCCCGCATGGATGCGCATGGCATTTCTGAAGACGCGCAGAATATGGGCAAGGTCGTGCGAGCCGTCGTCGCCATCGGCCGCATGCGCAATCAGCGCCGCCGCAAGCGTTTCGTATGGGGAGAAGGCTTCAGCCGCGAACATAGCGCCACCTGTCATGAGGAAGATCGTTTTCCGCCGATAGGGGATCGGCGCTGAATTGAATGCGGGCGGTAAAAGGATGCGACAACGAAGATCTCAGGAATCGCAGCCGATTTTGTAGCGGCTTGCCATGCGAGTCGCAATCGAGGGGGATCTCAGTGCTTGGCTTCAGGAAGTTGGGTCACGCCGCCGTTCTTCGGCGGCAGGGAGAGAATATGGGGCACGTCACGCGCCGGTCGCGGCGGACTGATGTGATAGCCCTGGACCTCGTCGCATTCCTCGCATTCGAGCAGCGCCAGCTGCGCGGCCGTCTCGACGCCCTCGACGGTGACGCGCATGCCGAGCGCATCGCCGAGCAGGATGATCGCATGCATGATCGCATGCGCTTCCTTGTTGTCGACGATGTCGTTGACGAAGGACTTGTCGATCTTGATCTTGTCGAAGGGGAAGCTCGAGAGATAGCTCAGTGAGGAATAGCCGGTTCCGAAATCGTCCATCGAGATGCGGATGCCGCGCTCCTTCAGCGCATGCAGGATCGGCAGCACTTCGCTGAGATTTTCCATCAGCACGCTCTCGGTGATTTCGAGTTCAAGCCGCGACGGCGACAGCGCGGCGGCGGCAAGCGCCTCGCTGACATCTCGCGTCAGGTCGCTGCTGCTGAATTGGATTGCCGAAACGTTGACGGCGATCTTGATGCCCTCCGGCCATTGCGCTGCATCGTTGCAGGCCCGACGCAGAACCCAACGGCCGATATCGACGACGAGGCCGACCTCCTCTGCCAGCGGAATGAAATCCATCGGCGGAACGCGGCCTCGGACCGGATGGTTCCAGCGGATCAACGCTTCGAAGCCGCAGATACGTCGCTGCGAGAGGTCATAGAGCGGCTGATAATGCAGCTCGAATTCCTCTTTCTCAACGGCTGCTCGGAGGTCTGCCTCCAGCGCGTGTCGCAACTGCATCTGCGCTTCCATCTCACTGGCGAAGAAGCGCTCGCGTTTGCGCCCGTCCGCCTTGGCATGTGACAGCGCCACGCCGGCATTTTTCAGCAGGATATCGGTTTCTTCGCCATCTCCAGGGGCGATTGCGATGCCCATGGAGACGCTGAGCTCCAGCTGTTTCTCGCCGTGGAGGAATGGCGCGGAAAGCTCGCGGCGGATCTGCTCGGCAAGCGCCGTCACGTTCCGCGGCTGCTGCTTGCCCGTCTGCAGAATGGCGAATTCGTCCGAGCCGAGGCGCGCCAGGGTGTTTTCCGAACCGGCCGAGGCTCGGATGCGCTCGGCGACCTGCTGCAGGATTTTGTCGCCGGCCGAAACGCCCATCGTGTTGTTGATCGATTTGAAACCGTCGAGATTGAGGTGAACGAGGGCAATCTGCTGATCTGGCCTGCGCTCTGCGAGCGTCGCATCGACCTGCTCGCGGAAATGGATGCGGTTCGGAAGGCCGGTCAGCGGGTCGTGGTGGGCGAGATAGGTGATGCGTTCGGCCGCCCTTCGATCCTCGGTAATGTCGGCGTGAATGGAAATGTTGCTGCCGTCGGAAAGGATGGTCACCATGCTCTGGATGATGCGGCCATCGTCCATCAACCATTCGCGCCGACGGAGACTACTGCTTCTTGTGGTTGCGGAGGAATGTCGCCCGGTCCGCCGGCCGGGCTTGGTGCTAGCGCTCTCCGTGCCGCGCATTTTAGCCGTGAGATCGGCGATTGTCGCGCCGGCAATGACATCTTCGTCCGTCAGGTCGAAGAGCTGACGGAAGCGGATGTTGGAAAGCGTCAGTCGCTGGTCGGCGTCGAAGACGCTGAGACCGAGCGGCAGGTTGTTGAGAATGACTTCGAAGAGTTTCTTCTGTCCGTCGAACGCCTGGCTAAGGGCTGATATATTGCCCCTCAGCGCATGGTTTTCCCTCAGCAGCGTTTCCGCGCTTCTCTCGATTTCGTCATAGTCGCTTTCATGGACGCGATAGGTCGCGATCACAAGATCCATCAGGCGCTGCGCATCGATCGATCCGTCGGCGGTGACGGCCTCGGTGCATTGCCGCCAGAAGAGCGCTTCAGCTTTCATGTGCATACGTCTCGCGGGACGACAGCAGAGGAAAGCGTCCTCGTTTGATGAACGTGCCTCATTTCGCCGGACATGAAAGACCTTTCTAAAATGAATACAGAGATTGATTTTTTATAAGCTGGACGCCTGCTGGTGATGCGTGATGTCCATTTTGTATGGGCCGGATTAATATTCGGTTGCAGTGCAGCAGCGGGGTCGCTGCGTTAGACGTTTGTTTTATATGTGAAAAACAGCTGAAATACGCAGGAAAGCGGCCTTCTGACGCTGGCGGAGGCCTGCGTTCAGGCGTTCCGTTAACTTTTGTCAATCATCGTTAATGAGAAGTTAACAACTTATTGACGCACTGCGCAAATCAGTTTAACCACCGAGTCAACAGTGATTTTCCAACGTTCGTATTGCGTACAAACACCACCGGCAGAAGGCGGTGAATGGAGGTTTGTATGACCAGCACCACATCCGTTTCAGACACCTCATACGCATATCTGGCGACGCTTTCGCGGCTCGATGCCAATGGCGACGGCGTACTCAGCCGCGGCGAACGTGCCGCCGATGAGAAGCCCGGCATCATCAAGGAACTCCTGGAAGACGATAATGCCAGCGACACGCAGCCGAAATTTTCCGGCAGCCTGATTGCGCTGATGATGGACACCCGTGATAGCGGCAGTGCAAGCAGCATCGCCGTTCCCTATCCGCTGCAGCAGGCCGCGCCGACATCAGGCGATCAGTCCGACGATCTCTACCGCAAGACCTACGGTCAATTCGATTTCGACGCCGTCGCCTGAGCGGCGTCTCAATTCGAGAGATCTGCAAGCCGGCCGGTTGGCCGGCTTTTCTCGTTCGATATTCCTGCGCATAACCCGAAAATCGGAGTGATTTTCGGAAAGGATTATGCGCCACGCAAAGTGCTGGAACGTCCTTAGCGCGTCCTATCGGACGCGCGGCTCAGGAACACCTTCCGGTTTGACACGTTCAGAAGGACAACCGGACGCAAGGAGATCTCCATGAAAGCCATGAGCATTATCGCCACCTTGAGCCTGCTTGCGGTTGCATTGCCAGCAGGCGCTCAGGACAAGCAAACGGCGGTCGCCAATTTCGTCGGGAAGGACGGCAAGGAGGACGGTCGCGCGCAACTGACGGCTGCCGCCAATGGCGGCGTCCTGATCGAAGTCGAGATATCGGGATTGCCGGCGAACAAATGGGTGGCGTTCCATGTTCATGAGACCGGCCGCTGCGACGCCGCGACCCATCACGAATCAGCGGGCGGTCACTTCAACCCTGATAAGGCCGAGCATGGCATCCTTGCCGCCAAGGGACCGCACGCCGGCGATATGCCCAATCAATATGTCGGGCAGGACGGCAGGTTGCGGGCACAGATCTTCGACAGCATGGTCACGCTCGACGGCAAGACTGACGGCATTCGCGGCCGCGCATTGATGGTGCACGCCAATTCGGATGATTATCGCAGCCAGCCTTCGGGTGATGCCGGGGAAAGACTCTCCTGCGGCGTCATCCAATAGGCTACGGCGCAATTCTTAGATCGGCATCGATTTAGGGACAAAATTAGCAATTCAAACTGCACAGCGCCACGGGTCTTAAAAAGATCGGTGGCGCTGCAATGTCTTACTGCCGCGTCGGCGTCGGTTTTTCGGCCGTCGCCTTGCCGTTGGACTTTTTTGCCGGCGCGGCATCTGAAGCATCCGGCACGGCGTCAGGATTGTCATCGAAGGCGAGTTTCACGCGTTTCACCATGTCACGGCTGACCAGCCACCAGTCACCTGTCTTTGCCCAGTAGCGCAGCGCGACGGAGATCGTGCCATCACCGAGGCTGTCGATGAAGACGCTGGGTGCCGGTGACGTCAGCACCCTGGAGTCGGCTTTGGCAAGGTTCATCAGCGTCTCCATTGCCAGATCGATGTCATCCTCATAGGCGACGCTGATTTTCAGCTCGTTCCGCCGGGTGGGCTCGCGGGTGAAATTGGTAATGGGCGTATTCCAGAGCGTCGAATTCGGCGCCAACCGGTAGAGCCCGTCGCCGGTTTTGAGCTCGGTGGCAAACAATCCGATTTCGCGCACCGTGCCGGCCACGCTGCTGGTCTCGATATATTCGCCGACGCGGAAAGGCCTGAGGATCAGCAGCATAATGCCGGCGGCGATATTCTGCAGCGTCCCTTGCAGCGCTAGTCCGATCGCCAGGCCCGCTGCGCCGAGGGTTGCGATGATCGAGGCGGTCTGGACGCCGAATTGACCGAGGACGGTGATGAACACCAGGATGAGCAGCGCATAGCGCAGCACATTGGTGAAGAAACGCGCCAGCGTCTCGTCAATGCCATGAACGCGCGACAGGCCTTCATAGGCCCAGCGGCTGGTAAAGCCGGCCAGCGCCCAGCCAAGAACGAGCAGGATCACCGCCCCGAGGACGGAGAAGGAATATTGCACCGCAAGCGCGCTTGCCTGGCTGAGTGCCGTTTGCGTGGCGAGGAGGACATCGGCTGCCTGTTGTTCCATGATCTGGCCCTGTCGATTGTGCGTGGTCGGGGGCTAGATGGAGCGGCTGGCGGCAGCGTCAACCGCCAACGGCGTTCCGGATCGCAAGCACGAAGGGCGCATTGCCGTCGGCATCCGCACCACATCCGATTGCCCGTACCGCCGCGACCAGCCGGCCGCTGCGGCCGAGCAGCGCGTCACCGATCTCGATCAGCCGGGCGTTGGGCGTCGCGAAAGGTGAGGCGGCTCGAAGTCGGCGAGCAAGCGTTTCATCGCTCTGATCCGGTGCCAGCGACAGCGCGGCGATGAGGGCTGCGGCCGGTGATCGCGACACGCCCATCCAGCAATGAATGAGCAGCGGCGTCTCTTGCTGCCACGATGCGGCAAAGTCGATAATCCCGCGGACATGCGTCTCGTCAGGCGCCACGAGATCGCCGGTGCCCTTGAAGACGATATCGTTCATACCAAGTGTCAGATGACGTTCGACCGCAATCACCCCCGGCCGGTGAAAGGCCTGATTCTTGGCGATCAGGCTGATCATGTCGCGCGCCTTGTGACGCACCGCCATTTCCGCGATGCGCGACAGCGGCGAGACGACGATGAAGGTCACGATACCATCCCCCGCTCGGCCTCGATCGCCGCGAAGCGCGCGCAGAACAATCGCTGCGCTTCGAGCGCAGGCAGGGGCTCGATCATCAGCATGTCCTTGCTGATGCCGCGCGGCTGGCCGAAGAATTTCTGCGCCTCGGCGGGTGTGAAACCGGCAAGCACGGTCGCCTCGAAATAGGCGGCGATGGTGTCGGCCTTCTTGATCCGGTCCTTGAGGTCGCGCGAGGGATGCGGCGGTAGGCCGAAACGCAGGTGCACGGCCGCCTCCAGCCGCTTTTCCACCGTCTTGTAGCCGCCGCCGACCACCGATTTGAACGGCGAGATCATGTCGCCGATCACATATTCGGGTGCGTCGTGCAGCAGCGCCATCAGGCACTCCTGCGGCCGCGCATCGTTGAAGCGGCGGAAGATATCCTCGACGACGAGACTGTGTTGCGCCACCGAAAAAGCATGATCGCCGGAGGTCTGGCCGTTCCACCGGGCAACCCGCGCAAGCCCATGGGCGATGTCGATGAGTTCGACATCGAGCGGCGAGGGGTCGAGCAGGTCGAGCCTGCGCCCGGACAGCATGCGTTGCCAGGCACGCGGAGCTTTCGTCGTTGTCACGCGCTGGCCTCGTCGCCGCTTGTGGGAAAGACAAGGCCGGACCATGCCGGCAGGACGAGGGAAACGGGCGTTTCGCCGGCGAGCAGCGGCGTACCTGCCGCCATCGCGGCGCCGGCGCGGTCGATGCGCACGATCGCAAGGCCGCTGCCGCCCTCGACAGAACCGAGCGTTCCCACAGGCTTGCCGCCGGCGGTGATCTCCGTCCCGGTCTCCGGCAAGGTTGTCGCGGCGGACACCGTGACGACGCGCCGGCGGGCAGTGCCGCGGTGCTGCATGCGCGAGACGACCTCCTGCCCGACATAGCAGCCTTTCCTGAAGGAGAGGCCGCCGTTGAAATCCATCAGCACGTCATGCGGGAAGGCGTCCTGCAGGGCGAAGTCCGATCCTGATGTGACGATGCCGTGGCTGATGCGCAGCGCGTCGTAGAGCGCCTCTTTGCCATCGCCATGTTTGCCGGGCCGGCGGATCAGCGTGACGCCCGCCTTGGCGAAGCGGCTGTCTCGGACGCCTTGGCTGTCTCGGACGCCCTGGCTGTCCCGGACGCCCTGGCTGCCCTCGGCATCCTCGCTCCAGGAAACGGTGACGCCCTCTTCAGTGCTTGTCGCAAGTGTGACGGCGGCGCGCAGCTTGTACATTGTCAGCCGCTTCAGCAGGCCGTCGCGCTGGCCGGCGTCGGTTTCGATCATGTAGCCGTCGCCGTCCTGCCAGATCATGAAGTCGAACAGGATCTTGCCCTGCGGGGTCAAGAGTGCCCCGGGCCGTGCCTCGTCGGCGCCGAGCGAGGTGATGTCGGTGGTGATCAGGTTCTGCAGGAAGGATTGGGCTTCCGCGCCGCTGACAAGGAGCAATGAGCGGTCATTCAGGAATACGGCTGGCATGGCGGAACCTGTCGCGTTGGTCATCGCTCAGAGGTATGTCTTCATGAGGTGGATCGCAAGCGCCATGCGAAACGTGAAAAGCGCAGGCGAGACGGGCATCAATCACCCGCTGTGAAGAATTTCCATTTGCCCTGAGGCGTAATGCCGAGGCGGTAGAAATTATATCCGCCGAACTCCTGCATGTCGGAGAGATCGCCGGCCGTGACGATGCGCAGCAGCTCGACACGCTCCGGCGGCGTCAGCGACTTCAGGTCCTTCTCGGCAAAATAGGGCCAGACATACATGTCGTCTGCTGTGCCCTGGCCGACATGCACGAAGCCGGTCGAGACGATATCGAGCATGATGGCAAGGATCTCGTCGCCATCAGGATCGCCCGACAGATCCTTCAGCGCGCCGATCGGATCGTCGGTCGGTTCGCCCACAGTCACCTGTGTCTGGTCGGCGCCGGTGCCCATCAGCGGCCGCAGCCGTTCGAGATCGCCGGAGGCGGCCGCTTCGACGATCTGCTCGCGCATCTTGCGAACCGGCTCTGGCACCTTGCTGATGTCGTAGATCACCTCGGTGGGCTTGGAATTATCCTGGGCGCCGGGCGTCTTGTCGACACCCTGATTGTTCTGGCTGTTGACCAGCGGATCGGCCATGGGAACGCCGGGAGTGGTCTGCGGCTGGCTCTGTCCCTGAGCGCTTCCCTGTGCGGGCGGCGTCTCGTTGGCCGCCTGGCCGGGGATGTTGTGCAGTTCGGAAAGCGCGTAGGCGGCCGGCGCAAGGAAAACATTGCCGGCGGCGAGGCTGAACGCAAGCAGCACCGGCGCGAGCGAAATTCGCGAAACTTTCTCTTTACCGGTGTGCATCAAACTCTCTGATAACAATTATTGCAGGGTGCGGTTCGCGGAGAATTCGCCGGCAAGCATGCGCTCACGCAGCGAATCCAGCAGGGCTTCGGCGCTCTTTTCCCCATGCAATCTGATCGTCTCGCGCAGCGCATGTGCAATGGCGGCATCAGCGATGATTTCAGGCTCGATCCCGTCGGCCATGCCGTCGGCCCAAGCCTCGTTCTGGTACTCCAGAGCTGCCTGCATCTTTTCGTGGACGATCATGTCGTCGATGTCGTTGAGGCTTGCTTCCATTGTTTTTTCCTCAGCACTTCTCATGTCTTACTGCACCGTTAACAACACTAACAGCCTTTTCCCAAAACGACACGTCCGCATGCGAAAACAGGTTAATTAAACGTCAATTTCCAAAGCGCGAGGTAATTTCTGTGGCAAGTGTTGCACCTTCGTTACGGTAGCGCTCTTCTGCCACGATGGCCGCCGGGGTGCAATCCGTATAGACCGAGGCGAAGGCGCGATAGCCGCGATTGAAGGCCGCTGTGAGCTTTTCCTTGCGCTGCTGCTCGTTACCGGTCTCCGAATCGAGCAGCTGCTGCATGCCGTTTCGCCACTCGTCGCCGCCAGGCGCCTTGCAGAGCGTTCTGAGATAATGCACCGAACCCAGCACCTCGGCGAACCGCGCCAGCTTGTCGTCATAGGGCACGTTCACGATCGGCGGTGCAATCTGCTCCTCCTGTGGAGGCGGCGTATTCTTGCCCTGCGCCATCGTGGGGCCGGCGAGGACGAGCAGGGACAGAAAAACGCGTCGAACGGGAATCATGTTCATAGTTGATACGCTGAGCATGACGGCAACAAGGCGTGCTTGAAAGTTTCCACGTCTATTCGCCGCCCGCCAGCCGCTCAGCGCATTCAAGTACGCTCTGCGGCACGGGCAGCCGTCGGATTTCCTCCACCGTGTACCAACCGACGGCGGCTGCATCGTCGGCGGCTTCCGCCACCGCGTCCCGATCCGCGTCGACGCGGAAGACCGACAGCAGGAAATGGCTGTTGACGCTGCCGTCGGCCGCATGCGTCTTCAGGTCGTAGGTCGAAAACAACCGCGGATTCCGTGCCGAAATGCCGGTCTCTTCATGGAATTCGCGCAGTGCCGTTTGCTCCGGCGTTTCGCCGGGCTCGGCGCGCCCGCCGGGAAAGGCGTACATGTCGGCGGAAGGCGGGTTGCGGCGCAACACCAGAAGGAATCGTCCGTCGCGTTCGAGGATGGCGGCGGAGCCGGGTTTGTCGGTGGAGGTCATCGGGACTGCTCTTGCTGTGATCGCCTATCCTATCCGATGAACCGACATTTGCATGCCGGCGCTGCTTGGCTTCCACACTTTTCGCAGGGATAGTTGCCAATGCATGTCGCTCAAAAGTGTGCAGCGGTTTTGAGATAGCGACATGCATGAAGCAAAAAGCCGAAGGATTCGAAAGGGCTTCCGTGACCTACATCATCTATGCGTTTGCCGCGGTCTTCGAGATCGCCGGCTGCTTTGCTTTCTGGGCATGGCTGAAGCTCGAAAAGTCCATCTGGTGGCTGGCGCCGGGCATGGTCTCTCTGGTGCTTTTCGCCTGGCTTCTGACGCTGGTGCCGAGCGAGGTCGCCGGCCGTACCTTCGCGGCCTATGGCGGCATTTATATCCTCGCCTCGCTGCTTTGGCTGTGGCTGGTCGAAGCCCGCGTGCCTGATCGTTACGATATCGGCGGTGCGCTGATCTGCCTTGCCGGCGCCAGCCTCATCCTCTTCGCGCCGAGAGGCTGAGGTGTCTTGACCGAACACCAGCCGGGTGAAAAGACAAGCCGATGTGTGGACGTTTCGCCCTGACAATCTCCAGCGCCGACCTGCGCGACGTCTTCTCCGGTCTCGATCTCGACGACTTTCCGGCGCGTTACAACATCGCGCCGACGCAACCGATCCTCGTCGTCATATCAGGCGAGGGCAGGGAGCAGGGCAGCAACTTGGCCGACCGGCGCGCCGTGCTCGTGCGCTGGGGCCTCACGCCGGGTTGGGTCAAGGACCCGAAGGATTTCCCGCTGCTAATCAACGCGCGCTCCGAAACCGCGATCGGCAAAGCCTCTTTCCGCGCAGCCATGCGTCATCGTCGCGTGCTCATTCCGGCCTCCGGTTTTTATGAATGGCATCGCCCGTCCAAGGAAAGCGGCGAGCGGCCGCAGCCCTATTGGATCAGGCCGCGCCAGGGTGGGGTCATCGCCTTTGCCGGGTTGATGGAGACATGGTCGTCGGCCGACGGCTCCGAGGTCGATACCGGCGCGATCCTGACGACAGCAGCCAATTCAGCCATATCAGCGGTCCACGATCGCATGCCTGTCGTCATCAGACCTGAGGATTTCTCCCGCTGGCTCGATTGCAAGACCCAGGAACCGCGCGAGGTGGCCGACCTGCTGCAGCCCGTTCAGGATGATTTCTTCGAGGCCGTCCCGGTCTCCGACAAGGTCAACAAGGTCGCCAATATGGGTCCCGACCTGCAGGAGCCGGTCGTCATCGAAAAGCCGCTGAGGGCGCCCGAGAAGCAAAGGCCTGACGACGGCCAGCTCAGCTTCTTCTGAACACTATCCGCCGCACCTGCAGGCCCGTCGGTGACCGATCGGCGTCGACGTCTCAGATAGGCGGCGGCGATGCGTCGCTCCGTCCATCAGGTTTTTCGGGTTGTGCTTATGTCGCCAGAGCGTTGTCGGGAGATTTCCGGCGATCGCCTCGTCACTCACTTCGTCAGCGGTGCCTAACGCATGTAACCCGAAAGCACGCATGATTCCGATTTGAAGCTTTCCGCCTCAAGCGGATTTTTTGACGCCGGTCGGCTTATGCTTGGCCATCAGCGATGCTGCGGCAACAGCCTTCAGGCCGACGGGGCGATAGTTGGCGGCGAGGTCTGGCTTGGCCACCTGCTGTTCGCCGGTACTGCTCTTCTTCGAAGTCACGATACTCTCCTTGCGTGGTTCTTCCCTGGGTATTTTATAGTTTGATGTTTCGTCACGAATAGCGACAAAACGGGGGCGTCGCTTATCAGGATTTGTAAACGCCCACCATAATTCGCGAGGCTTAACTGAAGCCTACGTTGGTTAATACTTACTGAAGAGAGCAGTTCCAATAAAAGTCCGAAAGCGGTTTTCGGGGAAAAGCGCGGAACGGTTTTCACCCGGATAAAGCGCATGCTTTTCCCGGGGATCCGTCAGAACGAAGGGAGAGAAGCATTTCCGTCATTCGAAGAAATCCGGAAATGCTCGGAGGTCAGATGTGCCGGCCGATATCGTCGTCGCCGATGCCCGGCTCCTCGATCGTCAGCGTCCCGTATTTCCGCCGCCATTTCCGGGCGCCGAAGGGAAGCGATACGAGGTAGGCGGCAACGGTGAAGACCATCACTTCCCAGGTGTAGCTCATCAGCAGAGCCACATAGAGCACGACGCCGAGCATCATCGGCAGCACGAGATCGCGCCGCAGGCGGTTGCCTTCCGATTTGCCCGACCAGACCGGCAGCCGGCTGATAAGCAGGAAGGCGATGAGCACGGTGTAGATCGACGAGAGATAGGCGAAGGTGCGGTCCGTCGCCAGCCCGAGGAAGCCGAGATAGACCGGCAGCAGCACCAGCATGGCGCCGGCCGGCGCCGGCACGCCGACGAAATATTCCGATTGCCAGCTCGCCTTGTTTTCGCGTTCGGCCATGACATTGAAGCGAGCAAGGCGAAGCCCGGCGGCGATCGCATAGATCAGGGCGGCAATCCAGCCGAGCGAGCGTGCCTGGTCGAGCGCGAAGACATAGACGACGAGGGCGGGCGCGACGCCGAAATTGACGATGTCGGCAAGCGAATCCATCTGCGCCCCGAACTTCGAAGTCGCCTTCATCAGCCGCGCTACGCGTCCGTCGATGCCATCGAGGAAGGCCGCGAGCAGCACCATGGAGACGGCGAGCTCGTAACGATTCTCGAAAGCCAGCCGGATGCCGGTCAGTCCGGCGCAGATCGCCAGAATGGTAATGAGGTTCGGAAAGACGAGCCGGAGCGGGATTTCGCGCAGACGCGGGCCGCGGGCGGAATCATCCGGCCCGTTGGGCTCGAAAGGCGGAAAAGGCGTTTCCATATCGCGTTCCAATCGTTCCTAGCTGCGGCGGCTGATGACGGGACCCTTGGCGGAGGCGAATTCGGCGATGACGGTTTCTCCCGCAACCGCCGTCTGGCCGAGCGAGACGCGTGGCGCGGCACCGGCGGGCAGGAACACATCGAGCCGCGAGCCGAAACGGATCAGCCCGAAGCGCTCGCCGGCATCCACCGGCTCGTTGGGGTTCGCCCAGCAGAGGATGCGCCGCGCCACGAGGCCGGCGATCTGCACGACGCCGATCTGGCCGTGCCGGGTTTCGATCACCAGCCCGTTGCGCTCATTGTCCTCGCTCGCCTTGTCGAGCTCGGCGTTGACGAAGCTGCCGGAGCGGTAGTTGATGCTGACGATGCGCCCGCGCATCGGCGCCCGGTTCACATGGCAATTGAAGACGTTCATGAAGACCGAGATGCGCAGCATCGGCTCCGAGCCGAGGTTGAGCTCTGCCGGAGGGGTCACCATCTGGATCGCCGAGACCTTGCCGTCGGCGGGAGAGATCACCAGGTCGTCGTCCTGCGGAGTCACGCGCTCGGGATCACGGAAGAAATAGGCACACCAGAGCGTGAAGATCATGCCGATCCAGAAGAGCGGCTTGAAGATCCAGCCCAAGACCAGCGACGCGACGAAGAAGGCGGCAACGAAGGGATAACCCTCCTTGTGCACGGGAACGATCGTGTTGCGAACCGTGTTGAACAGGCTCATGGCTGCCGGTCTCCTTGCGTTTTCATTTTTGCTGGTTAGCGAAAAACCGTCTCCGGGGCAATGCTGCGGCCTCGGCCCTGGTTCCCATGCCGGGGTTCTGAACAACAAAAGCCGGCCGGCGTCGGTCTCCCGGCTCAGCTTGCCGGAGCAAGCCGCGTTATCACGCCGAGGTCGTCGCTTTCGCGCACCTGCTTCAGATGTTCCTCCGCCTGTGTCGCTTCGCGCTGGCGGTTCCACATCGAGGCATAAAGGCCGTTTCTTTCGAGGAGGGCGGCATGTGTTCCGCGCTCGGCGATCTCGCCGCTTTTGAGCACAATGATTTCATCGGCGCCGATCACCGTCGAAAGCCGGTGGGCGATAACAAGCGTCGTGCGGTTCTTCGAAACCAGGTCGAGTGCTTCCTGGATGTCCCGTTCCGTCGTCGTGTCGAGCGCTGACGTCGCCTCGTCGAGGATCAGGATCGGCGGTGCCTTGAGGATGGTGCGGGCGATCGCCACCCGCTGCTTCTCTCCGCCCGAAAGCTTCAACCCGCGCTCGCCGACCTTGGTTTCGAACCCCTCGGGCAGCATTTCGATGAAATGCGCAATCTGCGCCACCTCGGCGGCTGCAAAGACCTCGCCGTCGCTGGCCGATGTGCGGCCGTAGCGAATGTTGTAGGCGACCGTGTCGTTGAAGAGCACCGTATCCTGCGGCACCATGCCGATCGCCGTACGCAGGCTCTTCTGCGTCACCGTGCGGATATCCTGGCCGTCGACGGTGATCGCGCCGCTCTGGATATCGTAGAAACGATAGAGCAGGCGCGACAGCGTCGATTTGCCGGCACCCGACGGGCCGACGACGGCGACCGTCTTGCCGGCCGGCACCTCGAAGGAAATGCCCTTCAGGATCGGGCGGGCCGGATCGTAGGAGAAGTGCACGTCCTTGAAAGAGATCGCGCCCTGGCCGATCCGAAGCTCCGTTGCATCGGGCGCGTCATGGACCTCGGCCTTCACCTCAAGCAGGTCGAACATCTGCTCGATATCGGTCAGCCCCTGGCGGATTTCGCGATAGACGAAGCCGATGAAGTTGAGCGGCACGGAAAGCTGCAGCAGCATCGAATTGACGAAGACGAAATCCCCGACCGTCTGCTCGCCGCGCTGCACGGCCAGCGCCGACAGCACCAGCATGATCGTCGTGCCGATGCCGAAGATGACGCCCTGGCCGAAGTTCAGCCAGCCGAGCGAGGTCCAGACATCGGTCGCGGCCTTCTCGTAGCGTTCCATCGATTTGTCGAAGCGCTTGGCCTCCATCTCCTCATTGCCGAAATATTTGACGGTCTCGAAATTGAGGAGGGAGTCGATCGCCTTGGTATTGGCGTCGGTATCGCTGTCGTTCATCGACCGGCGGATGGCGATGCGCCAGTCGGATGCGCGGATCGTGAACCAGATATAGGCCCAGACGGTAAAGGCGGTAACGGCGAGATAGGAGAAGCCGTAGCCCCACCAGAAGATCACTGCCGTCAGCAGGAATTCGATGACGGTCGGGACCGAATTGAGGATCGTGAAGCGCACGATCGTCTCGATGCCCTTGGTGCCGCGCTCGATGATGCGCGAAAGCCCGCCAGTCTTGCGCTCCAGATGGAAGCGCAGCGACAGCTCGTGCATATGCACGAAGGTCCTGTAGGCGAGCTGGCGCACGGCATGTTGTCCGACGCTGGCAAAGAGCGCGTCGCGCAGCTGGTTGAGGCCAAGCTGGATCAGCCGGGTGATGTTATAGGCGATCACCAGCGCGATGGCGCCGGCCAGCAGCGGCGGCACAGAGCCGGCAAGATCCATCCTGCCGTTCAGCGCATCGGTAGACCACTTGAAGAAATAGGGAACGAGCAGCAGGACGAACTTGGAGATCAGCAGAAAGACCGAGGCCCAGACGACGCGCATCTTGAGGTCGGGCCGGCCGGCTGGCCACATATAGGGCCAGAGGTTGAGAAGCGTCTGCAGCAGGTTGGATTCCGAGACTGTCTTGCCGTTTGCCATGCTTGTCTCCAGCCCGGATGGGCTTGCCGCGATTGGGGCGCTTCGATGCCGGCAAAAGCACGGAACCGGGATGTGCCTGAAAGCGCTTCCCATAGCCCGCAGCCGCCACCGCCAGATAGGGTGCCAGGCGGACGAATACAACAATTGCAGGGCTGAGGAAAAGACAGGCCGGGCGACGACAGCGCCGCGCATCTTTTCAGACGCGCAAAGGACGCTGTAGCACTTTGAACTGCAGTATGTTGCCCGGCCTCGTCATGATGTCTGCTGCTTAGAGGTGCTGGCCGGAAAGGCGCTTGCGGTGCAGCTCTTCGGCATTCGGCAACACATCCTTCGGCAGGCCGAAGATCTGACCGGGGCGAATGCGATCGGGATTGATGATCTTGTCCTCGTTGGCGATGTAGATCGTCGTGTAACGAACACCGAGGCCATAGGTGCGGCGCGAGATCTGCCACAGCGTGTCGCCGCGGCGAATGATGACCGCCGCGTTGTTCGCCGTCAGCGGCGCCTGTTCGATCGTCTTCGGCTGGCTGCTTCCGACATCGTTTGCAGATGGCGCTGCCGGCGCGGGTGCAGCGGTGAGTTCGGCGATCATCCCGCCCAGTCTTTCGAGCGCGGCGCCGACGGACTTTGCATCCTTAGGCAGGCCCTGCAGCAGCTTCAGCGCCTTGCCGGCGATCTGCGAGGACGAGCCGGACGCTTGCTTGAAGCTGTCCGACGCATCGGCGGCCGGGCGGAAGTCGGCGACGGAGCGCAGCGCGAATTCCGTTGCCGAGCGCGCCGCCGCAAGCTGTTCGGCCCCGGGCAACTTGCCATCGGCAAACAGTCCCTTCAGCAGGCCGTAGGCCTTGCCGGCCTCCGCTTTGAGTTTGCCAAGCTCGCCTTCGTCGAGCGGCACCATCGAGGAAGCGCCGTTCGCGTCGGCGGGGACCGATTGCGCGGCGACCCTTACCTGATCGCCGGCCGGGCGATTGAAGTTCACCGCCGCACGCACGATCACCTTGCCTGTGGGATCGACGACATCGACGCGGATCTTGTGGTCGCCGACCGAGAGCGACACCACACCGTCGATGACGAAATGCCCGTCGGAGCCGGCGGTATCCTGGCCGACGAGGCTGTCGTCGGCATAACCGATGACCTTGGCATTGGAACGAGTCGTGCCGGCGATGAAGATCTTGTTGCCCTCGATTTCGACGGCATTGACCATCACATCGGGCACATTGGTCTTATCCGGTGCCGTAGCTGCGCCATTGGAGGAGGTGTCGGTGAGGTTCGGCGTCTGCAACGCCAGCTCGCCGGTTGGTGCAGGTGTTGCAGCAGGCGCAGCCGAGCTTTCGCCCGTTGCCGGCTTGTCCGCAGGCGGCGCCATCGGATTGGAGGCATCGGCAACTTCGGTTCCGGCCTTTGGCGCGGTAATGATGCGGCTCGCCGCACCGGGTTTGGAGACCATGGCGAGCAGATTGGCGCCATTGCCGTCCTTCGGCACGGAAATGGTCGCGACTTCTTCGGAGAGCATGCTCTTGCCGTCCTTGCCCGTGAACTTGAGCACGAGCTGGTGGTCGCCCGCCGGAAGCGGATCGTCGAGGACGGCGGCGAAATCACCGCTCGCATCGACATTGGCCGTCGTCACCACCTTTTCGCCATCGAGCACCTCGAGCTTGCCGTTCGGTTCGGCGGAGCCGGCAATCACCGTCGAGCCGTCGGGCTCAACGCGCAATACGTCGAAGGCCGGAAGCTTCGGGCCGGTATTCTCCGCTGCCGTGTTCGCCGCAGGGGCAGGCTCCGGCGCACGGGTCAGCGCAGTTTCGGCCTTGGCGATCGCGGCAAGCGCATCGGCGATATTCTCGGGCAGCGACTGGACGATGGCGAGCGCTTTCGCGCCGCCGTCCTTGGCTTTGGCGGCAAGGGTCTGGGTCGCGGGATCTAGGCCCTCGGGAATTGTGAAATCGGCAAGTGCGGTCAGCGCGCTGACGGCCTTGGTCTTGGCGGCGGTGAAGACATCGATGGCGGGGCCCTTGCCGTCGGCAAACAGCGCCTTGAGCTCGCTGAGCGACACGCCTGCATCGGCCGAAAGGCGACCCACCTGGTCGGCGACCGCAGCCGAGTCGGCAACGGCGGAGCGCGATGTCTTTGCGGCCTCGTTAACCGTGTTCTTGAGCTCCGTGCTCGCCTGGTTGATGGCGTCGCCGACCTTGGTTGCATCGCCGCCGATGCGCGGCATGACGAAAAACACCATCAGTAGGATTGCGATTACGAGCACTGCAAGGGCCAGCAAGCCGGCACGGTTCTTCATCATTATGTCTCCCAGAGCGGCAATTTGCCGTAGTAACCGAAATTGCTAGCGATTCCCGTTGCTTTTCACAAGCATTCAAAGCAATTAGGCAAGCTAGGCACGCTGCTTTTCAGTCAATTTTCTTGACTGCATTGAAATGGAATAGTTGTTTGCCTCTATGACCGAACAATCTGTATCGATTCGATCCATCTGCGTTTACTGCGGCTCAA
>Ga0102591_1002790_pt1 | contig 17568 bp, 11 predicted proteins | sample AraplaCol_mCL_r2_2_FD_76860 | JGI IMG/M metagenome (GOLD analysis project Ga0102591, IMG submission 76860) | Arabidopsis root microbial communities from North Carolina, USA - plate scrape MF_Col_mCL_r2 (SPADES assembly) (version 2) | ecosystem: Host-associated > Plants > Roots > Endosphere... | reverse complement strand
CATCGGCGCCCTGATGAACTCGCGCGGCCTGATGGAGCTGATCATCATCAACATCGGCCTGCAGAAGGGCATCATCGGCCCGACCCTGTTCTCGATGCTGGTGCTGATGGCGATCGTCACCACGGTGATGGCCAGCCCGCTGTTCGAGGTCGTCTACGGCAAGAAGGCCCGCGAAAGCGGCGAGCTGGACGCGGTGGACGCCCGAGTGGCGAACGCGGCGTGATCTTCCTGACGCGCATGCCCTTTTGAATTGTCATCCCGGCCGTAGCGAAGCGGAGCGCCGGGATCTCCCACGGTTGCCGAACTTGCTGGCGTGGGAGGTCCCGGCTCTACGGATCGCTGACGCGCTCCTCCGGCCGGGATGACAAGCTTTCTTGGGTTTAGGGGCCGTCTCGAAAGGGGCGGCCCTTTTTCGTGGGCGAGACGGCCGGCGGTGAACCCTCTCACCCTCCCACCGCTGCGCGGCGGGCCCCTCCCTCTCTCCACGAGAGAGGGAAAGTCAGGCCGGCTCCAGCGGGCGGTCGAAGCCGAAGCGGTTGATCTGCGAGATCAGGTCGCGGTGGCTGGGCAGGTCGTGGGTGGCGCGTTCGCCGAAGGCGCGGATGCGGGCGAACTGGCGGGCGGCGGACTGCACGTCGGGGAACTCGCCCCGGCCCGGCGACAGGTCGGTTTTGAAGCCCATGCCGTAGAGAATGTACTGGTAGTTGAAGAAGGCGAAGGTCTCGAGATCGAGGATGAAGTCATAGCGGCTGGGCGGGCGGTGACGCCACTGCTCCAAAAGCTCGGCCAGCCGCTCGGGGATCGAGGCCGGATCGGCGTTGTCGCGCCAGAACGGCTCGGTGCGTCGGCTCAGGCAATAGTGCAGCTTCAGGAAGGCGATGATGTTGTCGTAGCGGGCGGTCATCAGCTGGTTGAAGCGCCGGGCCGGAGCGTCGATCGGTCCATTATGGGGAAAGAGCTCGGCGATGATCGCCACCGCCGCCTCGATCAGCACGACGCCGGTCGACTCGAGCGGCTCCAGGAAGCCCGCCGACAGGCCCACGGCCACGCAGTTGCCCACCCACTGCCGCTCGCGATAGCCGGCCTCGAAGCTGATCGCCTTGGGGGTGATCTCGACATTCGGTCCGATGTGGGCGCGCAGGATCGCCTCGGCGCGATCGTCGTCCATGTGGTCGCTGGAATAGACGCAGCCGACGCCGCGCGCGCCGGCCAGACCAATGTCCCAGATCCAGCCGGCCTCGTGGGCGGTGGCGACGGTGAAGCTCTGGATCGGCGCGTCGGGCCGATCGTACGCAACCCGGCAGGCCAGGGCGCGGTCGGTGAACAGCACCGGCCGGGTCGACTTGAACGGCGCCTTCAGGGCCTGGCCGATCAGCTCGGCGCGAAAGCCGGTGCAGTCGACATAGAGGTCGGCCTCCAGCCGGCCGTGCTCGGCGCAGGTGATGTGGTCGATGGCCCCGTCGGCGTCGAGGGCGACGTCGGTCAGCAGCCCCTCCAGCCGTTCCACGCCCAGCTCCCGGGCCCGGTCGGCCAGCACCTGGGCCAGCTTGGCGGCGTCGAAGTGGTAGGCGTAGTTCAGCGGCCCGGCGAAGTTGCCCTCGTGCGGCCGCTTGGGCGCGCGCTGGGCGCCGGCCACCCGCGCCTGGATGGTCATGGCCTCGGCGAACGGCGGCCGCGTGGCCTCGTCCTGCAGCAGCCAGTAGGGCGCCAGACTGGCCCCGTCGGCCGAAAACGGCGCCTCGAACGGGTGGAAGTACTGGTGGCGCTGGCCGCCCTGCGGCGCATGCCCCCAGTCGACGAAGCGGATGCCCTGCTTGAAGGTGGCCGAGGTCTCCCGGATGAACCGCGTCTCGTCGATGCCCAGGAACTGCAAGGTCGTGCGGATGGTGGGGAAGGTCGCCTCGCCCACGCCGATGATGCCGATGTCGGGCGACTCCAGCACCGTGATCTTCAGGTGGTCCTGCTCGGCGATGCGCAGGCTCTTGGCCAGATAGGCGGCCGTCAGCCACCCGGCCGTCCCGCCGCCCACGATGAGGATGCTGCGCCCACGCTCCATGGGTCCGTGCATAGCGCGTTTGCGCGGCAGGGGCATCCGTTTCGGGGGAGGGGGGGCGTCGGCGCCAAAAGACTTTGTCATCCCGGCCGAAGGAGCGCGTCAGCGGTCCGCAGAGCCGGGATCTCCCACGTTTCAGATAGGGCCGCCGTGGGAGATCCCGGCGCTCCGCTGCGCTACGGCCGGGATGACAAATTCAGATCGGGAATAAGGAACCTACCCCAACCGCAGCAACGCCGCCCCGTGCGGGGCCACCACCCGCTCGACCCGGCCCGACACGCGGCCGAGGTCCTCGCCGCTCCACAGGTCCCGCGCGGTCACGGCGCCCGAAAGCCCCAGGTCCCGCAGCGGCAGGCCCACCGCCTTCGGCTTCTCGGTGGTGTTGAACAGCGCGACGTAGCGATCCTTCGGCGCCCCCTCCGGCCGGGCCGACCAGATCCGCATGCCGTCGGCGATGAAGTGCGGCTGGTTGGCCGTGCTGGCCTGGTTCACCGCCAGCACGGCGCGGTTCGTCAGCAGGCTGAGCGTCGGCGCGTCCAGGTGGCGCAGGTCGCCGCCCATGATCAGCGGCGAGCGGGCGATGGCCCACAGGGTCATCAGGGTGCGCTGCTCGTCCGGCGTGAACTTGGTGTTGCGCTTGCCGAGCGCCAGCCGCCCCAGCGGCAGCATGTCGGCGTCGGGCCAGCCGCCGATCACGCGGTGCTCGTTCCAGTTCTCCAGCCGGGTGAACTGGGCCTCCAGCATGGACCACTCGTCCCAGAAGTCGTCCGAGATCCGCCACATCTGGGCGTAGCGGCGCACGTGGCCGGCGCGCGCCACCGGCGTCTCGCCCGGCGACAGCGACAGCACGATCGGCCGCCCCGTGGCCGCGATCGCCTTGTGCGCCGCCTCGATCTCGGGCGCGTGGGCGTCGTAGGGGCGGCTCATGTCGTCCATCTTGACGAAGTCGACGCCCCAGTCGGCCAGCAGCCTGAAGACGCTGTCGTAATAGGCCTGGGCGCCGGGCTTGCTCATGTCGACGCCGTACATGTCCGGGTTCCAGGTGCAGATGCTGGAGGTGTCGGCGATATCGGCGGCGCGGACCTTGGTCCCCAGCACCGGCAGGTTGGCCTTCACCGCCGCGCGCGGGATGCCGCGCATCAGGTGCACCCCGAACTTCAGCCCCAGGCCGTGGACCTGGTCGGCCAGGGCCTTGAAGCCCTTGCTGCCGGCGCTCGACGGAAAGCGGTTGGGCGCGGGGATCAGCCGGCCGAAGCCGTCCATCGCCGGCTGCGGATTGCGGTTGTACTCGTAGCTGGCCGCTTCGGGCTCGTACCACTGGATGTCGACCGTGAAGACGTCGTAGCCGAACGGCAGCAGCTTGGCGGCCATGATCCGCGCCGTCTCCAGCGCCTGGGCTTCGGTGATCGTCGTGGCGAAGCTGTTCCAGCTGTTCCAGCCCATCGGCGGCCGCGGGGCCAGCGGGGCGCCGGCCTTGCCCGGCTTGCCCGGTTTGGCCGCGGCCGCGGCCGGGGCGGTGGAGGCGGCGGCCGCGCCGGCCATCAGTCCGGCGGCCAGCAGGCCGCGCCGGTGCATGTCCAGGGTCACTCGCATCCTCCCGCCCCGCCGACGGGGTCTTTAGGTCTTCCTCGGCATTCTTGTCAGACAATATGCCGAGGAAGACAAGCGGCGGATCAGGCGTGGACGGCGATGTAGCCGATGCTCTCGACGCCCGCCGAAATGTTGCACAGGTCGATGCCGGCGATATCGACGGTCTTGCCCGAGGCCAGGGCCAGGTACAGGCCGGCGGCGATGGTCTGGCCCGCCTGGCTGTTGACGTCGACGACCCAGGTCGTGGTTTCGGTGGCGCAGCTGGGCGCGCCGGTGCGGGCGGCGTCGACGAACACCTTCAGCACGCCGGCGTTGTTGGGAACCAGCAGCACTACGTGCACGCCGGCCTGGGTGCTGGCGGCGGCCGGCGAGGGAAGGGCGGCGGCCGAGGCCATGAGCAGGGCGGCCGAGGCGGCGGCGAGGGTGCGTTTCATCGATGACTTCCCATGGCGCCGCGAGCCGGCGCGGGCGCATCCTTCGAATGCGCGCGATTGACGGTCAAGCTTCGGTTGAACGGTCGGGGGCGATCTTGAGCCGGGCGGCGGGCCGTGCTTCTTTGTCGAAAATTGTCAGACAAATAACGTCGCAGGGAAGAACGCCATGGACCCGCACAAGCCGAGCCGCCGCGCCTTCCTGCTCGCCACCAGCGCCCTGGCCTTCGCCGCGACCGCCGCCGCCAGGCCGGGCGAGCAAAGCCCCCGGATCGTCGCGACCCCCGTCCCGGCCCGCTGCATCGTCCTGAAGGCCTCGTATCACCAGCGCGCCGCCGACGCGAACCGCGCCTATCTCCTGTCGCTGTCGCCTGACCGCCTGCTGCACAACTTCCACCAGGGCGCGGGCCTGCCGGTGAAGGCCCCGGTCTATGGCGGCTGGGAGGCCCAGAGCATCGCCGGCCACACCCTGGGCCACTGGCTGACCGCGTGCTCGCTGCAGGTGGCCCACACCGGCGATCCGCAGCTGCGCGAGCGCCTGGCCTACACCGTCTCCGAACTGGCCCGCGTCCAGGCCGCCCACGGCGACGGCTATGTCGGCGGGACCACCCGCTGGGGCCAGTCCGACGCGGCGGCCGGCAAGCAGGTGTTCGAGGAGCTGCGCCGGGGCGACATCCGATCCTCGCGCTTCAGCCTCAACGACGGCTGGGTGCCGGTCTACACCTGGCACAAGGTCCATGCCGGCCTGCTCGACGCCCACCGCCTGGCCGCCACCCCCGGCGCCCTCGACGTCGCCACGGGTCTCGCCGGCTATTTCGCCACGATCATCGAGGGCCTCAGCGACGAGCAGGTGCAGAAGATCCTGGTCACCGAGCACGGCGGCCTCAACGAGGCCTATGCCGAGACCTACGCCCTGACCGGCGACGAACGCTGGCTGAAGATCGCCCGCCGCCTGCGCCACAAGGCCGTGCTCGACCCGATCGCCGGGGAGCGCGACGAGCTGGCCGGCCTGCACGCCAACACCCAGATCCCCAAGGTCATCGGCCTGGCGCGTCTGTATGAGGTCGGCGGCGATCCGGCCGAGGCGACGGCGGCGCGGTTCTTCCACACGGCCGTGACCCGCGACCACAGCTACGTCATCGGCGGCAATTCCGACCGCGAGCACTTCGGCAAGTCGCGCCAGATCGCCCGCCACATGGCCGAGACCACCTGCGAGGCCTGCAACAGCTACAACATGCTGAAGCTGACCCGCCACCTGTGGAGCTGGAAGCCCGACGGCGCCCTGTTCGACTATTACGAACGCACCCAGCTCAACCACATCCTGGCCCACCAGAACCCGGCCGACGGCCGCTTCGTCTATTTCATGCCGATGGCCGCCGGCGGCCGCCGCAGCTACTCCACCTACGAGGACAGCTTCTGGTGCTGTGTCGGCAGCGGCATGGAAAGCCACGCCAAGCACGCCGACAGCATCTGGTGGCGGGGGCGCGACACCCTGTGGCTGAACCTCTTCATCGCCTCGAGGCTGGATCTGGGCGAAGGCGACTTCGCCATCGATCTCGACACCCAGTATCCCAGCTTCGGCCAGGTCACCCTGACCATCGAACGGGCGCCGAAGGGCGAGCGCGAGCTGGCCCTGCGCCTGCCGGCCTGGAGCATTGGGCCGACGCTGGAGCTCAACGGCCAGCCGGTCGCCATCCAGACCCGGGGCGACGGCTACGCCCGGGTCTCGCGCCGCTGGAAGGCGGGCGACCGCCTGCGGCTGACCCTGCCGATGACCGTGCGGGCCGAGCCGACGCCGGACGATCCCAACCTCGTGGCCCTGCTGTCGGGGCCGCTGGTGCTGTCGGCCGACCTTGGTCCCGCCGACCGGCCGTTCGACCGTCCGGCCCCGGCCCTGCTGGGGCAGGGCGATCCGGCCGCCCTGCTGCGCGTCACCCGGGCCCACCCGCACAATTTCGACGCCCCCCTGGCCCAGGGCGGACGGGTGGAGCTGACGCCGTTCTTCACCGGCTACAGCCGGCGCGAGGCGATCTACCTGCCGGTGTTCACCCCGGCCCGCTGGGCGGCCGAGGGGCCGGCCTACCTGGCCGCCGAGCAGCAGCGCATCGACACCGTCGCCCGCACCGTCGACGCCGTCTATCTGGGCGAGCAGCAGCCCGAGGTCGATCATGCGGTGAAGGCCGGAGCCGGCGAGATCATCCAGCTGAACGGCCGCAGCGGCCGCCGCATCGCCCCTGGCGGCTGGCTGGAGATGACGCTGAAACGCCGCCCCGGCCCGCTGACCCTGCAGCTCGTCTACTGGGGCCAGGACATCGGCCAGTCGGCCAAGGTGCTGGCCGACGGCGCCGAGGCCGGCCGCTTCACCACCCCGACCGACCGCCGCGACGGCTTCTTCACCGCCGACGTCCCGCTGCCGGCGGGCGAGGGGACGGCGAGGGTGCGGATCGAGGCGGGGGACAGGCCGGTGACGGTCTACGAGGTGCGGGTGCTGGCGGCGGGGGCGGCGACGGCGTAGGGGCGTTGGGGGCGAGCCAAACAAGCCTTGTCATCCCGGCCGGAGGACCGCGTAGCGGTCCGTAGAGCCGGGACCTCCCACGCCGGCGGCCCGGAACCGTGGGAGGTCCCGGCGCTCCGCTTCGCTGCGGCCGGGATGACAATGAGTTTGGCCGCTTCGATCAGGGAAGGGCGCCCCCTCCCCACAACGCGCTAAAGCCCGCGTTAATCCTCTGGCAAGATGGTGCGCGCAACCGACCAACCGGCAGGAGAGCCATGGCTTCGCGACACAACCGCCCCGCTCCCGCCCGGTCGGCCCCCGCCAAGGCCGGTCCCAAGCCCGTCTCGGCCAGCGCCCTGGCCCTGGGCCAGGAGGCCGCGCCCGCCGCCGCCTATGTCGGCTTCAAGGCCGCGCCCGTCGGCGACTCCGCCTCCAAGGAGGCCCTGGCCCGGCTGAAGCAGGCCACCCAGGGGCTGCGCGACCACGCCCAAAGCCGCCTGCTCGACCAGGCCATCCTCGCCGTGCGCCGCCACGACTACGCCAAGGCCGAGCAGCTCGCCCAGAAGGCCCTGGCGCAAGACCAGGGGCTGGGCGTGGCCTGGCACGTGCTGGCCGTGGCCCGCGAGAAGCTGGGCGACTTCGCCGCCTCGATGCACTGCTACGAGGCCGCCCTGAAGCTGCTGCCCAACCAGGACGCGGTGGCCGCCGACGTCGGCCGCCTGGCCTATCGCATGGGCATGCCCGACATCGCCGCCAAGCTGTTCCGCCTGCACCTGGCCCACCAGCCGGGCGACGTGGCCGGCCTCAACAACCTGGCCAGCGCCCTGCGCGACCTCAACGCCGAGTCCGAGGCGATCGAGGTGCTGAAGCCCGCCATCGGCGCCCATCCCGAGCAGCCGATCCTGTGGAACACGCTCGGCACGGTGATGTGCAGCCTGGGCGACGGCGCCACCGCCCTGACCTTCTTCGACGAGGCCATTCGCCTGGATCCCGCCTTCGCCAAGGCCTATCACAACCGCGCCTACGCCCGGCTCGACCTGGGCGACGCCGAGGGCGCCCTGGCCGACTGCGACCAGGCCATCCGCCACAGCGTCGCCCGCGAGGACGTGGCCACCATCCAGTTCGCCCGCTCGACCATACTGCTGGCCCTGGGCCGCGTCGCCGAGGGCTGGGCCGCCTACGAGGCGCGCACCTCGCCCGACCTGCCCGACGCCCCGCGCTTCGTGCTGGAAGGCCGCCAGCTGGCCGCCGGCGAGCCCCTGGCCGGCAAGCGCCTGCTGGTCATGGCCGAGCAGGGCCTGGGCGACGAGGTGATGTTCGCCGGCCTGCTGCCCGACGTCGCCGACGCCCTCGGCCCTGACGGCAAGCTCTCCCTGGTGGTCGAGCGCCGCCTCGTGCCGCTGTTCGCCCGCAGCTTCCCGGGCGCCGACGTCACCCGTCACCGCACCGTCGCCCTCGAAGGCCGCGTCTATCGCACCGCCCCCGAGATCGAGCGCTGGGACCAGTTCGACGCCTGGACCCCGATCGCCTCGCTGCTCCAGACCCTGCGCCCCACGGCCGACAGCTTCCCCGCCCGCGAGCGCTTCCTGACCCCCGACCCCGACCGCGTCGCCCACTGGCGGGGCGTGCTGGCCGACCGGCCGGGCCTGAAGGTCGGTGTGCTGTGGAAGAGCCTCAAGCTCGACGGCGAGCGCGCCCGCCTGTTCTCGCCCTTCCGCCTGTGGGAGCCGGTGCTGCGCACCCCCGGCGTCAGCTTCGTCAACATCCAGTACGGCGACTGCGACGAGGAGATCCGCATCGCCCGCGAGGAATTCGGCGTCGACCTCTGGACCCCGCCGGGCATCGACCTGAAGGAAGACCTCGACGACATCGCCGCCCTGACCAGCGCGCTCGACCTGACGGTCGGCTTCTCCAACGCCACCATCAACCTGGCCGGGGCCTGCGGCGCGCCGATCTGGATCGTCACCGCCGCCGCGGCCTGGACCCGCCTGGGCACCGACCGCTACCCCTGGTACCCGCAGGCCCGCGCCTTCGTGACCGAGAACCTCCAGACCTGGGCCGGGGTGATGGACGAGGTGGCCCAGGCTCTCGCTGAGAAGGCCGCACGATGATCGCCGCCGTCCTCCAGGCCCGGATGAGCTCCACCCGCCTGCCGGGCAAGGTGCTGGCCGACGTGGTCGGCGCCCCGATGATCCTGCGCCAGATCGAGCGCCTGCGCCGCATCCCCTCGCTCGACCGCCTGATCGTCGCCACCTCCGACGACGCCAGCGACGACGTCCTGGCCGACACGCTGGAAGCCGCCGGGATCGAGGTCTTCCGCGGCCCGCTCGACGATGTGCTGGCCCGCTTCGCCGGCGCGATCGAAGGCCTGGCCGACGACGACCTCGTCCTGCGCCTGACCGCCGACTGCCCCCTGGCCGACCCCGACCTGATCGAGCGCCTGCTGGTCCACCACCAGGCCGTCGGCGCCGACTACTCGGCCACCACCCACCCGGCGCGCACCTATCCCATCGGCCTCGACGCCGAACTCCTGAGCGCCGGCCTCCTGCGCCTGGCCGCCTCCGAGGCCGCCGACCCCTACGAACGCGAACACGTCACCCCGTTCTTCTACCGCAACCCGCAGCGCTTCGTGCTCGACGGGGTGATGCAGGCCGTCGACGAAAGCGCGGTCCGCTGGACCGTCGACCTGCCCTCCGACCTGGCCTTCGTGCGCGAGGTCTACGGCGCGCTGTACGCCGAGACGCCGGCGTTCACGTCGGACGACGTGCGAGCGCTGGTGGCGGGGCGGGAGGATCTGCGGGCGCTGGGGGATTTTCGGCGGGGGTAGGGAGGGGCTGGGTGTCGGGCGATGGCGCTTATCCATCGTGCACCTCTTCACTCAAACCCCAAACCCCTTCGCCGCCAGCTTCCCCCGCGCCGTCTCCCGCTCGCCGGCCTCCCAGTCGGCCCGCAGCAGCCCCAGCCCCACCACGTTCAGCGCCACGCCGCCCTTGATCACGTGCGCGCGGTAGAGGGCTTCGCGCTGGAAGCCGAAGGTCATGTGGAGGCGCCAGACGGGTTCGTTGTCTTCGAGGACTTCGCACCAGAGCTTATCAAGGCCCAGGTCGTTGAAGACGTGCTCGATGACCCAGTATTCGACGAAGCTGCCTACGCCCAGGCCCCGCACGGCCGGGTCGGCGAGGTAGTAGGCCCAGGTGCAGCGGCGGTTGCTCTGGTCGATGTCGACGACGTTGGCCAGGCCCACGGGCAGGCCGTCCATCTCGATGATCCAGTAGCGGCGCGAGGGATCCTCGCCGATGCGGGCGAACCAGGCGGCGTGCTCGGCCGGGGTGATGGCGTGGTCGCTGTACATGTAGGGGGCGACGGCGGGCGAGTTGCGCCAGGCCAGCAGCCGGTCGTGATCCTGCGCCGCCACGGGGCGAAGCCTGATGTCGGGCATGTTCGAGCCTCCCCGGATGATCGGACCCCCTCTGGCTAGCGTTGCCCAGGGGCGAGCTCAAGGGGGAAGCTCAAGGCTTCAGGCGCGCCAGGAACCGCGCGGCCACCCGCGCCGCGCCGCGTCCGTCGCAGACGGCCGCGGCGGCCGTCGACATCGCCGCGCGGACGCTGCTCGAGGCGGGGGCGTCGGCGGCCAGGGCGGCGAAGGCGCTCGCCAGCGCCTCGTCCGGCGCAGCGGCGTCGAGGGCCATGTGCGCGCCCAGGGCCGACAGGGCCGCGGCGGCTTCCCGCTGGTTGTCGGCCAGCACCAGCGACAGGGTCGGCAGGCCCAGCACGCAGCGCTCCCAGCTGCTCGACCCGGCCGCGCCGATGGCGAGGTCGGCGGCGGCCGTCAGGGCGGCCATGTCGCGGCTGTCGACGTGGAGGGCCAGGCGGGGGTCGGCGGCGGCCAGGGCGCGCAGGGCCGGCAGGCTGGGCGCCTGGCCGCCGACCACCACGTCCAGCGTCCGCTCGCCCAGCACCGGGAGCAGGGCGGCGACCACGCGGGCGGTGATCCCGCCCACGTCGGTCAGGCCCAGCGACACCAGCACGCGCTCGACTTCGGAAGTGGTCGCGCGGCGGGCCAGGGCCGTCTCGCGCAGGGCGGCGAAGGCGGGCGACAGGGCCGCGTGCGACGGCCCTAGCAGCAGCTGCGCGTCGGCCGGAATGAGCCCCGCATAGTCCTGCGCCCGCCGCGAAATCCCGGCGTCGACCACCAGGCCGGCGGCCAGCGGTCGGTCGGCCAGGTCGTCCACCGCCAGAGCCGGGCGCCCGCCAGCGATCGCGCGATGGTCGGGGGCGGAAAGGCCGTAGTGGTCGAAGACCACGGCGTCGAAGCCGGCCGCCAGGGCCGCGGCGCCGGCGACTAGGGCGTCCTTGGTCTCGAAGATCCCGGCGGGAACGGCGTTGGAGGCGAAGGCGGCCATCAGCCCGGTGAGCGCGGGTGGTCCGGCGAAGTCCCACTCGACCCCCATTTGGGCGCCTTCAGCCTCCAAAGCCCTTGCCAGGTTCAGGCTGCGCATGAAGTGGCCGCCGCCGACCTTTGGGCCCGCATCGACGACGAACAGGATGCGCGGTCCGGGCATGAGGCCTTTCACGGGGCGGGCGGAGGGCCGAGTGTGTGCTGGGATTCGCCGCGGCCGCCAGCGTCTTCTCGCTTGGTGGAGGCCGCGCGGGGTCCTCGTCCTTCGACGGGCTCAGGGTGAGGACCATGGCGGGGTTCGGCGGCTCAACCCTGTCGGTGGTTGGGCGTACCCGCGCGGGAAACCGAGAAACCTCATCCTGAGCCTGTCGAAGGACGAGGTTTCCGCCCCGGCGACAGCCTCACCCTCCGACCGCTCCCAGCCGAAGGACAGGAATTCGCCCATCAAATCGCATTGGTCCTCTTTTGTCTGACAAATGAATCCACCATGCTAGGGCGACAGCGTCCGACCAACGGGACGCGGGTATAGGGAGGCGTGCATGCGGAAGATCCTGGCGGCCGGCGCGGCGATGACGGTTCTGGCGGCGGCGGCAGGGGCGTTTGCCCAGCCCAAGGTCGATCCGGTGCAGGTGGATGCGGCCCGTCCCGACTGGGAGAACCCGGCGATCAACGCCCGCGGCAAGATGCCGGCCAGCGCCAGCCACTTCCCGTTCGAAAGCAGAGCCGCCGCCCTGGCCGGCGACATGACCAGGTCCGCCCGCTACCTGTCGCTCGACGGCCAGTGGGCCTTCCACTTCTCGCCATCGTCGGACGATGTGCCCGACGGCTTCGAAAAGTCGGACTACGACGCCTCCAGCTGGAAGAGCATCAAGGTGCCGGCCATGTGGCAGGCCGAAGGCTACGACCAGGCCCGCTACAACAACATCACCTATCCCTTCCCCGCCAACCGCCCGCTGATCCCGCACGCCACCAACCCCGTGGGTTCCTACCGCCGCACCTTCGAGGTTCCGGCCGGCTGGTCGGGCCAGGACGTCATCCTGCACATCGGCGCGGCCGGGGCGGCCTATCGCGTCTGGGTCAACGGCCAGGAGGTCGGCTACTACGAGGACTCCAAGCTGCCGGCCGAGTTCGACGTGACGAAGTGGGTCAAGCCTGGCCAGAACCTCGTCGCCATCCAGGTGCACCGCTGGGCCGACGGCTCCTATCTGGAGGACCAGGACTTCTGGCGGGTCTCCGGCATCGAGCGCTCGGTCTATCTGAAGGCCGTCCCCCAGGCCCGCACCGCCGACGTCTTCGTCCACGCCGGCCTGGACAAGGCCTATCGCGATGGCGTGCTGAGCACCGAGCTCTCCCTGACCGCTCGCAAGGCGCCGCTGACCGCCCGCATGACCCTGCTCGACGGCGAGCGCGAAGTGCTCAAGACCGAGACCAAGGTCGCCGCCGGCGCGGCCCGCACCGTCTCGCTCAACGCCACGGTTCCGAACGTCCGCCAATGGACCGCCGAGACGCCCAACCTCTACACCCTGCTGGTCGAGCTGCTGGACGCCCAAGGCCAGGTGATCCAGGCCACTCCGCAGCGGATCGGCTTCCGCACGGTCGAGATCAAGGACGGCCGGGTCGCGGTCAACGGCCGCCCGATCGTCATCCGCGGCGTCAATCGCCACGAGCACGACCCGGAGACCTTCCACGTCATCTCCGAGGCCTCGATGCGCCGCGACATCGAGCTGATGAAGAAGGCCAACATCAACGCCGTGCGCACGGCCCACTATCCTAACGCCGAGCTCTGGTACGCCCTCGCCGACGAGTACGGCCTATACGTCATGGACGAGGCCAATATCGAGAGCCACGCCTATATGGGCTGGGGCAACGCCGATCCGGACCAGCGAGCCAAGCGCCAGATCGGCTTCGATCCGGCCTGGGAAAGCGCCCATGTCGACCGGGTGATCAACATGGTCGAGCGCGACAAGAACCACCCCTCGGTGATCTTCTGGTCGCTCGGCAACGAGGCCGGCGTCGGCCAGAACTTCGAGAAGGCCGCCGCGGCCGCCCGCAAGCGCGATCCGAGCCGCCTGATCTCCTATCTCGGCTGGGGCGCCCGCCCCTGGGAGCACGTGCCTAACGCTTACGTCGACATCTACGCCCCGATGTACGACGACGTGACCAAGATGGTGGACTGGGCGACCGATCCCACCCGCACCCAGCCGATGATCCAGTGCGAATACGCCCACATGCAGGGCAATTCGGGCGGCAACCTGAAGGACTACTGGGACACCATCTACCGGTACGACAAGCTGCAGGGCGGCTTCATCTGGGACTGGGTCGACCAGTCGATGTACCGCTACGCCAAGGATGGTCGCCGCTATTGGGGCGACGGCGGCGAGTATGGTCCCAATCCCGGCGGCGAGATCGAGTTCGGCGACGGCGTGATCCAGCCCGACCGCACGCCCAATCCCCAGTTCTACGAAGTGCGCAAGGTGCTCTCGCCGATCCAGTTCGGCGGCTTCGATCCGGCCACTGGCAAGGTGACGGTGACCAACCGCCACGACTTCCGCGACCTGTCGGGCTTCGACTTCGACTGGGTGCTTGAGGGCGACGGCGTCGAGGTCGCCTCTGGCGCCCTCCCCGCCTTGACCACCAAGGCTCGCGGCGTCGAGACCATCACCCTGCCGCTGCCGGCGATCGCGACCAGGCCCGGCGTGGAATACCTCGTCACCGTCCGCGCCAAGGCCAAGGCGGGCGCCGTGCCGATGACCCCGGCCGGCTTCGTCGTCGGCTGGGAGCAGTTCGCCGTTTCCGCCTCGGCCAAACCGGCCGTCGCCCGGCCGGGCGCGGTGGCGCTCGCGGACGGCAAGGACGCCGTCACCCTGTCGGCGGCCGGCGCCACGCTGAAGATCGACCGCGGCACGGGCCTCGTCGTCGCCTACACCAAGGACGGCGTCGTCCTGGCCAAGGGCGGCCAGCCCAACTTCTTCCGGGCCGAGACCGACAACGACGCCGGCACCGGCCTGTCTGCCCAGCAGCGCCCCTGGCAGGTGATGACCCAGCAACGCCAACTGCGCTCGGTGACGACGCGCGCCACAGCCGACGGCGCCGAGGTGGTCGTGACCTACGGACTGGGCGCCGGCGCGGCGAGGTTCGTCACCACCTACGCCATGGCCGGCGACGGCACGGTGGCGGTGACCGGCGACCTCACCCCGCTGAAGGACGATCTGCCGCCCCCCGTGCGGGTGGGCCTGTGGTTCACGGTCCCCTCAAGCCTCAAGACCGTCGAATGGTACGGCCGCGGTCCGCACGAGACCTATGTCGACCGCTACACCTCGGCCCCGATCGGCCTGTGGCGGGGCGCGGTGGCCGACCAGAACCACGACTACATGCGGCCCCAGGACACCGGCAACAAGATCGACGTCCGCTGGCTCGAGCTGTCTGGGAACGGCGTCCCTGAAGGTAAAATTTGGGGCCTGCGGGTCGCCGGCGACAAGCCGCTGATGACCACCGCCCTCGCCTTCCCCTACGAGGACCTCTACCGCCGCGCCCCGGGGACCTGGAAATCCACCGACATCGTCCCCCACGGCGACGGAACCCTGCTGGTCGACGCCGCCCAGTGGGGGATCGGCGGCGACACCACCTGGAACGGCTTTGGCCTGCCGCACATGAAGTACCGCACGCGGCTGGAGCCTACGCGCGTCAGCTTCCGCCTCGAGCCGTTCAGCGGCGACGGAACGACACCAGACAAGGCCCATCCCGCCGAAGCCACGCCGCCGCAATAGCCGTCCGCATGACCATCGCCCCGATTGCCAAAGCCGGCGAGTCCAAGGAGTTCCCCATGAAGCGTCTCGCCCTCTCGCTCGCCGTCCTGCTGGCCGGATCGGCGCTCGCCAGCGCCGCCCTGGCCGGCGAACCGATCAGCCCGCGCTTCAACGCCGACCCGTCGCCGCACGCCTTCAAGGGCGGCTACTACCTCTACGCCACCGACGACGCCTCCAATTCGGGCAAGTACTGGGACTCGACGACCTGGCGGCTCTACACCTCCAAGGACCTCAAGACCTGGAAGGACGGCGGCGCGTTCCTGGGGGTCACGGTGTTCAAGTGGGCCAAGCCCGACGCCAAGGCCTGGGCGCCCGAGGCGGCGTATCGCGACGGCAAGTACTACTTCTACGCCCCCGTCGGCGGCGACAAGATCGGGGTGGCGGTGGCCGACCGTCCGGAGGGGCCGTTCGTCGACGCCATCGGCGCGCCGCTGGTCGACAAGGCCCGCGACGCCAACGCCGGCGCCGAGCCGATCGACCCGCAGGTGCTGATCGACGACGACGGTCAGGCCTACATGCTGTTCGGCACCCGCGTGCCGAAGATCGTCAAGCTGGGCAAGGACATGAAGAGCCTGGCCGGCCCGATCCAGGACATCGCCGTCACCGGCTTTCCCACCGACGATCCGAAGAAGAAATACGGAGAGGCTCCCTTCCTGCACAAGCGCAAGGGCCTCTACTACTTCAGCTTCTCGACCGGCTGGCCGGGCCAGATCGTCTACGCGACCTCGAAGACGCCGCTGGGCCCCTACGCCTATCGCGGCGTGATCTTCGACTACCTTAAGATCTCGACCAACCACCAGGCCATCCTGCAGGACAAGGGCAGGACCTGGTTCTTCTATCACGACAACCTGCTGCCCGGCGGCGGCGACCACCGCCGCTCGATCGCCATCGAGCCGCTGACCTATGGTCCCGACGGCGCGATCGTGGAAGTGCATCCGAAGAAGCGAGCCCAGTAGCGCCATGGCCTCCTGGCGCAAGACGTGGCGGGCTCTGCCGCTTCTGCTGGCCTGCGCAATCGCGCCCGGCCTGGCGGCGGCGGCTGAACCGGCTCCCAAGCCGCTCTACCGGGATCCCGTGCTGGACGGCGCGGCCGACGTGTCGATCGTCTGGGACCGCGCGGCGCATCTGTGGACGATGTTCTACACCAACCGGCGCGCCACCCTGCGCCTGCCCGATCCGGCGGACGTCGCCTGGGTGCACGCCACCCCGATCGGCGTCGCGACCTCGGCGGATGGCGTGACTTGGCGCTACAAGGGAGAGGCCAGCTTTCCGCAGGCCTGCACGGGCGTGACCCTGTGGGCGCCGGAGCTGTTCTACGAGCAAGGCGTCTACCACCTGTGGCTCACCATCGTGCCCGGCGTTCACCACCGCTGGGGCGAACCCGGCGCGACGACGAAGATCGTGCACCTGACGAGCGCCGACCTTTCCGACTGGACCTGCGGCGAGACGCTCGACCTGGGCTCCGACCTGGTCATCGACGCCTCGGTCGTGCGGCTGAAGGACCGCTATCGCCTGTATTATCGGGACTCCCGGCCCAAGACCCGCCTCAAGGCCGTCGACAGCCAGGACCTGCAGACCTGGACGCCCGCGCCGGAAGGCGACATCACCAAGAGCGCGGCCGAAGGCCCCAAGGTCTTCCGGTTCAAGGGACGCTGGTGGCTTATCGCCGACGTCTGGAAGGGCCTGCTGGTGCTGCAGTCCAAGGATGGGCTGCACTGGACAGAACAGGCCGATCGGCTGCTACAGACCCCAGGCGCGCTGCCGACCGACCGCGGCATCGGCCAACATCCTGACGTGGTCGTCAGCGGCGGGCGCGCCTTCATCTACTATTTCGTGCACCAGGGCGCCGAGCCGGAAGCGAAGGACGATCCCTACTGGAAGCAGAGGACGGTCATCCAGGTGGCGGAGCTCAAGCTCGTCGGGGGCCGCCTGGCGGTAGACCGTGACGCGCCGGTGAAGTTCCGGCTACGGCCGCCGCGTCGGTAGCGGGGTCGGCGACGACCGGGCGAAAACCTCGTCCTTCGACAGGTTCAGGATGAGGTTTTTCAAGCGCCGCAGCCTGTAAGGGTCCTCATCCTGAGCTTGTCGAAGGACGAGGACCACGCAGTGTGGTTGGGGATGAGCCCCACCTCACCGCATGGTCGGGATGACGAAGCTCTGGTCGAGCACCGCGCCGCCCTTGGGCCAGCGCTGGGTGACGGTCTTGGTGCGGGTGTAGAAGCGCACCCCGTCCAGGCCGTACTGGTTGAGGTCGCCGAAGCCCGAGCGCTTCCAGCCGCCAAAGCTGTGATAGGCGACTGGCACCGGGATCGGCACGTTGATCCCGACCATGCCGACCTCCACCTGGTCGGCGAACTCGCGGGCAGCGTCGCCGTTGCGGGTGAAGATCGCCACGCCGTTGCCGTACTGGTGGCGCGAGGCGAGATGGATCCCCTCCTCCAGGCTCTCGGCGCGGACCATCTGCAGCACCGGGCCGAAGATCTCGTCCTGGTAGGAGCGGCTGGTCGGCTTGACGTGGTCGAACAGGGTCGGGCCGACGAAGAAGCCGTCTTCGTGGCCTTGCAGGGCGAACCCGCGACCATCAACGACCAATTCAGCGCCCTCCTCGACGCCCAGCTGGATGTAGTTCTCGATCCGCGCCTTGTGGGCGGCGCTGACGACAGGGCCGTAATGGGCGTCCTTGTCGGTGCTGACACCGACCCGCAGGGAGCCGATCGCAGCCACCAGCTTCTCGCGCAGGGCGACGGCGGTCTTCTCGCCGACCGGCACAACCACCGGCAGGGCCATGCAGCGCT
>Ga0102591_1002789_pt1 | contig 17572 bp, 15 predicted proteins | sample AraplaCol_mCL_r2_2_FD_76860 | JGI IMG/M metagenome (GOLD analysis project Ga0102591, IMG submission 76860) | Arabidopsis root microbial communities from North Carolina, USA - plate scrape MF_Col_mCL_r2 (SPADES assembly) (version 2) | ecosystem: Host-associated > Plants > Roots > Endosphere... | reverse complement strand
CGGCCTTGGTCGGGCCGTGGTCGCTCTTGGCGTCGGTCAGGGCCTTGCGGCGGTCCGGCGCGCACCAGACGGCGACCATCTTGCGGTAGTCGTCGCTGCCCAGGCCCATGCGCGGGAAGGCGAGGTACTCGATGGCGATGCCTTCGCGGTTGTACTCGGCGATCTGGCTGTGCAGCTTGCGGCAATAGCCGCATTCCACATCGGTGAAGACCGTGACGGTGTACTTGGGCCTGGCCGGCGAGAAGACGATGCGCTCGCTGACCGGAATGGTGGCGATCAGCTCCTTGCGCATGCCCTCCATCGCGCCCTCGCTGAGGTTCTTCTTCGCGGCGACATCGAACAGCGCGCCGCCGGACCCGGGCAGGAAGAGGTAGCGGCCGTCGTCGCTCACGTAGACGACCTGGCCGGCGACGATGGCTTCGCGGAAGCCGGGCATGGCCGCCGGGGCGACGCGCTCGACCTCGACCTTCGGGTTCAGCGCCCGGACGGCTTCGATGGCGCGGGCATCAGGGGTGCCGGCGGCCGCCTTGGGCGCGGCGGCGGGCTTGGCGGCGGCGGTCGCGGCGGGGACGGGGTCCGTGTTGCCGCCGGGCGCCTGCGCGCAGGCGGAAAGGCTGATGGCGCCGAGGACGGCAAGGACAAGTCGTTTCATTCGGATCCTGTCGGGCGGCCGGGGGCCGCGAGGGGGAATGGCCCGATTGTGGCACGCAGGCAATCGGCGGCGAGTGTCGTTGGTCCCGGTGCGGGAATGGGGTTTGGGCGGGGGTTCATGGGGGGTCGGCTCTTGGCGCCGGAGGACCGGCCATGGCCAGTCCTGTCCTACCCAATCGTCGATAGCTGAGCCGGCGCGCGAAGCGGATGACCTTGATGGGCGTAGTGCTGCCACCCATGGCGCGCGGCGCTTCGGCTTCGGATCGCCCTGCCCGGCCATCCCTGGCCGGTCGTTCGGCAGGCCACGCAGCAATGCCGCGTAAGCGGCCTGCCTCACCCGCGTGGGTGATGCTTCGCGTGCAGCTGCTTGAGCTGCTCCCGCGCCACCAGCGTGTAGATCTGCGTGGTCGACAGCGAGCTGTGGCCGAGCAGCATCTGCAAGGCGCGCAGGTCGGCGCCGTGGTTGAGCAGGTGCGTGGCGAAACTGTGGCGCAGGCCGTGCGGGCTGATGCGGTCCGGGTCAATGCCGGCGGCCGCGGCGTATTTCTTCACCAGCTGCCAGAACTGCTGGCGCGTCGGCGCCTCGCCGCTGGTAGCGAGGAACAACGGTGCCAGCGCACGCTTCCCGGCGATCTGCGGCCGCGACTGCGCGAGGTAGCGTTCGAGCCAGTGCTGCGCTTCCTCGCCCAGCGGCACCAGGCGCTCCTTGCTGCCCTTGCCCATCACGCGCAACGCGCCCTGACGCAGGTTCACCGCGGTGGCGGGCAGGTTCACCAGCTCGCTCACGCGCAGGCCAGCGGCATACATAAGTTCGAGCATCGCGCGATCGCGAAGGCCCAGCGGCGTGGCGATGTCGGGCGCGGCGAGCAGCGCTTCGATCTGGCTTTCGGCCAGCGCCTTGGGCAATGAGCGCGGCAGCTTCGGCGGATCCAGCAACGCGGTCGGATCGTCGCTGCGCGCGCCACGTCGCACCAGCCACGCGTAGAACGCGCGCAGCGCCGACAACAGGCGCGCGTTGCTGCGCGGCGAATAACCTTCCTTCGAACGCCATGCCAGGTAGTCGAACAGCGCGGCGCGATCGGCATCGGCCAGGCCGCCCTTTCGATCGCTGCGATAGCGCGCGAGCAGTTCCAGGTCGCGTCGGTAGCTGTCGAGCGTGGGCTGCGCGAGGCCGTTTTCGGCCCAGATCGCATCGAGGAAGCGGCCGATGGTCGTGGCGTCGGCGTCGGGCAGCGGCGGCAGCGCCATGGCGATGGAGCGGCGTTGCGCGGGCGTGCGTGCGGTCATCGCCGCAGCTTAGCGGCTATCCTGATGCGATGGCATCGACTTCCGCATCGTCCCGACCTTCCGCGCTCATCGGCTGGCGCGTGCTCGCACTCGTCTACGACATGTGGCCGGTGATCGCGTTGTGGATGGTGGCCTCGCTCGTCTTTACCGTCGGCTTCACCGCCAGCGGCCATGCGAGCCGCGAGAACATCGCGCCGTTCAGCGCACTGCAGTGGTTGCTGTGGCTGGTGTGCTGGCTGATCACCGCCGCTTACGCGCTGCCGAGCTGGCGACGCGGCGGGCAGACGCTCGGCATGCGGCCGTGGCGTTTGAAGGTCGTCGCGGCCGACGGGCATTCCGCGCCGGGTATGCGTGCGCTGGTGATCCGGTTCGTGGTCGGCAGTGCGTCGCTGCTGCTGGCAGGACTGGGATTCTGGTGGGCGTGGGTGGATCGCGATCGGCTGACCTGGCACGACCGGGCGAGTGGGACGCGGATGGTGCGGCTGCCGAAGCGGTAGCAGCAGGCGACGCCGCAGGATGCGGTTTCGCCCGGCGAAACCCATCGTCTGGGCGGTGACTACCCGCCAGGTCAACCCGAGCGGCGCTTGAACAGGAAGTACGACACGCCAAGCATCACCAGCGTCGGCGCCAGGTACGCGATGCGGAAGTCCAGCTTGATCACCTTCGCCAATCCCACCGCCTGCGTCTGCAACTGCCAGAACACCAGCGCGAACACGATGCCGATGAACAACCGCTTGCCCATGCCGCCGCTGCGCAGCGTGCCGAACGCGAACGGCACGGCCGCCAGACACAACGCCAGCACGTTGATGGGATAGAACCAGCGGCCCCAGTAGTGCTCCTCGAACTCCGAGGCATCCAGCTGGTTGCGTTCGCGATACTCGATCGCGGCACGAAGGCTCATCGCCGAAAGGTAGCGCGGGCGTTCGGTACCGGCCGACAGCGCAGCGGCGTCGAGCTGCGATTCCCACCGCTCCTCGGGCACCGTCACCTGCCGCACCGAGCGCTCGTCGAAGTAGTTGCGCGTCACGTCGCGCAGAAGCCAGCCGCCGGGGCGATGTTCGGCGATACGGGCGTGAGCGAGCGAACGCAGGTGTCCGTCGGGCGCGAATTCGAAGAGCTTCACGTCGTTAAGTTCGAGGAAGCGGTCGCCGTTGCGCATCACTTCCTGGCCGCCGACGGCGCTGAGGATCGTCTCGCCCTCGCGCGCCCACAGGCCGCTGTACTGCGCGGCCACGGTATTGCCCGACTTCGCGGCGGACTTAAGCGCATCGGCGCGTTGCTGCGTCCACGGCGCGATGCTCTCGCCGTTGAACACCATCGCCGCGGTCAGCAGCGCGAGCGCGCCGGCCACCGCAAGGCCGAGGCGACGGCGCGACAGGCCCAGCGCGCGCAGCGCGGTGAGTTCGGACGTTGCCGCAAGCTGGCCCAGTCCCATCAGCGAACCGATCACCGCCGCATACGGGAACAGGTAATACAGCCTTCGCGGAATGCTCAGCGCCATGTAGACGAACGCTTCGGAAAGGCCGTACTTGCCCTTGCCGATGTCGCCGAACTCGCTCACCAGGCCGAGCATCACGTCGAGGCCGGCGAGCACCGCCCAGACCAGCGCGACCGTGCCGAGTACGACGCGCCCGACGTAGAGATCGTGGATCTTCGGAAACGGCTTCATGCCTGCGCTCCATTGCCGGCACGCGCGGCCCTGGGGCGACCCACCCGGCCATCTGTGAAGTACAGCCAAAGCGCGATGGCCATGATCGGCACCACCAGCCACCACAGGCCGAGGCCGGTGGCGATCTTGCCGTCTTCCAGCCAGCCCCTGCCGGCGGTCATCAGGTTCTGGCCGATGAGGTAGGCCAAAAAGCCCACCAGGATCCGGCCGTAACGCGCCTGTCGCGGCATGCTGCGCGCCAGCGGCACCGCCATCAACGCGAACGCCAGCGCCAGCAGCGGCGGCGCGATGCGGTAGTGCAGCTGCGCGCGCGCCTCGCGGCTGCTGTCGCGCATCAGCTCCAGCGTCGGCTTCATTTCCGGTGAGTCGGGGTCGTAGCGTTCGTCGTTGGCGGGCAGCAGGATCTCGTTGCGCGCGTAACGCAGCAGGCGGAAATCCTTCGCGCCGACCGGCTGGCCTTCGATCTGGAAACCATGGGTGAGCGTGAGGTAGCGATGGCCCGCCTCATCGACGGTGAGCTTGCCGTCGTTGGCGGTGATCACGTCCATCCGGCCGTTTTCGCCCGGGCGGTACATGAAGACTTTTTCCAGTCCGCTGCCGTCCTTGGACATGTTCGACACGTAGATGACCCCGCGTCCGCCCGGGATGCCAGTGAAGGTGCCCGATTCAAGTCCGGCCATCACCAGGCTGCGGTTGGCGTCGTTGATCATCTGCTTGGAGACGCGGTCGGCCCACGGCCCCAGCCACAGTGAGCACGCGGCGACCACGCCCACCAGCGGACCCACGACCAGAAGCAGCGGCTTGAGCATCCGGCGCGGGCCAACGCCAATGGAGGCGATGACCGGCATTTCCGAATCGCGGTACAGCCGGCCCACGGCCATCATCAGGCCCAGCATCAGCGCCAGCGGCAGGATCAGCGGCAGCCACTTCAGCAGCACCAGGCCCAGCTGGGCCAGCATCAGTCCCGCCGGCACGCGGCCGCGGGCGATGTCCTGGAGCACGTCGGTGAACGCGCCACCGACAGTCACGATGAGCAGGACGATCAGCGTGGCGAAGATCGCGAGCGCGAATTCGCTGATGAGGTAGCGGTCCAGCTTGAGCATCGGGTCGGTTGGGCCTGGTGTTTCGGGGGATGGGCAAGCCAGTTTGAGGTAACGGCCGTGAAGCGGACGGACGCGGCGCGCGGGGCGTTACTGCGACCCTCGCGCCGCCGGCCCCGAGGTCCGCAGGCCGGTTTGCACGGCCTGCTAGAATCCCCGGTTCGTCCGTGGGCGTGAGGCGGCAGCGCAATGCGCGGCCCGGGATCGAATCCCCCTCACCGCCCAATTGTACGGAACTGTCGTACTCCGTACGGAACCACCGTACGGAACTGCCTCTTCAATCTGCTCGGGAATCTGTTGGATGGCCCTCGAATTCGACCTGAACCGCGACGCGTCCGCCGCCGCCCACACCGATTGCATCGTGGTCGGCGCCTTCGCCGACAACAGCCTGACGCCCACGGCGAAGGCCCTGGACGAAGCCAGCAACGGCCGCATCCGCGCGCTGCTCGAACGCGGCGACGCCAGCGGCAAGACCGGCAAGATCGCGCTGCTGCACGACCTGCCCGGCGTGACCGCCCCGCGCGTGCTGGTGATCGGCCTGGGCGAAGCCGGCAAGTTCGGCGTGCCGCAGTACCTCAAGGCCGTCGGCGATGCCGCGCGCACGCTCAAGAGCGGCCCGGTGTCCACTGCGCTGTTCACGCTCTCCGAACTCGACGTCGCCGGTCGCGACAAGGCCTGGAACATCCGCCAGGCCGTGATCGCCGCCGACCACGCCTGCTACCGCTACACCGCCACGCTGGGCACGTCGCGCAAGAAGGAAGAGCCGGGCCTGCGCACGTTCTCGGTGCTGGGCGACGACGCCCTCGCGCTGGCGCAGGGCCAGGCGATCGCCGCGGGCGTGCAGTTTTCGCGCGAGCTCGGCAACCTGCCGCCGAACATCTGCAATCCGGCCTACCTTGCGCAGCAGGCGCAGGAATTCGCCGGTCGCTTCCCGACCACGTCGTGCGACGTGCTCGACGTCGCGCAGATGCAGGAACTGGGCATGGGCTCGCTGCTGGCCGTCGGCCGCGGCTCGGCCAACCCGCCCAAGCTCATCGTGCTGAAGTACAACAACGGCGGCGACGCCAAGCCCTTCGTGCTGGTCGGCAAGGGCATCACCTTCGATACCGGCGGCATCAACCTGAAGACGCAGGGCGGCATCGAGGAAATGAAGTACGACATGTGCGGTGGCGCCACCGTCATGGGGACCTTCGTCGCCGCGGTGGGCATGCAGCTGCCGGTCAACCTCGTCGTCATCGTGCCGGCCGTGGAGAACATGCCCGACGCCGACGCGTACCGTCCTTCCGACGTGCTCACCAGCATGTCCGGCAAGACGATCGAAGTGGGCAACACCGACGCCGAAGGCCGCCTGATCCTGTGCGATGCGCTGACCTACGCGCAGCGCTTCGAACCGCAGGCGCTGGTCGACGTGGCCACGCTCACCGGCGCGTGCATGGTCGCGCTGGGCAAGTTCGCCTCGGGCCTGATGAGCAAGCACGACGACCTGGCGGCCGAGCTGATCGACGCCGGCGAGAACGTGTTCGACCGCGCGTGGCGCCTGCCGCTGTGGGACGAGTACCAGACGCTGCTGGAATCCAGCTTCGCCGACGTCTACAACATCGGCGGCCGCTGGGCCGGCGCGATCACGGCCGGTTGCTTCCTCGGCCGCTTCGCCGAAGGCCAGCGCTGGGCGCACCTGGACATCGCGGGCTCGGCTTCGGACGAAGGCAAGCGTGGCATGGCGACCGGCCGTCCGGTCGGCCTGCTGAGCCAGTGGCTGCTGGACCGCGCGGCCTGATCGCGTGGCGCGTGCCGATTTCTACCTGATCCAGAAGGACCGGTTCCGCGAGGAACCGCTCCTGCTGGTGTGCGAACTGGCGCGCAAGGCGCACGACGCCAACCTGTGGACGCTGGTGCTGGCGCGCGACGACGAGCAGGCGCAGCGGCTGGACGAGCTGCTGTGGGAGTTCGACGCCGACGCCTACATCCCGCACCAGCTCGCGGGCGACGAGGAAGACGAGCTCACGCCGGTACTCATCGCCACGCCCGACGCGGACACGCCGATGCGCGCGCTGGTGATCAACCTGCGCGACGAGCCGGTCAACGGCAGCTTCGACCGCGTACTGGAAGTGGTACCGGCCGACGACTCGGCACGCGGCCCGCTGCGCGAGCGCTGGAAGCAGTACCAGTCGCGCGGACTGGAGTTGAAGAAGTACGACATGTGAGAGGAGCTGTGATCGGTGGCTCGTGATTGGTGATTCGATCAAGCCATCCGACGCCGTCCGCTCCGCCTTCACGAATCCCGAATCACGAATCACGAATCCCGGCTCCTATGTCCTCCCTCGCCTCCTCCTACGACCCCAAGCAGTTCGAAACCCGCCTCTACCAGGAGTGGGAAGCCAGCGGCGTATTCCAGCCGAGCGGCAAGGGCGAGCCGTATTCGATCCTGCTGCCGCCGCCGAACGTCACCGGCACGCTGCACATGGGCCATGCGTTCCAGCACACGCTGATGGATGCGCTGATCCGCTACCACCGCATGCGCGGCTACGACACGCTGTGGCAGATGGGCACCGACCACGCGGGCATCGCGACGGAAATGGTGGTCTCGCGCAACCTCGCCGCCGAAGGCGCGGGCGAGACGCGCGACTCGCTCGGCCGCGACGGCTTCATTTCCAAGGTCTGGGAGTGGAAGCAGCAGTCCGGCGACATCATCGAGAGGCAGATGCGTCGCATCGGCGCGTCCGGCGACTGGTCGCGCAGCGTCTTCACGATGGACCCGATGGCCGCGCAGGCGGTGATCGAAGCGTTCGTGCGCCTGTACGAGGACGGCCTGATCTACCGCGGCCAGCGCCTGGTGAACTGGGATCCGGTACTGAAGACCGCGATCTCCGACCTTGAAGTCGTCAACGAAGAGGAAGACGGCTTCCTGTGGTCGATCAGCTATCCGCTGACCGACGGCAGCGGCGAGCTCACCGTCGCCACGACGCGTCCGGAAACCATGCTCGGCGACGTCGCGGTGATGGTGCATCCGCAGGACGAGCGCTACACGCATCTCATCGGCAAGACCGTCACGCTGCCGCTCACCGGGCGCGAAATCCCGGTGATCGCCGACGATTACGTCGATCGCGAATTCGGCACCGGCGTGGTGAAGGTCACGCCCGCGCACGACTTCAACGACTACGCCGTCGGCCAGCGCCACAACCTCGCGCTGATCAACATCTTCACCCCCGTCGCGGCGGTGAACGAGAACGCGCCGGAAAAATACCGCGGACTGGACCGCTACGAAGCGCGCAAGGTCGTGCTCGCGGACCTGGAAGCGGAAGGCCGCCTGGTCGAAACCAAGCCGCACAAGCTGCAGGTCCCGCGCGGCGATCGCACGGGCCAGGTGATCGAGCCGTATCTCACCGACCAGTGGTTCGTGAAGATGGACGGTCTCGCCGCGCGCGGGCTGGAACTGGTCGAACAGGGCGACGTCAAATTCGTCCCCGCGAACTGGATCAACACCTACCGCCACTGGATGGAGAACATCCAGGACTGGTGCATCAGCCGCCAGCTGTGGTGGGGCCATCGCATTCCGGCGTGGTACGACGACGAAGGGAAGATCTACGTCGGCCGCACGGAGGAGGAAGTGCGCGCGAAACACGAACTGTCCGCAGGCACGACGCTCTCGCAGGACAGCGACGTGCTGGAGACGTGGTTCTCCTCGCAGCTGTGGCCGTTCTCGACGATGGGGTGGCCGGACGCGCAGGCGATGGCGGAGCGCGGTTTCGACCGCTACGTGCCGTCCAGCGCGCTCGTCACCGGTTTCGACATCATTTTCTTCTGGGTCGCGCGCATGATCATGGCGACCGACCAGTTCACCGGCCGCGTGCCGTTCCGCGACGTCTACGTCACCGGCCTGATCCGCGATTCGCACGGCCAGAAGATGTCCAAGTCCAAGGGCAACGTGCTCGATCCGCTGGACCTCATCGACGGCATCACGCTGGACGATCTGGTCGCCAAGCGCACCGGCGGGCTGATGCAGCCGAAGATGGCCGAGAAGATCGAAAAGGCCACGCGCAAGGAATTCCCGGAAGGCATTCCCGCCTTCGGCGCCGACGCGCTGCGCTTCACGATTTCCGCACTCGCCACGCACGGCCGCGACATCAAGTTCGACCTCGGCCGCGCCGAGGGCTACAAGAACTTCTGCAACAAGCTGTGGAACGCCACGCGCTTCGTGCTGATGAACACCGAAGGCGCGAACTTCATCGGCGTGCCGGAACCCAGGACCGATCCGGAGCGCTGGATCCTCTCGCGTCTTTCGAAGGTGTCCGCCGAAGCCGAACAGCATTTCGCCGGCTACCGTTTCGACCTGCTTTCGCAGGCGCTGTACGAGTTCGCGTGGAACGAGTTCTGCGACTGGTTCGTCGAGCTGGCCAAGCCGGCGCTGCAGGGCGACGACGCCGTCGCCGCGAACAGCACGCGCCACACGCTGCTGTTCGTGCTCGAACGCCTGCTGTCGCTGCTGCACCCGCTGATCCCGTTCGTGACGGAAGAACTGTGGCAGCAGGTCGCGCCGAAGCTCGGCATCGCCGAGAAGACGATCATGCTGCGTCCGTATCCGCAGGCAGTGGATTTCGTCGGGCACGATTACGCGGCGGCCGAGGGCGACGTCGAATGGCTCATGGCGATGGTCACCTCGCTGCGCAAGATCCGCAGCGAGCTCAACGTCAAGCCGGCGGCCACCGTGCCGCTGTTGCTGGCCGATGCGGACGCGAGCGATCGCGAACGTGCGGCACGCTTCGACTCGCAGCTGCGCTTCCTGACGCGACTGGACGGCATCACGGTCCTCGACGATGCGAACGCCGCGCCCGCCGCCGCGACGGCTGTCGTCGGCGAGATGAAGCTGCTGGTGCCGCTGGAAGGCCTGGTCGACCTCGACGCGGAACGCACGCGCCTGGACAAGGAAAAGAAGCGGGTCGACGGCGAAATCGCGAAGTGCCAGGGCAAGCTCGCGAGCGACACTTTCGTCGCCAACGCGCCGCCGGCGGTGGTCGAGCAGGAGCGCAAGCGCCTGGCCGACTGGATCCTGCTGCGCGATGCCCTGGCTGAGCAGCGCAAGAAGCTCGACTGAGGCAGCGACGCGAAGCGCCAAGGAAGGCGTATTCGCACCCGACACCAGGCGTCATCACGGAAGCCGTTGTCGCCGAAAGGATTGCGTCATCCCGGCAAAAGGCGGGATCCAGACCCGCACCGCACGGGGACTCCTTATCGGCGAACAGAATCACGGTCGGTTCCCGCAAAAGCGGGAACGACCGGACAGTGGCGCCATTTCTCCGGGATCAGTCTTCGCGCTTGAACGCCGTCCGCGAACTCACGTTCATCGGCTTTCCCTCGCGCGAACGCGCCTCCAGTTCGGCCACGGAAAGCGGCGTCAGCGGACATTGCGCCAATGCCTCCGGCGTCATGTGGATGGCGGCGCCGCGCAGCTTCACGTAGACCGGCTTGCGGCTCTTCCTTCCCTGATGCGTGAAATAAACGCCCTGATGGACGCGCAGCACGACGGCGTTCGCGCCGCGCTCCTGCGCCGCCGCCACCAGTTTGTCCATGGCGCGTCCGTAGTCGACGGTGGGCACCTTGTCGTCCTGGGTGATCTCGCTGACCTTCTCGCCGAGGGTGATCTCCACCACGCCGAGCTTCTCGTGCTCGCATCCCGGCGATTCCAGGACCACGGGGACGACCGTCGCAATGACCTCGACCTTTTCAATGGTGGTGGGCTCTGCCGCCTGAAGCGGCCCGACCAGGGCCAGCGCGAGCCAGACCGACCAACGCAACGACAGATCCATTCCGTATCCCCCGGTGAATGTCCTGGTCTGGAGGATGTCACAGTCGCCGGGCGCCGCGTCGCTATTCCTCAGGCGGCAGCAGCTCGATCGCCATCACCAGCGCATCCTCGCGTCCGTCGCGCGCCGGGTAATAGCGCGGGCGGCGACCGATCTCGTTGAATCCTTCCGAGTGGTAGAGCGCGATCGCGCCAGTGTTGGACGGGCGCACTTCCAGGAAGACGCGCTCGGCGCGGCGGCCGCGCGCGACGCGCATCAACGCGCGCAGCAACTGCCGGCCCAAACCCTGCCCCTGCACCTTGGGGTCTATGCAGATGTTGAGCACGTGCGCTTCGTCGGCGGCGATGCTCATCAGGAAGTAGCCGACGATGCGGCCTTCGATCTGCATCACCCACGCCGGGTAATCGGCGCGCAGGCAGTCGCGGAAGATGCCGACCGTCCACGGGAATTCGTAGGCGCGGATCTCCACCGCGTGGACGGTGTCCAGGTCGTCCTCCCGCATCGGGCGCAGCGCGCCGGGCAGCGGGCGTTGACCGGCGTCGGAGGCGAGCGCGTTCACCCGCGCGAACCCTTGCGCAGTGCGCGCAGGCGCGGCCACAGCGCGCGCTTCGCGGCGGCGTTGTCGCGCAGCGCGGCGATGTCGCCGATGACGTCGATCACGCGCGTTTCGTCGGCTCCGCCGGCAGCACGCAGCAGCGATTGCATCAGGCGGTCGCCGCCTTGCGCACGCGGCGCCGCAGGGCGCGAAGGCGCGGGGCGCGGGGCGCGCTCATCGCGTGCAAGCAGCGCTGCCGCTTCGCGCATGGCGCCGCGCGGGCCGGATGCAACCGGCTCGTCGTGCGACTGCGAATCCGGCTGCCGTTCCGCCGCCAGCGCATCGGCTGGCGCGGCGGACCACACCGTGTGGCCCATCGCCTGCAGCCATTCGCGCTGTTCGACGGTCCACAGCTCGCTCATGGCGCCGCCTCGGACACCGGCGCGCGACGCACGCGACGGAACAGCGCATAGGCCGGTCCCGACAGCGCGTACAGCGCGCCAATCGCCAGCAGCACGCGCGGCGGATCGATGGCGATGCCCACCAGCACCGCGAGCACGACGACGATGGCGAGGAACGGCACGCGATCGTGGCGCGGGCCGCCGCCCTTGAAGCTGAAATAGCGCATGCGGCTGACCATCAGCAGGCCGGCGGTGACCGTCACGGCCAGCGCGAGGTAGCGCAGCTGCTCGCCGGTGAACCCCAGGTCGTCGCAGGTCCACACGAAACTGGCGACCAGGCCCGCGGCGGCAGGACTGGCCAGGCCGATGAACCAGCGCTTGTCGACCTGCCCCACCTGCGAATTGAAGCGCGCCAGGCGCAGCGCGGCGCATGCGGCGTAGACGAACGCGGCGACCCAGCCGATCTTGCCGGGGATCGGTCCGTCCAGGCGCATTTCCTGCAGCGCCCAGTGGTACATCACCAGCGCCGGGGCGAGGCCGAAGCTGACCAGGTCGGCCAGCGAGTCGTACTGCACGCCGAATTCGCTCTGCGTGTTGGTCAGGCGCGCCACGCGCCCGTCCAGGCCGTCGAGGATGCCGGCGACGAACACCGCGATGCAGGCGTCGTCGAAGCGGCCCTGGGTCGCGGCGATGATCGCGTAGAAGCCGGCGAACAGGCCGCCGGTGGTGAACAGGTTGGGCAGCAGGTAGATCCCGCGGCTGCGCGGGCGCGGGGTCGGTTGCGTTTCGTCCATGTGGGGGGCAGTCGGCATGTCGGATCGGGTAAGCGGCGGACCGCGACAGGAAAGTGTAAGTCCATCGGCGTCTCGCCCGGCATTCCGGACCGCCGGTACCGTCGCGCCGGCAACGAGACCGGCTCCACATATGTGGACGCCGCCGTCACGCGGCGCTTGCCTGCGGCCGGTCGCGGTGCTGCAATCGGCGCAATCCCCTGCCCGACCGAGCCCGGAGCCCCGCATGTCCAGCCCGTTCCGCCTGCTGCCCGGCCTCGTCGCCGGTTTGTGCCTGCTCCTTGCCACCCCGGCCTTCGCCGCGAAGGTCTACCAGTGGAAGGACGACAAGGGCGTCACCCATTACTCCGACGCCCCGCCACCGGACCAGAACATCAAGGGCCGCAACGTCGCCGACAAGGCCGGCACGTCCGCGCAGGCCGCGGCACCGGCGGCCAAGCCGGTCGTCAACGCCAACTGCAGCAATGCGCGCAGCAACCTGTCCGTGCTCCAGGGCGGCGGCCAGGTGGGCATCGACGAGGACAAGGACGGCAAGCCCGACCGCAGCCTCAACGACAGCGAACGCGCCAACCGCACCGCGCTGGCCGAAGCGCAGATCAAGACCTATTGCGAAGGCGCCGCGGTCGCCAGCGGCACCTGATCGCACGATCGACCCGCCAACGCGCTCATCGAAGCCGGCCCGAGGGCCGGCTTCGTCGTTTCCGGGCCCGGGCGTCAGGCCGGCGGGCGCGACAACGCATGGCAGAATGGCCGCTTCCCTACGTTCGAAAGCCCCACGCCGATGCGCCTGTCGCAGTTCCACCTCCACACCAGCAAGGAAACCCCCGCCGAGGCCGAAATCGTCAGCCACAAGCTGATGCTCAAGGCCGGCATGATCCGCAAGCTCGCCGCCGGCCTGTACACCTGGTCGCCGCTTGGCCTTCGCGTGCTGCGCAAGGTCGAGCGCGCCGTGCGCGAGGAGATGAACGCCGCCGGCGCAATCGAAGTGCTGATGCCGGCCGTGCAGCCGAAGGAGCTGTGGGAGGAGACGGGCCGCTGGGAGAAGTTCGGCGGCCAGCTGCTGAAGATGAAGGACCGCAAGGACGCCTGGTACTGCTACGGCCCCACGCACGAGGAGGTCATCACCGACTTCGCGCGCAACGAGCTTTCCAGCTACAAGCAGCTGCCGGTCAACTTCTACCAGATCCAGACCAAGTTCCGCGACGAGATCCGCCCGCGTTTCGGCGTCATGCGCGCGCGCGAGTTCCTGATGAAGGACAGCTACTCCTTCCACGTCGGCCAGGACGATCTGGATCGCGAATACAAGAGCATGTACGACACCTACGGCCGCATCTTCACGCGCCTTGGGCTGAAGTTCCGCGCGGTGTCGGCCGACAGCGGCGCGATCGGCGGCGCGGTGTCGCATGAATTCCAGGTGCTGGCCGATTCGGGCGAGGACGCGATCTTTTTCTCCGACGCATCGGATTACGCCGCGAACGTCGAGCTGGCCGAAGCGATCTCGCCCGGCCCGCGCCCCGCTGCGGGCGAAGCGATGCGCAAGGTCGACACGCCGCACCAGAAGACCTGCGAGGACGTCGCCGCGCTGATGGGCATCAAGCTCGACCGCACGGTGAAGTCGGTCGCGATCATGGGCAGCGACGCCGAAGGCAACGCGCAGTTCGTGCTGGCGCTGGTGCGCGGCGACCACGTCGTGAACGAGGTGAAGCTGGGCAAGCTCGAGGGCCTGGCCGGATATCGTCTTGCGACCGAAGCGGAAATCGCGCAGTACCTGGGCAGCGAACCGGGCTTCCTCGGACCGGTGGCGCCGAAATCGAAGATCCGCGTGATCGCCGACCGCAGCGTCGCGGCGATGGCGGACTTCGTCGTCGGCGCGAACGAAAAAGGCTTCCACCTCGCCGGCGTGAACTGGGGCCGCGACCTGCCCGAAGCCGACGTCGTGGCCGACATCCGCAACGTCGTCGAAGGCGATCCCTCGCCCGACGGTCGCGGCACGCTGCAGGTCGCGCGCGGCATCGAGGTCGGACATGTCTTCCAGCTGGGCGACAAGTACGCGCAGGCGCTCAAGCTCACCGTGCTCGATGCCAACGGCAAGGCCGCCACGCCCGTGATGGGCTGCTACGGCATCGGCGTGTCGCGCATCGTCGCGGCGGCGATCGAGCAGAACCACGACGACAACGGCATCGCGTGGCCCGAGCCCATGGCGCCTTGGCAGGCCGTGGTGTGCGTGATCAACCCGAAGAACGACGCGGCCGTGGCCGAGGCGGCGCAGGCGCTGTATCGCGAACTCAATGCCGCGGGTGTGGAAACCGCGCTGGACGATCGCGGCCTGCGTCCGGGCGCGATGTTCGCCGACATGGAACTTATCGGCATCCCGCACCGCATCGTCGTCTCCGAACGCGGCCTGGCCGCCGGCACGTACGAATACCGCCACCGCCAGGCCAGCGAGGCGGAGAACCTGGACCGCGCGGGCGTGTTCGGGAAGTTCGGGAAGTAAGCCGGCTCACGCGCAATCCGCGCCGGTTGATCGAAACCCCTCCTCGCGCGAGCGATGAGGGGTTTCTTTTTTGGCGCTTCATTCCGGATCCGCCCACCCCCTTTCATTTACGCCGCCCGAGGCCCGCGCTTATCATCCGGAGGATGCGCCGGTTACTGGCCGCGACAACCCGCACGCTCCGGAGGTTTTATGTCGATCGATCTCGATTCCCTCTCCGCGAAGGAACTCGACGCGCTGATCAACCAGGCGAAGAAGCGCAAGACCACGCTCAGCAAGCGCAAGCCCATCGCCGTGGTGCGCAAGAAGCTCGCGCAGCTGGCCAAGGCCGAGGGTTACAGCATCGCCGAGTTGTTCGGCGGCGGCACGCCGGCGCCGGTGCGTGCGGCCAGGGCGCCTGCCCGCAAGGTGTCGAAGAACGCCGGCAAGGCCGTCGCACCGAAGTACCGCAATCCGGCCAATCCGTCGGAAACCTGGGCCGGCCGCGGCAAGCAGCCGCGCTGGCTCGCGGCGCAGACGGGCGCGGGCAAGCGGCTCGAGGATTTCCTGATCCGCTGAGGTTCGTCCTCATCGAAAAAAGCGCCGGCCCTGGGCCGGCGTTTTTTGTTTTGGGCATCGGGGAGCAAGGCACTGTAGCCCGGGTAAGCGAAGCGCACCCGGGTTGAAGTCATGGCCACCGTTCCCCGGGTGCGGCCTCCGGCCTCACCCGGGCTACGAGTGCGGAGCGCTTGTCAGCCGGGGTTCCGGCCTTCGCCGGGATGACGGTCACGGAGGACGACGAGTACACCGCACTCGTCCCGAATCCCGAAAATCAAAGGTTCCTTCGCGCCGGCAGCAACAGGTTGCCGAACAGCAGTCCGGCGATCAGCGCCAGCAGGATGTTCAGCACCGCCAGCACCGCGGTCTGGCCGGCATCGATGTCCTGCTGCTGGATCAGCGTCAGCAGGCCGCGCAGGCTCACGCTGCCGGGCACCAGCATGATGATGCCCGGCACGCGCAGGATCGCGCCGGGCCGGTTCCACCAGCGCGCGTACGCGTTGCCCGCGGCGGTCAGCACGAGCGCCGCGAGAAAAATTCCGGCCGGGCTTCCGAACGCCTGCCCGCCATAGCGCGAAATCAGATATCCACCCGCCGCCGCGCACATCACTTTCGGGTAGTCGCGCCACTGCGCGCGGAACAGCACCGCGAAGGCGAACGCCGCCGCCACCAGCGCGCCCCACTCCACCCACACCGGTTGCGGCCGTGACGCGCGCACCTGTGCGTCCAGGCCCACCAGGTTCGCCAGGTACAGCGCGATGATCGTGCCGATGGCGAGCTTGAGCACCGTGGTGATCGCACCGGCGAAACGCGCCGTCCCCGACACCAGGTGCTGGCTGGTCAACTCGTTCATCGCATTGGTCAGCGCCATACCCGGCAGCAGCACGATCAACGAGGCGATGATCACCGTGTTCTGGTTGAGCGGCGCCACGAACGAGGCCACCAGCAGCGTCACGATCGCGGCGAACATCGCCGTCACCGCTTCCAGGCCTTCCTTGAAGCGCGGGTGCAGTTCGGACCATTGCACGAGCAGGCCGATCATCAGTCCGTTGACGCCCGCCACGCCGATATCGAGCCAAGGCAGGCGCAGCACGCCGGCGATGCCGATCGCGGCCAGCCCGTAGGCGAGCACCTGCATCGCGCGCGAACGTCGCGTCGGCGGCGCGTCGAGGGCACTCATCTGCGCGTGCGCATCGACCAGGCCAAGCCGGCCGGCAAGGACCTCCTCGGCGATGCGGTCGGTCTCGGACAGGCGGTACAGATCGGTCTCGCCCGGAGGAAGGCGGATCACGCGCGTGGTGTCGCTTTCGCCCAGCCCGCGTTGCGGGTCGGAGAAGGTCAGGATCATCCCCGTGGGATTGGACCAGGGCTCGCACTCCAGCTGCAGGCGATGGGCGACCGCGGTGATCGCGCCTTCCAGGCGCTGCGCGGTCGTGCCGTAGGCATGCAGGCGCTCGGCCAGTTCGACCACGAAGTTGATGCGTGCGGCGTAACTGGCGGCGCTCAGGGGAGGCGGATTCGACATGCGCGAAGCATCGCATGCGACCGCGCCGGCTGGCAGCAGGATCGTTGCGCCGCCGAGCCTTCGCGCCACGTTCGCGTCGGCCGCGATACGCAGGCTGCTATCCTCGCGACATTGCCCTGGCCCGCCCGATGACGGACACCTCCGCGCACCCGCCGCAGATCGACGCCGACGGCCCGACGCCGTCGCGCCTGCGGCTGTCCGGATCCTGGACGCTCGACTACGCCGGACAGATCGGCACCGCGCTGGGCGGCGCACCCGGCGGCATCGACGCCATCGATGCGACAGGCGTGGAGCGCCTGGACTCGGTCGGCGTGCTGCAACTGCTGCGCTTCGCCCGCCGCGCCGACCTCGACTTCGACGTCTTCACCTTCCACGAATCGCACCAGGCGCTGGTGTCGGCCATCGAGGACGTCGCCGACGACCGCCCGCGCAGGAAGCGCGAATACGGCGTGAGCGCCGCGCTGGAGCGACTGGGCCGCGCGGTGCACAACAACTGGCGCGAGGCGATGGCGCTGGTGGGCTTCCTCGGCGAGACGCAGCTCAAGCTGCTGCGCATGTTCAAGGAACCCGGCCGCTTCCGCCCGACCGCCACCGTGCACCACATGGAACAGGTCGGCCTGGACGCCGTGCCGCTGGTGGCGCTGCTGTGCTTCCTCGTCGGCGCGGTGGTGGCCTTCCTCGGCGCGAACATCCTGCGCGACTTCGGCGCGCAGATCTTCGTCGTCGAGCTGGTGAGCATTTCCTTCCTGCGCGAATTCGGCGTGCTGCTCACCGCGATCGTGCT
>Ga0102591_1002787_pt1 | contig 17581 bp, 23 predicted proteins | sample AraplaCol_mCL_r2_2_FD_76860 | JGI IMG/M metagenome (GOLD analysis project Ga0102591, IMG submission 76860) | Arabidopsis root microbial communities from North Carolina, USA - plate scrape MF_Col_mCL_r2 (SPADES assembly) (version 2) | ecosystem: Host-associated > Plants > Roots > Endosphere... | reverse complement strand
CTGTCGGCCGAGACGATGAAGCTGTCGCAGACCGCGTCGACCAGCAGGCCGGCGACGTCGTCGTGGTGCTCGATCACGATGATCACCTGGCGCGCGCTGTCGGCGGCCACGCCCTTGCCCAGGCGTTCGGACAGGTCGATGACCGGCATCACCTGGCCGCGCAGGTTGATCACGCCGCGCACATAGGGAGGAGCGTCCGGCAGCGGGGTGGCCGGGGTGACGCCGCGGATTTCGCGGACCGCGCCCACGGGCACGCAATAGGTCTGGGTCCCGACCTCGAACGACAGGATCTGCAGATCCTCGCCGGCCGTGTAAGCCACGTTCCTGGACATCGCCTGGTTCGCCTTCAAAGCTTGTCGTCGCCCGTTCTGGGCGCCGTATTGGCCTGCACACTCGCGCGGAAAGGTGAATAAATCGGCCTCAATTCAACGATTTGACTCCACGGCGGCCCGGCGAAGCTGACGGAGCCGTTCAGGCTGCATTCAGCCGCCGGGCGCGAGGATGGCCTCAAGATGGAGACGGCCCTGTCGGACGCCTCTCCCGTGAGGACACCAGTGTCATGAAGCGTACTACCAAGACCATCATCGGCCGGACCGCCGCCGGGCTCGCCGCCCTGGCCATGGTCGCCGGGGCGAGCGCCGCCTCGGCCGGCTCCTATCGCCATGGCGGCTATTACGGCCACGGTCGCCACCACGACAACGATGCAGGCGTCGCCATCGCCGCAGGCGTCGTCGGCCTAGCGCTGGGCGCAGCGATCGCCGGCAATAACAACAGCCGCTATCGCAGCGGCTACAGCTACGGTTACGCCCCTCCGCCGCCGCCGCCGCCGCCGCGTTATGGCTACGGCTACGGCCCGCGTTACGGCCATGGCTACGGCGCGCGCGACTGCTGGACCACGCGTGAATACGACCCCTATCGCGACGAGGTCTATTCGCGGACCGTCTGCCGCTAAGCGGTCGAGCCAGAACGAAAACGCCCCGAGGTGCGAACCTCGGGGCGTTTTTAGTTCGAGCTCATCTCCTCCTCAAATCGTTGTCATCCCGGAAGCCTCGCAGAGGCTGTCCGGGACCCAGGGGACTGGGCTGAGGCCTTGCGGTTCACCTGGGGCCCGGACAAGCGCTCCGCGCTTTCCGGGATGACAACTGGAGGGTAGCGAGTCTTACCCCTGAGCCGCCCGCAGGCGCTCCAGGTACTGCGGGTGCAGTTCCTGGTTGGCCGCCAGGATCGAGGCGCCCTGCACCGGGTCGCCGTGCTCTTCGATCGTGGTGACCTTGCCGCCGCTCTCGGTGACCATCAGCACGCCGGCCGCCACGTCCCACGGCTTGAGGTTCCGCTCCCAGAAGCCGTCGAAACGGCCGGCGGCCACCCAGGCCAGGTCGAGCGAGGCCGCGCCGAAACGTCGCACGCCCGAGACCTTCTGGCTGATCTGGTGCAGCTCCTTCAGGAACTGGGCGTGGCCGGGCTTGCCCAGGAAGGGGATGCCGGTGGCGATCAGGCTTTCGTCCAGGTGACGGCGGGCCGCCACGCGCAGGCGCTTCTCGGCGCCCAGGAACGCGCCCTTGCCCTTCTCGACCCAGAACAGGTCGTTGGTGATGGGGTTGTAGGTCACGCCGGCGACGACTTCGCCCTCGCGCTGCAGGGCGATGTTGACCGCGAAGTGCGGGATGCCGTGCAGGAAGTTGGTGGTGCCGTCCAGCGGGTCGACGATCCAGGTGTGGGTCTTGTCGGTGCCTTCGACCAGGCCGCGCTCCTCGCCCAGGAAGCCATAGCCGGGGCGGGCCTTTTCCAGGATCTCGAAGATGACCTGCTCGGCCTTCTGGTCGGCGGCGGTGACGAAGTCGGCCGGGCCCTTCTTGGACACTTGCAGCTCGGTGACTTCGCCGAAGTCACGGGCCAGGCCGCGCGCTGCTTTACGCGCAGCGTCGATCATCACGTTCAGGAGGGCGGAAGCGGTGGCCAATCTGGATGTCCTTCAAAGGTCCCCCTACGCAGCGTCGCGGACCCTCTGGAAAAAGGGGGCGACGGCGGGGGATATGCGTACGGCGGTTAGAAAGATCGAAAGCGGGCGCGATACCTAGTCGCCTGGGGCGCTGAAAGCAAGTTTGGGGGATTTTCCGCTCCCTTTGATCCGCTCATCCGGCATTCGCCGGGATGAGCGGATGTTGGAGCTGGCGAGAAAAACAACGCGCTCATGTCACATCCGCCCCCGCCTGCCTCGTCCTATCCCTGAACAACAGAGGGCGAGTGCGATGCGTTGGGTGAAATGGGTCCTGCCAGCGATCCTGGCGATCAACGGCGCGGTGATGATGCTGGTCCCGGCCTGGTGGTATCCGCGCGTGCCGGGGGTGATCGAGACCGGGGCGTTCAACGACCACTTCGTGCGCGACATCGGGGCAGCGTTCCTGGCCTGCGCCCTGGCCATGGGATGGGCGGTGAAGGACCCGGTTAAGGGGCTGGGCGCGGCCGTGGCGGCGGCGACCTTCCTGGTGCTGCACGCGGTGATCCACCTGGTCACTCCCTTCTGCGGGACCAGCGTGCCGTGGCCGCTGCTGGCGCGCGACTTCCCGGGCGTGTTCCTGCCGGCCATTCTCAGCGTGCTGATCGTGCGCTCGTGCTGGCGGCGCGCCCAGCGGGCGGAGGGCTGAGCCATGCTGACTTGGCTGATGCTGAGCGCGGTGCGCCGCCTGGAGCGCCGCTACGACTACGACGCCAGCTACATACGCGCCCTGGCGGCGGCCAGCCCCAAGGCGCTGATGGCCTTCTCGGCCGTGGGGCGGCTTCAGGGCTTCCGCGAGGGCGCGCCGCCCGAAGCCATCGCGGCGGCGGCCCTGGCCGGCACGCTGAACGAGGACTGCGGTCCCTGCACCCAGATCGTGGTCCGCCAAGCCGAGGAGAAGGGCGTCTCGCCCGAGATCCTGGCGGCCATCCTGTCGGGCGACGGCGACGCCATGGGGCCGGACGCGGGCCTGGCCTTCGGCTTCGCCCGCGCCAGCCTGGCCCGTGACCTGGAGAGCACCGACGACCTCCGCGACGAGGTCGTGGCCCGCTGGGGCGACAAGGGCCTGGCGGCCATCGCCCTGGCCTTGGCGACGGCGCGGGTCTATCCCACGGTCAAGTACGCGCTGGGCTACGGCAAGGCCTGTTCCAAGGTCACGGTCGGCGGGCGCGCGGTGGCGGTGCGGGCATGAGCGACCAGGACGCGATCTTCGAAGAGCGCCGCGGGGCCATGACGGGCCTGGCCTACCGCATGCTGGGCTCGCGGGCCGACGCCGAGGACGTGGTGCAGGACGCCTGGATCCGCTGGCGGGGCGTGAAGCCCGGCGAGGTGTCCAACCCGGCCGGCTTCCTGAACAAGGTGGTCACCCGCCTGTGCCTGGACCGGCTGAAGTCGGCGCGCGCGCGGCGCGAGGTCTATGTCGGCGAGTGGCTGCCCGAGCCGGTGGTCGATGAGGACCATCCCGACCTGGGCGAGGACCTGACGGTGGCCTTCCTGCTGGCCCTGGAGCGCCTGACCCCGCTGGAGCGCGCCGCCTTCCTGCTGCATGACGTGTTCGACGCCCCGTTCGCCGATGTCGCCAAGACGCTGGGCCGCACCGAGACCGCCTGCCGCCAGCTGGCCGCCCGGGCCCGCGAGCACGTCAAGGCGGGCAAGCCGCGATACCATCCCAGCGCCGAGGAGGAGCAGCGCCTCACCGGCGCCTTCCTGACAGCGGCCATGACGGGCGATGAAAGCCTGCTGCGCGGCATCCTGGCCAAGGACGTGGTCATGCATTCCGACGGCGGCGGCATCGCCAAGGCGACGATGAACCCGGTGTTCGGCCTGGAGAAGGCCGTGCGCCTGGTGCTGGGCATCAAGAAGAAATGGCCGGCCCCGGAAGGCACTGAGGCTCGCCTCGCGCGGATCAACGGGGCGCCCGGCCTCGTGCTCAGCCACGACGGCGTGGTGTTCCAGACCATGGCCCTGGAGATCGCCGACGGCCGCATCGCGGCGGTCTACACGATGCGCAATCCCGAGAAGCTGGCGCGGCTGAATAGCTGAACGCTGAGCCAGATCGACATTCGACCGTTCTCCAATACGGCCGTCATTCCCGCCCTTGTGGCGGGAACCCCTCTATCCGCCGCAGGTGCGGTAGTGTGGCGCGCCAGCGCGCCATGGCAATTCACTTGCAAGCTGAACCAGGGGTTCCCGCCACAAGGGCGGGAATGACGGATTGATTGGGGCGTCGCTGAATATCGAGACGTCCTTAAGGCAGCGCCACCTTCGTCAGGCTGTCCTTGGTCTCGCAGGCCACGCGGCCCGCGCCGCCGACGGCGCCCTTGATGTCCTCGATCTTCTCGCCCTTGCGCCAGCCCTTGGGCAGGCCCTGGTCGCCCGAGAAGTCCATGCCCAGGTCGATCCACTTGTCGGCGCCGCAGTCCAGGGCGAACAGCATGATCGGGCCCTTGCTGGCCGGCCAGGCCTTGTAAGGGCCGTTGGGCCTGCCCTCGGCGATGCGCACCACGATCAGGCCGGACGTCTCGTCCACCCGCATGAAGTCCGCGTCGTAGAAGGTCTTCGCCTCGCCGGGCGAGGGCTTCCAGTTTTCGGCCAGGGCGGGAGCGGCGGTCGCCGCGAGGCCCAGGACGGTTACGCCAAGCAAACACAGACCAAGCCGCCGCATCGACGTCCTCCCCGCATTTTGTCGTTGCAAGGAGGCTACGCCCGACAAGCTTGAGCGGCAAGTTCCGCGAACGGCGTTACGCGTTGCGCGCAGTGACGCCTTGGGCGATGGCGGCGTTGATCGCCGCGACGCCCGCGGCGGGGCCCTGCGGATGCTTCCAGACCCCGGCCGAGACTGCCAGGAAGTCGGCGCCCGCCGTGGCCAGGCCCGCGGCGTTGTCGGCGGTGATCCCGCCGATGGCCACCGAGGGGACCTCCATCGTCTCCTGCCAGATGGACAGGATCTCGGGATCGGCGGTGGTCGGGGCGTCCTTGGTGGTGGTCGGGAAGAAGGCCCCAAAGGCCACGTAGTCGGCCCCGGCCTCGGCGGCCTCCATGGCCAGGTGGCGGCTGTCGTGGCAGGTGACGCCGATCATCGCCGACGGGCCCATGATCTTGCGGGCCTCCTTGTAGGGCGTGTCGCTCTGGCCGACATGGACGCCGTCGCAGCCCAGGCGCGCGGCCAGATCCGGACGGTCGTTGAGGATCACGGCCACGTCGCGCGAGCGGGCGATGGGCGAGAGGGCCTGGACGGCGGCGGCGACCACCTCGTCCGGGACGTCCTTCAGGCGGATCTGCAGCGCGGCCACGTCGCCGGCGTCCAGCGCCGCGGCCAGGTCGCGGCCGAAGGCGGCCAAGTCGTCGAGGACGGGCGGGGTGATCAGGTAGAGGCGGCAGTCGGTCATGGCCGGGAATTACGCCGATTTGGGCGGCAGCGCAGCCCCCTCCGGCCCTTCGGGCCACCTCCCTCTGAGGGGGAGGATCTAATCGCGCCAAGGTGCTCCCCCTCTGTGGGAGCTGTCGCGGAGCGACTGAGGGGGTTTGTCGCACTGCGAGTCAGTTGCAAAAGCTGAAGGCCTCCGCTAAATGAGAATGACAATCATCTCGGGTACGGCGTTCTCCCTTGTACGTCTGCAACTGTAACGGCATCCGCGAGCGCGAAGTCCGCGCCGCCATCGAGGCGGGCGCCACGCGTCCGGCCGAGGTGTTCCGCCACAAGGGCTGCCAGGCCCAGTGCGCCAAGTGCGTCTGCGAGATGCGCCAGATGATCCAGGACAGCCGCGAGGCCCTCGCCTTCGCTGCTGAATAGGCCCTTCGCCGCCGGGTAATCGGCGGGAAATCTCAGAAAATCGGCTATCGCGAAGCAGTCTCACGCTTTTCCGTGAGGCTGAGAAACACTTGCACACATAGCGGTTGAAGCAACCCAGGCGATAGATCAGGGTCCGCCGGTCAATCGAATCCTAGGAGGCCCGCCATGCAAGGCGATCCCGGCATCATCCGGCTCTTGAACGCGGTGCTCACCAACGAGCTGACGGCGGTGAACCAGTACTTCCTGCATGCGCGGATGTACGACAACTGGGGCTTCAAGCGCCTGGGCAAGATCACCTACGACGAGTCGATCGGCGAGATGAAGCACGCCGACAAGCTGATTAACCGCATCCTGTTCCTGGAAGGCCTGCCCAACCTGCAGGACCTGCACAAGCTGAAGATCGGCGAGACCGTGCCCGAATGTCTGGCCAGCGACCTGCAGGTCGAACTGGGCGGCCGCGAGACCCTGATCCCCGGCATCATCCAGTGCGAACAGGCCCGCGACTATGTCAGCCGCGAGCTGCTGCGCGAGATTCTCAGCGACACCGAGGAGCACATCGACTTCCTCGAGATGCAGCTGGGCCTGGTCAAGTCGCTGGGCGAGCAGAACTACCTGCAGAGCGCCGTGGGCGAATTGCCGGCGTAAGGGGCGGCGGAGGGACGCCCCCTCCGTCGGGCTTCGCCCGTTTCACGGGGGAGGAGAGGTGGGGCGACTTCCTCCTCACCCGCATCGCGGGGGAGGTGGCGCGTCGCGAAGCGGCGTGACGGAGGGAGCGTCCTCCGGCCTAAAAATCCCGCACCATGAACACCCGCGCGTCCTCATCCAGGCCGCGCCCCAGGTGCTCTTCCCGAATGCTTAGCATCCCCGGCGTCAGCGCCTCCACGTCCGTGAACCCCAGCCGGCGATAGTACGGCGCGTTCCACGGCACCTCGCGGAAGGTCGACAGCGACAGTCCGTCCAGCCCCTCGGCCCGCGCCCGGACCGCGACCTCGTCCAGCAGCGCCGCCCCGATCGCCCGGCCGGCGAAGGCGGGCAGGACGTCCAGCTGCTCGACATAGAGCCGCCGCTCCACCCGCCGGAACATCACGAACCCCACCACGCTTTCGCCCTCGACGGCCACGACTAGGCCATCGTCGAGGAGGCGCGCCACCAGCACCGCCGCCGGGCTGGGTTCATCCTCGGCCAAGGCGTCCATCAGTCCGACGAACCGCTGGGCCGAGGCGTGTTCGAGCGCGCGGATCGTCTCGATCTCGTCGGGGCGGGCGGCGCGGAAATCGACCATCGAGGCCTCACAAACCGTTCTGTCGCCTTGGAACCAAGGTCCAGCTAGGCGGGTTAAAAGCATGTTTAGCGAGGAGTCCCGCCATGCACATCCCGAACGGCCGATCCCAAGGGAGGCGGACTCACGCCGGTCGCGAGTCGTTCGAGATGGACACCAAGACCGACACCGCCGGTTCGGCCGCCGCGCAGCTGGTCCTGGGCCTGGCCCTGGCCGGCGGGGCGATCCTGGCCTCGACCCTGCTGGGACGCCGCCACGAGCGGATGATCGACGACGAAGAATATGCGGTCGGCTACGCCGAGATGCACGAGCCGGTCGCCCATCAGCCCAAGGCCCTGACCAGCCTGATCCTGCCGCCTCTGTTCATCGCCATGACCCTTTCGGGGCTGCGCATCTGGAACGCGCCTTCCAGCCCCACGCGTACCCGGGCTCTCACCCTCTGGAGCCTGGTCCAGGGCTTCAACGCCCTCTGGTTGGCCCTCGGCGCCAAGCGCGTCGGGGGGCAACTTGGGGCCGCGACCGCGTCCCTGGCCGCCTCGGGCGCCTACGCCCTGCAGGCCCGCAAGCTGGTGGCCCCGGCCTCGGGCTTTTCCAGCCCCTATCTGGGCTGGCTCGGCTTCGCCAACGCCCTGACCGAGGAGCTGTGGAAGCGTCCCCGCCGCGTGACCCTCCACTAGTCGACCGTAACGCCGTTCAGCGGCTGTTCAGGCGGCCAAGCTCTAGCTGCTCCCCGTAGTCACGCTTCGGGGAGCTTTCACATGCGTCGTCTTCAGGTTCTGGGATTGGCCGTCGCGGTTGGCGCGTTGGCGGGCTGCGCCAGCATGAGCCAGGAGGCCTGCCTGCAAGGCGACTGGTACGCGCAGGGGATCAAGGACGGCGAGGCGGGACGGCCGCAGAGCCGGCTGGACGACCACGCCAAGGCCTGCGCAAAGGCCGGGGTGGTCCCCGACGCCGCGCCCTATTTCCAGGCCCGCGAGCAGGGGCTGAAGCTCTATTGCACCCAGGATCGCGGTTTCAGCGAAGGGCGGGATGGCGACAGCTATCACGGCGTCTGCCCGCCGGGCGCCGAGCGCGGCTTCCTGGTCGGCTACGCCGACGGCCAGTTGGTCCACGCCGCGGTCTCGCGCCTCAGCCAGGCGGAGTCGGACCGCGACAGCGCCGACCGCCGGGCTGAACGCCGCGACCGCGAGGCGCGCGGCGTCGAGGACGAGCTGCGGAATCCCAAGCTGAACGACGAGCAGAAGCACGAGCTGCGCGACCGCCTGAACCGCCTACGGTCCGAGCGCCGCCAGGCCGTCGAGGAAGGCCGCCGCGCCGAATGGGCCGCCCGTGACGCCGAGCGCGAGGTGGCCGAGCTGCACCACCGGTTCGGGCCGAGATACGGCGGGTGGTGAGGTGGCGGGACGCCCCCTCCGTCACGCCGCTGCACGGCGCGACATCTCCCCCGCTTTGGGGTGAGGAGGACGCGGCGCCAGTCTTCTCCTCTCCCGTGCAACGGGGGAGGTGGCGGGCGAAGCCCGACGGAGGGGGCGTCGGTCAGCGAATGCCGAACACCCGGTCCAGGCTCCACCGCCCGCCGCCCTTGGCGACCAGGAGCAGCAGGATGGCGGCCCACGAAAGATGGGTGCTCCAGGCGTCGGGATAGACGAACACCTCGATCACCAGGGTCATGGCGAGGAACGCCAGGGCCGAGAGCCGGGTGAACAGTCCCAGCACCAGCAGGATCGAGAACAGGTGCTCGCTGTAGGTGGCCAGGTGGGCGGCGATGTCGGGCGGGATCAGCGGCAGCGCGTACTCGTCGGCGAACAGCGAATAGGTCCCGTCGGTGATGTGCAGCAGTCCGTCGACCTTGGTGCGGCCCGACAGGAAGAACACCGAGGCGACGCCCAGGCGTGCGATCAGGGTCAGGACGTCGTCGGGCAGGGCGCGGCGGGCCAGCGCCGCCAGGCTGTCGAGAGGGCGCTTCAGCGTCAGGTCGGTCACGTGGGATCTCCAAGGTCGAGGCCGACGAAGACGCCGTCGGCGATCAGGGCGGCGAACAGGGACGCCAGGTCGGCGCTTGGATCGGCCTCGCCGGCGGCGGTGATCGCCTCGCCAAGGCTCGCGCCATCCGAGGCGGCCGCCAGGAAGGCGTGGCCGGCGCGGTCCAGGACACGGGCCTGAACGGCGTCGTCGGGGCGGACGATCAGCACGCCCTGGGGCTTGGGCGACAGCGTCATCTCGCCAGGCTCGGGCGCACGCGCCGCCAGCCACAGGTCGGGCAGGCCGCTGTCGAACCAGGCGAAGGTCAGGCTGGGATGCAGGCGCGGCCGGGCGGCGGCCAGGGCCTCAGGAGTCAGGGCGAAGGCCCCGGCGTCCAGCGGCTGGGCCTCGGGCGCGAACAGGGCGTTAGTCCAGCGCCAGTCCAGCCAGGCCATGGCCGGGAGGTAGGGAAGCTCGTCGGCCGGCGGGAAGCGCGCCAGCCAGTCGGGAAAAGCTTCGCCATAGGCCAACAGGGCGGCGCTGGAAGGCGGATGCTCGCGGGCGAACAGGGCGGCGGCGGCCGCGAACCAGTCGTCGCCGACGAGGCTGGCCACGGTCGGGAAATTGGCGGCCAGGGCGTCGACGCAGCCCTTGGCGATGGTGTTGCGATAGACCGACAGGCCGGCGGGCTGGGTTTCTCCCTCCGGCAGCCATCCGGCGATCGGCTCGGCCGTCCGCTCGGCGAGGGCGGTGACGAAAGCGTCCTGGAAGCGGGCGAGATCCGTCATGACGCGACCGGCAGCGGTTGGGGACAGGCGCATGCGCCTGTCCCCATCAGCAGGCTGTGCGCCCGGTCCCTTTCGGCCATCAGCACCTCGAAGGCCGGGACGTCGTCGTCGCGCTCGATCAGGGTGGGACGCGGGCCGATGCGGTCGATCAGGCGGCGATAGAGCGCCCAGACGGGTTCGGCGATCGGCGCGGCGTGGGTGTCGATCAGCAGGGACGATCCGCCCTCATCCGCGCCGTGGCCGGCCAGATGGATCTCGCCGATCGCCCCGGCGGGCAGGCCGTTCAGATAGGCCTCGGCGGCGTAGCCCAGGTTGGCGGCGCTGACGAACACGTTGTTGACGTCGACCAGCAGCCCGCAGCCGGCGCGGCGGGTCAGTTCGGTCAGAAAATCAGTCTCGTCCAGTTCGTGGCCGGTCAGGGGCAGATAGAGGGAGGGGTTCTCGACCAGGATCGTCCGTCCGAGCGCGTCCTGCGTGCGGCCGATATTGGCCGCGATCCGGTCGAGAGCGGCGCGCGTGCGGGGAAATGGCAGGAGGTCGGGCTGGTGGACGCCGCGCCAGGCGCTCCAGGCCAGATGCTCGGACATCACGAACGGCTCGAACCGGTCGGCGAGGGTCTTCAGGGCGAGGAGGTGAGCGGGGTCTGGATCGGCGTCGGCGGCCAGGGATAGGCCCACGCCGTGCAGCGACAACGGCCGCCGCGCGCGGATCGCCTCCAGCCGCCGCAGGCGCGGCCCGCCAGCGGCCATGTAATTCTCGGGATGGACCTCGAACCACAGTCCCTCGGCGTCGGCCGCGAACGCGTCGTCATAGTGCTGCGGTTTCAGGCCGAGGCCGGCGGTGGGGGACATGGGGGTGGTCCGGAGACGGAAAATCGTTGTCATCCCGGAAGCCCCGCAGGGGCTGTCCGGGACCCAGGGGACTGGGCTGATGCCTTGCGGTTCACCTGGGTCCCGGACAAGCGCTGCGCGCTTTCCGGGATGACAAGCTTTGGGAAGGGGGCTGGAACTACGCCTTCGGCGGGGTCAACGAACCCATGCCGTTCGGGGTCTTGATGCTGGTGCAGGTGCCCTTGGCGACCTTCTTCCAGGCGTCGGCCTGGTAGTCGACCTTCGAGGAACCCGCGCACGAGGTGCCGGCGCCGGCCTTGCAGTCGTTCTGGCCGGCCTTGGCCACGCCGTAGCACTTTTCCATTTCGGTCTTGGCCGGCTTCATGTCGTCACGGGCCATGGCGGCGCCGGCGCTGAGGGCGAACACGGCGGCGAGGGCGAGGGCGGGGGTGCGCTGCATGGGACGTTTCCTTCGTCTGTTCCAACCGCGCCCGGCGCCGATCGTCGGCCCGTCCTGCGCGGTCATGGGGTGTTACGGACGGGTGCGGCGAAAGGTTACACCGGTATCCGAACAAAAAAGGCGGCCGCCGAAAATCACCCGGCCCTGTTTCGGCTTGCCGCGACGCGGTGTAACCATCGGCGGCTTTCGCGCGAACAAGGGGCAGGCGTGACGGAGACCGAGGCCGTCCTGAAGGGGCTGATGCTGCTGGGCCTGGACGGCGACGCCCAGGCCTATCGGCTGTTGCTGTCCCAGCTGGGCGGTCGCCTCCGCGTCTATTTCGAACGCCGCATGCGCGACGCTCCCGGCGATGTGGAGGACCTGGTGCAGGAGACCCTGATAGCGGTGCATACGCGGCGCGCGACCTACGATCGCGCGCAGCCGTTCACCCCCTGGGCCTTCGCCTTGGCGCGCTACAAGCTGATCGACCATTGGCGGCGGCGGAAAGTGCGGACGACCGTGCCGATCGACGACTATGTCGACGTGCTGGCCGCTTATACGCCCGAGCCCGGCTCGGCGATGGACCTGGACCGGGCGCTTGGGACCCTGCCCGAGCGTCAGCGCGACCTGGTGCGCGACGTCAAGCTGGAGGGGCTGAGCCTGGCCGAGGCCGGCGGCCGGGCCGGCGTCTCCGAAGGCGCGGCCAAGGTCGCCCTGCACCGGGCGCTGAAGGCGCTGGGAGAAAGGATGCGCGGCCGTGCGGACGGATGACCTGATCGACAAGCTGGCGGCCCGTCCGCAGCCCATCCCGGCCGGAGCGGTGCCGCGCCGCTTTGTCGGCCTGGCCGCGGCCAGCGCCCTGGCGGCCCTGGCGATGGTCCTGGCCTGGCTTGGGACACGCGACGACCTGGCCCAGGCGATGACCGGCCGGATGTTCTGGATGAAGGCGGCCTATACCGCCCTTCTGGGCCTAGCCGGCTTCTGGGCGTTGGAGCGGTTGGCCAGGCCTGACGGCAAGGCGGACAGGGCGATGCTGTTCGGCGCGCTCGTGCTGGCCCTGTTCGTCGGCCTGGGCCTTGGGCAATGGTTGGTCGCCGACGGCGAGCATCGCCGGGCGATGATGATGGGCGGATCCTGGAGGGTCTGCTTCGGCTACATCCTGACCCTGGCCCTGCCGGGCCTGCTCGCGACCCTGGTGGTGCTGCGCCGCATGGCCCCCACCCGCCCGGTCCTGGCCGGTTTCGCGGCGGGCGCCTTCGCCGGCGGTGTGGCCGCGACGGTCTACGGTCTGCACTGCGGCGAGAGCACCATGGTGTTCGTGGGGATCTGGTACACGCTCGGCGTGCTGGGAACCGGGGCGCTGGGGGCGGTGATCGGAAAGTGGATGCTGAGGTGGTGACCCGATCCTTCTTCCCTTGCGGGAGAAGGTGGTCCGCGCAGCGGGTCGGATGAGGGGTTTCTCAGCGCTTGATACGAAGAAGGGCCGCACGGCTTTCGCCAGTGCGACCCCTCATCCGTCGGCAGCGCCGACACCTTCTCCCGCAAGGGGAGAAGGGAGCTCCGGACCTTAATCCTTCGCGCGTTCCTGGTAGGAACCGTCCTCGGTCAGGATGATCACCTTGGTGCCGGCCGAGATGTACGGCGGGACCATGGTGCGCACGCCGTTGCTGAGCACGGCGGGCTTGTACGACGAGCTGGCGGTCTGGCCCTTCACCGACGGTTCGGTGTCGACGATCTCCAGCACCACGGTGCGCGGCAGTTCCAGGGCGATCGGCACCTCGTTGTGCGTCGACAGCTGGACGGTCATGCCTTCCTGCAGGTAGGCGCCCAGGTCGCCGACCACTTCCTCGGTCGCCACGAGCTGGTCGTAGGTTTCCGGGTTCATGAAGTGGTAGCCCTCGCCGTCCTGGTACAGGAAGGTGTGGTTGCGCTGGTCGACGAAGGCGCGCTCGACCTGCTCGGTCGTGCGGTAGCGTTCCGACACCTTCACGCCGTCCGAGATGCGGCGCATGTTCAGCTGGGTCACCGGCGTGCCCTTGCCGGGGTGGATGTTTTCGGCGGTGAGGACCACGTAGAGCTTGCCGTCCATATCGACGACGGAACCCTTCCTCAGCGAGTTGGCGGCGACTTTAGTCACGAGTACGTCCTTGATCCCGCGGCGGCCTTAAGCCGCGCGAATTTGCGTTGGATATCGCCCTCCTATAGCGATCCTCGCCAAACACGCCACCCCCGTCCCTCGGACTTCCCGTGCAGACAGCTTCTCCCTCGCCCTGGTGGCGGCCCGAAAACCACGCCGACCGGCGTCCGTTCCTGCTGATCCGCAACCGGATCAAGGCCGCTTTCCGCGCCTGGTTCGAGGCGCGCGACTTCCTGGAGGTCGAAACGGCGGCCCTCCAGGTCTCGCCGGGCAACGAGGCGCATCTGCACGCCTTCGAGACGGCGGCCCTGACGCTCTCGGGGGAGAGCGCGCCGCTCTATCTGCACACCTCGCCGGAGTTCTCGTGCAAGAAGCTGCTGGCGGCGGGCGAACGGCGGATCTTCGATTTCGGCAAGGTCTGGCGCAACCGCGAGCGCGGGGCGCTGCACCATCCCGAGTTCACGATGCTGGAATGGTACCGCGTCGATGAGCCCTACCAGACCCTGATGGACGACTGCGCGGCCCTGCTGGTGCTGGCGGCAGAAACGGCGGGAACCCGCGAATTCAGCTTCCGGGGCCACGTTTGCGATCCCTTCGCCGCGCCCGAGCGGGTGACGGTGGCGCAGGCCTTCGAACGCCACGCGGGCGTCGACCTGCTGGCCTCGATCGGGGCGGACGGGACGACCGACCGCGACGCCCTGTCCGCCTCGGCCCGCGCCGTCGGGATCCGGGTGGCCGACGACGACACCTGGGCCGACGTGTTCAGCCGGGTGATCGTCGAGAAGGTCGAGCCGAACCTGGGGATCGGGCGCGCGACGATCCTCTGCGAATACCCGACCGCGGAGGCGGCCCTGGCCCGGCCCAAGCCCGGCGACCCGCGCGTGGCCGAGCGGTTCGAGCTCTATGCCTGCGGCGTGGAACTGGCCAACGCCTTCGGCGAACTGACCGACGCGGGCGAACAGCGCCGCCGCTTCGACGCCGAGATGGACGAGAAAGCCCGGGTTTACGGCGAGCGGTATCCGCTGGACGAGGACTTCCTGGCGGCCCTAGCGATCATGCCCAACGCCTCCGGTTCGGCCCTGGGCTTCGACCGCCTGGTGATGCTGGCGGCGGGCGCGTCGCGGGTGGACCAAGTGCTGTGGACGCCGGTGGCGGGGTAGGGAGCTCAGAGCTGCCGGCTCGTCCCTTTTTGCTCTCCATCATTCCCGCCCTTGTGGCGGGAACCCCTCTATCCGCCGCACGTGCAGAGGTGTGGCGCGCTGGCGCGCCAGGGCGGTTCACTTGCGAACTGAACCAGGGTTTCCCGCCACAAGGGCGGGAATGACGGTCTGATTATGTGGCGAGGGAGTGGCCACTAAGCGCTCGCCCGGTCACCATCCAGCACGCGGCCGTGAACCGCGCCACGCCGTCGGTCACGAACGGTGCGAACCCCGCCTTCACGGCGGCGATCACCGCCTCGCGGTGGTCGGGCTCCAGGCCGGGCAGGGCCAGGCTCACCGGGCCCATGCGGACGGCGTAGATCTCCAGGTCTTCGGCCGAGATTTCACAGGCGACATCGAGCGGTCGCAGGTCGACCCCCCGCCATCCGGCCTTCGCCAGAATCCCCGCCACGTAGTCGGCATCGGCGAAGGCGAACTGGCCCGGGGCGTTGGGGGCGCGGGGCGGGGGCTCGGGCAAAAGCGGGGCGGCGGCTCGTTCGGCTGCGGTCATGAACGCGTTCTCAGCGGTCCCGCGCCAGGCGATGCAGGCCAGGCCCGCGTCCGGCCGCGCGGCGGCGCGGAGGTTGGCGAAGGCGATGACCGGGTCGTCGAAGAACATTACCCCGAACCGCGAGATGATCGCGTCGAAGCTCTCGGGGGTGAAGGCGTGCTGCTGAACGTCCGCCACCAGGAAGTCGGCGTTGTCGATCTCCAGCTCAGCCGCCCGCCGCCGAGCCAGGTCGATCAGCGGCGCGGAGATGTCCAGGCCTGTGCAGCGGCCCTGCCTGTCCAGGCTCTCGGCGATGGCGAAGGTGCTCCCGCCCGCGCCGCAGCCGACGTCCAGCACCGCCCGGGCGCCCTGTCGCCCCACGGCCTCGACCAAGGGCGGGACCAGGGGCGCCAGCAGGCGGTCGAGCAGGGCGTTCTGCTCCACCCAGTTGCGGCCGGCCGGGCCGTTCCAGAGTTCGGCCTGGGCCTGGTTGGGGGCTGTCTGCTGCTGTCCGGTCACGCGATCCTCCTTGCCCCCGAGGGGCGATATGGACGAGGCTACGACTTCAAGCCGACTTGAGGTCAACCGTGAAACTGCTCGACATCGCCCAGGTCGCCGACGCAACCGGCATGGCGGCTTCCCGGCTGCGGTACTACGAGGAGAAACGCCTGATCGCCTCGGTCGGGCGTCGAGGGCTCAAGCGCCTGTTCGACGCCGGTGTCCTGGAGCGCCTGTCGCTGATCGCCCTGGCCCAGAGCGCAGGCTTCTCGCTGGACGAAATCGCCGGCATGTTCGACGCGGCGGGGCGGCCCAGCCTGGACCGCATCCAGCTCGCCGCGAAGGCCGACGACCTGGACCGGACGATCCACCGGCTTTCCGCGCTGCGAGACGGCCTGCGCCACGCCGCAGCCTGTCCGGCCCCCAGCCATATGGAGTGCCCGACCTTCCGGGGGCTGCTGAAGAGCGCGGTCGAGCCCCGGCGGCGCGCCTTAGTCGAGGATCTTGGCTGACCCGCCGCATTGCCCCAAGCGTCCTGATCGGTCATACCGCGCGCCTCATGACCGCCGCCCGCACCCTCCGCAGCGCCGCCGCCCTGGCCCAAGCCGGCCTGGTCGCGCCCGAGCGCCTTCCCGCGCTGGAGGCGGTGGCCGCGCGTTACGCGGTGGCGATCACCCCGGCCATGGCTGAGCTGATCGATCCGGCCAACGAGAGCGACCCCATCGCCCGCCAGTTCCTGCCCGGCGAAGCCGAACTGCTGGAAAACCCCGGCGAGGTCGCCGACCCGATCGGCGACGAGACCCACAGCCCGGTCGAGGGGATCGTCCACCGCTATCCCGACCGCGTGCTGCTGAAACCCACCCACACCTGCGCGGTCTATTGCCGGTTCTGCTTCCGCCGCGAGGTGGTGGGTCCCGACGGCGCCTCGAACCTGACGCCCGAGCAGCTGGACGCGGCCTTCGCCTATATCGCCGGTCGGCCGGAGATCTGGGAGGTGATCGTCACCGGCGGCGACCCGCTGGTGCTCTCGGCCCGCCGCCTGCGCGACCTGTCCGAGCGGCTGGCGAAGATCGAGCACGTGAAGGTCGTGCGCTTCCACACCCGCGTGCCGGCCGTCGATCCCGAGGCGATCACCGACGAGGTCGTGGCGGCCCTGAAGGCCAGCGGCAAGACGGTCTATGTGGCCCTGCACGCCAACCACGTGCGTGAGCTGACCCCGGCGGCGCGGGCGGCCTGCGCCCGCATCATCGACGCCGGCGTGCCGATGCTGAGCCAGACGGTGCTGTTGAAGGGCGTCAACGACGATCCCGAAGCCCTGGGAGCCCTGATGCGCGGCTTCGTCGAGACCCGCATCCGCCCCTACTACCTGCACCACGGCGACCACGCCCCCGGCACGGCCCACCTGCGCACCACGGTGGAGGAAGGCCGCGCCCTGATGCGCGCCATCCGGGGGCGGTTCTCAGGGCTCTGCCAGCCGACCTACGTGCTCGACATCCCCGACGGCCACGGCAAGGTCCCGATCGGTCCGGACTACCTGGCGGTCGAGGGCGAGGTCGAGGACCCGAACGGCGGCGCGCACGTGTATCCGCCGAGGGGCTAGGGCTCCGCTTTTCAACCGTCATCATCGGACTTGTTCCGAGGACCCCTCTGTCCGCCTGTTTGCCGGTTGGGTGGGTCCGCGACCTCACCGCTCCAAGGATCGACCTTCTTCTCGGTTGATGCAGGGGTCCTCGGAACAAGTCCGAGGATGACGAGCGGTAGGAAACGAAAAGGCCTCCCGGGTCTCCCCGGGAGGCCTCTTCGTATTTGTCGAAAGCCGGAAGAGCCCTACTCCGCCGCCGCCTTCTTCGCCGCCGCGCCGAACTTGGCGTTCAGTTCGCCGGAGGTGTAGCGCTTGGCCATGGTCGCGGTGGACAGCGGCTTGATCTTGTCCGCGTAGCCGGCCGAGCCGAACTGCACGAAGCGGTCCTGGCAGACCTGGCGCATGGCTTCCTTGGCGGGCTTGAGATAGGCGCGCGGATCGAACTCGTGCGGCTTTTCGGCCAGGATCTTGCGGATCGCGCCGGTGATGGCCAGGCGGTTGTCGGTGTCGACATTGACCTTGCGCACGCCGTGCTTGATGCCGCGCTGGATCTCTTCCACCGGCACGCCCCAGGTCTGGGGAATGGCG